>Ga0193742_1000388_pt1 | contig 30712 bp, 29 predicted proteins | sample L2c1metaG_FD_165511 | JGI IMG/M metagenome (GOLD analysis project Ga0193742, IMG submission 165511) | Soil microbial communities from a riparian zone of the East river system, Colorado, United States - L2c1 | ecosystem: Environmental > Terrestrial > Soil > Riparian zone | place: USA: East River... | reverse complement strand
ATGATTGTGCAAGCACGAGATGACAACTTCACTGACACGAATCATTCAGCAACGTTCTCTACCGCAGCAAACAACTTATGGAAGTACATTTGCTCCTCAACCACATCCTTCTATGTTTTCTTCGACCCCCATCTTGACCCAAAATATCTCCGAGGACGAGCCTCAGGTCATCAAGTACGTATGACAACGGCCTAGGCAATACTTCTGTGTCCTGACCGTTGTTGCAGAGACTGGCGCGAAAAGCAACAAGAAGAGATTAGAGCCCGCGATGAAGCTTCCAAAATTCGACGAGAGGAAACTATTGACAAAGCTGAACGTGCAATCGAAGACTTCTACGAGAACTACTCAAAAAAGAAGGAAAGAAACATTCGGGATAACAAGTACGGTTTAATTTTTTTACTTCTTTTCATTTTTGGGTAGAAGTTGACGACCATCCCCCACGAACTCAGAAATTCAGAAGCGGAATATCTTAGCGAACTTTCAACCTCTCTTTCGACGGGGACTACATGGGAGCGCATCTGCAGCCTTGTTGAGCTTCAGAACTCGCAGAGCAAGACAAATGCACGGACGGGTGCTGGTACCACTGACTTGGCGAGATTCAAGGAAGTTTTGTTGAGATTAAAGCGAGAAGGGGATGCTGCTCCCGGCGCAGGTGGTTATTGAGTTAATGACTGGCCTTGGTATTATAATCGGGGCTTCCAGTTAGTCGTTTGTCTCTAATCGTTGGATACTTTACCCAAAAGATTGTCATCCAGCACCGTCCACGCTCGTAAACTAATTTAAGCTCATAAATATTTTTGAAAAATAAATCAAGGATGATGGAATTCCCATCATCATCCATCATCAAATGTCCACAGCTTACAGTCCATTCTGCCTTCTGATAGTGAGCACCCGTAATAACCCAAATGTTCACGAGAACTGATATCTGCCCTGAACGATACCTTCTGGTTATTCACATCTTCGCCTTTGCAGAGTCGTGTGCAACTTCAGTGATAGCAGCAGGCTTGGTTGTTTCCGACACCGGAGGCTCAGAATTGGCTTCCACGGCGACTGCAGCTTCTTTCACAGCTTCAGGGGTAGGGGAATCAACCTCAGGCTGAGTGAGATGATCATCAATGAAAGAGACGACCTCTTCAACCAATTTCTCTTTGACGCCATCTGGTTCATTATGCAATTCGTGGTAACCGCCCTGTTTAAAAGAGATCAAAAACTCCATGCGGAAGGGATTTGGTCTGGAGACGTACAGGAAAAAGTACTATCTTCTTGCTTGCTGCTTGGATTTTGTCGTGGAATGATTGTGAGGCGTGGTAAGAGGTTAACTTGAAGGGGGAGAACACAATTCAGCTGCAACTATATGCAATATTGACATGCAATATTGACCTTGTCGTCTGTCCCGTGGACTAACAGAACCTATAGGCAACAGAATGGGATGCAGAATGAGATGAAACGCAGCACAAGTACTCACTGGTAGATCGTGGGGCCAATCTTTGTGGTAAGTACGCAAAAGCAACTCTCCCTAAAAGCCAGATGAGAAAGCGCATTCTGAAAATCAAATCACGAAATGAATATGAACTTGGGACAACATGTCGCTCAACCCTTTTAGAGATCCAAATTGCTTAATGAGCGGGTCTGCTAGATAGGCATTGTTAAATTCAGGATCGTGAGATAGGTGCTAAAATCCAATCCACATTAGCAGCGTATGGGGTGGAGGCCGAAGCTAATAACGAACGGACCTCGGCATTTACAGGAGCTGGAATGAGGGTGTAGGGTAGGACATTACTGATTTTGCCACCGACCCATTTTGCAATTTTGGAGGCAGGGGTGGCTTGTTCAATGAGAGGGCTCGTCGCGATAACCCCACCAACCAAAGAGAGCACTGAACGATGGGCACCGTTTTTGCCTTGGGTAGCAAATCCTAATACTTCACCACCACCCTAAACGTAACGTCAGAGCCAAAAATCCTAAACCAGAGTAGTTGTAAAGTTTACCATGGAGTGACCCATCAAGAAGACAGGTATACCTTCGAATGACATGCGAGTATGTTCCACGGCCCAACTGATATCAACCATCTGGTCCTTCCAACAAGACTTTCCGTATGCACTGCTCTTGCTCTTGTTTCCATTGATGTCTTGAGCAGTCAAGCCGAATCCACGCTGGTCATATGTGAACACCGCAATTCCACGGGCAGAAAGTAAAGGATGGAAATGACTGTATCGACCAATGTGCTCTGCGAAGCCATGCACGAAGACAATGGCGGCCTTCGTTGATACCGGTGGCGTAGGCGTGTATGTGCGGGTGTAGAATTGAGTAAGGTTCGGTCCTGCGAGCCAGGCTTCGGAGTATGGTAAATTTGACATGGCAGTACTGGTAAACGTGCAAATGAAGGGATGTGTCCTAACATTTCTTTTTGACAGTAATGGTCTTTGGATGGCCTTCCATAGCAGACTCACTGGCATTCGTCTTATGTACCTGGTGGTGATGCCAAATATTATACATACAGCCGTTACGAAACACTTTTAACTCTCGAGTGACCACTTCTCTAGCTACTTACTAGGAATTTTCAAAATCTGATTGTGAGCCTGTTGCACGTCGTGCTGCTTGTTGTTCCAGCATGTCCAACCAAAGCCCGAGGCGATTAATTTCATTGGTGTTGAAGGTTGAATGACGATGTCCATGTCCAACCACCAAAGCCCTTTGATGAAGATTTCTTCTAATGATTGACCTATCTCGTCATTTTCCATCCGCCGCAGAAACACTGGGCTAACGCTGGCTGTATCACCAGATACCTTGGAAGATTTTCTCAAACGTGGCGGGGTAGATTCAATGATATGTTCAACTCTGAACTCCGGGCTTTGGCACATGGAAGGCTTCGATTTGACATCGAAAATTAATCAACCTCTGCGTCGAGTAGGTCTCCGGTGACCGAAAAAAAAACACGCGCCGACATATCGTCAAGATGGAGCCTTTTCAGCTGAGGGGCAACTAGAGGAACAAGTCGATTTACGTAGGAAAAAAAACGGTTGAAAGCTAAGGTGAGATCGCGAGGTTGGGTAGGGTTATAGGTGGCAAATCTTGTGGTAGAGGCATAGTAGCAAGGATATTTCTTCCACGCTAGTACATCTTCCAGGGCCCATGATGGGACCACAACGTATTGGCAGCGGAACACTCGTGAGTTATGCCAAGGAATATTGAGGAATCAAGGATCGGAAAAGGTTCGAGTGGGTTGGAAATTCGGACTAAAAAGTCCTTGGGGAAATGCGAACTGGACGTAGCCGAAGTCTGGTTCGTCTTGGAAAACTACACAAGAGAATTCAAAGTCGTTGTAACCGATATGATCGATGAGGTTCTCCAGAAGTGTGTACTCTGACAAAGAAGAGCTTCCTGCAGGATTAAAATAAAAGCAAAGAGATACCTTCTGCTCTAAGCTTTTGCGGAATCAATGGCGACAATTTTTTATTGAAACGAAGAGCCAACACCTATGTGAAGCTGACTCCACAACTCTGGTGTCAATTTGTCTCCCTGAGGAACAGACGCGGCAAAGCACTAGGGGTGGAAGAGGCTTGAATCCATCATAGTTCTGGCGGGAAGCGCTGGCAATCTTATCTATGTCGATTTGCCACTGTCGGTAAAGCCGTTCTCATGAACCCCAGGAGTTGTAAGCAATTGTCTGTCACATTGATGAGTGACAGTGACTCGGACTGACGGCTGATATTATGTCGCCACCTTCCACGTCTCCGCCGTCCGGCTGTGGCATCTTCTGACCTTTAGCGTCTCCCAGAGACAACCTCCATGTTGGGCATCTGGGCTCGTGGGTTACGGCCCAGACCAGGACCTCCACTCCCCGGAGTCACTTCTCTCAGGTTTTCTAACCCTCAGAGACAGCAAGTGCTTTCTGCCCTTAGTCGTGATTATCGAACTTTACGGCACAAGGCTGACTTTGGAGTCATCCCGTCTCTATCATCCTCAAGATTCTGGCAGATAAATTGCAGGTTCAATTCAACGCAATCCTCATCTCAACAGAACCTCACTCCGAGCAAAACTACAAAACTTGCGCGATTTCTTCCCACACCAATCCTCAGCAAGACACCGCAGAATGTATCTTCTTTACGCAAGATTTTTGCTCTCGCCAAACCAGAGAGAAAACCCTTACTCGTTGCCATCGGACTGTTGTTGATGTCTTCCGCTGTCTCAATGAGTGTACCTTTTACCATTGGCAAATTGATCGACTTCTTTTCTTCGACCAATCCTGTGAGGACAATTTCTTGACATACATTGCTTTGTATTGAGATCTCGTACAGCAAATACCATTTCATCTCTCTATGTGGCACGCGTCAGGTCTCCTCCTCCTCCTTTTCACTTTGGGTGCAGCTGCGAATGCTGGTCGTGCAATGCTGATGAGATTGTCAGGTTAGATTCGAGATGGTTGAAAAATGTTGGTGGCCAAGGACTGACTTAGACATTCAGGGCAGAGAATAGTAGCCCGCCTACGCGAACAAACCTACTCTGCTTCTCTCCGGCAGGAAGTAGAATTTGTTGAACGGGGAGAGGGAGATGTACTGAGTCGGCTGAGCGTGGACACAAGCATTGTCGGCGAAAGGTTGTTGTTATTATTCTTGTTCTTGAAATGGTACCTTACAGTTCACTTCAAACAGTGTCACTCAAAACCTTTCAGACGGTCTCCGAGCCATTGTAATGTCTACTGTTGGACGTGAGTGCCATTATCAATTCCTACTCAAATGGCATTGAAGTCTCGTCCAGTGGGTGCCATGATTTATGTGTCACCTACATTAACGATGCTAATGCTGGCGGTTGTGCCACCCGTGTCTTTGGGCGCTGTAGGATCCCTATACACTGTATCTTCTCCAAATCAACTCATTACATTGACAGGTTTTCTACGGACGTTACCTTAAGAAACTTTCCAACCAAACCCAGGAAGCCATAGGTGATATGACCAAGGTACGTAAGAGCCTCTATAAACCTATTTTTCTAAGTCGAGTGCCATCAGGTTGCTTCTGAAGCACTTTCTGCTTTGCGCACAGTTCAATCCTTTAATGCTGTACCTCAAGAAGAACAAAAGTTTCACGACAAGGTAACCCGTGTTTTGACCCTCGCAAGAAGAGAGGCGATTGCCAGTGGTATATTTTTTGGAAGCACAGGCTGGAGTGGCAACGTTACTTTGCTAGGGTTGCTGGGCTACGGTTGGTCGTCTGAATCTGATCCAGTAGAAAATAAACTCAAACAAGTTACCGAGCAGGTGGAACCCTTGTCTCGCGTGGGGATATTTCAGTAGGAGACCTTACAAGTCTCTTGCTGTATACGGTCTATGTGGGCAACGGATTGCAAATGCTCACGTGAGCCCTATCTTTTGTTTCCTTCGACGACTGTAGAATATTGAAAACACATCACAGCTCATTTTTCGTGTGATCTTTCCATTTTCGCGATGGTGCTTAAAGGCTCATACCTATTCAATTAGTCCTCAATAATGCGCGGGATTGGCGCTGGAATGCGTATTTTCGAGGTTCTTGATAGGTCACCCGCTGTCCCGTTTGGCATAGGCGAGGAGGTACCCAAGGATCAACTCGGCGTTGTGAAATTTGAACACGTACACTTTGAATATCCTAGTCGGAAAGGTGTGGAAATCTTGAAGGGCTTCAATCTCGAATTAGACATTGGCGAGAGTGTTGTTATAGTGTATGAGTTTTCTTTTTTTTACTGAGATGTCTATAAGGGGCTCATCTTTTCCGACAGCGGCGCAAGCGGCGGTGGAAAATCGTCTGTTCACTCCCTTCTTTTACGGTACTATGACCCTATCCATGGCAAAATAACTTTTGACGGGAAAGGTTTGACCTCTTTCGTGAAAGGAAGTCTCGATGATTCTCAGATTACCTTCACAGATATTCGAGAATTTTCCACAACATCCTGGCGTCAAATCATTGGTGTCGTTCCTCAAGATCCAGTTTTGTTTACTGGTACAGTCGCTTCTAACATAGCGTTCGGAAATCAAGATGTTACCCGGGAAGAAATCGAAAACGCTGCTCGACAAGCCAATTGCGAATTTATTTGGGGCATGCCGAATGGGTTTGACACTGAAAGTTAGCACTCTTATTTCTGCTCTTTGGAACGCCGAGTTGCTCATCCAAGGATCTAGTTGGACGGCTAAGCCTGAGTGGTGGGCAGCGTCAACGTCTGGCTATTGCTCGCGCTCTCCTGAAGAAGCCTCTCATATTGGCTCTTGATGAGGCTACAAGCTCGCTCGATGCCACTTCTGAAAGAAGGGTGAGAAACATTCCTGCGCCCCAGAAGTGCAATTCATTATATCCTTTGTTTAGGTCAATGACGCTGTTGACAAAATCCTGCGGTCACGCCAGACTACTGTAATATTGGTTGCCCATCGATTATCGACTATTGCGCGAGCAGAACGAATAGTAGTTCTTGAAGGCGGTCGGATAACCGAGTCGGGAACGTATCGGGAGCTTGTGAGTTCCATTTTGCTGTGACATGAAAAAATAGTCTAAGTCAATAAACGATGTTGAAGGTTGGTCGTGAAAATTCACGGTTTCGAACTCTGATGGCTGCTCAGCTAAACGCAGCAGCTGGTGAAAGCTTGTATCTGGATCCAAAGCCAGCCAATGACCAAGACGGAAAGGAAGATGACGCCTCTAAGACAGAGCATCGTCAGCGGACTGGCCTGCACTCGCTTGATCCATCTTCAATAAGGACGTTGTGATCTTCCAGCACGGCATGGCATGTATGTATTTATAGATCCCACTTCTATCCCTCTTCACCGGTGCAACACAATCATTCTTGTTATTTTGTTATAATCTCTACACATAGATTAGTATCATTAGACTTTTTTCTCCAGCCCGCTTTCCTCAGCTGCTCTGTTCAGATGAATCAAGCCATCAAGCTCCTCCAACGGGCTCAGAACTCCCATTCCTGGCTAGTTGTCCGATACGTCATCGAATTGCCCTACCGTTGCGCTGCTGCGTCTCGCTTGTTGATGTTGACAGATGTTCCTATTCATAAAAGTCTTGCTAATATTTACAGACACTACCAGTTCCGATACTGGCCTCATGCTGTTCTCGAGGAAACCACGTGTCTGGTAAAGCGTCATGCTGTTACTGTCAATATATGAAGGTTCTCCCTGCTCGCAGGATCCTTGATTTACAACCCCATGGAACCTCCTACGCCAACCAGCACCAAAGACCCCAAGTCGCCTGTTCTTGATCCCGTCAATGATGAAGTTGCCAAGACACCAGGGCTTTTCGGAGACTTGAAGCAGCCATTCCACAAACTCAATGTGCGCTCGCCCTTCTCACTCGCGTGTATCTTTCTAAGATCAAAATCGTTATGTAGGATGCACTTGGTGGCTTACATGACCGAACGACGCAAATGGCTTCATTGACTCACCCCGTAGGGACAAAGCAAGACATCATAGAGTTCGTGCTTGAACGTTCCCAGATAGTCTCAACCTGAGTAGGTAACTCACGTAGTCTCCACCAACAACTGAGGAGTCAAGACCAGAGACACAAAGTTGCCATCGAAGAGATCCAAGGTATGTATGACGATGTATTTCGACTTTTACCTGTCATTGACGATTGATCAGATATTCTTGATGAACTTCTACAGAGCCAGGTAGTGGCCGACATAAGAAAAGAGGGTAAGTTTATCTTTATCTTTATCACTTGTGTAATTGAATGCTTTGATAGTGGAACGAGAGATTACCCAACAAATGGATAAGCTAGTTCAAGAACGAGTTGCGGAATGCCTGAAGACTCACATCCCTCAAGAACTGCAAGACGAAGTTGCTAGAAGCAAAAGCGAGCTTAAACAGGTCAGACTTGCATTGCATGACTCGTGCGTAGGTTTGATTTATGGCTTCAACTGATCATCTCAATACCACAGAATTTGTTAGGGAGAGCCGTCGAGCCAACGCAAATCTCCGGATTAGCAAAAAGGATGACCCGCTTGGGACCATCCATATGACTGACGGCACTGTCAGTCGCCATTACCCTAAAGATCTGGAAAGTCTATTAAGCCTCGATGGTAAGTTTATGAACATCCGTAATAACACGTTTTCTGAACTTGATTTGAAGCTGAAACTACAAAGGCCCTCATGTCTGATTATAATTTGCGCAGCTCGGATTCTAATTCTCAAGATCACAACCTCAACAGATTCATGCAATTCTGTGGAGTCCAATACCAACTGGTGGAATGAGATACTTATTGTTTCTTCCTTTCTTCGAGACTGATTGTATTCAGGTCCGCCACTAGCGCTAGTGTTGACTAGCCCTGACACACTGTTTAGATTGGGAATATAACCAAGGCAATCTGACGTGTACAATGCTTGGTTTTGCGATTATTATTTGAGAATTCTCTAAAACCCGTCAACATTTCAGGAATAGCTACCTAGAATATGACCATGGCTTATATCTCATTGAGCGGTATCTATAGGTTGCCCCTCTGCACCGTGACACTATTGTGAACGTCCTGAGGAAACCCGATTTTCCCATCAACCCAATCGCGAATCAAAACACCAGCAATGGCTGTTATAGGCGGTAACCTAAAAGGCAGTTCGTCATTGTAACTCTGTTGCTTTGAAGTGGTTCTGGATTCCGCAGGTGTCAATGCCTGCGTCCCCAAATCTACTTGAGCCTTCTGTTCAAGATCACTCCGTCCTTCTGTTATCTCATTCATCTTTTTGTAATCGGATTTATCGAATCTAGTGCCTGCCCTATGCTCGAGAACAGAGCGAACTTCTTCCCGAGTAAACCATCTTGCATCTACATATTTTTGAGAACTGAAGTATGTATGGAGACAGTGCTGCGCTTACCAACGAGTTCATTATCTAAAGTGCGTATAGGCTTTGTTGAATCAGCCCGAGCGTAAAATCCGACCATGAGGTTGGCAGGGAAGGGCTACAATAGAATTCAGAAATTATCACAGGAGATTAATTTCGGCACAGTACTGACCCATGGTTGACCAGAGTGGTACTTGGCATTCCAAACTCGAACTCCAGCTTCTTCCCACATCTCTCGGGCCACTGCATCTTCAAATGTCTCGCCTGGTTCGATAAAACCAGCCAAAGCTGAGTAAAATTTACCGGGGAATCTTTTCTATCATACAAAAATGAGTGTACGCATTGCCAGTCTTATCGGCGGATGACGCACCCCTCTACCAAGGAGAATTTTATCTCCGGTCTCGTCGATGGCAATCATGATGACCACAGCATCAGTGCGGGGATGAGTAAAGTTGTGCAACCCTTTACTAAGCTCGAAAACGTTAGCAGTTGAATTAGAATGAACAAAAATAAACCCTACGTGGTTGGGCAAGGTTTTCGGTTGCCGTTATCGGTCCAGGGTAATAAAGATGAACAATTGATCTTCCATCCAGCCCACATGGAATATGTACGTGCTCCGCATCCAGCACAATACTAAAAAGTGGGGAATTGGAGAAAAAATTGAAAATTTAAGGGTGGGCGACATCTATCGCACCTTGTTACGCAGGTTCCAATCCGTCATACTGCGTGCTGATGCAAAGACTGCCGCAGTAAAAAAATCTAGGCTCGTCATCAAAGCCCTAGGCTCGGACCAGCCAAGTACCTTTCCTTCTAGTCCTAGAGTCGTCTCTTTCAATATTTCCTGCAGCCGTTCGGCTGTGAAATCCATATCAGCTACATCTATTGCAAAATAAGGCATTCCGTCAAGCTTCTTGATTGCTTCTGGGTCAGAAAGCTCGGATGTAGGGAGAGCACCACCGTTATCGTTTGATTGCGGTTCATGGACACCAAGGAAAACAACGGGGATACCAAGGTGGCGAGCGGATGCAGTGGGAGAGTGGTGCTCGTCTGTATCATCCCCACTATGCTTTTCGTGAAAAAGATCCCCAGATTCCTTCCCTTGCCCAAAGTATGGTTCTGGCCCAAGAAATGGCTTGACGTCAGTAGTAGTAAGATATGTTGGAGAAGGTTTGGTTGATATATCATTGCTTGAAATAGTTAGAGGCTGCCCCGCATTGAACAAGATCCACCGAGCATTTGGAACTGCAATGATGGCGTTGAGAAATGACTGAGAAGGGCGAAGCCAAGATAATCGGTTCAGAGGCGATCCGCCATAAAGGTTAATATGTCTAAATCAATTTTTTTTAAAGTAAGTAACCAACAGGCAAGGTAAACGAGATCTATGTACTACCTTCCTGACATCTTGGAGCTTAATAAGAGTACTTCCAAATCGGAGTTCTTCGGAGCTTAAATTTTACCAAAAGCATGTTCGGAGACGTCCGAGACTATATGCCTCATGCCTTGAAACAATACTAGTGTGGAGGCCAATGCTATTTATTACTGCAAGTTTTATTCTTTCGAGACTACGATCTCAAGAAGAGATTTTCCTGCTTGTTCCGTAGTGCCTCCATTAAATCGTTGCCACTGGCGACCAATTCAAATATCACCGCACTTGAACTTTCTGTGGCATCAATACATCCCGCAACCTCCAGTCTCGAAGTTGGAAGGTAGGCTGCTAAACTGATATCTATATTTCTGCAACATATTAATATTCTATAGGCTTCTCCAATGCCAATGCAGTATGACCCCTTCGATCATCAAGTAGGACTGACAAATGTGCATATATCTGAACACGAGGCCAAGCATACCAAAGCTCGATTACAAGCCAGGGAATACCAATTATCTCGAGTTACTGAAGCCATTAAGAACGCGGCGGAAATGAATCGTACAAAACTTATTGAAGACCATTCAAAGCTTACCACTCTCATAAGCCGATATCACATTGCCCTTGCCCCCCACAAAAGGTTACCACGTGAAATGTTGCAGCATATATTCTATCACGTCTATGTAGGATGTAACAATTCTGGTCCCAGCCTACAGAACGCGCCTTTACTCCTTGGCAGGATATGTTCTGCCTGGCGGCGCACCGTCCTCCGTATGCCAGAATTATGGAAGGATCTACATTTCTTCGTCGAGAACGCTCACAGTCGATCTCAAAAAGTAAATGCCGCATCTATGTGGTTCTCCCGCGCTGGAGACTCGCCTCTGTCTCTTACAATAACTGATACCTTAGAGAACTCAGCTCCAAGGGAAGATTTTGTTAACCAAATCATCGTTCCTTTCTCTCATAAATTCAGATATCTCCATCTCGTATTGCATCCATCTCAAATTAAAGCGCTTTTCTCTTTGCCAGTTGGATCCTTGGATTCCTTAGAAGAGCTACACGTGGTTGCCCATAGTGGTCTCGACCCTATACCCGTTCTGCCCCCTTGGGCACCTCCGATATCCGTCTTCAGTCCCCTAGCTCGCCTCCGCAGAATTCGAATACAACTCACACCCTTCGTTGTTCCACGAACCTTTAAGTTGCCTTGGGATCGATTGGAGACATTTAGATGCGATTCAAGTCTTCAGTCGGAGGATTGTCATGAACTCCTTCTTTCTTGCCGGCCACTTAGGAAGCTCCATGTCCGCGTTTTTGGTATCAAGCACTCTGGACCGTCTACTGTCCAAATACCGCTCCAAAACCTACGTAGTCTCACTGTCCAACTTTGTGATGCAGAAAGTTATGACCTTTTCTTTCTTCCTTTGATTCTTCCCGCTCTTCGATCTCTTACCATATATAATTATGATGGACTACCTTGGTCACCCAGGATGTACAGCAGCCTCTTGGAACGTTCCGGGTGCCAAATCGAAGAACTCTACCTCGGAACCCTAGATGCAGAGTCGCGCGACGTACTTGCGCTCCTTCAGTTAACCCCAACCCTTAAATCAATTACTTTTTCTCATAACACCCTCATAGACACGGATGTCTTGCGCCGAGTAGGGGAGTCCAGTATTGGTGGTCGCCTAGAAGAAATATTTCTGAAAGGGACACGCAATCTGGATCCCATTCTCACTCTTTTAGAAACGCGAGAAAATATAACCAACGCTGACATCGCTCCAGGCGGGAGGCTGTCAACCTCCCCACTGAAATTCATCGAAACCTTTTGCGATCCGGAGGAAGCTGTCATTCACTCGACACGTATACAAAGATTACGAAATTTTGGTGTCGAGATAAGCCTGTTGCAAGCGCAAGAAAGTTATTTCCATCTATGAAACTTGATTGTTGATACCGAGTAACAGATTTATTTGAAAGAATTTACACAATATGATTTTCTTTCTCGAACAAAATTGTCGCCTTGGGAATATCAGTTAGGTGAAAATGGTGGCGGTCCCGCGACAGCAATTAATTCTTGAAATACTTGCGAAAAGTTGCCATCCACATCGACGCGCGATGCTCTCTTGTCCTAAACAAAAAAAGAAATAGAAATTACAATTCGGAGTCTTTTCCGGCCGAGTATTCTTACCTGGGGAAACTTGTGCCATATAAAAATGCAGTTCATCGCGTGGTGGGAACCGCTCTTGAAATGATATGTGATAGCAAGCTTGACAATGATCTGATTATCCAACACCCGAACTACAGCAGCAAGACGGGTCAGCTCGGAGACAGCTCAGTTATTCGCTGTGGAATGTACTAACTATCTTGGATACTACACCAAACAAACAGAAATTAGCAAGCTAAACGTCTCCCTAGTGAACAAGGCCACCCGACCTGTGATCGATACGTGGACACGCTCCATATTCCCAGATATAGAGTCGTTCCAACGCGGTTCGTCCTTGCAAAGGAGGGGCATTGGAGAAATTCAAAATAGCGTCCTCGTTCAAGAAAATTCCGACCATCCCCACGTTCTTGGCATCGGCCATTCGATACATCTAGAAAATATATTTACATGCGCGGTCAAGGTTTTCGCGTTAGCGTATGTGGCCACCTTTTGCCTGCGCAATCAATTTTTTTTTTTACTGACCTCATGAATCCATTGCTTTCCGTCCTCTATCTCTTCCATAGTGACATTGCGTCGCTCTGAACTTGAAATGGCCATCTCAATGAGTATTGAGTATCCAAGTGTTGGGGGGAGCCGTCGTGGGGTGATAAATACATTGTCAGCTCAAAGGTTTTATACTATTTCTTCTAGTAAGCCATTAAATCTGATGACTATATGTTAACTATATGTACAGCTTCGATTCTGCTCTGAACTTCATCTCGTTTCCATGGAAATTTACTGTAAGGTTCTAGGCAAACGCGGACCCCTCTTCGAGCGACAGTACGGGTATGTACTAACTAGCGGCTGTCGCAAGATGCAGCATTCATAATTTCCTATGCCAATCTAGCTGTTTTCATAGAGCGGGTTATCACCACTTTTCTGGGAGCATTTAAGTATACCCTGGCGTTGTATCCAACAGCATCAGCCTCTGGCTTATCTGGGTAGTTTATTGAACTCAAAGTACGTGATAGAAACGCACACTAAGTCACTAATGAAGCTCACACTTCAGGCTCTTGATTTCTTTGGTAAATACCGCCGCCGCATTACTTAATTACAAAGCAAAATATTACATATTCGTCTTCCCAATCCCATTATGCTTCAGGGCAAATGAGCTTCTATCTCTCTCAGGAAGGGATGTTCAAGACATTCCTGGCTTGTCAATCGCCTCTGGGGGTCATACATCAAGAGGCCTCGAATGGCACTGAGGAGAGAGGTAGGGACTCGTGGTTCAAACAGAGAGGCAAAATCTGCTGGGATGTTCTAAACGATAGAATCACTCTTATTTCAGAGATGGTCTGTTTGAAAGCAGTCAAATTTGAATATGTTACCCTTGGGAATTGAAACCCGACGGTATTAGCCAATGCGATCCCACTTGGCCATGGACCGCCGCCTATCGCGATCCCCGAAGAATCGACGCCATACTCATCAGAAGGGTCACCAAGAATTGCACATATCTTCCCAACTTGATCTACCTGGTCGGTCCCTCGGAATAAAGGACATAGGTTAAGAGTTTCTGCCATAATGACGCCTAAGCCCCACATGTCTACTGCGCTACCGTAAGTTCTGCTCAGAAGCAATACTTCTGGGGCACGGTACCATCGGGTAGTGACATATTCGGTATATGGAGGGTTGCTGTTCGTCCTTCGAGCAAGACCAAAATCAGCCAATTTGATTATGACGATAAGGTCCTTTTCCTTTGGGGCATCTGGAGGGGCAACCGGCGAGATCGTCGTGTATTCAAAGAGGCCGGTCGTTGTAACAAGTATATTTTCTGGCTTCATGTCACGGTGGAAATAACCATTGTTATGAATATGAAAAAGAGCAGAGGCGATTTGGTGGAATATGGAAGCCACCAAGACACCTGAAAACGATCGGCCTTTCCTGGCCTTGAACAGATGGTATAAAGTGCCTTCCATTGGCTCCAATATAAGGCATGTTTGTAGCGGGGAATGAACATTGAACGCATCGTACAAAGTGATGATGTTCGGATGAACAGGAAGAGCCCGTAGTGCCTGCATAGGTTCAAGTTTCGTCATAGAAAGTAGGCTAATGAAAACAACCTTGATCTCCTTAAGTTCTTGTTCTTGATATTCTGCCAAACTGCGTAGCCATGGTCTACGAATGTGCTTGACGACTACGAGTCGCTTGTGATTCCATTCAGGCCTTACCCCCGGTCCGCGCTGCATGGCGGGAAGAACTATGTCTGGGGGCAAAGTGCTATGCCAATCACATAACCAAACGGTGGAAAATATTCCTTCGCCTAGGAATTTGAGAGGAGTGTATGAACGTACGGAGCCTGATAGTACGCGGCATGAATAGAACGGCGGAGATTAGAGCAAAAAATAGAATTCACTCGAATATGGGTCTCCGATACGCAATTGGTTGCCTTGGACAAATACTGAGGGACTCCCGACCACCTCAGTACGTTCTTCAGGTTCAGAGGACATTTGAACTTGAGGTCGAAAATGAGATATATTTGCAGTGTTTCGGAGTGTCAGGAAGGCAGAACTTGTAGGATACTGAACCAATATGCAAGATGATATTCAGCCATGCCCGTGACACTCGCGGCCTCGATTTTCATTTGAAGATCATATGTCAACACTGCCTCCGCCTTCAAATGCCAAGTTTATATTAATCATAATCGCAGATTGGGATTAGAATAAGACACGGTGTTTGAATAAGACCGAACCGAGGTGGAAAACGTCAAATCGGAACCCAGAAGCTGACAGATGGTGGCGAGGAATGAATTTGTCGAAGCCCACGTTGTCCTTTCCAATCTATACCAGAAAGAACGGCATGATAAAGGACAAGATAAGGGTGCCAGTGTGGACGGTGTTGGGTGAACCTTGACCTTTTCATGAACCTTCGAAACAATGTAAAACTGTAGCACACATAGCCTGCTGTTTTGGGGTTCTGGTAGTTTTTATCAACTTGCTAGAAGGTGCATTTTTACCAGACAGATAAGAAAAAGGTGGTTTTTTCGGCCCGCAAATTCTGTTGTACAAAAGTAGTGGCGACTAAGTCTGGGGCACATAGAATCCCAGGTCTCCCATTGTGGTCCGTGGATGCATCCATCCAGTAAACCGGATCTGACGGTAATTATTTCTTTGCAGGTGACAGGGGTCCAGTAAAAGGCGTGATGGGCGCTTATGGGTGTCGGAGTTTCAAAGTTGGTCTAGGTCAACTTAGTCAAGCATAAACAGAAATATGTTATAGTGCGTAGGTATAAAATGGATGAGTATAAATACATGCGGGAATAAGAAGTACATGACGAACGGAGAGCATTGATAGCCGAAAGTTGAAGTCTATGGAAAGCCTAAGTCGATGGTGAGAGTTTGGTCAGCGTACAAATCCAGCGGATCTTCGAATTGGGAGAAAGATGCCGGTCTGTTTTTTTGGGGGGTAGGCAGGGAGGGGCCGGCGTGAAGTGCAGAAGAGGGGAGTAAAATACAGCAAAAATAATGTAATATTTCCATATCCAAGGATGAAATCAATACACCGTTGAATCCTGCAGTCGCCAACGCCAGAGCAGACCCCACCACCACACAGAACTTGGTCTAGCTTGGGCAACGGGGGGAGGTAAAGGTACATTTGGCTGCGTCTGGTTTGGACCAGCATCTTGACAATCATGATCCTTGCGTGAGTGTTGGTGCTTTCTTATCCTCTCGTCACCTTCCCCCTCCAATTCGCCATCCTCCGCTAGCGTATCTTCTTTTCCGCCATGTTCAAACCTCCGCGTCCGCCAATCTTCTACTGTCCGAGGATCTTCCTCGTCTTCAGATTCACTCTTCGTGCCCACTTTCTCATTCGCTTCCACGGATGAGATTGGTTGACTTCTCCGCCCAAGCCCTCCCCACCCCCATCCCCATGGGTTTTGCTGATCGATATTTCTGTCCAACTCTTGGATCCGTTGGACACGTTCGGCAGCCTGCTGTCGCGCAGCCGTGACATGAGCGTGTCGAAGAGACAGATACCATCTATAGACTATCCCCGGCAACGCTCGTGGGGAAGACAACGCTGAGGTGAAGCTACTTTGCGACACACCTGACTCGGACGTGGATGTGGAGGAAGAAGGCGAATGTGGATCGGACGCCACGGGTGTGTCCGACTGGACATCTGGGACCATGGTAGAAACCGGTGCGTTGTGAGGCTGTTTCGACGGAGAAGACGCCTGCATGACACTTGATATATGAGGGGCAATAAAAGGGATTCGGGATCGTAATTGAGATTGAGAGGGATCGAATGGTTGGGTAGTGTTAGGTGCGAAAACAGCGGCGACGCCTTGCCAGACCTTTTGTGCCTTTATCTTTTTGTCTTTCTTCTTTTCCCTGGCTTCTCTCTTCCTAGACGCTCTCTTAGCTTCGCGACGAAGCTTCTCTGCTCTACTCTCATCTTCAGTTGCGAAACCGATTCCACTGCCAGCTCCGACCCACCACCACCAGCCAAGGAAGCTCTGCCAGAGGACGACTGCCCACATCAGACCAGGAAGCCAAACGAATTCCTCTTCTTTATGAATGTAGAGGAAATTGAGGGCCGTACTGACGAGAGCTAGAGAGAGGGCTGCACAACCAAAGACAGCGGTTCCGCCATCTGTGCGCCATGCTTGCTCACGGTTGACCAGCACACCCCAAATGAAGAGAGAAATTGTGAAAAGGAGAGAGAGGGTCGCGTTGCAGACATTGCGGACTGCAGTGGCAGTGGCACTGACGGAGTTGCTGCTGCTTATTAGAAGAAGCTGCATGGTTGTTGCAACAATGACAAGGGGACCTGAGAAGTTTCTCGATTAAGTTTAAAACAAGAGGGAATTCCAGAAGAACGGACCCAGGAGGGTGAGGATAAGCCTCCTTTCCAGTCTGGAAGGGTAAAGAAGGGTCAAAAATTGGATGTGAGTTATCTTTTGAGTGGAAAAAGGGTCAGTAATTTGTCCAAAAAGACAAGGGAAGGGCAGATATGACCTGGATGAGGCCGGATGCGGAAGCACTCATGACCAGCCAAGTAGCACGCTCCGCGATTGACCAATCCCCGGTATCGGCCTCAAGGTCAAGAGGTGGTATGTTCACTGCAATGTAGCTGAGCATGTAGGGCCACATTTCGCTCTCTGATAAGGATGCCGAGAGAATAACATGTATGGTGGCGATTAGGGAGATGAGGAGAGTAATAACGCCTGAGAGCTGCAGTACATAGTTAACCGGAGCTAGTGACCAATGGTACTTGGCCGTGAACATTAGATGGATCAAGAGAACGCTGACAAGGGTGAGCACGACGCCTGTTAGCATGATTTGGACTGGCAGTGATCGCACAAAGGCTGGTCGAAAGGCGAGATAAGGATCATAGGGATAACTGTAGACGTAGATTAGGTTAAGCAAAACCGGTGAAGTGAAGACTGACTTGTTATCCGCTACAGCAGAAGTAACCAGAGACAGCAATAAAATCGAGAACATTGTGGACAGTGGAGAGCCGTGACCATACACACACAAACACCGGGCTGGAATGCACCCATGCAAGGCTTTCAACTTGAAGCGGCTCATGGATTGTGAAAGCTATAGCATTAAAGGTTCTGCCTCCGTCATCTTCTGCGGTCTAACTAGCTAATAGAACATAGATGGCCTGAAAGTCATCGAACGGTTCTTTACTCTCCCCCTGGATTATTCGAATTCGAACGGAGAAAAGATTCGTGTATTCGCTAGGCATATCATTCCTAAAAGTAAAGTCAAGACGCCCGAGGACGAAGCAAAGCTTCCGTTCCGTAAGCTTTGTCTCGTTCTGTGCACCAGTCCAACGTCATTGATTTTGTTCATTGTGTAAGTCTTGTATTTGCAAGGTCTGTATCTATCCCGAAATTTCAATATCAATATCCCTTTGGGTTCTTGCCGACGATAGCTTTCAAAGGTGGCCCTGGGTGCGAAATCAATCGGCCATATCGTTCAGGCTTCATTGGAGAGGTTGTCAGGCTTTCTTATTCACCCGATCATATTTACTGACACAACAATCCGGCAGATTCATGAACAGGGTTATCAGGTCCGATGACTCTGCTACAGTCTTGTCTCTTGGACGCTGTTATTGACGTCGTCGGTCCTATGCGCGCAGACACTGTGGCTTGATCAAAGGGGCACGGGATTAAGCACACCACTTTCACCTGACACCCTTCCTCCTAATGTAACCACGGATGAGCAGATTGCTCAATACCTCAAACATTTCCGAGCTGATAGTATCGGTATGTTGTGACAAACAATCAACTACTTAGTCTGACAAGCTTCCTTTCCCTTAGTCAAGGATTGTGAAGCCATTCGTCAACTGTTATTGGGACACGAGCGTTCTGCTGAAGACCGTAAATGGACATTACTGGGGCAGAGCTTTGGAGGATTCTGCGCTCTTAACTATCTTTCTTTCCACCATGAGGGTATCAAGGAAGTCCTTTTAACTGGCGGGTTGGCGCCTCTGGTCGACCAGCCTGATCCAGTCTATGAAGCACTAGCTCGTGAGCCTCCTAACTACCACCATCCATCGATGAGGGAAGTTAACGGATCGTCCCAGTCCGGCTGATCAAACGCAATACCATCTACTACGAAAAATATCCACAGGATATTAAACGGGTATATAAACCTTCCCAACCTCCTACCTTTTTCTGAACTCCATATTGTAAGGTTCGCACCATTGTCGCTTATCTGGAATCCAATCAAGTAACTCTTCCCAATGGCGGCCGTTTGACACCCAGCCGCTGGCAGCAACTTGGGATGAGCTTTGGAGAACATGGTAGGAATATGTCTCCTTGAATTGACCAGCTTTCTGATAACAATGCACTAAAGGTGGTATTGATGAAATTCATCGTAAGTTGCAAATTTCTTTACACTGGTTCCTCTCATCATTTCATCTACCAGAACTCGTCTTTCGTGCATTCAACGACCTCGAATTGTTCGGTAAACTGTCCTATAAGACCCGTCAACTGATTGAGCAACATCAGCCCTTTGATGGAAACCCATTATACGCAATTCTGCACGAACCCATTTATTGTCAGGGGTACGTAGTTTACCCAAATAACCTTTTCCCTGCTTCGTAGGTCGGTACTAAAGATCACAACACATTTATTTTAACTTCGCAGCCGCGCAGCTAACTGGTCTGCATATCGGGTGCTGCAGAAACATGAGCAATTCTCATGGTCACAAGTCAGAGTCCGAGGGGACTCTGTGCCTCTCTTCTTCTCGGGAGAGATGGTTTTTAATTGCTTTCGTCCCCTCTCTTTTTTGTTAACATTTGCTTCCTCAGGTCTTCCCTAGTATGTTTGATGATTACGCCAATCTGCGACCGTGGAAGGGCGCCGCGGAGATACTCGCGAGGGACGAATCATGGGGTACCCTCTATGATCTCGAGCAGCTCGCGAAGAACAAAGTGAAAGTGTCTGCTGTAACGTATGTTGCACCATTTATTTTACATAATAAACTCTTACAACATTTTTTACACAGATACTTCAACGACATGTATGTGGACTTTGATTTTGCGCAACAGACGGCTGCGAAGGTTAAGGACACGGAGCAATATATCACCAATCAGCTGGTGCACGACGGGCTACGGGAAGACTCTAGGGATGTCATAAAAACCCTTTGCAAGCTTTCGAAACGGGAGTTCAATTGAAGCTGATGAGGGTTGAACGTTGAGATGTGAGAACTCGAGGTAAGTAGAAGTGTGTCAGCAGTTATGTCCTTCGACTTTTTTCAGGAAAACGCCGCGCGGTACGGTAGTAACATTTCTATATGTCCAGTGTGATATAAAGCACGATCAAACGTTTGTTTCACAACAAGTGACCATCGTGATTGAGAATGACTGGAAAGCCGTCCTTGGGCCGTCCCATCATTCTTTGAAGAAGCATCGATTACCAAAAACGGGGTAGCTTCAAGTTGCGAGACTAGGGGTTCAAGACAAATGCCACGCTTATACCGAAGTATGTATGTAAAATCCCTGGAAATATATGGGACGTTGTCGAGTCTGTCACGGAATCCTCTTGTCACCGGTACCAGTCGATTTATTTCTCCCTTTTAGGTGTACTCACTCAGAGAGGTTATAGCATACAAAGAAATCAATCATGAGAACAAGTCCCATCCAGGGTTTCATCATTGACCCCCTTGTATTGTCCCCGAGACCTCACCCCTGCCTCCTTGTGTCGAGGTGAAGATGAAAGCACACTACAAGCCTCTTGCTGCATATCATATCATCTCGTTGACCAGTTGCGCCGTCCTTTTTGTTGCCTTCCTCTTATTCCTCTTGGTTGGACTGTCGTTGACAATCATCAAATCTATTTTCTTACTCGCTGTTCGCTCTACTGCGATCCAGCCACAGCCGTTGAGCATTGCGACAGAGTTAAGATTTGGTGTGTGGGGCGTTTGCATGACTAGGTAACATCGCTCCCAGGCATCCTCACATTTAACCGTTGCTTATCACCGTTTATATCTACCTTAACCAGTGAACTCAACAAGCCCACCATATCTAATGCGGGAACATGTTTTGGCCCAAAGCTTGGTTATAATGTTTCTTCCTACGTCGACTTAAGCAATGTTGGTATTTCCCCACAAATCGTTAACATCGTCGAAAAAGCCCTGCTTGCAGTTCTCGTCCTCCACCCAGTAACTGCTGGCTTGTCACTCCTCTCCGTAGGGTTTTCCCTATTCCTCGCCTCGCACACCTTTTCTATTTTCACTCTCATTCTTACCATCATCACTGCATTAGTTGCCAGTGTATCCTTGGCTGTTGACTTGGCTCTGGTGATAATAGCGCGGGGCCGTCTGGGGACCTCGGGGACGTTGAAGCTCGCAATTGATTTTGGGAATGGAGTTTGGATGACCCTTACTGCCGTTGTTTTGACATGGATTGCTGTCATTTTGCTTTCTGCACGAGCCTGTTATTGCCTTGGCGTTCGACGGCAAGTTTGCGTTGTAGCTTTTGATTGCATAGAATTTAGCTGAAGCATCCTCCACAGAAACCAAATAGATCTCCAGGAGAAGAGGCAAATTGATACATTCTGATCATGAACAAGAAGACAGGCGATATAATACTAGGGACGACGATATGACAGCACTTTACGACAACGTTGACTTGTACTTATTAGATTAGTCTTTTCGGATACATACTGGTAATAATGATTTCAACAACAAAACAAGTTAATTGCTTTCAGGGATCTAACCTCTCTCGCCTACAAAACCTACCTCACACTCTCGCCTCCTCTACCCAAGAATGAGAAGGCAGGACAGGGAGCTCAATACATCTCCAGACTCATGCCATCGTTAATCTCGTAGTCTCCCAAAGTGATATGGTCTTTGAATGTTGTGTACCTAGAGTCGAAGTATGTATGCTATTAAGCAAAATTAATAGATCGGGAAGAAACGGGAGCCCACCATTTCTTGAGCTGGATCTTCGACGCATTTGTACCCGTCTGTGCTGCAATAAGCTTCTTTAAGTCTCCTATGGTGTCATCAGGACTGCATTTCACTCGAACTAGTAAAGCCATCAGTGGATCTACAGTTTGAAACCGATGGAGTCAGGACTGAACCTTTTCGTCCGAGTCGATCGTTTGCGATGACCTGCATTTATGATGAGCCTAGATCCAATGTCAAAGTATTGAAAACCGACCTCGATGAGAGGCATTGTGTTGTACAAGTAACAAAGTGAAATTGCAAGCTCTATTTATTACGTAAACACAACTACACAGGTGGCTGTGAGCCCTGCTTGCCGCACCAGCCTGTAATACTTCCTCCACCGACGGCTAGCGACCAGTCGACGTTTGTTTATAGATAACTCTGCGCTTGCGTGTCCTGACATTCTGACGAAAACAAATCTTATGGTTGATTTGGATACTGATCATGAATTCATATCCGCCTGAACTTTTGGCGCAGCTTGCGCCAGTGATGTTTGTAGCTGGCCTAGATCCTCCTCAGGCTGCACCGAATCCATCTTCTTCACCTTTAACACCCCCAGCACCTCCTCCAAAATCCTCAGACCCATTCCAAGTACTCAGTCTCCGTCTACGAGACGCGCTTTTGGCGCACCGGAAGGTCGCGATCTGGCAACCGGAGAAAAACAAATCGTTCAAAGTCATCTTGGTCGATAAAGACATCAAATTTCCGCCTCGTAAACTCGTCCCACCTGACGACCCACAATATTCTACAGCCCATTCTCCCTTGTCGCCTCTCAGTCAAACATCGCCTCTCCATCCAGATGGATTAATAGCACCTATCTGGATTCGGAAACATACTTCACTGATTCCTTCTGTTTTTGTCCTATTTCTTCGCATTTTTGAATATCCACCTTATACTTCACACGCACCACTGGATCTTCCGGATGCAGTCCGGGAACGGGAACGAGAGGGGGAAGAGCGACGACGGGATTCAGAATTAGCTGCAGAAGTGGCTCAAAGGAAGAAGATCACGAACGAAAGAGGAATTAAACTCACTGTGGTCCTTATGGCAAGCAGAAAGATGCTCGGTGAGGATGGTCTGATTACGTAATTCTATCAACAGTCTTACACCTTTCACTATCTTAGATGATCCTACTCTAGATTCGAGATTGACGTTCATTAGAAGACAAAGTGGTCTCGATTCCAGAGCGGCACTTTTTGTTCTTAGTCCTGTAAGTCCTGCGGAACTCAATGACTTCGTCCGAAGGTGATAACAATTCACATGATAACTAATATCGAATCGCTTATGGTTCTCCAAGTTTACAGCAAGCACTGTATGAACCAGCAGTAGAATATTATACTGCCCATTCCAAACGTGTGCGTCGCAAACGTAATCGGCATTCGCAAAACTCGTCGGGCTATCCTATTACAACATCAACTTTGGGTGGCCTGAATATTGCTCGTCCATTAAGAGCAGAAGGCTGGACTGTTCGTTATGAGTACAAAATGGCTTGTTTTGCCGAGTTTCGGAGTGAGGACGAAGTTGCTTTGAAGTAAGGACTTTTGTTTATTTCTCCCGATTTTATAGACTGATGAGTCGTAAAGGCATTATCAAGACGCATACGAGATGTTGATCATTATGTTTGGCTCGACAGCGATACTTCCACCACGTACAAAGCGTTGGGCTGAAGCAAAAGTTCTTGCAGACTGTATTAACATCAAAGTTCGTTGATCGACGCTGCATTTGCTCACTTCTCATGGCTTTGATACAGATAGTTAAGCTCTATCTGTATAATAACGAACATGCCCTCGCCCTATCTAATCACAGCACCCATATCCGTCATTTCGGTGATTTTTCAAGAGGCTGGGGGATCGGTGAAGAAACCTTTGAGTTCTGGAGCTGGATTGCAAGACAGTATGTGATTGTCAGCTTTTTGTTTTGGGAAAATCCGTAAAACCTCCCCGCAAGACATCGTGTTCTTGCGGAATTATTGGAACAGGGAACGCGATCGGCGCTTGCGATTCCAGTCCACAAACCTGCATCGTCTAGTTCGAATCTTTCGCAATCACAACAGAATTTAAAGACTGCTTCAGGCGTCGAGTATGATGCTCTCCGTTCTCTCGGCATAAATCCAAGCCATGCATTACAACACCCAGGTTTTTACTATTACCTGGCAGCAAGATGCACGGAGATGCGAAGGTCGCGGTTTCTAGCTGCCGTTGAGTCTGAGGTGAATCCTCATTTGTCCTTCTATTCCATTTCTTTGGGAGACGACCGACTAAAAAATCGCCTCACGATCAGATTAATCATAAGCCCGTTGCGCTGTCCCCGGGGTTTACCAACGAGAAAAAAGTTGAACATCTCGCAATCATCAACGAGGCGAGCATCGTGCAATCACTTCTCTATGCCAACTCTAATAAGGTCTTGACAGCTCTATACTAAATCATACGAACTCTTCAAAAACCATTCTTCCTCATCAAATCAGGGACAAGGACGCCTGACGTTATGGATTGCATATCGTATCGCACAAACATATCACGATGCTGGAAAATTCGATTTGGCTGTTCGGTAAATGGGAGTTCCTTTTCTCGCTTGTCACAATTGATCACCATCTAAGGTTCTTTGAACGGATAGCAAAGACTTATAGAAGAGAAAAGTGGTATTCTATGCTTCGACCATTGTTGTCGACGTGGCATGCCTGTGCTAAACAACTGGGGGATGTCGAACTTACAATTAAACTTCTAGTCGAATTATTAGGACATGGTGCGTACTTTGTTACTACGATGCAATTATATCAGGTTTACCTCAATCTGATAGATGAGCCTAATTCTGAGGACCCGAGTTCACTTGAGGAAGATCTAGTGGCAGTACTAAAGGTTTGCATTGAATGGCGTTTGTAGATACACGTCTTAACCAGGTCGTACTCTAGAACACTGTTCCATCTACGCCTGATATGACCCTAATCGCTGATCTCGTCGAAGCGCACCCCATCTGTATGTGAATGTTTCGCACATGTTCAAAACCTCCATCTCATTAAAGACTATTGACCAGTCGATTCCAATGTTGTATTTTGGTCTCCGGAAGTAAAAGTGGGCGAGCCTGCCGCTTTCCAATTGACGATGACGGCTCCGCCGTCTATCAGCATTGCGCTGATACCTTTCTCTCGTCTCACTCTTCATCTTTCGGATGACTCATCACCGATTGTTGTGCATCATGCATCATCTGACGCCCAGTTTCCAATTCAGAGAGTCGATATTGGACATGCTACGCACGTGGAAGGACAAGATCCCCCCAATGTAACTGCCAATCTCCGCTGGCAACCAGAAGGCACAATAATTTTTACTGGGTCGATATCCTCAGAAGTACCCTTAGTACTCAAGGTCGGTCGGCGTGTTGTTTCTTCATTTGCGAAACATGTGTTGAAGTTCATGTGCGATAGATTACCAGTATTGTGCTCACTGTAGAAGAGAACGGTTGGAAAGTGGGTATTCCATTTGAGCCTTGCAATTCACGCTCGGGATCCGGACCCGTGGCCAGATGGTTGAGCTCTGTCGACCCTCCCCAGTTCATTCCTGTTAAACGCAGCGACTATCGCTCGATACTGTGTGTTTAACTTTTGTCCTTTTACTTCGTTTATTTATTGATCGTCCAAGGATTAAACATCGAGCACATCAATTGAGAACTTCATTTCATCATGAAGCCCCTGCGTATCTGGACCAAGATTATCCAATCACCATCGAAATCACGAACGTTGACATTCGTGATCTGGATGTTGTTGTCAACATCCTATTGCAGCCAACTGAGATTGATGATGCAGGTATGGTCCTACGAGATCGGTTGTGGTGGTAGTAATCAAATATTTCTCCTATAGTGAATTGGATTGTGATAGAAGATACCCGATCTTCAAGTCTCATCAAGGGCGTACAATTAGGCGTGCTTGCACCGGGCGCCACAACGGTCAAGACTCTGCACTTGTTTAATACAGGAGCAAGTGGCGATAGGATGATTGATATCTCGATACAGTCGCGAACTACGATCGCTGGCAAACCTGAGATTGACCAGGCCGAAGATCATGAGGATGATGAGGACGACGAAGATAATAATGGGGAGACCTCGTCTCACGATTCGATGGAGCATCTTCACATGATCGTTATTCCAACTACGAATCCTTTCAAACTGACGCACAGTGTTGCTTATAGACATGCCTTGGATCCATGGTCAGGTTTGGCCAATCTTGAAACATTCGACGAGGCATTTTGGGATGATCGGAGGGGTGGAGAGGCGCTTGTTACTGCCAGGCTATCGTGTGTAGGACCGTCGAGTCTGAATATCGAAAGTCTGAGGCTTGAAAGACGAGTAAGTGCTACACACGATCTTTCAAACCCATAGGCTTACAAATTGAACAGGATAGTCGATACGCCAAAATTATTAATTCTTCGATGGATGAGCAAGATGAAGATATGTTTCCTGCTGGTATCTATTGCCTTTCTACTCCGTTATAATAAATGATTTACCCACGTACGACAGAGTTCATCCAGGGCGATGAAATTAGTGGTAGTTGTACGATCAGTTTTTCGCTGGAGGATGAGCACAATGTCATACAGGATCCCATCGACGGCCCAGGTCGGTATGTTGTGACGTGGTGCAGGTGGGCAATAACAATAATTTCAGCTGGTGGGGTTTTGAACTTTTGATATCACAGAATACTTCAAAATGGAGCTCACGGCCCAAAAGCTACAAGTATTTTCTCTCTGCCATCACTACGACCTCCCGTGGACAATATTGTAGCATTGCTTGACGTACCACCACAAGGCACACTTCATGTTCCAATGTCCTTGACTCTCACGATTCGAAACTATCATCCAACACGGTCCGCAAATATTGTCGTCCAGCTTGACCCAGACTCACTGGATGGATTCGTTGTATCGGGACTGAGGACCGGTCGCGTTCCAGTGCTATTACCAGGATCAGAAGAGAAACTGATTTGGAATATTTTACCCATCGAATGTGGGTATGTGAAGGTTCCCAAAATAAAGGTCGTGGACAAAAGAAAAGCCATCTCGAGTTCACAAGGCACAAGCGAGCCTGGTGCCAATACAGACACTTTCGTTGGCGATGTGATCAAAGTCATTGATTCAAGGCACGAGATACGACAGGATGACAGTCATGTTGAAGGGGGTGATGCTCAATCCTTTGTAGATGAACAGGGGAGATTGGGTACAATTCTTGTATTACCTTGATCAGATTTCTTTCGCAAGATTTATTAATAAATCTATATTAATTTTTTTGCTTCGAATTCTTATTAAAGCTCAGTAGAAGTCGTGCCCAGCCGATTTCGCGAGTTTACTCGCGGAGCCGGCTGGTACCTCTCGGGCCTGTTTTGGCGGAGCCAGCCAAATCTTGATGTAGTCACTTGAAGAAAAAGGGTAATTAAAAAGTCATTATTTTTCGATTTCGAATCGATCGAGGTATACAATTTTTTTTTCGAAACATTGAGATCCCATGCACAGGATTTTGAATTTTTATTTTATTTCTAAAGACTATTCCATTCAATTTTTAAAAACATCCTAAGTATTTTAGCATCAAGAATAGTCCATCACCGAAAAAAGGCTGGCTGGGTTAGCGTGGACAGCGTGGAGTGGCTTGGCGAGTCTATAAAAGGTTACATACATACACACATAGATCACGTGAAATTAAAGTTTGGTTTGTGGCACTGAGTTGCTTATGTAACTAGCTAGCTAAAACGTAATTCTAATTCCACTTACAACTCCTTCGCTCGTGCCACCACAACCCCACCCCCTGAGACAACAGGCTTGGCCTTTGTTGTACTCATTCGCCCTCGCCCAAAGACTGTACGATATAGCGTATGTGCCCATAATTTATTGGAGAATAATTTTAGACCTGCAAACAGGCAACGACCCTGGCCATCATTTTTTTAACCTTGAACTTCAGGCCTCCAGCCTCCGTTCTGGGGTTCTTCTGGCACTGTAATGGATTTAGTTAATACACTTGGAGATTCTCGCCTATCCTCCGAGGAGGAAGCAGATATTATTAATTTCCGCCAGGACACGGGAAATCATGACGGTGAAGATCATTCATCACGCCCAGTCAGTCGTTTAGGTTTCAATCGGCCTGCTTTATCCGGAGGTTCTCCCAAACGCCACGAGACCCATACCCATAACTCAGAGGCGATTCGATGGTCTCGCAGTTTATTTCAAAGCATTGGAATTTCCGAATTACAACTGTCGGTTCTCAAAACACATTCTGGGAACGCTTCTGAAATGGACACCTTGAGCTCGACTTCAGACATTGGAGAAAGTGGTATTCCGATCCTTTCTGGCGGCAAAGAACACTTTGAATCTCCATACGGAAACGCTTCTGAAGATATGGTTAAGTATCCTAAGGCGGATCGTAAATCACCCTCTAAATCACCACCGCCTGTGTCCCGACTCTCCTTTCCATTTGTAACGACCCCGTCTCCACGTCGTAATAAATCTCTCCCTTCTCTTCGGCCTCCTCAGCGCCACAAATATTCTTGTTTTCCTTCGTTGATGTCCCCGGAGCCCGCTGCATATCCCCCCCCTCCACATCAACGGCACAGCTACCGCCAGCATGGCTACTCGCGTCTTGCTCTACAACATATCAAATGGTTTTGGGCTGTGCGTGAGCACGGACGGAAAGCTTGTAACACGGATCTCCACAGCGCAAATGGCATGTCACGTGATGCCCTTGTCCAACCTGCCGTCATCCAAACTTCCAATTGCGTTCCTACCTCATATGCTCACTCACACCAAACTTCACTTCCCGCGACGATTTATCCCAGACGCGGTGACATAATGGCATTGCGTGACCCATACAGTTTCCACATTGATCAGTGCTTCGCAGGGTTGGCAAATTGGACATTTGGGAAGGTTCTTTGGATGCTTGATGTGCATGCTGCGGTGGAGAAGCAGAAGATGGAAGCAGAGACAGAAGAGGAAGCGTCTGATGAAGAAAGCGAGAGTGAACTAGAAATGTCGGCATCTGCAGGATTTAGCGATGACTCGGATTCCACCCTAGTGGAGAGTGAAAACGAAAGCGACTTACTCAACCTGAGGAATACGATACTGGATTCAACAATGATCAAGAACGATGAAGTCGCTGCAGAATTACCTCAGGTCCTCTCGGTAGGCTATCTGGATAAGACGGGCTGGTCTCGATCTGTGTACACCCATATCCCGAAATTGAAAAAATCAAATTGCAAGAATATTCCCTGGGCGACAAACTGGTATCACCGATGGGCGCTTCTCGTCAATATATCTCACGGGGACAAGGACCACAAACACCTGCTCTTCGGATCTGCTGCTCCACCTATTGAATTTGTACCTACAATCAAAAATGATACTGGACCCCATTTTAGCTTCACTGGCAAACACAAGTACTTGGCGAACGATGAGCTATGGAACTCCAAGCTCGGAAATTAAGATACCTAGGCGGGGATCCTTCACCCCGGTCGTGGACTCTCTCTTTCGAATATCAACCCCTGATTCTGGGTAATCTCGCAGTTCATTACTTCTTTCAGCAGTGGAGATCGGGCACCAAACTAGGGTATCGGCCTTTTGGTATCTGCTTTTGCGAAACCTTATTATATAGAAGACACTTTCACTGTCACCACCGCTTTGCCTGGAACACCAAAGTAATACATAACTGTACAACAGGACTTCTAGTTTTTCGTATTTATGACTCATGAGTAATCGTGGTAAGATATAGATATCACAATTCTCAATATTGAATTAGCATTTGAAAGTCAACCGGTTATCGCAATCCATTGTCTTATCCGAACCCCAATAGACTGGTTTCCATTCCCTTTCTACGGTACAGCATGAGCATCCCTGACGCAAAGATCTTTCCTCATGCCACTGGTGCTGCTGAGCAACTTGTGGCAGAGCACCAGGAACCGCAAGATGTCATATTTTATAGTGGTTGGGTATGCCAAACTCGTATCGAGGGTATAAATTGTACATTTACTTTGAGTCTAGTTCTGCCCCTTTGTTCAACGAAGTTGGATCGCCCTCGAAGAGCGAGGGATACCTTACCAATACAAGGAAATCAATCCTTACATGAAAGAACCTCATTTCCTAGGTATGACATATCAGAATCGCGAGATTTAATTTTGCGTTTAAAATGTATTCGAAAGCGATCAATCCAAAGGGACTGGTGCCTGCTGTTGAGTACAAGGGGAAAGCCATCTATGAATCCTTGATTTTATGCGAATTCTTCGAGGACGCATTTCCTGATCATAAACCAAGTCTCCTGCCATCTGACCCAATCGATCGTGCCATTGCTCGTTTGTGGTTGGATCATCTCTCCAAAATATTCGTGCCCGCTTTTCATCGACTTTTACAAGCACAAGAGGCGGGGAAACAGCATGGCGCTTTACAAGAGCTTTACGAGTCCTTGAACAAGTTTGCTAAGAACATTCAAGGACCCTATTTCTTTGGCGAGAACTTCAGCTTAGTTGATGCAGCCATTGCTCCCTGGATTGTAAGGGATTATATCATTGCGGAGAATAGAGGGTATAAAAGAGGTGATGTCAGTTCTAACTGGGTGAGTTATGCGGGGACTGTCGAGGTGCGCGATAGTGTCGTAAAGACCCAGAGTGTAAGCCTTTTTCTTTGTTTGCTTTGTTGCATTGTAATCATATTTTGGGAGATTTAGTTAAAAGAGCATCTGGAGGAAATTTATGGGCGCTATTTGCGCGATGAGGCACAGAGCGAAGCTGCTAAGGCTATTCGCGCTGGAAGAGTCATCCCTTAATCGTATATGAGCTTACAAAGATGTGCCTTTGGCACGGCTCTGCTCTGCTTCGCCTGCCTGCAGCATGCCTTCTCAGCTTGCCAGAGGGCTCCGCCCCCCGGACCCCCTGGCTGCATCACAACAGTAGACACAGTCTCTTATCCTAATTTCTGGACACAGTCTCTTATCCTAAT
>Ga0193742_1000387_pt1 | contig 30743 bp, 43 predicted proteins | sample L2c1metaG_FD_165511 | JGI IMG/M metagenome (GOLD analysis project Ga0193742, IMG submission 165511) | Soil microbial communities from a riparian zone of the East river system, Colorado, United States - L2c1 | ecosystem: Environmental > Terrestrial > Soil > Riparian zone | place: USA: East River... | reverse complement strand
GCCCACCGAGTCACTGAGGGTCGTAGCGGCTGTCTGCCATTTCTCAGCAACTGTCCGCCATTCCTCTTCTCTTCTAACGGCATCCTCAACCCGCCCTTGCCAGAGTTCGACAGTTCTTGTGAGGTGAAGTTCATACCGTGCTTCAAGCTTGTCAACCTGACTCTTAGTCCACAATCGGCTGGTCGCCAGACCAACAACCAGTAACATAACGAGGCTGCCGATCGAGAGCCCATTGAGGACCCAGGTCGGCAGCCCCGCTATCTCGGGAGGCACCGTACTAGCTATCCACAGAAACACCGGAGCCCCCTACGCCCGGCCTATCCGGCGGGCTGAGACAGGATCGCGGCTACTGCCGCAGTCCGGTCGCCGAGCCCTCGACGGAGGATGTCAGCGATCTCGGCATCACTCAGGTCTCCCCGGCCGAGACCGCCAAGAACACCCTCGATGATCTCGCCCTCGTTGACAAAGTCCTTGCCTGACAGAACCTTGACATTGGCCGCAGTCTCCAGCCAGGCAGCCTTGAGCTCCTTGCTCTGGCTGAACTCGAAGACATACTCAAGCATCTCACGGGTCGACAAATCACCCCAACCATTCGGCGGCCAGACCTTCGTGTCCTTCAGACGACTACGAGGACCACTGTGCTGGAACTCACGAGTCTGCTCAATGGCTGCAACAACAGCCGCTTGAACCTCTGCCTTGGTTGCCATCTCGTCCCAACCTCCTCCACCGCCAGTGCCTCCACTGCGGTACTTATTGACTGAACTGAACAGCTTGTCCCAGGGGAAGTTGCCGCCCGGGTCAGTGTGCGTAGTTCCGCCCCACGCCCGGCGCATGTCGTCGTGGCCATAGAACGCCTTCACCCTGGGGTTGCTCTTCATCTCCGAGACCGAAGCCCGACGGACCTGGAATCCTCTGTAGTCCGGGTCGTTGTCGATCACCCAAGCGAGTGCCTTGCCCAGCTTGTCCCAGGCCACGTTCGCCAGCCACCAGGCGCGGGTCTTTCCATTCCCACCGGTGATCTCAACTGCCAGGGAGTTATTGTTCCCTGTGGACGAGCCCGCGTGTCCCGCCCTGGCAGTCAGCGAGAGCGACTGCGTCACCGAATCCTTGTCGGTGTAGAGATGCGAGGAGACGCCATCGGTCCGGCGCTTCGCGTAGCTCGCTTCATCTTCATCCGAAGCATCGTTGCTTGTGTTGTGGATTGCGATGCCATAATGCGTGCCATCAGCATCAGAGTAGCTGTTCCTCCCCTGCACATAGGGGACTCCGGGGATTCTCATGTCACTTCTTTCTGTTCTTATGACAACCTTTCGAGGCGCAACCATGATCCTACCCGCAAGATAGTATCCGATGCAACTGCCACTTCTTGCGCAAACTGAACTCTGAACGTCCCCGAGTTGGTAATCTGAAGGGTTCCTGTCGGCCGGATGGAGAGGTCGCTCGAAGTCCCTCCATGGCCGCTAGTCTGCGCAGCGGTCCTTCGCTCATTCTTGATAACGCCTTCAAAGGTTGTTGCCCCAGTTCCCTGGCCCCAGGCGGACCAGTCAAAGGTTGTTGCTGCAGGGCCAGAGAATCCAATCTTGATGTCAGCAGTCAATGATGTGTACAGCAGAAATGCATCGACAATGTAGATCCCAGGTACCACCGATACAAACAAGTGGTTACAGTTCACCATAACAGTGCTGTTGTTGACCGTCTGTGCTGCAGACTTGTACTTCCGCAGCGTGTTATCAATGATGTTCCCTGTCATTGTCAGGTTGCCCGACATTGTCATGTTGCTTGCGAATGACCCGCCGGCAGACATGATCTGATCCCAAGCCGATTGAGTCGCATTCCAGACGTACATTCGGCGGGTATCGGTCTCCCGGATCAATTGCCCGTGGAACGGAACGCTAGGACGAGTGCCCGAGGTGCAGATCGTTGCACCGATTGAGGAGTCAATCTTGTCCCAGGAGTCATTGATCTGTGTTTGAAGATTGACCGGCTCTCCGGTCCCCGGCGTGGGCTTGATGATGCCAAGACGGGTGGTGAGGGTTGCGCTCATGTCATGTCTCCGTCAGGTAATCGTTACGCCGAGACCGCTGTACTCAGAGGCTAGCCCAACAGGCTTTATCAGCAGGTGAGGTCGTGAGGTAGTAATGGTTCCGCGAACCGTGTATGTACCAGCGACGGTCCCGGTGACTGTAGCAGTTACTTCACTAGTCAGATCAGTCCCAGCTGTACGGACTAGGTATCGCTTTGCCTGTACAGCAATGACATTGGATGCACCGGACTCAACCCTCCATCGCCCATACTCGCCCCAGTCCGCTCCACCTGTGGTAGTTCCCTTCCTCAGCCTGAACAATCCGAGAAGTCCGGCAACACTTCCATAGCAGGGGGCGAAGAATTCAACCTCATATGCCAGCCCTGCCTTGAATGTGTACGAGGCCGAGGTCAACACGATTGTCTCGGTTGTTGTTGCTACTGCTACATCAGTCGTTCTGTTGATCCATGACACACCGCTATTGATTATCTGGCCGTCAGTCTGGAGCCAGCCCGGCCCGCCCCAATAGAGGTTGACGTCCATGACATCGGTGCCTGGGCCCCACTGCATGCCCCCGTCGTAATCCAGACACCAGCGTTCATCCGCAGAGTCAGTGCTACCCCTGGTGCCGATCGCCCGATTGAACTGGGAAGTGCTGCTTGTGTAAAGGCGCAACCCGGCATTGGATCCTCCCCCGGGAAGGATCATCTCAGCCCGAGCCCCGTCCATGAAGATCTGGCGCCAACTTCCGCCATTGTACATATGTGTCTGCTCGGTATCCGTCTCCAGAATCATATCTCCGTCAGAAGGAGATCCTGGGCGGGTGCTGGAGGTACACACCGTAACGCTTGTATCATTTTCAGTCAGAATGCGGACCCACCCACCGGAAGCAGGTGAGGCTCCATTGTGATAGAAGACGCTGTCAGTATCTGTCTCCTGGATTAGCTGCCCGTGAAACGGAGAGGCCGGATGACTAACCGTTGTGCACAGTGTCGTGCCAATCGCATAGTCGATCATTTCCCAAGAGTCATTGATCTGGGTCTGGACATTCACAGGCTCGCCTGTGCCAGGAGTCGGCTTGATCAGCCCGAGCCTTGTGGTCGAGGTTGATGACATCACATCTCCTAGAACGGAAAGACAATAATGGTGCGCTCATCAAATTCGGCGGTTCCGCCCGCTGATTTGTATTTGGCCGTGAAGGTGTAAGTTCCAGGCGTTAGGTTGTCCAGAATAGACATTCGGGTGCCTCCCACCTCCGAGTCATAGGAGACATCCGACGTTCCTGAAACCAGATCATACCTAAGTACATTCGAGTAGGCCCGAGCGTCAATAGCAGAACCCGACGAAGGACCTGTATATGCAAAGCTCATGTAGCCACCCCCAGTATTAAGGGTGAAGCCATTAGCGGTTCGAGATATGATCTCGGCTCCCACAGCAACAATAACTCGACCAGTAGGGCCAATTTCAACTTCTACTGAGGGGCCTAGCCCATCAATGTCCACGTAGTTAAGGTTCGTAGTTGAACCGCTGGTGGAGACCAATACCCCCCGGGGACCGAAGGCCAGTGCAGACAACTTAACGAAGTCGCCCTCAGGGTTCACCGCCGCAAGCCCATATGTTCCGTCATCCAACAGGCCTGCCTCCACCTGCTTCTGCCCGTTGCTATCCGTTACATCAAGAGATCCATCAGTGATGCTGATGTTTCCTCCGGAGCCAACCTCAATCTGAGCTGCTAGCAGTATTGCCGCAGTGATTGTTCCGGCGGTCAGTTTGGATACTGACAGGTTGGAGATGTGAGCATCATCAATCAACTCTGCAGTAGCCGTGGCAGCCTCGCTGGCCGGTGATCTGTTGCCTGACCGGTCGACCGCGACAACCTTGACATGGACCTCATCAACCTGCGGAATCTGGAATGTTCCGATTGCAGGGATGCTTGAGATAGCCATGCCGCCCGTGGCGATTAGCTCCCCAACCTTCGTGCTATTGTCGGTGAAAAAGGAGTCCGAGCCACCGACGTGCACCTCAAGGTGGTCCAGGTCTGCTTCGAGGTTAAATGTCCCTCCGGACGATTTGCCGAGGAAGTGGGTAACCTGGATCGCGATTAGGCTGGCAGCTACCGTAGGGGGTGCAGGAGTCGACGGAGGGAAGATGTCTCCGGTAGTCGTAACGAACGAGCTACCCGACCACGCCGACCGGTTCGGCGGGCTGGCTGCATCCACCGCTCGGATCTGGATCTCATAAGTGATGCCAGGAGTTAGCTCCATGATTGTGTGAACGTTTTGGTCCCAGCCGGCGAACACTGAGTGCCATTGTGGATTGGCCTCAACCGGCTCGCTCACCAGTCCGTCCCAGGAACCTAGATCATCCCAACTGTAAGCCTGAGAGGCGTCTCGTCCATAGACAATAATGTTGTCAAACACCAGCGCCTGCGGAAGAGCATTGTCGTTGCCAGGATCCAGCTTCAGGTATGGGCCAGCCCCCGCCCCGGTCAGGACTGTGGTGGTTCCTGTCTTCTGCCAGCCAGGGTCAGATTCAGCAATAGGCCAGACCTTGACCACTACCTGATCGTCATAGCAAGAATCCTCGACATGCGTGAACCCGCTGTCGACTGCTCCACCCATCTCGGTCGCAACGCCACCAGCACGCTGGTAAAGCCTGAGGGTGATATCATTGTCGGGCTCCACATGGAAGCCCGCGATGATGTAGTTATTCGCATCCACATATCGAACCACAAAGGCGATGTGGGCATTAGCCCCGGATGGTACGAATGGAACTGTGATCAGATACTTACCCTTGCTGTCATCCTCTGTGGTGGAGGTGATCATCTGGATCGTATTGACAGCATCAATCTCGATGATGCCTACGCCATTGTCGGTGTAGAAGTTGATAGCATTGCCGGATTGTCTGATCCAGTCAGTCCCGGTCTCTGGGTCGTCCCAGCCGCCGGTTACCTCGCGGCTCGTGAAGGTGTCGACAATGCTTGCCACATACCCAGCAAGGGTGTCCCAGTCGATCTGATATCCGATCACCTGGGAGACCCGGTATCGCAGTTCGTAGTGATCCCCATCGGTGACCGTGGAGCCGTCAGTGTTTAGCGGCTCGGCCCACTGCGCCCGTATCGCTGCCTTAACATCGTGGCTGTTCGTCTCAGACTGGTAGGAACCCACTGAGAACCCCGTAAATACCGGCGCTCTAGGGATTGTAGTGTCAGCGCCGGGGTTGGGGAGGTTCGGCCGGAACCCCAACGGTTCGTAGTTGTTACCCGCCAGCGTCCGCCGGTAATCTCCCACCGCAAGAGTGGATCCCCCTGTTTCTGGTCGGTAGTACTCGCTGAGGTCTAACCACTCTCCATCATTGCATCGGAAGGCAACAGTCCAGTCTGCACGAATGCCCCAATCCATTTCAACCACACGAAGAGCAATGGGGTTGATTGGCTGGCCTCGCCAGAAGACCTCGTTTTCGAGATCGTAGAATCCCGCCTCTGGATCGAACACATAGATGTAGTCACCGACCGAGACATCGCCCTTGATGTCAAACTCTTCGGTCCTGATCTGGATAGCCTGTCGCGGCTGCGACCAACGGATCAACTGAAGCGCGGCTCGGACATCTGCGTTTCCGGCCGTGGTCTCGCTCTCACTAACCAGACGAGTCTGAATGATCTCGTTGCCATGAATATCACGGTATGGGAGTGGTCCAGCGTCAGCAGATCCTGTAGTGATTGTGTCGCCCTCGCCCTGTGCAAGCAGAACGACTCGGGTGGTCAGATCCTCGACATCATAGTCCATAGACATATCTGCCTCAAGACCAAGCAGGCGCATATCACGCCCGGTGTCCTTCTTGACGAGGATTGTTTTCGGCACAGATACGTTGTACAGATCAGAGATCGGTCCGGCATCCAGGGTGCCGTTTCCGTTGACCCTCCACTCAACAATATTGCTCTCACTGCTGAATGTATCGGTCAGGTAGGTGAGAGCCTTCCGCGAACTCTCCCACTGGTGTCTGTTGGTGTAGGTTCCTGCCCCAGGGATGCTGAACAGCGTTCCCTCGACTACCGCGCCGCCGGGAGGGAGGAGAGCCCGGACAGAGTCCGCAAATGTCTGGGCTGTCAGAACAACAGCAGTCTCAAATACATCACCTTTGTCATCTTCATCCCCGAGCCAGAATGACATCCCGGCACCTTTGATCTCGACAGTGTCATCAGACTGCTTGAAGATCGATCGGTACACGCCAACAAACCGAGCCATTGAAAGCAGATCGTCCCGATACAGCTTCGGGTTGATCCGCCCTGGGACAACTGCGATATGTCCGAACTTGTTGCGCTCGATCTTTTGAACCAGTTCACGAGGCGTATCCGCACGGAGCGCGACACCCCAGTTCCCCAGTGCCTGCCTAACTTCCTTAACCGTCATCGAAGCACCGCCATCGCAATCTCCGCCAACGAACCGATGTATTGGTCTTGTAGATCCTCTGCGTCATCGCCTGTAGCGGCACCGGTCCCGTCATAGACAACACCAACGTAGAAGTCCATTGCGACAGCCGAGTTGCGCTGAATCCCGGTACGTCCCGTCTGTGCCGTAAACGTTCTGGCAGTACCGATGATAGCCTTATGCCCATCAGCATCGTTGCTAGTTGCGACAACGTACCCGCCAGACGCAGGAGCCGATCCATTCTCAAATGGGCTCAGTCCTACAGCAAGCGTAGAGCTGATGTCTGATTCCAGATACCCCTCGATAAACCGAGCGCCCCTCCGGACCGAGAGGTCCAGAGTTGCCCGTCCAGGATCAAAGTCCTTCACGAGGCGGATGGTAACCATCTCAAAATCGTTACGCAATACAGACATAGCACGGTAATCACCAACAGGAGTAGCACTAGCTCCCACCGAGACATTCCAGATCTTCTCGTCATAATCAACGCCGTTATATACCCCCACGACGAGAGCGCCGGATGCACCGGGGGTCGCCCGGATTATCCCATTGCTCAGCTCCCAGATGGCCCCGTCCTTGAGGTTCGTTCCGGTCCGCTCGATCCCGTCTACCTTGACCCTGCCCCGACCCTCCCAGTACTTGTCGGCGTCTACCGACCAGCGCGGGTTGGCATCGTCCGGTAGGCCAACATAAGTCTTGACAATACCATCCTCGCTGTCCCGATCGACCTGAAGCGACGGACGTGTGGAGCCGGTGTAGTAGGCATAGGCTTCGATAGCAGGAGCATGCCAGCGCTCCCCGTTCTGTCCGAAGTCATTCTGCCTGGTGATCCCGGTCAGCCGGCTCTCAATCTCAGCAGAGTTATCAGGCCCATACCTCTTGGCACGGATCGACCAAGTGAACTTCATGACGTCCTGGATGTAGTCGATCGTGCTTGCAGAGACGTCATCAACGATATAGAATCCGTCGTTGTCAGACTTATTTGTCCAGCTGATCGGCATAATCATGTCACGCATAGTCATGATGTCTTCGTTGCGCTGTCGTAGCTGGGTCTCGGTCAGCGGCGGTGAGCTTTCCTCCCCTGTGAGCGTGACAGTTCGGACACCGGTGCCAGCGTGCACATCTGCCTTTACCTCAAACGTCTCACGCAGGGTAAGCCGACCGACCTGAACTGTGCCGTATTCTGTATCACTCATCGGTAGCTCCGCTCATATTGGCCTTGCGCCTCGTAGATGTTCCCGGCCCAGGTGTTCGACTTTGATGTATCACGAAGTCTGCCGTCAAGGAATGCCTGCACATCAGCCAGTTCCTGGAGTCTACTGACTTCGACTGTCATACTCACATTCCAGGTGTTCCCGGCCGGTGCGGGTGCCGGAGCAGGATTCGGGGCGAGGCTTCGCTGGCCGGTCAGAAGGTCTGGCAGCCCGGCCGAGAACTTGTCGAACGCCCCCATGTTCTTCTCGACGCCCATCATGATGCCTGCCGGGATCCAGCGACCGACCTCGTCAGCAAAGACCTTCGAGGGAGAGCCGATACCAAGAGCATCCTTGAAACCATCGGCGATCCGTCCAGCCGCCCTACGAGCAATGTCAACAGCCCAACCCATCATGGACTCAATGCCGTTGACCAGACCTCGGATTGCATCCTTGCCGGCATTGCCCATGCTCCCCTTCAGAGAAGAGATCGCATTGAGGATGCGTCCAGGGAGAGCCTTTGCAAAGTTGACTGCATTGATTCCACCGTTAACAAAGGCAGTCATCAACTTGCTCCAGGCTTCACGGGCAAACTTGTACAGGTTGGCCGGAAGCAGAGCAATGAAGGTAACAACGGACTTGACTGCATTGCTGGTGTTCAAGATCGTCTGCGCCCAGGCTCTCTGGACAAAGTTAGTCATCCAGTTGAATGCACCGGTAACAGTCTCCTTGATCCAGTTGAAGCTAGTCTTTACATTCTCAACCATGGCAGAGCCGGCTGCCGTGAATAGCCCGATTACGAGCGCCAGACCCGTCTGCGTGACATTCCAGATAGTGGAGGGCAGGTTTGTGAATGCCTGCACAATGAGGCCGAAGCCAAAACCAATTATGTAGAAGATGTTGTCAAAGGCAGTGATGAACGCCTGGCCGATGTGCCCCGGGATCGACGCAACAAACCCCTGGATCTTCCCTGGGAGAGCCCCGAACCAATCCAGGACTCCCTGCCAAGTTGTCTTGATCGACTCTGTAGTAGACTTCCATGCATCAGAGGACCCAGAGCCGAGATTCGTGAAGAACCCGGAAATGTCTTTCCATAGGTCCTTGAAGAACCCGGACACCGCGCCCCACGAGGCATCCCACCAACCAGGGATCTTTCCCCACGTATCTCCGATCCAGTTGACGCCCTTGACCACGGCGTCAGTGAAGGCATTCCACATGTCGGCTGCGACCGCGAACGACCGCATGCCCTCCAGAAGGACCGGCCCCAGAACCTTGAAGAAGATCTCAAGCCAGGTAATGAGCAGACCCATCACACGCTCAATCAACGGGCCATTCGATGCAATCGTAGCAATGAAATCACCGATCGCCGTGCCAAGGCCGGGCATGTGTTTAGCCAGGGTATCGAAAATGGTTTGGATCCCCGGCATCGCCCGCTCAAGGCCGGGGAGCATCCCTTGGATCAGACCCATGAGGATGTCAACCGATGGCTTGATGAGTCCGCCAGTCAGTCCGAAGAGGCGCTTGAAAGACGGCTCCAGGCCCTTGAACCGTGACACAAAGTAGTTGATGCCATCCATCAATGGTTTGAGCAGCGGCTGTGCTGCTCTTGACATTGACTTGTTTATCTCCTCAAGTCCACTTTTCCAGGTCTTCTTCAGCTCCTCATTCTTTCTGAGGGCAAAGGCACCGGCAGCAATTAAGCCGCCGCCAACGCCAAGGAGGATGGCAGAAGAGAGTGCTGCTGACAGGACTCCGCTCAGAATCCCTGCCAGCGCCGCAGCGCCTGCGAACATGACTGGGGATCCAAAGATAGCCCCCAGAGGCGCCTCGATCAGGCGCATGAGCCCGGGGTCTACCTTGAACAGCCACCTCCAAAAGTTGCCAGAGTTTGAACGCCCAATGCTCTCAGCCTCATCAGCAACCGTCTTCGCCGATCGCCGGGCACTTGCCCGATCGGGCTCGGCGTGAATCTCGACATAACCGTCAGCGATCTTGAAGGCCACCTCTACACCCTCTCATACTCGATCAGCGTCGGATCCATCAGCATCAACTGAGTCAGATGCACATGGATCTTTCCGTCCTTGCCGGGAGTCGGGGCAGAGGCTGGCCTGGAGCGAGCAGGTTCTTTCTTCTCTTCCATTGCGCGAGCGGCCATTACGCCACTGAAGGCAAACGTCCTCTCGCACAATCTGAAGAAGCGTTCGGAACTGAAGTTCCCGAAATAACCATCAGCAATTCCCGGTGCGCTTGGGTCCGGAGGGAAGTTGTAGAATGCCCGAAAGTCCACATCGAGATCGTCAAGGTAGTCAAGAACCCACAGTACCTCCCCCGCTCGCTTCGTCAGTGTTTTCCCACGGTCTCCATTGAGCTGAAGAGTTTCTTCTGCAGGATGCCAAAGATCACATCCCAGTCATCCTTGCTCATGCCCGGAGCATCAGCGAGGGCATCGAGGCACTCAGGTCCCATCAGCTCCTCAATGATCGTTGCGAAGGCCATCACCGGTCCGAGTCGCTTCAAGTCACGCATGAGCTTGAAGGTCAGCTGCGGGTCGATCTCCTTCGGAATGTAGAACGGTGTTCCACCGATCGTGAACAGAAGTTCGCGTTCAACCTTGTCAGGGTTCTGCTCGGCAACCTTGTTGACCTCGGCCAGCGGGTCTTGAAGCTGGGTGGGCTGGGGCTGGGGCGGTGGGTCTGGGGCGAACCGCATTGCAGTTCCGTCTTGGGCATTGGGCGTGTATACCGGGAAGCCCGGCGCCGCTGAGGGCGCCGGGTCCGGCGGAAGCTGAAGGCTCATGAAGAGGCATCCGTGATCTTGTAGGGAGGAGTGCCGGAGCTGACGTAGTGCGTTGAGAACGAGCCGGGGATGACCCACTGCTCATCCTTCTTGTATGCTGCCTCCATGTTCTCCGTCTGGAGGGTCTTGCGTGCGTGGATCCGGCGCCGCCGAGAGCTATCAGCGATTCCATCCACAATGATCGTGCTGTACTCTGGGTTGACCGCGCTGTTATCCATGTTCGGTTCGTAGGACTTCCAGCCGGTACCGGTGGCCGGGGTTCCACCGTTCTGCGAACGCAGAATGTTCTCGATCGTTCCCTCGGCCATGTTGGCCTTGACCATCATGTCGCGTTTGGTCATGCGCCGGCCGGGCACATCCACGATCTGGTCGACAGCAAGCTCAGACCAGTCGATCGCGATCTCCAGGCTGACACCATCTAGGGTGCCGCCGCAGTCGGTCCAGCCGCCCGAAACCGGGGGCGCCGTGTTGACGCTGGCACTGGCGGGTTCCACTGCATCATCGAACCAACCGTGGTACAGATCGGCTGGCCCCTGGATCAGGTTCGCAACTGTGACTGCCACATCGAGCCCCTTATCTCTTGGAGTGACATTTCTCTGTTGTACGGGTCCCAGAAGTCATTCTTGTCTAGCGGCCATCTCACGTGAGAAAGATCGGGGTGATCCCTGAGCAGCATCACGCTTCGCCCCAACCAGTTAGCTACATCATATGGACTATCTCCAATCATCTGGACGACTCTTGCGTTCGTGATCAGCCAACCCATCTCGTACGGGTTGTCATGAATGATCACGCACATCTTCAGGCTATACAGCTCGATGCTTGTGGGGGCCTGTAGCGCAAACCATCTGTTCATGGTCACACCACCGTAATCCAGTGCATCTGTAGCTCGAAGCCGAAAGCGGCATTGCTGTTCTCGTCCTCGCCCCGGCGGGCTACTTCTTCAGGAATCACAGCGGTCACCCGGGCTGGGTAGTAGGCAGCAGGCAGAGTCAGCAGGCGCTGGATGCCGGTCGCTCCAATCACCATGTCATTGTAGCAAGCTTTGTGAGCAATCTCGGCGATGCTTGCTGCCAGATTCCAGCGCGGCTTGTCGCTGCCCGGGGTCTTGGGCTGGGCCCAGGCAGTGACATCAAGCATCGAACGGCGCTTCAACAGGTGCATTTCCGCCGAGCTACCCGGGATCGCGGCCACCTGGAGGAATCCGTCAGGCCAGGCTTCCAGGCTGGTGGGTAACGTGCTTGCCACCGCGTTCGGGGGTATACCGGTAACCCCTAGGAACCACGCCTTGGCAACGAGTTCCGCGTTAGGAAGATGAGGCATAGCTCCTCATTCCGCAATCAGAAGGGTGGCCATGTTCCGCCTCTTGAAGAATGCGCGACGGATAGGCATATAGGCGCGGTGCCCGGGGTGGTTTACCTGCTTGCCCAGAACAATTCGCTCTCTGGTTACAAGCACCTTCTTGCCACGCGCTCTGATGAGGTGCGGCTCGACGCCATACTCGTGGAAGTACCAATGTTCGGTACCGATATACACACGAGAGTCATGCTTGAGCTTCCGAGCGCGAACAGAACGCTTGAGGTCGCCTTCATCGACACCAACAGTGTCCTTGATCTCCTGAGCGACCTCTTTGGCTGCGCCAAATGCTGCATCAGAAGCTAGCCTCTGCACGCGCTGCATGCCGGGCTCGAACATAATCACCTTTGCCATTGTCGCGCTCCTTTACGGGGCGTACATTTCTTGCTACTGCCAGCGGAGGTCTACCCTCTTGTCATTATCCATAGCCGGGTTCCCCAGAGGCGGGGTAACGGCGTCGATCGCATAGAACTGTCCGCTGCGCTCGTCCTTGACTCGGTCACCTTTACGGATATCAATTGAGGACTTGATTCGCATACGGGCTCGGCGGATCACTCGGGGCGTGGGGGTGGTAGTCGACTGCACATTCGGCTGCGGGATCTCGATGATGCTTGCGGGCTCTTCAGTCTTGTACGGAGCAACGTCTGTGTCTACCACATCCGCGTACTCGTCTGTCTCTTCCCCACGGTAGAGAGAAACCGTCGTGTTTGCTATGGCATTCACATCGGGCCCCATCCCCCGTGCTCGTCATTCCTCCTGTAGTCGCCATAGCTCGGGTGGTCGCCTTCGTAGCTTGGCGAACGGAATGCGATCGAGCGGGTGCCCATCCACGAGAGGTTCTTCAGCGCACGGTTCGCCAGAGGCGCCAGCGTGATCAGGACCGTGTTGTTCGGTTCGCTAGATCCAGCATAGATGATCTGCGCTCCGTCCTGATTGACCTCTTTGACCGAGTGCCGGTTGAAGTATCCAGGCTGGTTAGGCATCCATGATGCCTGGTAGGCCACTGCCTTCTTCAGCCAGACCAGATCCTTCGCTCGGATGCTCGCATTCACCGAGGAACCAGCGAAGGTCCTACCAGCGTTTGTCTCGATAACCGACTGAGCAAGGTCAATGTCGTTCTCTGTGACCTGCGATCCGGTGATTGAGTAGGTCTCGCCACGAGTTGCCCAGGCTGAAGCTTGGCCGACTGCCCGCACCAGGATGTCATCGATGTAGAACGTCTCGACGCCACCGGCCGTCAGCGTCATCCGCAGATACATCTGGTAGCGTCCGGGCGCCTCAAACGGAGTAGCAGCAGGGCTGCCCACGAGGACAAAATCTTCCTCGGCATCGATCGTGTTGCTGGAAGTCCAGGCAGCCAGGTTCTGCGTCGGGTCATACAGCAGTACTTCGGCAGCCGAGTACCCATCAAGACCAATGGCATCTCCGTCGCGATCAATGTGAACCTCGAAAGGGGAGGGTGTGTCCCCGGTGTAGTATGGTCCGAGTGTCATCTCCAGCCCTCCCTTTCATTATCAAGGCGACGAGGGGTGGGGCGCCCCCTGCCCAGAAGAGCGCCCCACCGGCCCTATCAGGCGCCGCTGTTGTCCTCGAAGCAGCTCCACGCCTTCGGGTGACCGACCGTGAAGCCACGCCGTGCCCGCATCTTGAGGAACGCCTCATCCTCGCGGGAGATGTTCGCCGGGATCGGGATGCTCTCAGGACCCGAACGATCGCCCACGATCAGGAACCGCCGGTTGCCGACGAAGAGCAGGGGGTTACCCGTCGGAGCGTGCGTCATCGCGGCAGAAGTACGGCAGCCCTGCGACCACCGGATCTCTACACCGAACAGCTGATCCGGAGTGCCGGCGTCGCCGCCCTGTCCACGAACGAAGATCGGACGCTCTTGCTCGTCCTTGATACCACGCAGGACCTTCTTGAAGTACGGCGAGGCAATGACGATCGTCTCGGCCTCGTCGAAGTAGTCGCCATCCTCGTACAGGCTGAACACATCGTTCAGCATGTCATAGGTCGGGCCACCCGAGCCGGACTTGGTGAGGTTGTCGTTGGCCGTGTAGTTCAGGTCCGGGTCCGTCTGGTACGTGGTGCTCAGAACCCGGTACAGCGAGGTGAACGGCCGGTCGTCAGAGGCAGTGTTGCTCTCCGCACCGGTGACGCCGAGTGTAGCGTTGTCGAACGCCTTGGCATAGGAGGTGGCCCAGTCGAGCTGCTTGGTCGCAACGATGTTGACGAACCGAGCAGTATCGGCCATGTCCTCCTCGGTCAGAGCGATGCCCTGGCCAAGCTTCCGAGCCGTGAGCAGAACGGTGTCGTTGACGTTGGCATCGTCGCCATACGCCCCGCCCTTGCCGATGTGGTGAATGTCGACACCGGCCGAACGCGGGACGTGCTTGGTGTCGGTACCCATGATCTCGTGTCTGGCCACAGACTCGACAGCCGAGGTACGCTGGATCCGTTGGATAACGGACCCGCCCCACTCCTCGGGAATCCAGTCGTCCACGTCGTTCGGGTCCGCACCCGAAATCGAGTAGACTGGAATCCCGTTCACGAAGCCAAGCGGCTCCGGGAACACATTCTGTAGATCCATTGATGGCCCTCCCTGGGGCTCAGTTGACAGACGAATCTGTACCCCGGTCCCCATCGCGGGCTGAGCCGAGGAAGGGCCATCACGGCGCCTTGTTGCGGCAACTATAACCTAGTCATGTTTTGCCGACGGATGAGGCTAAGCCCCATATGTTGCAGGATCAACTCCATCAACAAGCTGTCGAATTGCTTCCTGCGCATCTGCTTCAGAAGCCCAGGTGCCATTCAGGATCCAGCGCTCATCATTCCAGTTAGAGACTTTGATCTTCCAGTCGCCACTGCTTGCAGGAACTTCTTCTGCATGAAGGCTTTCAACCTTGTTCAGGTCGACATAGTTCCCGCCATCATTCTTTACATACATGACTACTCCTTAGGTGATTTGGCTATGACAGCGAACTGCCACAGTTGGCGTGCGACAACGGGGTAGGGGTTGAGGCGCTTGGAGCGGATGGGGATGGGCTCGACCTCCTGGAGGCCGGCTGTTATCATGTGCTTTGCGACGGCGTACTCGTGGCAGTCCCACATGTGTCCTGCGCCAACCCAGCCGGCTGGCTCGGTGCTCTTGTGGCAGCGAAGCATTGTCTCCTTGTCGAGCCTGCCTTGCTGATACATCTGGGTAGCGCGCTTCGTGTCCGGGCCAACCGCAACGAAGGGGGCGCCTGGCTTCATGCGGCGCTGGATCCGGATCAGGAACTCAGTAACCTGGTCCTCGGTGATGTGCTCCAGAAAGTGACCGCAGTAGACCGCATCGAGGTCTCGAATGTGATCCGGCAGCGCCATGACATCCACCACTAGGTCGGGGTGGATGTTGTACTTGTCGCTATCAACTACATCTACATTGATCCAGCCGGGGGCATAGAACTCCCCGCACCCAACGTTAAGCCTCATTTGTCTTTCCCCAGAATGCCTTTGAGGGTTTGCAGGTCTGCTTTGAACTCTGGGCCTCTGCGCCAGACCTTGTAGCGCTTTGGGTCTTCGGTCCAGTTCGTCTTGGAGTTACCGATGGCATATGTGGCGTCATCTGGAGACTTCCCATAGCTGTAGTGCATATGCTGCACAACCACGTGATGCAGGTACGTGATGCACTCGGCCGCCAGCCCGAGGTCTCTCCACACATTGTCAGCATACAGGTGCCTGAAGGTCGGGTTTGCGAAGTAGCCAAACCCCCGCACGATGTCTGAGGTGATTGCAATCTGAGTGCTGACGGCCTCACCCTGGATCAGGTCATTGCCATATACATAGCCCGAACCCAGATTCCTCAGGGCTCTGACATATTCGGTGTCCCAGCCCTTCGTCCGGGGCGCGTGGTCGTCGCCCATGAAGCCCAGAGCAAATGGCGGGTTGTCTTTGTCGTTGAGCAGGAACTCTGCACCCCAGTTGGTCGGAGCTACGAAGCCCGTGCCGCCATAGCCCAGCGGAGCGCGAAGGACTACGGTGTTGCGGTACGGGTAAAGCAATTGGTTGTATATCTCGCACGCAGGGTCTTCGCTCTGCGTCACGAAGACCAGTCGGGTATCGCCGGTGCAGGTGTCGCGGAAGTTTTGTGCCAGGACGAGAGCAGAGTGCGGGCGGTCGTAAGTTGGCACGATGACAGATAAGTCTGTCACTGGTTGCTCCGGGTGAACAGAGAGTCTGAGTACGGGTGGTGGCCGTGCCGCCAACGCTCAGAAAGCTCGAACCCGTTGCCATCCATGATCTCAATTGCCCTGTCGAAGTCGCAGGCCGGGACGCCAGTACCCGGATCCCCCGTCTCAACAATCACCAGATCAAGGTTGTTCAGGAAGGCGCTCTTCAGGATTTCCTCCTCGGTGCCCTGGGTATCGATCACCAGGACATTGTGGAAGTACTTCATCTGTAGGTAGGTAATCGGCGCAGCCGGGACCAGGATCTCCGCGATGATGTTGTCCAGCATCACGTTCTTGTCAGTGCTGCTGCCGAATGACCGATCCGCCACATAGAACGGAATCTGCGCGCTTGCGGTGCTGTCTGCAGAAACAGCAGCGCACTGGTCAACAACAAAATACCCCGGAGAGTTCCCATACTTTTGAACAATATGCGCTGCAAGCTTGGGGTCGGGCTCGACAACCACAATGTGAGCGAAGCCGCACTCGATGTAGGTCGGTACTTCCTCACCCTTGTGGCCGCCGATGTGCAGGACTCCGTGTGCAGGAATATTGTGCTCCCGCATGAATTCAGGAAGCCACCTGAAGTTTCCTTCACCGATACGCTCCATTGTCATTCCTTTTGCTTCGTATTGGGTGCTGGGTGCTGGGTGGGCAGCCCCAGTAGGTTACCGAAGCTGCCCATTGCCGTGTGGTTGCCGTGTGGTTGCCGTGTGCTGGTGTTAGTCGTCGTCGCGCTTGCCGGCGAGCCGGGCAGCGATGCGCTCGGCACCAGACTTGGCCTCTTTCTTGCCTGGCTCCTCTTTCTTGCCGCTTCCAACCGCAGCACCTACCTTCTTGGCCGGCGGCACAGTCTTCTTGGCCTTGGTCTCGGGCTCATCGGTCTGGAACATCTCGGGCCACTCTTCGACCAGCTTGTTGACCTGCTCCTCAAGACCGATGAGGTTATCCCCATCAACCGTGATGGAGTTTGCGTCGATCAGCTGGATCAGCCGGGTCGGGTTCTTGCACCTCGCCTCGGAGAGCAGAGCACGGGCTTCAGCCCGAACAGCTCTCGGCTTCCAGTGGGACTCAGCCTCTTCCAGGGCTTTCTCACGAGCCGTAGTGGCGGCCTCGTCCATGCCCTCCTTACGAGCCTTCTCCAGTGCCGCCTTGCGAGCCGCCTGCTGCTGATCGTTCGCCTTCTTCAGAGCCGCGCGGGTATTGGACCACTCACGCTCGCTCGGCGGGGTGTACTTGCTCGGGGTGGCCTTCTTTGCCGGGGCTGTCTTCTTTGCCGACGGAGGGTGCCTGCGAGCAGTTTCCTTCTCCTCCTCAGTCCCTTCCTCCTCCTCAGCCTCTTCTTCCTCCTCAGCCTCTTCTTCATCGGGGTTCTCGTCTGCGGGGTCCGCACCACAGATCGGAGATAGGCTAGCCGGGAAGAGTAGCCAGTACGGCAGAGGCAGATCGTCTTTGTAGGTCATCTCGCTCCTTGGGCAGATGTTTGGTGTCGGGCTTTTCGCGTTGCCATGACTATAGCGTATGCGCATCGCAGGACAGGGCGCTTGCTGCGCTTGCTATCGAGAAGCGCCTTCGTGCTCCGGTAGGCCACCAGGCGGGGTGTCGAGGCGTGGCGAGGGCTCGATGCCTTCGCGGCTGTCTGGGTTGTCTGGGGGCGTGGGCTCAGGCAGGGGAAGCTTCTTGACGTCCTGGGGGAGAAGCTTCTGTGCAAAGTGCGTCAGCAGAATGCCGACTGCTTCAGGGTTCATACCCCTAGCTATCGCAGCATCGGCGTAGTTCTTGCTTGCAGCCGCCAAGATGGAGAGCATCTCAACGTCGCGCAGGAACTCGGCCTTGTCATTGTTCTGCACGAGCCAGGAGTCAACCTGGTCAGCAGTGTAGCCGGCCTCGATCAGAGCTTGGCGTCGCGGGACACCAGCATCAATCTTCTTCTGCACCGTCTCCCATCCAAGAGCATCATCAATGCTTGCGGCCGGCGCCCACTTCACATCCACAATCAGATCTTCAGCAGGGATGTCCGTCACAATCTCCATGCAGAATGCGAAGCAGTCCTGGTACGGTTCCTCATAGGAGTCCTGACGGTCCTTGGTCTTGTTGTTGAGCGGGGTGTCCTCTACCCGGTAGCTTTCGCCACTCGGCGGGTGCGCACCCGGCGGGTAGAAGTAGCGCAGCGGGGTAGTCGTTGTCTGGGCAAGAGCCCGGACGTAGAACTCCATCGGCTCCAGAAATGCCTTGGCCTCAGCCGGCGCAAAGGTCCCTGCTTCCTTCAACCCTTCAAAGATGGCCATTGTGCCCGGGCCAGTCCTCATCTCGCTTTGGTTAGGGTTTTCTGGCTCGGTGCTTTCGGTCTCCTCGTCCCAGTCAGGGGAGGGGTTGGCGCCGCCTAGGGTCTCATTGGGTTCGGCCAGTCCGAACCGCTGCGGGAAGCCCATGAACTCGGTCGTGTGCACCATCGTGGTGCTGATCTTGTTGATCGCGTCCTGCGGACCATATCCATCATAGTGCTCGGGCTTGCCGTACGGCTCATCGTTCCGGAAGTGAAAGACCGGAATACGGTTGTATGGGTTCGGCTGGGTGTCAATCTCCTCCCAGCACTTAGGATCCAGAAGCTGTTCGTCTGTTGGAGTCTGATCGTTTGGCGTCTTCCTCAGACGTAGCTTAACCACATTGTCTTTGTAGGTCATCTGGGCGTACTGGCGCTTGTCTGTTCCCTGCCAGCGCTTGATGACGAACAGCATCTCATCCGGGTTCTCCGGATCATAGATTGCACGGGTTGTCTTGGGGCTGTTGTAGTAAACTTGTGGTTCGTTCGTTGCTACGTGCGTCCCGTCCTCTTGTTCATCTGTGCGGGGCCACACAAACAGATAGGCATCCCCGTACTCAGAAGCGCGGCGGTGCACCAGACGGGTCTTCTTGAGCAGGTGCGCCTTTATCCAGACCTCCTTGTTGAAGGTCTTTGTCAGATCGTTATCGATTGGGTCATCATCTTCAGCATCTTCTGTCTTCTTGCTGCTGACCGTCACCGAGCTGATCGCCAGCCGGTCCGCAACCACATTGACCGGGGTCTTGGCGAAGTTCACCTTGAAGCGGTCCTTGGTGTTTCGCAAAGCCTGCGCAATCCGAGGGTGCGAGAACAGCTCTCCCTTCTTGCCATCATAGTAACGCTCGGCCTCTTCATATTTGGGGGCAGCGAGCGCCATCTCTGTCAGTCCCAGGGCCAGATGGTCCGTATCGTAGGTGTCTTTGTTCTCGATGGCCCGGCTGAGGGAAGTCTCATAGGTGGCGTAGCGGGTGTCAGGCAATATTGTCGATGTCGTTGCAGTATCAGACATATGAAGACGACCTTGTCTTGATCTTGCGCTTCTTAGGCTTGGGTTCTAGGAAGTAGAGGGTACCCGAGACTGCCGCGTCGGCAATATCGTCGTGCACCATATGCGGGAAGCCCAGCTGCTGCTCCTCAAGCTCAGAAAGATTGGCTGCATTGTCATGCGTCACTAGGGTGGGACGCTTCTGGTAGTATTCCAGAGCCCGCCCGAAACGTGTCTCCTTGCCTTCCCGGGGGTTTGTGATCTCTACGGTAACTGGAGAGCCATCGAACACCTCCAGCCAGAGGTCGCCGCCCTGCGTTGCCTCGACCACGATTCGGCGAATGTTCAGGTGTGGGTTGTTCGCGATCAGTGCGTACACGTGCTTGGCCAGAGCCTTACCAGTGGCGCGTTTCTGCTCGGCGTGCCGAATGAAGACGTTCCCGGGGTGCCGCTGCACAGTCTTGTTAGTGGCGTGCTTATTGTGCTTGTTGTACCCCTGCGGGACAGACATGTCCCTGCTCATGGTGTCAAGTTCGGCTATGAGCGAACTGCCTGCCTCAGCGGGCAGTTGGTCTCGGAGGTAGTTGACTGCGTCTTGCTTGGTGGGTGGCAGCCAGGTGACGATCGCGATGCCGGCCGGGTCGGAGGTTTTCTGTGCAGTAGTGGGCGGGTCCACAAAGACAGCGGTACGGGTGAACGACTGGGTTTTGTCGGTCAGCTTGGGGAATGGCGCGTTTGTGAAGTCCTCGCCGTTCCAGTAGTCCCCGTCTACGCCTCGCGGGTCGTTGGCGTAGTTTTTGGCGTAGGCACGGGTGTGCTTGATGCTTTGGAGGAACTCAAGGCTCCACTTCTCAGGCCAGAGGGATCGTTGCTCGATTTTGTTGCCTTTGTTTTCTTGTACTATCGGCGGGTAGTAGTGTGCTTTGATTGCCTCGTCCGTGATCCAGTCTTCAGTCTTCTGCTTACGAGCGCTTTTGACCAACTGGTGAATAACGCTGTTGGGCATCGTGACCGTCCCGACAAAGACCACTGATGCATAGATGTTGAGGGGTAGGATGGCGTCCTGAATGGTGCGCAGGCGCTTCTTGGCCATGTCAGGGCTATAGGAAGTCTCGTCGGGCTCGACGTCATCCATGAGGAGTAGGTCAGGCCGCATCTGCTCAACCTTCATCCCCAGGTTCGAGCTGTCTACGCCTCTCGCACTGAACACGAAGCCGTCCTGAGCCTGGTATTCATCCACTCGGTCGGAGACCACGGCGCCTCTGGGGCGTCGCTTGGGGGAACAGAGGTCTGGGTAATCCTCCCGAAGGTACTTGTTGTTGTCGATCTCGTTCTTGAAGGTCCGCAGATGCTTCTCGGCCTGTGTTGCAGTGCTTGCAAACGCAGCAACGAACCGCTTGTGCTGGTGCGCAGCGGCCCACATGGGGACAATCAGGAACCACCATGTGCTCTTACCGCACATACGGGGCGCTACCTCAGCAATACGGTCCTCCTGAGGCTTGGGCAATGGGTCGTTGGGGGCGCGATTGCGGTTTGCAGCCCAGCGTAGGGCGAGTCTGCACCAGACAAAGTGGCAATCTGCGAAGCTAGGAGGGGCAGTTGGGTTGTTGGCGTCCTTCAGGTGGTGCGGAAGGTAGGTCAAAGCGAATAGCAGCGGGTCGGCCCGGGTGAGTGCGCGCCGGCCCTGTGGGCTTTTCAGCAGACGCTCAATGTTAGGGATTGAGCTGAGGTAGCTTTTGAGACTGAATGTTGCAGAATTGATGAAGGGGTCCGCCCAAAGGGGGAGGTTTGTGTAGTCTTGCGGAGAAGGGGCTGTTGGTGGGGTGGGGATCGTTGCGTATAGAGTGGGGTTTCGTTCTTTACACTCCTCGCAGCCTTCAGTGACCCCCTCCCTTGCCATGCCGCATGTGTCGCAAGGGGTGAGGTCTGGTTTAGGTGAGGGTTGTGAGGATTGTGAGGGTTGTGTTGTGGGGGCGGGTTGCCCGGAGAGTGCACCGAGTGCAGCAGCGATGGTTTGGCGAACTTGATCTGCTATGGACTGAGGGTCATTGCTGCTGTTGCTGCCGCTGTCAGATTTTCGAGACACTAGCTCCCTCGATCTTCTGGAGGATGCCCCGCAGTTGGTCTGTTGCGAGGCAGGGGTCGTCCATGTTGTCGATGTCCCTCAGAAGTTGCGCTGCCTCCTCCTGGTTGATTGACAGCTGAATGGTGAAGGACACTGTGGAGTGAGCGGTTTCGAGGTTCATTGTTGTTGGGTGCCTTCTTTGCTGTCGTTGTCGTTTGCAGTGAACAGATTGTCGATGGTTTGCGGAGTGATTGTGTTGGTCCGTGCGTTTGCCTCGCGGATCATTTCTTGCAGCTCCAGATCGGCCTGGGTGGTCTGGAAGACGTTGATGCTCTGCTCGGACTTGGAGGGGGCGTCCAGACCGAGGTATTTGCTTCTACGATCCATGATCTTCAGAACCCGGTCCATTGCTTTCATGACGGGCTCGTGGTCGGTCATAGGGAGGTTGGTGCTTGGGTCGAGGAGCACCCGGCCGTGGGACTGCGCAATGTGTGTGGAGTTCAGGATGTTGATGGCTTCCCTTAGCAGCATGTCCAGCCGATCCAGCTCCATCTTGATCAGGTCTTCAGCGGCCTCGACCTGGAAGGCTTCAGCGGCCTTTCGCAGGCGGGCTTTGACCTGGTTGGGGGTCATGGTGAAGATGTCCGCAATCTGCTCGATGGAGTAGCCCTCCACGCGGAGTTCCCACATACGAGCATTCTGGCGGGTCCTGGCGATCTTTCGTTCTAGTCCCTCTGTGGTGGTGGTGAGGTCGAGCGGGATGATGGGACGGTCTGAGAGGGGAGGGTTGACAATTTCATTCAGCTCTTGCTCTGACATGTCAGCGGTGTTTTTGTTCTTGTCATAGGCCATGCTTAAGTATAGGGGCAAGGGAAAGATAGAGGGGCATCGATTGAGTGAATGGGGGGAAATGTGCGGGATCGGAGCGGGGTCAGTCCCGCACCAGAAGTCGATCTTGAAAGGGGCATCAGCCATTCGGTTGATGGGGCATCAGCCATTCAGCCGCCACACCGGGGCCAAACGGACGAGGGCCATTCGTATGATGCCATCCCAACCGAAAAGCCGATGCGATCCTACCCGAAAAGGGGAACCTAAAGATCTTGAACCCGCGTAGAGTTCCCTTTATAAGAAGAACGTAGGGCGAGGGAGGGGGTCGGAGGGGTCGCGCGAGCGGGACGCGCGAGGGACGCGAGAAGGGGAAGCGGTACGGCTCGCGAGAGCTGGACGGCGAAAGCCTCCATTGGAGGAACGCGCCCGTAAGGGCTAGCTTCCGGGAACCCCTTCTGAGGACGGGCAGCGCCCTAGGGCTCGGCCAGTCCGTACCTAGCCTAGGTACGGGTAGGCTGAGAGTTAGGGGACCGCAATGCTCCGTCCTAAGGGGAGTAATCGACTTCCGGCTAGGAAGCCCTTCCTTAAGGAGGGGGCGCCTACGGCGGGCAGTCTAGCTACCCCCGGCGCCCGGCTACGGCGTACGTTGGACCTACCCGGTAAGGACTTCGGGAGGGTACCGCCCCCGCCGAGCCACGTACTAGACCGTATTGCGGAGGAGTCCCTCACTAGGGGCTACTCGAAGAAGCGCAATCCGAAATGCGAGGATTGCGGCGCGATGAAGTCGCTCGTCGGAGGATGCTTTTGCTACGCCGACGACCGTAACGCGGATACCTTCGTAGCGGCGATGACGGAAAAGATCGTCATCTGCGAATGGAAGCTTTGCGGGAAGCAGAAAGGGATCGTTGGAGGCTGCTACTGCGACTAGGACGGCGTACGGGGTACCCCTCGGGGGTACCCCGGGGATCTGGAGCCTGCGAAGTGGGTACCCCTAGGGGTACCTGCCTCGGAGGAATCAGAAGATCCTCTGCCCTACAAGGAAGGACTTTGCTCAGAACGGTCCGTCAGGACCGGCAAGGCTCGGCTCGATTGCGGGCGCAACGCTCCGATACCCACCCCTAGGGTGGGGTACCTCCCTCAGGAGGGAAGGACGACCGACACTGGTCGAGGATGCGCCTACCACCCTATGGCTTAGCATGGCATCAAAAGGTGAACGGATCCAGCGCGGTGCCCACGGGAGGGACCACCCTCTCACCCGCGCCCTGAAACCCAAGATCCCCAGCTATCTCCTAGCGAAGTAGCCCGATGGAACCCGGTATCCGGCCCAGCTCCGTACTGATGAGGAGCAGCAGGTGAGTCCTGCCCGAGCCTACCCAAGGGGACCAAAGGAAAGCGCTTTGCGTCGCGATACGCGATAACGCTTAGCACGCGTTACGCTAATCGCGTTGAACGAAACGATCTTGACCGGGTCGCGCGTCGCCTTCGGGTAACGCGCGACCCGGTACGGTCGCAATCGTTAAAGAATCGGAGGGGAAATGAAGCGGATCAAGAAGTCGTTCCTGAAGTCCATTAGCTACCCGGCACTGCTCCAGCTCTACGGGATGATATTCCTACTCTGGATCATCCTTGGCGCCTACGTCATGGACGATCTTGTGACCTGGTAACCTGCTCTAGCGCCTACCCGGGTACCGGATACCGGTACCTCGGTTGCGATAGAGAAAGGGATCTCCATGGCCGGCATCGACCGAGAGTTCATCGAGCTGATTGAGCGGATGGACGCCTATGCAGAGGGAGTCCGGACCCACGGGCTCCCCTCCCTGGAGCAGGAACTGGAAGCCGTCCGAGAGTCAGCCACCGAGCTGGCGAGCGCAATGGCCGACCCAGAATTTCCGGAGATCATCCGGACCCAGCGCCCCATGGACGCGACGTACCTGATGAACTGGTACGCGGATCACGCGGCCCAGCACTCCAGGGATGCCCTGGAAGACCTGATCCAGGCTGGGGAGACGATGCTCAACTGCCTCAAGGTCGAGTACGCCCGACGCTAGGAAGGGAACGCAATGCCGCTGACACCGGCTGAAGATGATCTTCTGTTCGCCGACTTCCAGTTCTACCTGAACCTGGAGGAGAATTGGCGGATCGTACAGAAGATGTGCAAGGCAATGGGGATAGAAGATCCTGAAGACGAACTGCTCCAGAGTTTCTATGACGACGTCTTGACCGACGATGGCAGAAGGGCCTGGAGCAAGTGGTCCAGCGGTGGCACCGCGACCGCGACCGCAGAGGAATGGATGGCCATCAACGCCCGATACGAGGACTCTACCCCCAATGACGGGGTCATCATCTCAGAGCAGGGCGATCCCCTCCTGACCGACTGAAGGCTGCCTACTCCGGGCGTACGGGGCGCCCGGGTAGGGGAGCAATCAGCTCCGTCGAGAAAGGGACCGTTATGCACGAGGTCACGCCTACCTCCGGACCCCATGAGTCCGAGGTACCGAGCCCAGACCCACCCGAACTGCCGTTTCTGGAGGAGCTGCTGAATCACATCAGCGTCTTCCAGATGGAACCAGAGATGCGGTACCTCGATGCCCGGCGCCTACAGTACCTGGCCCATATGGTCAGCTACGACGCCAGACAGTGGATGAGGAAGTGGGCCAGGGAGCACCCCCAGCGTACGCACTGGGACATGCTCCCTGAGCGCACCCGCCGAGACTACGAGGGCCTGAAGCGGCACATCAATCCCGAGTGCCACACCTGCGGCGCCGACATCTCGACAGAGGCGCTGTTCTGGCAGCACTACATCATCCCGGACGTCAGCACCCCGAACATGGGATGGTGCCCGCACAAGGACGAGTGGGCAGGACCCGGCGCCTGCACCTGCGGCAAGCACCTACCGACCTTCGCTGCCATGAAGGAGCACTACGCTGGCAATGACTGCCCAAGTCCTGGCAAGCAAGCCTGATCCGAATGATGGTCCCGGCCCACAAGCCTCTCAGGTATGCGTGTGGGTTGGTGAGGAACATTCGGCTTAGAGAAGGGACCGCAATGTACGCTAGGGAGAACTTCAGGACCAAGAAGGCCCTCAGGGAAGCTGTTGCCGCCGGCAAAGAGGTCACCATCTACGCACCGGCCCTCGGCACCCCGGCAACGGACGGCATCGAGTACCTGGAAGGGCCGCACTACCCCGAACCGCACACCTGGTACGCCCAGGTGACGATGAAGGACGGCAAGGTCGTCAAGGTCAAGTAGCTGGAGCCGATGCCTGCTGACCCGTCCCACTCCGGTGGGGCGGCACAGGAGGAATTGGCCTCCCAAGAGAAGGGACCGCAATGGACGAGGACCGCATCACGCGGTACTACGACCGCAAGGATGCCCGCCGCAAGGCCACGGTCAAGGCCGGGTGCATCAACCGCCGGCACCGGCAGGACAGGGGGCAGAGCAAATGAGCAACCAGCAGCACAGCACCTCCCCCGGACGCATGGCGCTGATCGGCCTGCTGGTCATTGGCTTCATGGCAGTCGCCATCACCCTGAGCGTCATGCTCTCGCTCGCCATCCGACCGGAAGTGACGTGTGTCTGATGGAGCCAGACGACGACCTTGACTACGACGGCGTGCACGAGGCCATCCCGGATTTCGATCTGCGTGAGGATACATACGATCGTTTCAAGGGGCTGATCTCCGATCAGGTCACGCACGACCACGACCTCTGTGACTACCCGTTCAGCACGTACGCAAGCTACCAGCTCAGCAGGAGGGGGCAATGACCCGCCGGTTCGATGAGTCACAGCCACGGATGCCCAACCCAATCTATGCCCTTCTGGAATATGCAGATGGCAGCATCGCAATCTGCCAGATCTGCGGCGAGGATGCCGATGACGAGATGGGCGAATTCACACTTCCTCATCCCGTCAACAGCATCGAGGTCCACGGCAAAGTGCTCCACACGGTAGTTGCGCACGGGCAGTGCGGCCTCGACCACGGATTGGAGATGGCATGAGACAAGAGGCAGCCGAGATCGCAGAGGCCATCGCTCTGCAGATGATGGTCGCCCTTGAAGGCTTCAAGGAGTCAGGGGCGGGCATCCCAATCGGTGATGTCGACCTGCTCATCACCGAGGTGGACTACGACGATGGCGAAGACACCGTAGGCATTCTCCTGAGCGACGGTACCGCCTGGGAGATCCTGCCGTACCAAGTGATGCCCACCCCACCGACCGCAAGGGTCAATCGAGAAGAAGAGGAGAAATGATGGAACGCATTTCAGACAACGAGATACAATTCTCGGAGGTAGAGCTGGTCCTCCGGGTCTGGTTCGAGGGGCTGGTGTCGATGGGCTCCGGACCGGAACAGGCGCTGAGGATGATCGACTCATTCTTTGCTGACCTCCCGGTGCCCGGCCTGTCCGACCCGCAGTTCCGCAAGTACCTGCTCGACAGCGTGCGCTGAGGATCCCTGCGAGCGGTGCCCGTCCCTCCCCGGGTACGGGCGCCAATCGGAGCGATTGCTCCAATCCAAAACGATGGAGGACCGACCATGACCACGAACCGCACCCCTGCGCAGCGCAAGACCCCCGCCACCGACACCGCTGCCGCCGAGCCCACCCCGCAGCCCGACAAGACCTACGTTCTGAAGCAGAACAAGGTCACCAAGGGCGCCGTCCGGTACGCGGATGGCGACGGGCACTCCCTGTACTTCCGCAAGGAGGACCTGGCGGTGGAGGGGCACTCCGGACAGATCCCCACCGAGGTACGGGTGGACGCCACCTTCGTCTGGTGAGCATCTGTAGGGTGCCCGTCCAGCACGGGCGCCCGGCAGAGGCGACCGGCCTCAATCGAGAAGGGACCGCAATGGGACGCAAGATCCTGCACCCCCCGGCAATCGTCGCGGTGCTGGCCTGGGATGGCCAGCTCGACTTCAGGGGCGAGATCCTGACCACCAAGGTGGACGATCCGTTTGGCTGGGTCTACCGGGTCAAGGCTCTGAGCACCAGCAAGGCCGGCGAGATCTTCACCGTCCGGCACAGCCAGGGCTCTGTCATAGCTTGGCCCGCGCACGACCTCTTCAAGGGCACCCGGGTCGTTGCACACCCCGCAACCGACGCCTGGATGAGCGGTGACAGGTACGGCACCGTCATCCAGGTCGGCACCAAGTACATCCACGTCCGGATGGACCGCAGCAAGAAGGTCCGTCGGTTCCACCCCGCCAACATCTCTCGCCTCACCGTCTAAGGAGAGCAATGCCACTCAAGACCAAAGTAACCTACACCGGCCTGTACGGCCGCAAGGTCAAGGCCGTGGTGATCGGCTCCAGCGCCGATACCCGCCGAGTGACCCTCAAGGTCACCAGCCTCACAGACCGCATCTACCCGCGAGGTTTCCTCATCGACACCACGACCACCTGGGTAGTTGCCAGGTAGGGTACGATCGACCGGCAACTGTAGCCATCGGCTGCTCCACAGAGTACACTTGACCTAACCGACCGACCGACCAGAAAGTGAGAACGGACATGCCCGAACCGACCGCGTACCAGTGTACCAGCTGTGCCCGCACAACCGACGACAAGCCGGCTCCGCTGGAGCTGATGCCGTCCGGCAAGACCTTCAAGCGGCACTCAGTATTCGCCGACAGCACCGAGCGTTGCACCGGCGGAACCCCCAAGCACGCACAGACCCCAGAGGGCACCCCGGAGGGGAAGGCGCACTGCATCGAGTGCGGCCTCATCCACACGAAGCTCAAGTCCGGCACCCGCGTCGCCAAGCACATGAACCCGGAGACGCTACTGGCCTGCGAGCAGCGTGAGAATGCCAGCGTGGGATGCCCGATCAACGTTCCCGGCTACAAGCACACAGTGACGCTGCGCGAAGGCAAGATGTCCTTCCACAAGTTCAAGGACAGCGACACTCGCTGCCCGGGATCGAACCGGACCCTGACCGAGGCTCGCAAGGTCAAGACAATCCCGGAGATCAAGGCCAAGGCACCGGACAAGGTGCCCAACAAGACCCCCATCTACAAGTCCCTACCGGGCATCGAGAAGTCGATGCTGAAGGCCAAGGCTCTGGCGAAGGACCTGGCTGCCGTCGAGCACCCCTGGAAGGCGACCTACGAGCAGGACGTGGAGGCCGGCAAGGTCGAGCTGTTACTCACCCGAGGTAAGGGAGCCGACCAGGAGGTGATGTCGATCTCCTGGTGGAACGGTGCCTGCTTCGGTGGCGAAGGCAAGATCACTCACGCCTACAAGGGACGGATCGTCGCAGTGCGGAACGCATCGGCTATCAAGCAGCGGGGTCGGGTCGCACCGGAGCAGATCAAGGCCGAGTTCGGCAAGGTCGCCACGCGAGTCTCCAAGCCGCGCACAATCAAGACCGTCGAGCAGAAGCGAGAGATGCTGCCGTTCGACCCCTCCAAGGCGGATGACACCGAGGTCCTGCTGGCGGTGCTGGGCAAGACTGTCAAGTGGGAGAACACAATCAGCGGCAAGGAGGAGGCCGATGTGGTGAAGTCCAACCCGGTCCTGAAGGTGGTCAAGGGCGAGCGCCAGCTGACCTTCCGAGGCACCAAGACCACGAAGACAATCCGGCTCGCCAAGCTGATCTCGGTCGGCTAAGTGCCTGCGAACCCGACAGCGGTGGTGGGGGCGTTCCTCCTGGAGCGCTCCCTCCGCACTAAGTATCTCAAGACGTACCTTGTCTACCCCCTGCCCAACGTCCCTGCATCCGAACAGAAGCCCGTTGCGACCCTGTGGGTAGTCTCTACCCCCGACGTACCGGAGGAATGGCGCATCCTATGCGCCGACTGCCCGCCTATCCCCGGCACCGGTCGCCAAGAGACGCGAGGCTCAGGGTACACAACACGTGAGCGTGCCCTGCGCCACATCGCTCGGCACCGCGCCAGCCACAAGTAAGGAGACGCAATGAGTCGACACAAAACGCGCAATGTGCGGCGCCTACAGTGGCTCCGCTACCAGCGGCACCTGACCTCCATGCGAGGCGGCCTAGCATTTGGCTGCATCGTTCGCCCCGAGTACAAGCACATCTACGAAGCATATTGGCTACGGGTAGGCCGCAAGAACCCGAACTACTAGCAGGAGGCAACAATGGAAAAGACAATCACCCAGCTACGGCTCTACCTCAATGCCGATGAGACCCAGATGCGGGATATCGAGCGCATCCTGTTCGGCTTGGTCTCCCGGACCCGGCAGGAGACCTACCTGTCCATCAAGGAGGCGCTGATCACAGAGGGCTCGACACCTCGCAACGAGTTCCTGGATGACATCATCACCACTGCGGTCGAGTCCGGTGACTCCGCTCCCTGGATGCGACTGCTGCACTACCACACGGCGGAGAGCCCCATCCAGGCAACGGTGAAGTTCAACTCGCATGAAGACGAGTACCAGCTTACGCACAAGGTCCTGGAGTCCGGGCTCACGATGATCCGGTACGGCACCCACCAGGATCTGTGGATCGAGAAGGAGACCAAGGACCTGATCGCCCAGGGAGACCTGTGGAACGATGCCGGATACCTGGACTTTGGTTGCGCCATGACCGTCGTGCAGATCGCACTCTTCGGAAAGGTGCTCTACTAATGGCCAATATCGTACAGTTCCAAGCCATCCAGCAGCGCGACCCCGACAACTGGGACCAAGAGCCCACCGAGGCAGACTACGAGGCATTCAAGGTCTGGGTGCTGAGGAACTACGGCGAGCAAACTTACTCCGAGTACATGCGGGGCGGCTGGGAAAGGAGCCTTGGCGTCTGATGGCAACTACCTCTGGACCCTGGACCATCAAGAAGATGCCCAATGACGACGGGTGGGAGGTTGCCTACAGCCACAACAAGTACCAATCAACTGCTCTGCGGGTTCCCGCAGATGAACTCCTCAACCTCTGTGATCTGATCGCGCACTGCGAGGTTGAGATCATCCCCTCCTGCGAGGGCGGCACCAAGGTCACAGGGTTTGAGATGAAGGAGGTGCCCGATGCCTGAGGTTCCCGAGTACCTGAACACCCTCCGGACAGCACAGACAATCGCTAGTGCCATCGAGGTAGCGCCTAGCCTTCTGGCCCCGATGCACCCGATCACCGGAGCCTATACCGTCGATGACCAGGCACTTTTCCGTATCCGCAATGAGATCAATGGCAAGAACTACCTGGTCTCAGTGAAGCTGCTACCCGAGTGAGCAAGCCTCGGCGCTACAAGCATAACGGCTACACTCTGACCGACCACCGGCAGGTAAAAAGCCACCGGCACGTGTGGTTTTTGCTGGGGCTCATCGCACTTTTTGGCCTAATTTGTCTGTGCTGCAGCAGCTGCTTTTACGTTTAGGTCTGTGTTCGGGCCATGCTATCGATGAACGTATTTGGCAATGGCCCGAATTGCCCCGATAAGGCATAGTTTCGCGCAGCAAATGCCGGTCGGACCTCTACACTGTACTGCTATTTCGGAGTACAAAAATTAATCCCACCCCTCCCACTGCCATTTCCCTACCCCTCCTCCGATACCCCCTTCCTAAATCGGCAGCCCCCTGCACGCTCCTAGACCCCTTCCTACCCC
>Ga0193742_1000386_pt1 | contig 30747 bp, 33 predicted proteins | sample L2c1metaG_FD_165511 | JGI IMG/M metagenome (GOLD analysis project Ga0193742, IMG submission 165511) | Soil microbial communities from a riparian zone of the East river system, Colorado, United States - L2c1 | ecosystem: Environmental > Terrestrial > Soil > Riparian zone | place: USA: East River... | reverse complement strand
GGATATCTGGGAGTTTAGAAATTTGGGATTAACATAGATATGATATATTCAAACAGTACCCGAAAATAATTAAGGTAATTGCTTTAAATTTGGGCCCAGAAACATGTTTTGACTCATCGAGTGGGGCAACTCATTGACTGGTGAATTACTGTATTGCCTGGAATTTCGGGGGGTGGGTCTCCAACCTTTAGTTCTGCTTCAATTCGTTCCCGAGCGCGGAATACTTTGGACTGTAGATAGTGTGAATGTGAGGGTAAGGCTGACTGTTTTCCAGTCGGAAGTTTGTCTGGTTTTGGCAGGGAAGCGTTGGCTTTAAAAAGATGCTCGTAATTCTGGTGGGAAAGTAGATGTTCAATATGAAACGGAACAAGGAAAGAAAGAAGTAACCTTCATTATTTGCTGCATTTCATCTCCCCGCTTGACGTTTAGAATCAACTGGGCCTCGTCTAAAGTCATGCGATGCTGTCGCGTAAGTTGGTCCGTTGGCGAACTTGAAGTGGCATGACCAACACCAGCTGCGTCGTTACCCATGACGCTTTGTGGAGAGTGTTTCGCATCTGGAAGAAGTTGTGGTGTGGCGGACAGGTGACAAGAAAAGTCTGGACGAACTTTTGACCGCTTGCCTGCCAGCTTCAAAAAATGCCTTCCCTAAAATTCTACTACCGGTGATGAGAATTTGGACAAGAGCTTTTGGAGAAGACTAAGATAAGTAAGCACAGAGAATAAGACAGAAATATCTGGGCAAGTACAGACCATGAAGGGTAGTGGTCAAAGGTTGGTCCCAAATTTTACTAATACCATTGCCATACTATACAGGTCACGTGGCCGAGCCCTTATTTTTGGTCTTAACCCTTATAACTTGAAATATAACAGACAAGATGCTCGATGACAACCAGTTCCAGGTTGCAACAACCTCTCTTGTCCTCTCTGTACCTCCAATATTTGCGGGGAATCCAAAGGGAGGTGTAGAAGAAATGTTAGATTCAATGATCATGAGGTATCTACATTCAACGCTGCCCTCGAAGCCATCTTCCAACTCTGTCAGATACGTTCCAGCCTTGCAAGGAGTTGTACTTTCCCATTCCAACTTGAAATTTTTGAATAAGACAGCAACCATTCGAGGGGATTCACCTTTTCTCGTCTGTACAATTGCATTCGATGCTACTGTATGGAGTCCTCGTGTTGGAATAAAGCTTTGCTCGTCCCCCTTTTTTTTTTTTTTACTTCGACCTAAATCAAAATTTTTGGCAGTGGGCAAGGTCAATTTATGTTCTCCAGATCATATTTCTCTCCTGGTCCATCGGACCTTTAACGTGTCGATACCGCGGTGCCATATACCAGTGGAAGACTGGGAATTTGAATACGGTGCCGCCGAAAACGACCCGGAATTTGGGTATGGACAAGGGGGAGATTTCCATGACGAAAGTACAGAAGAAATGAATGAGGACGCTGGCGATAAATGGGTGCATCGGGTGACGGGCGAGACCTTGGCAAATAAGGTGGTGGAATTCACAGTAATTGGGTATGTCAATATCAATATAATGTCATCAGGAGTACATGGATTCATTGGGAAATAGGCTTACCGTGGCCAACGAAATGCTATCTTTACTGGGTTCCTTACAGGCTGAACCATTTTCTGCTATACACAAGGCTGTGAAGGCTCATAGTGAGATGCCAAGCGAAGGAGAGGAGCCTTCTAGTTCAGAAGATACATTTGAACTGTTAGGAAATATGTATGAAGCAAAACGCAAGACGTCTCGGAGCCAGGAGCGAACTGATTCTGAGAGAAAAAAAAGGCGGAAGTAGTTGTTGTGGCTGTGATATTTATTGGCTTGTATCTGTACCTTTATGACGACTAATCCATCCCACATCCTCATTGCCCGCAACTCTCGTGGTCTAAACAACCCAGCTGCCTCCCTCAGCTCACCAACAGAAACTCATGCCGCAGCTTCGGGTATTTTCAGATCCTCCGGTGCCTCTCCCTGGCAATTTGAAGATTGCGAAACGGACGATATCGCATCAGAACTCAGCACAGAAGACGATGATGAGTCTATCGACATTGATGAAACTTTTACAAAAGCTTGCAGGTTTCCCGGCACTGTAAAAATTGTGGTTGAAAGTACCACTTTCTGGTTTGGACACTTCAATCAGCTTTCTGTGCCACTCGCCAATACCATTTCATTTGTGTCAGGACCCACAAAGAGATATTATTTTTTGCTTCTCCATTCTTCGAAGCTGCATTGAGTGGCAACTGGTCAGAGACCGCACGCCCACCATCTATGTCATCTGTGGTAACAATTTCCAACTTGGCATCTGAGCAATCTGAAGGGAATATTCAACAAGAAGATTGGACCAAGAGCAAGAATCCTTCCGCGAGCATAGAATCAGAGGATTTAGAAGTCACCCTAGAATTCGGCTCCTTACGAGGTGGCAATCAAACTCGCGACCACAACTCTCCCAATTATTCAGTGATGCTGCAGAAAGACGAAGACACCACTCATCAAGATAGTTCCGCATCAACTTCAGCCACGACTGTTGAATTGATGGGGTCTCAAACAGAGACGGAGACTCCCTCATCCATAAAAAAAGTTCCTGCTGCCCAGGCAATCGTGCGTCGACACCCAAAGAATGGACCGGATGCCCTCATTGTGTTGAAAGAAGAAAAAGTGAGCTCTCTGACCTTCCTTAATGTGTGACAGGATGATCTAGCATATTTGTCCGCACCAGGCAAACACTTTCCACGATTTCCTGAGATTTGTATACCCACAGTGGGCTTGTTTGAATCGCTCTTTGCTTGCAACGGTTACTGATTAAGGAATAGGATGGAATGCACCATCACTTGGAATAATGTTGGCGGCCTCATGAATATTTCTCACAAACTTTGCGTTCCATCATTGCAAAGAAAGTGCCTCACTTTTCTACTCACACATGCTGCGGGAAAACCAATTAAAGCCATGCGAATCGCGGAAATTTTTGAGGAGGAGGAACTTTATCGAGAGTCAAGTCGTTTTGTTCTCGACAACCCAGGAGGTTGGACTGAACAAGAGTTAAATACGCTGAGTCAAGAAACACTTCTCAAGTTAGAAAAGCGGTAGGTCCATCGTCAGATACATCTTCTCTCTTATACCTTTGTGTGCCAGGAGAAATTGGTTTTTGGAGCGTGTTTTGAAGCTAGGATTGACTATGGTTGCAAAAGAATATCAATGTGCAAGTCAACAATTCTAAATTGGTTATGAAAACCTCAGTCTTTACCCTGCTTCTGATCTAGTGCCCTAGCTGCTCCGATCCCTTAGTCTGTGCTCGACTTTTGGAAGAGAAATGGAGGCAGGCATATCATGCCGTCTTCCGCTTTGGTAATACAATAGATCGCTTTTCAAAAAAGAAAAAACTTTTTCACACTAGCGACCAGGGCCTCCACAGCCATCGATGGTGTTTCGTTACCTTCGTATGCTGGAAGGTGTCAGTCCCCCACTTTCTTTAACACATACGGCGTGTCAAGCTAGTGCGAAAGCCTTTATTTCCACGCGTACGTTTATTCCCATATCTTATGAAAGACATCGAATATGTTTCTTACGCTTCTGTAGTGTTTGATAGGATGTTTTCATTGGGCGTTCGTGGAGGCGGCGTCGATGCGACACCTGTGGGTGGACGCGTTGCTGTGGCCGCTGCAGCAGGGGCAGTAAACGGACCAAGACGGCATTTTTTATATTGCTCTTTAAAACCAGATGCTTCTTCTAAGAATAGAAAGTCAAGGGAATGATATCAATTAAACATCCTGCTGTAAATAAAATCATTTTACTGTTGTGCAAATCCTAGCATTGTGACTACCATTCAGGCAGGATACTACAAGGCTACCTTGCTTGCCGTATTTTTGTCTAGAATACATCCGCCATAGGAAAGCTGAGAGGGTATATGTAAGTAAACAGATATATGGATACCATGTGATGGGTAAAAGAAGGAAAAAGTCAATAAATCTAATAAAAATGTGTTAAGTTATGAACTCAAGTTTTTTATATTAAAGACTTGAGGAGCATTATCCACCAGCCACTCGACACAGAGGGCTTTGCCGGCCATATCATTAAACTCGGCCCCGAGATCCCTGGATCTCATTAGCGTGGCTAAACGTTATCATGGGTGAGTAATAAAAGGGGTAGACGGTGATGTGAGAAGAATGCTTACGTCCAAAGACAACGCCCAGGTTGCGACTGTTCATGAGGTTTTCTTCGCAGTGATCGCCAATACTAACATAGATGTCAGCATTTCACTTGTCTTCGAAATTGGAGTTCTCACTGGTTCAAGTGCAACATCAACATTCGCAAAGTGAAATAATGTTCATCGGGTAGTCTGTTCACCAAGTCAATCAAGGATTTGTTCTTGAAGGAAGGGTCTCGAATTGACACTGCGGCCACAAATTGATCGTGGAGATCGAAAGTCAGCAGAGGGACTGGTAAAGAGCGGAAATAGGTCTTGAGAACAGATGTAACGCTGCAGATATCATTGAATTTATCGGCGTCGCAAAGATCGAAAGAAGCATAATCTCCTCGTTCAAACATCTGGGTGATGAACTTCGATTGACTCGAGCCTCCAGTTTTTCGATAGATCCCCTCATATTCCAAGGCTTCGAACGAATAAGTATCCACCTTGGAAGTGGCGACTAAGGGAAGCTCACCTCGCGCCTCTACTGCTTCGATGCATTTTTCGACTATTACAGGAACCTGCCGTTCTTCATCTTCCGAGTCGGCACGCACTTGCTCAGTCAGATCTCGACCAAACATGGAAGGTGCTAAGAGAAAGTTGAGACAATATATATGATTGCAAATGTAATAAATTTGCTTACGCATGGGCATTGACTGTGCCTCGTCTCCCAAAGCATTCTGATGTTGGGTACAAGAAATTTGTACATTGGCGATGCACCGGACGTGAACGGATATTGAACAAACTGAATTTCTTTATACGTATAAAGCACACAAACCAGAAGAATACACATACCCGTACAACGTAGTTGAGAACCCCACATTTTATCGCTGCAGTGATCGCAACGAGTGAAGCGTAAGACGCTCACCTGTTGGAAATTATGCTCAAAGGGAACTTTTCCTTTGTTTGACTCTGGGTTGAAAGTGGGAGAAACGAGCTCTTTCGCCTTTGTGCCAGGCCATTTAAACTTTGGCTTGACAGGGGTGTGTAACTCGTCAGACTTGGAAGTTTTGATGAATCTGGAATCTGGATTCTCATCGTAGACGGCAGAAGAACCGCTCGTCGAAGAGCTCAGCGAGGGCGCAATAAGATTGGGGTGATGTAAATGAGAGCGTGCGTTATCGGACGAATGTCTAGTTGTGTCCTGAGGTATTCTTGCCGGTGATTCTGTAGCACTCTCAACCCGACGCGTATAGACTGCGCTGAGTTGTGCTAATTCTTCGTTCCGTGCGTTCAGGACTGTCGTTTCCTCTAGGAAGGCATCTCGGACTGCCTTGAGTTCCGAAATTTCCCTACTCAAAGCCTCTTTCTGCTCGGTCAAAGGGATAAGCTCCCGCTGATATTGGCTCCTAATGGTGTCTAACCGCTTCGTTAGCGAACGGCCAAGATTGCTGGCCGCTTTATCAGGAGGATTTGCAGTCGAACTGTAAACCACGCAAATTAAGTGAGAGAACGACTAAACAACAATTGACCAACCTTTTGTTAGCGGAAAGTTCCTCTACTTCAGCCAAAGTCATATCACGTTCGACCTTTAATCGAGACAGGTCATGCTCTAATCCAGACAGATTCTCGTTCAGTTCCTTTGAGAGTTGTTGTCGGAGTTCCTGACGGCGATGATCTTCAGATAACACTGTCAGCCGAGCCGCCTGACCAGAGAGTAGAACTCGTAAACGCGTGACTTCCGCTTCAGCATCGCGACGAGCTTTTAGTTCCCGATCGTATTCGGCTTGTGCCACAGTCAAGCCATCGACATATTGTTTACTCTCCATCTACACAATTTGAGCACGTTATGCGAGGGTCAAAAATGGAAAACTACATACGTTCATTCCTTCCACCTTACCCGTCAAATTGTGGTACTCGGTCTTCTGTGACTCAATAAGTTCGATGATCTCATCGACTAAGCTTATGCCAATATGAAGATGTTGGGCCCCCGTCTTCTTGGCACGATTCGATGTTTCCTGAAGCGTCTTGTAGATGAAATCCGAAGTGTTTCGCCCCAAACTAACTGCGATGGTAGACTCCGGCTCAGTAATTGTGATATGAGTTTGGTCTAAATAGATCCTAGGATCACTGGAGCTACTAGACTCATCGCCATGCATTTTGGAGGAAGAAAGGACAGGAAGAGGAGCAACTTCAGGTCTAAAAGGTTGGCTGTCGCTTATTTCTGGAGGAGGAAGTGTAGCATTCTCCTCACTTGTATCAAGGGTCGAGGTGGCAACCAGGGAAGGTGGAGTAGTCAAAGCATCATCATCTTGCTTTTGTCTGGTAAGTATCGCAATGTCGTCCAGTGACATAATTCCGCCCACAGAACCCAAAAGTTCGGAAAAATCAGTCGTATTCAAGGAGAATCGGATGGGTGGCAACGCCGGCGCGATGAAGGTAGAATGAGACATACGTTCTACGCGAAGAGAATCCAAAAGATCCCCAGAAATGTCCGCAAATTGTGACATTTCGGAGGTATCTAGATCTACTTCGGTGTTGTAGGCAATGGGGCGTGTACCATTGCTCTCCTTCGGGGGCGCTGGGGGAAGAATATTCCTTTTAGTGTGTGGCCCTTCCAGCTCGTTTTCGGGTTCTGTATCAGTCCCACTTTCGATGCTATGAGGCACGTCGGCTCGATAAGCGGGAGATGCTGACCGCGAAGCGTTCGTTGAGCGACATCCCTCAAGACTAACGTTGGAGATAGAAGAAAATCGTTTCCGTACGTTATGCCCATTTACATCGGTAGGATTCAAGGTTGCAAATGATCGCTGACCTTGAGGCACCTCATGAAGCGGTAGAGGTTTTACAGAAGCAAGAGCCTTTGAAGAGGAATCCAGGTCTAGTGTTACACTTGTGGGAGAGGACATCACAACCGTGTCGTCAACGCTTGCTTGGATCGATGACGATTGGGAATGGGACGAATGGCGGCCGTTTTGCATCAGACCGGCTGCTGATGGATTGCTGTAAATTGAATCGTTGCGCGATGGAGGACGAGAGGACGGTCTGTTTTTGAAGGAATAGTTGGGGGCAGTCAAATGTGGAAGAATGGTAGAGTAATTGAGGCTTTGTGATTCAAGTCTAGAAGAGTAGTTGGGCGAAGCAGAAGAGGGTATAACTTTTGGAGGTGAAAGCGATAGGCCGGGGTCAATAGAACGGTGTTCATCGAAATCTGATGTTACGAAAAGTCCTTCGGTAGGCACATTGCTTTGTAGTGCTTCCGAGAATAGGCTCCCAACATTCGGCAGAATTAATTGCTGCTCGCGAGAGACATGTAAGGGGCGAATGCCGTCATCATAAATTGTCCTCTTGCCCGAGTCCAAACTTGGGGAGGCTAAAGGAATAGGGTGCGGGTTGTATCTCGAAAGCTGATGACCCGTAGAATCGGAGTGAGACTCAATAGTAGGTTTAGCGAAAGTCCCTCGGCTATGGCGCTCTGGGGGTGGAGCTGCAGTGACAGAGAGAGACTGTGAGGGAGAAGAAGTTGAGGGTGAAAGACGAGTAGCATCTGAGGGTCTTCCCCCAGCAGCATGAGAATAGGAGGGCGGTAGAACTTCAAAGGTATCCTTGGTATAGGGTCCACGAACTGTTTTCTGGGGCGCCCGTAGAGTGTCCGATGGAGTGCGAATCGAAGAAGACGGGGACATTTGCAATTTTGCTGATTCAGAACGAGATTGTCCTTCGCCAACCAAGTTCTATAGGGGAATTAGATTGATCAAATGTAAAAAAAATAGTTCTGCTATGAGAGATATTTTACCTCGCTATGATGAAGCTGATTTTTCCCATCATGTTCTTTAGACTTTGATGAAGCGCTCCCGCCTTGAGTCTTTCCTCTCTCTGCTTTCTTCTGGGCATGTTTTCTTATCTTGATCATACGTTCGTTGTGACAATTCATGCAGTAAATGCCTTGACTAGTCTTGGCGAAGACAAGTTCATCAATGCGATTGGCACAAACTTTGCACTTGAAGCAATGCGCATGGTATGAATCATCACCTGTCATGATAGCTTCGTCAAGGATCGGAAGGTGACAAATGTTGCAACTATAGGAACAGTTGGCGCAGATTGGGGAACCATCAGATAGGAGCAGAAGATTGGTGTCGGCAGTGACTTGATTTCGACACTTTGCGCACTTGAAGCAGTCTACGTGGAAGAAAGACTGACTGTTGAAGATGAGAACCTGGATATTGAGAGACGTAAATAAATTACCCAAAGGCAACTACGAGACCGCCTTGTTCATTTACGGCGGACTTCTTGCAACCCGGACATAGCCTGTCGTCCAGGTTATTGGGGTGACTAGTGTGTTGGAGGTCAAGATGGGAGTGTTCACGAAGCGGAATGTCCTGAGGCAGGGTGGCCAGCATTAGGCTCTAGATTGGGTGGAACCAGCCGCACTGTATGTAAATACTTATATGTGATATAGAGAGAACCTGTGCTAGAGACTTGCTGCTAGCGATAAGTAGTACAGAGTAGATGTGTTACCGTCACCGTCACAAAAAAAACATGGCTCTTATCACAATCTGCGGCTTTCCATCCTCAGGAAAGTCAACCCGTGCAGCCCAGATTCATAACTTCATATTAGAAAAAAAACCCCTCTTAAATGTAGTTATCATATCAGATCATTCATTGGGATTATCCCCCAATGAATATAGCCAAGCCAGCTCAGAAAAATCTGCAAGAGCAACCCTCTTTGCTGCGGTACAGCGACACATGGCTGTTGACACAATCCTTATAGTCGACTCTCTCAATTATATTAAGGGCTTCCGTTATCAATTATACTGTGCAGCCCGAGAGTTGAAGCTGAGAACTTGCACAGTGCGCAATCATTTCTCCCCTTATTATTATCATATTCATCAACCAACCGAAAGGTATTTGTCGTTGCAAGTCCAGATTTATGCAGAGAATGGAATGCATGTAGGCAAGCGGCCGGTATATACAACTCAACCACGTACGTCAACATTTGTTCTCACTAGCTGCTCTGTTCATATTGTACAGCCTTGAAAACCTCCTCCTAAGGTTTGAAGAGCCTTCCTCAATGGTTAGATGGGATGCGCCTCTATTTACCGTCATGTGGAACGACGAGGAAGTTCCGGGCATTCAAATATGGGAAGCAATCACTCAAGGGAGCCTCAAACCACCCAACTCTGGCACTCTCGCGGTGAGACTTTAAGTCCATCAAGTTTTGATGTTACTGAAGATGGCTTAGGTGGCAAAACCTCCAGCAGATGCGTTAAATATCCTCGAAAAAACCACGACTGCGATAATCTTGACTATCGTTTCAAATTCATCTCAATCTAGCGGTGGATCCATCTCTATTTTCATTGGTCGGAACTTCAAACAATCTATCACACTTCCTCCACGCAATATCACTCTGTCAGAGTTACAACGGCTTAAAAGGCAATTTGTGATTGTCCATAAAAAAGCTATTACTTTGGGAACAATCGAACGGGGTGCCGTTGGCTGGGAAGAGGAAAGTATCGCAAAAAAATTTGTTGAGTTTGTAGAGGAACACCTAAAATCATAATTCTAGTATCGTCTCCCGCCTTTATACCCTTTCTGCCCGCCAAAAAGATGCATACCTAAATAAGTTTCCAATCAGTCCATCGAATTTCGACGTTTATCTGATAATTTGCTCACATATTGACACGATCAATGGCGCACGAGCTTTCTCTGATCGCGACGGGACTGACCTTGAAGCCGGCCTCCTCGAAACTGATCATAGGATTTATGTGGTTGAGTTTATGTAAGGTGTTAAATAAAGGAAAGCCATACACTCTGTTGTACCAAGGATGTTTTCCAGCCGATCGCCAGAATACCAGGCCGCCGGGTGCGACTACCCGGTAGAGTTCTTGGATTTCTTCGTCGACATCTGTTGAGCCTGGAGCAAACCAATCAAGGTGGTCCATCACCAGCGCTCTGGTGAGTGACCATCGTGATAGACCCTGAAGGACACTTTGAATTCGTCCATCAGAATCAACGTTGGGGTATATATGTTTAGCAGCTCACTTCACAAGGGAATTTGTATGCAAGCGGAAAGCATCCAGAGACGCAGGATCCCCGTTCTTTAAAGATTCAAATCCTTTGGGCGTCAAGTAAAGCGGGCATGATGCGTCTGTATAATGCCCTAGAAGCGCCTAAAGAGCTTGGTCAGTACCGTGACGCCAATAAACACTGCTTCGAGGTTGGCTCACTAAGAGGTAGAAATATGAGCCAGTCTTGAAAAGATGGGTCGAAGCGAGTGGGTCCAATGTGTTCATCACATAGTCGTAAAAAGTCCCTTCCTCCAAAATCATTCGTCGCTGGTTCAGCGGCACGCCAAGAGCATTCCAACAGAACATAGGACTCTTGAGCAAGGCCACTACGGCAGGGTTGAGGAGGACAGGCCGAAGCTTCTCACGCCAGATCCTGACTTGTTCCTCTAACGTATCAGAGTCGCACATCTTCTTCACATCGTTCGTGACACGAGCGATTTTGAAGATAAATTTGGCAAGGCGCAATGCCAATCCACTATAACCGTGCATATAGAAGGAGGAGGCAAAGGCGTCATTATTAGCACGCCAAAACTGATATGCACTTGATGACAAGTAGGGGGAGATCTTTGAATCAAGCAGGGATAGGAAGTCTAGATGACGGCCTCGACCGAACATAGAGAAAAAATCATCATAATCTAAGCTCTGGATGGCTGCCAGTTTGAGTTCTAGGAGATGACCTTGACTGGGAATGAAATATGAGGGAGAAATCTTGAACAAACGAATATAAATACACAAACCAGGGGTTCATGTCAACGCAATGAATCTAGCCATAGGTTAGTTAGCACACATGCGAAATTTCTCGGTTCTCGAGTGAAATAGATATTACACTCACGCGATTGGGTCGTGCGCCAATAGCATAATGTAAGGCATTGTCGCCGGCAGACGTTATAACAAGCATGGTGTCGTCTTGGGTCAAATGAAGGGCTTTCATGTCTTCAAAAGGATCTTCCTAGTGACAGTGATGGGACAATTTCCGCTTTACTATCTTATTTGTACGTACCCAAGTGAAAGAGTATATAAAGGTCCTAAATTCTTTGTGAATAGGCTGCTCATAGTAAGGTAAACGCCAGGGCTACAATTGTGACTTGAATTGAAGTCTACTGCAAAATTAGCAGTGGGCACTCACTGTCTTTATTTGGTAATGGAAGGAGCTTAGAGGTGCAGTTATATTGATGACGCTTCTTCTATCGTCGGAGGAAGACCTTGCCTCTATATTATGAGATGCATCAGAAACGACCAGCGAGGGAACCAGTTTTGTATTCTTGAACTCTAGGGACAATACTGGTGAGCAATTCCCAATTGTGTTGCCTCCCTCCACCTCAAAAGCGTGACAGAAACGAGTAACGTCACAAGAACGAGATCGACCCAGCCAGACATAGTAGGGTCTGATAAAACCGTCATTCCAAACACGGTAAACTGTTGAAGCTAGTGGCACTCACATTCTGACAATGAATGGCAAAAAGAATTTGTTGCGTCCATTATAGTTTTTAACCTATAATCATAGGAGACCGTGCCACAGGACTTAAAATAATGTGATGCTTACAGTTCCAAACTTGTATTCCAGGTATGATCGTCGTGCAGGGTCAAGATGGACCTAAGAAGAAGATAACTCAATAACAATTTTACAATACGAAAGTTTGGGATTACGTGATCAAAATCGAACCATATTTGCCAAAACCATCGGGACAGCCATACGCACTCTTTGCTAATACCACCAATCGCTCTTTCATGAAGAGATGGGTCTTTCTTGGCAGTGTAAAAGTCTACGACACTCAGAAGTCCATCATGGGGCGATAGGAGATGCTCAATCCTGTCCAAAGCTGCATAGTAGTTTGGAATCTATTATCACGATTGAGCATGCTCCTTCAAAAGTGCGAGGGACAATAAACACACCATAGACAAAGAATAGCTCAGGGTAACGAAACTGAGACTTCCTTTGGGATCTGCTCCGTTTGACCATTCTGGAAGGAAGAACTCAGTCGCATCTTGACATAAGACATGCACATTTGTCCACCCTCGTTCTTCAAAGCGCCTTCTGGCGATATTAAGCAATGGTTCGCAAAGGTCAACGACATAGATAGCATCGAAAGAGGCAACAGGGTAATATTTGTCCATCAGTTCAATATTGTGGCCTACAGCCAAAATCAGTATGTCATGTTAGATTCATGAATAAACCTACCCGTTCCTCCACCAATATCAACCCAGATAAATCGCTTTTTAGGTGAAGCCTCTCGGAGGTGGCGCAAGTGAGCAACTGAAAGCTTCAGCATAGTATCACGGCCACGAAGAAGTACGTTGCGCGTTGAGTCGTACACTTCTGCCTGTCCGCGGTAGAACTTAACAGAGTTGTGAGCATGATGGTGAGAGGTATTGATGTGTAAGACAAACCTCATCCAACCTAGCTTTTTGATCTTCTGTGCTGAATGGACGAATGAAACAATGCCAGAAAAACCTCAGCTGTGGAGAGAGGGCGCGAGTGAATAGTAGTATCAAAGCGCCGCAGATGAATAGGCCGATAGTCGAGTACGAAATCAAAGAATGGGCAGAGCTTTCCAAAAGCCTATATACATATAATATAGAGGTCAAACGTCACCAAATGCAAAGAAGAATAATCAGTCAACCTTTGCGAGACGAAAAGCTGTAACATTGCGGGCAAACTGATTGTCGAAGAGTAAACATGGGTCTTTATATGTAGCAATTAAGCTCATGGTTGCTGCTTTTGCCCACGAGGGTTAATGGAACGAACGTGCGGTGCCTTGCCTGGAATGCAGAGCCGTCAAGGTCACGTCTGGACCTTAGACCTTAAACTCGCCCCTCGTTATCATAGGCTGGACCATGTTTGTGGACCAACAATTGTCCTCCAGGTTTAAATACCCGACCTTATTCAACAAACATATAAGTAATATTTTTTTTTGTATGATTCTCTATCAAATATACAAATAGGGCTGGTATTTGTTATATTTGAGAGAAAATTATAAGTAGCAAAAATTATTGCCTACCCTTTATTTCTTCTACTTATATATATTTGTTAAATATGTTCCCTCGTGGCATTTTTGCCACCCTCTTAACCAATGGCGTCAAAATTCTACAAGGACGGCAAATAGTATATGACTCAGAATACAACAAATTTCTGCAACCTTATTTGTATACGGAAGATAATAATCATGCTTATAGTAGTACACCATAACGTGACAAGGTCACGAAATTGATGACACGACGACGACAACTCGTTCCTTTCTCTCAAAGCTCCATCTGACTTTCGACATTTCTCTTTTCCAGTGCTCACTGTGTTGAGATACGATTGTTTTGTAACGATATGTGACCACGTGTGACGACGTGTGATCTTCGACTCGATATGCGATAATCGATATGCAAATATGTGAGGATGTAAGTAATAAAATAATCAGTAAGTTTTTAGATATTTTGCGGGGACAATTTTGGGCGAAGGCAAGCAAGCTTCCACTTTTTATTTCGATGTCATAGAATATATATACATGTTTTACCTTGTCTCAGTCTGGTTCAATCCCAGATACTCCGCTTGCTGAGGTAATTATTCTCAACACACTGCTCAGCATCCTTTTGAATTTCCTACCTCTGTGGGAGTGCGTGACAATGGTGACATCCTTTTTTGTGCATACACAAAGCTGTACAAACAGACTTTGAACTCCCTGTAAAATAACTACAGTCGTGGACAGCCAAAGCCCACAAATCGGGTATCTGGGTGGGAACTTAATGGATTGATGAGATTCTTTCAGATTCTTGCTCCAAATCTCGAAAGACGTCGAAAAAACCATCTCCGAAGTTTTTCCCACGACTGTTTAGAAAGTGCCAAATTTTTGAGGTAAAAAATCAGAATATATGTATCGAAGAAGTCAACTTTTTATTGCCAGAGCCACGAAAATCAATTAAGAACCGCATCCAAATGCATCATTGCAGATCTCGAAACACTGCGATGACCTTTCTGCTTCCGTACAGCCCACTGAGCCGCCTCGCCTGTTTACCCCATGCGATAGGCTGACATCCACCACCATGAACGGTTGATGAACCGCCGTATCACCTCGATGGGACATCCATCGAGAGCCTCCAAGGCAGCTTCCTTTGCTTGTTGGAAGGTATTTTTGTCTACCTGTCGGTATCGGTATTTAGCCCATCCCCAATACTGTAGAATTTAATGCAGTAGATAAGAAAACATGTTTCACAACGAAGAACAATTGCGACTCACCATCTCAATGGGATTGAGTTCACAATGAAATTTGGGCAGAAAAATACATTCATGACCAGCCTCCCGAATCACAGTTTCGAGCACGGAAATTTGATTGGCAAAATCATCCTGCTTACTGAGAATATGAGCCATGCAGCAATCATCATTTTCGAAAGGACAGACTGGTGCACATTTCGCACGAGTGTGAGAAGAAACTGTCGTCGGCTTGGGCTGAAAACGGAGGCCAGAAATATTGCGCCTGGGTTTCTTTTTCGGAGGCATTGTGGGTATGTGGGCATTCAGAGTCCAAATTCATTATCTTTTTTGCGAGCCCACCGCTCGATAAAAATCTTCGAAACGTGGTGGACACGACCCACCAGTTGAAAGGAAGCGATTGCGCACTTTTTCCGATTTTTCCTATACTTATTTGGGATTTTCGCCAAATTTTCAGGGTATAATTCCTTATATGTACATTTTCTCGAGAACGGATCGATGAATCAAGCTGAAATTTGGCAACGAGCTTTGCCTAACTAGTCCGCATCAATTCCGGTAATAAAAACAGGCGACCTATGATGGCCGAAATTATTGGTGGTCTCTGGTTGTCCACGACTGTACTTAATTGAAAGGGACAGGTCCATTGGGCCTTTGCAATTGCTTATTCGGAGATTGTGTGACCATTCGTGACAGGTGACTAGACTCTTTTAAGTGACGGTTACGTAAGCAGCGATCTTATTGGCCGTAGCAAGTTGGAGACAGGGCTTGATCCGTACAGTCATTCTACAATGCCACTTCCACATAACACCGCTCTTTCTCTCTTGGGCTATTCTCGACCAGGGGATGCAGTTCAATCCAAACCTAAGCAAGCAATGATAATTCGCATGTCCACGGAGACCCTTAATGCTCTTGAATCGTTTCCTCAGATGGAATTTGAGCTGGGATCTAATCCGGTATGTTTGAGCCGCCGATTTTACTTACCTTGTCTGAATCCATTTAGCGTATCTACATTGGGGACGCATCTTTCTCTATGCGTCATACACAAGAAACGACACTCCACGAGCTTTACTTACGGGCATCCTCTATCACAAAAAAGACGGCTCCCTTGAAGCTGTATGCTAATGTCATTGGCAAATTCACTGTAGAGCGTGAACTTCACGATGATGTTTGTGATAAACTTCGAGAAAATACTCAGGACGCTGTCAATCAACGAATGACCCGCACCACTCAGTTTATCGAAATGCCCCCGGATATACAACCTCACGGTAGAAAGCGAAAGGAGCCACCCCCACCCTCCACTATGTTTCGCAAACCTATTCGTCAGTCTGATAAGTCAATGTCCACTTCAGGAGCATCTAATCTGGCAAATGTGTTGAATCGGACCTCGACTCTTGCAGCCCAGGGTTCAAGGGAAGGCTTGATGTCACTCCGGGCCCGTTTGGTGCATCGCCTTGCTATCGCTGACAGAACTGAAGACGAGCTTGTGAGGCTTGTCGGTGGTGCAGATTGTAACCCTTTGTTGCGTCGTGAAATCCATGAGCTTTTGGAGCAGGTCAGCGCTCGTATCCAGTAGTCTTGCCCTGTGAAATTAATCGTCTTTTTCAGTTGGCAACGACGTTATCTGGTGGACAGCCTTCTTCAGGCAACTCTTCGAAATCATATCATCTCAAGTCGATGTCATGGAAGGAAGTACGTCCATATGTGTGGCCGAAACTGTCTGCAGCAGAGCGACTTACGATGGCTCGCTCCGCCCGACGTGCACTTCAAGATCTAGGCATACCCGAAACTGACCCCGCATGGGATCATACACGGAACCCGGCTGAAACGAATTTGCGTAGGCCTCAGCCTGCCTCAGCCTTTGACTCTGCCGGACTTACTTCTGAAGGTAATACCAAGCTGGAAAAGCCGAAGCGTGGCGTCTCATCCCAAGAAGTTCGTGAGAAGAAAGCAAAGCAGAAACTCAATCCGAGGTCAGAGATCATGATGAAGGATGAGAGCTTGAAGGTAAATTCTCGACTTCATGTGGCAGGGACCAGAGACGAAGAAACCACTCAAAGGAAGAGGATGCAAGGCACATCATCACGCGAGAGTTCAACGACAGGCCAAAATCAGGGTAGCTTGAACTACAAATCAGCAAAATCCAGTTTAAAACGTGGCGACGGAGACATCTCTCAGATTACAAGCACAAAATCTCATAATGCGCGTTCTTCGATGCAGGATGATGGATCTTCTCTAGTTGGCAAATTTTCTACAGGTGACAGAGAGGGGAAGAATACTTCTTCGGAGGTGGTCAGAAGACGACATGATAAGGGACCAGAGCCGTCGGATTCCGAGCGAGAGGGGCGACATCTACAGTCCGACATGGACAAAGTACGGGAGAGGGTTACGGGGAGAGAGGGGGGAAGTCGTATCAATCCTGTGTCTAAGCGTAAAGTCACGAATCGAGACGACAGCGAGTACTTTGACGTACAATCGCTGCCGCCAAAAAGGCGGAAAACCGAACCCCAAGTCGTTCATAATCCTGCTTCTCCTCCTTTACTGCCCCGAGACGAAAAGCTGATGGGATCGCTCACGGTCAATAAGTCGAACGTAGAACCGCGAACGCGAGTGAATACGGCTGCCAAGGACCTGCCAGCTCTGCCTTCATTGACAAAGAGGAAGGACTCTCCGGGTTCACCGTCGAAACATGGGCATCATTCCAAAGCAAAGATATCTTCTAATATAGCTTCATCTTCCTATCCGCTTCCTTCAAATGACGAAGGCCCCAGGGTTCGACATGGATCAACGAAGATTCGTCGTCGCTCTCCAATCTATACCTCCTCAGAAGATGAAGAGCTACCTCTTAGCAATCGTGTTTCTCCTCATTCAAGCTCTCTTACCACTCCCTCTACTCTATCCCATGCCCATTTGCCATTAAATCCTGGGTCTCGCACGGCGTCCCGTAGCCTTTTGTCTCGATCAGTCACGACTGATCATGCTGCACTTCGTGCAAGATATAGCATCGCATATCTTGAATATTTGACGAGCTTCCAAAAGCTAGTCATGCAGAGACGAATGATAGACCAGATGCTTAAGACCGGTGACTCCGGAAGCGCGGATTCAGTTACTGACTCTGATGGCGAAGTTGAATTATTACATCCTGAAGAGTTAGCGCGACTGGCTGCTGATCACAAGAAACGTCATGAAGAATTGGTGTCGATACAGCAGATGTTCGAAAAGTAGGGATACTCTTAACCGATCACATGATTACAATTAGAATAGTCACAATATACCTACAATATAATACTTCTCCGACTCTTTCTTATGCTTTTTCTAATCATCTTTATACTCATTGCAGTGCTAGCTGCGTATGCTATATATCTGCTCGTCATTGCTCCTAGGTTCAATCCACTTCAAGTACTGGCTGGTCCACCATCTCGTAGTTGGTTCAAAACTCATCTCCATGGCGTACTGGAGTATGCAGACTCGTGAAACTATCCTCCTTTGGTTGACTTTCTGTTGCACAGTCCAGCAATTTCACCTCGGGTTCATGAAATTTATGTCCAGAGATACGGGCGTTCAATCCGAATTCAAGGACTCGGTCCTGTGCATTACAACTTCCTTTGCTTTTTTGTTTCCAAACTAACAACGCGAATCTTTCAGTGGGATCAACGTCTACTTACCCTCGATCCACTTTCTGTCGCTCATGTCTTGAAAAACTCTGCCATTTATGAAAAACCATGGCAGTCCCGTCGTCTGATTACTAGCCTCATTGGGTGCGGAATGCTTGCCGCAGAAGGACAGGTACATAAACGACAGCGACGTGTGGCAACCACTGCATTTTCAGTTCAGAATATGCGTGCACTTGTCCCCCTTGTGTTCAAGAAAGGCACAGAGCTACGGGACACTTGGTTTGACATACTTCGGCAAAGTGATACTCGAAATTATAAAATCGACGTTTGTCATTGGATTAGCAGGGCTACTTTCGATGTGATCGGGTTGGCAGGTTTGTGCTTACTGGAATCCATCGTCGCAATCTCTGATAGAATTATTTCAAGGATTTGACTACAATTTCAACGCAATAAAGGATGAATCGAATGAGCTTTTTGGCGCGTACAAAGAAATGTTTGAAGTCGTTATATCTCAAGGTCACCCTGTTTGGACTATTCTCCGAATATATGCTCCTTTTATGGGCTCTCTATTGGTATGTTCTTCTCTATCTTGCCGGCTCTCTGACCAATTGATACAGCCCGATGGAACAGTGGATAAAACTGTGAAGAAGTGCCACAGTATTATCCATCGGGTTGCTGGCCATTTAATTCAAGAAAAAAAACGCAAGATCAAAGAAGGAGATGAGATAGGCATTACATACAATGGAAAAGATTTATTAAGTTTACTGCGTGAGTGAAGGAACATCACAAAACATTGGATCCCTACATTTTTTTTTTGCAGTTAAGGCAAACATGGCAACCGAACTGCCAGAAGATCAGCGCATCTCGGACGTCGACATTCTGCACAATATCAATACATTCATGTTTGCAGGATCCGATACCTCTTCACTTAGTCTCACTTGGACTTTGCTGCTTCTGGCCCAGAATAGCGTCATTCAAGAACGCCTCCGAGCTGAGCTGTTGTCAATTGCTCCAGCATCATCAATTGATCTTTCAAATTTGACTGAAGACGAGATCCAATCATTGTATAATATAATCTCAAACCTGCCATACTTGCACAATGTCACCCGGGAGTGTATCCGTCTCATTCCGCCGGTTCACTCTTCTATCCGAGTTGCGACAGAAGATGATAAAGTGCCGACCATATTTCCGGTGCATCGCCGGGATGGGTCTATCATCATGGACAAGTCATTTGTACACGTTCCCAAGGGAAGTTTTGTTCATGTAGCCATTGAAGGCTTCAATCTCGACAAAGGCATCTGGGGGGACGATGCTTGGGAATTTCAGTACGAACAATTTTAATCCAAATGGTCGTTCATTTACTCAACTTTACAGACCTGATAGGTGGGATCATCTTCCTGAAGGCGTATCGGCGTTACCCGGTCTATTCTCTAACACGTTGACATTTTCATCGGGCCCGCGGGTATAGAATTTATCCATTTTTTATGTTGTTCACTAATGTTTCTCAATGCAGTCATGCATCGGCATGCGCTTTTCACTGATTGAAATCAAAACTTTTTTGTATATCTTGCTCACAAATTTTGTCTTTCAAACGACGGAAGACAAAATCATTCGAGCAAATGTGTGAGTCCTCACTTTTACAACTCTAGGCGCATTTAACTTCTATGCAGAGTGCTGACACGACCATATATCTCTGGGAAATTTAAGGAGGGAAGTCAATGCCCACTGCTCATGTCCCACTTTTCAAAGATTTAAGTTAGGGGTTGTCCAGCACCACAAGGTTATGTAATTAAGTCAATACTGTATATTTCTTCAAATGTGGGGGAATAGCTGATTCAAGGTCTTTGCTTATAAGCCATTTCTTCGAGAAGAGTCGGCTTTGATAACGGTAGGCACCGTCACAGAGTATAGTAGCCACAGTAGAACCTGAAATACGATATTGATCGAGGGTTGATCTTCCCAGCATTCAAAAGTATTCCGTACCTCGTCCTAATTTTTGCGCTACTTCAACTGCCGCAACAACATTGAGAGCTGAGCTAGCACCCAGGTAAAGTCCCTCAGTATCCAAAAGCTCATAAACCATTGCAATCGACTTGGCATCGGAAACAGTAAAAGCGCCAGATAGTTCGTTAATAAATGTTCCAAGATTGTCTGTGATGCGTCCTTGCCCAATACCTAAGAGAAAATTTTGAGGAAATCCTCAGTCAGGACGCCGAACGCACCCTCTGTAATTGAACTCCCTGATCTCTCAGCCAGCTTTCCACCGCTCGTTATGTAGCTGGCCAGCACACTACCAGGAGGATCTGCTAGCCAGATTTGGGTCTTTGATTGACTCTTTTCTTTCAAATATTTCCCGACGCCGGCCAATGTCCCTCCAGTCCCTGTCGCACAAACGAAACCGTCAAGTTCCCCTTTTGTTTGCTCCCATATCTCGGGACCAGTAGAGATATAATGTGCTTCTGCATTTGCGACGTTGTCAAATTGATTGGTCCAAATGGCATTATTGATACTCTTTGCATATTCTCGCGCTTGGTGATTGTAGTTCTTTGGATCCTCAAATGGTACCGGAGGAACAGGACGCACATCTGCACCAAGCATACGAAGTAGATCAATCTTTTCTTGACTCTTTGGCATAGGGGTATCAGAATAGGACTCGAAATGAATAGCCGGGGAGCGTACTTGGGAGTCGGGCATATAAATCACGCATCGGTAACTCTTTGCTCGACAAACATGAGCAAGACCGATTCCCGTGTTGCCTGCAGTACCTTCGACTACAGTGCCTCCTGGTTTTATTCTGCTTTTGTTAGAAGAAAATTGCCCGATGCAAATAAAGGTCGTACAAGCCTCGCTGCTCTGCGTCACGGATAAGGCCTAGTGCAGCGCGATCCTTAACGCTGCCGCCAGGATTTTGAAATTCGGCCTTTGCATATATACGGGAGCCAATCCTCTCAGATAAGCCCTTGATCAGAATCTGGATGTGTTTGGTATATTGCAACTGAAATGATCTTGAAAAGGATACTTACGAGAGGCGTGTTGCCTATAGCCCCACTGAACCCTCGGACGGATGCGTGCGTCGCAAACCTTCTGCACCCTGATGTTACTACTCGTAAATCAGGGGGCATACTGAACTAGAGAACGGATTACGAAAAAATAATTTGTTGTTCTGTTTGTTTGTCAGCTCTATTATGTAATTGGTCTAACCTAGCAACTGTATCGTATGGGCCATAGTCTACCGAAAGCGGTCGTTACAACAGATGCACAAATTGAATTTCCACAGCGCTAGCCTACCATTCTGTAGATAGTATCGTAGATAGCTGGCAGAAAATTGTTATTATTTCTCTAAGTTCCACGACTATGAGTACAAGCCAAACATTGTCATTGGCAGACAGATTACCGACTAGCTGTCTAGACTCATACACCTCTCTACCAGCCGGCATTCCTGACTTCTTAATGGCCAAAACACTGCGCTCCTTTTAACCATCGTGTTGTACCTGCAACTGATCTACAGTGACGTATTGATCATGATTTCTCAAATCTTCATCCTCCCAAGGACTGAATTTGACAGTACCGGAACGAGGAAAGGCTTTAAGCCATGTCGGAAGGAAACTTCTCAAATCACGAAGAGAATGGGAAGACTGGGGAGGACTACGCGCATGGGAACTAGCGGGTGATGAGGGTAGGCTGCCGACGGCGCTCAAACTTGCGAGCCTTTCAAGGCTTGCATTAGTAGAGCCACTCAATGCTCTTTGGAGCGCTTCTCGCTCAGCAGGCGATGGGGCGAAAGCACGCAAAAGTGACTGGCTTGTTGATGAAGGAGGGGTCACAAACGCAGAGCCAAGACCGTTAGGATTAAGGGCATCGAACTTTGAATTTGCTGAAGCATTTCCGGCGTCATTCGAGAGCTTGAAGCATGGGTTATCGAACTCGTTAATATTTGAAGAAGTTGTTGGGGCTAACGAACGTGTAGGTTGCGATTGATCGAGTATGTTTGTAGCATAACAATAGTCGGTCTCTGAAATATCATAAGGTGCCGGTAAATTGACATCCAATGACTGTGTCCGGTTGGTATGTTCAGCATCAAATTTAGCAAGCCTTGCACAATTTGGGCCATTGCACGATTGGAAGTGCGCTTCAAATGATCTATCACTGTCCGATAAGGTGGGTATAAACGTCGGAATGGAACTTAAACTCGGGTAACCCCAGGTACTGTGTAAATCCCCGTTTCGAGGGTGGTGCAAAAACTGGGAATCATGGGTTCTAGGTAAAGCTGCTCCACCGTCAGGCGTTGCGAATGATAAATGATGAGACCGCCTGTCGTGGTGTTGTGATACTGGATTCGTATCTTCATGAAAGGGAAAGCATGACTTTTGATTCTCAGACTTTTGGCGTAGCATTCGCAGTCGCTCTCTTTCCGATGAGAGCCTATCTTCCAGTTCCCTCGAACGCTGATTCAAGATCGCAACTGAGCTTTCTACAGCCTGCATATCCGCTTTTTTCTGCTCCAAAGTGTCGTTTATGGCATGCTCTAATGGTTGGTTTTGATAGTAGAAGATAAAGTCACGATCTTCAAGCAAATGTCCCTGGAGTGCAAGAATCTGCTGGCGAAGAGATTCCAACCGATGACCGGCATTATCCCGAATAACCTGAACGGCTTTGAAACCTTTTTCTGCATCTTTCTTTGCGCCTTCTGCTCCTCGTTTTGAATCATCCAATAATTTGGTTCGAGATTTGAGTTCGAGCCTTGCGGCATCTTCTTGTTGTTTCCGTTCACGGTAAGTTTCAACCTCGCATTGGAGTACAGCATGGGATCGTGTCGACACTGCTTGGCATTCCGTTAACTGGGTGCGAATGTCAAGGACAGATTCCCTGCTGTTGGTTATCTGACGAAGAATTTCATCGAGAAGCGGCGAATGCTCCAACAGTGTCGCAGACGACCTTGATTCTGTAGAACAGGTCCCATGTCGAGAAGGATCATTGGCTGCATATGGACGAGGCGGGGAAGACTTCATCTTGGAAAGACGATCACACGAATAATGTGCATTTGTCAAAGGTCTTTGGATCGCATGCAGAGGGAGTGAAACTGATTTAGGCAGTGGTGGAGGAGTCGAACTTCGTGGTTGACCTATACTTTGACTCGGTGTAGATCTTTCACGATTCCGAAGCTTAGGGGGAGAGCCTCGAGCAAAGTGCGCCTGGAAGCCGACTGTTGAAAAGGTGCGCCCAAAGATAAATGATGGGGTAGATGCATGGTATAAGACAGAAATAAAACATACCGGTGTGATCTTGTAAGATGTCCAACCGTTTCATACTGAGAATGCCTGAGGTCCAACTTTCCTCGTCCTTCGATCTGGCAATAACATCCTGATACCAAGCCTCAAGGGCGCCCCCACGCCACCATTTCCCAAATGCTCCTATGTACCAGGCATCAGAAATCATCCATGCATCTTGATTTTCACCATCGCATGATTTTGAATACGGGATCATTGCAGCAATAGTGAAGATGGCAAAACTATGAAAAACGTGTTTTGGAGTCCGAAGACATATGGATGCGCGGTTAGCGAAGTAAAAGGGGGAACTGTCGATGAAAGAATGGATGGGGGTGATTAAATTTGATCTTTTGGGAGGATAGCGAGGGTAGGGACTGTGATTTGATTGAAGGTTGTCCGAACTGTCGTCCAACTGACTAAGGTGATGTCGGAAGGATTGCTCAGTTAGATATGCTCTGAAGGAATTTTCTGAAGGGTTGGTAAGATAAGCTAATGAAGATAGTAAGTAAGATAATACATGACAATGGACGAAGAAAAATACATGCCCAAGACGAGAGCGACGATCAAGAAAACGATAAGGCAAAAAAGAGACCTGACATCGCCTTTTCCTAAGACAATAGCGGCTAGCTCTGTAAAAGGGTTGTGAATAGACAGAATCCCCAGCCCACCGAGAGATACGCTCATGATAAAAACGAGAATATCCCTCCTCCAAACTGAGGATCTCGTAGGAGGATGCGAAAATTGGAACAGTGTCGCGGGCACAAGCGGTTTTCTAAAATGTTATATTACGTACTACTAAATTATTACCTAAGCCTATATGTCCTCTCCAGTATCTCTCTTACCCGCATCAAATTGAGGAAAGGATATTCTCCTCTCTGTAAGTCTACTATAATCCCCAGTAACAACGCTTTTGAACCATAATCAATTGCAGATCCAGCTTGGACATGAGGAGATAGTCGTCTCAGTTGGGACTGAATGGACTGGGACTGGGATGATGTGTCGGAGTTGGGCGCCAGTATACGGATGGGATCGGTGTGGTCATGTGGCTCTGGAGAGGTGGGTCGAGGTATCTTACGTGAGACTGACTGCTGAGCCATTAGATCGTCAGAATTTCTCGACACGGGCCACTCAAGCGTATTTGACGTTTTCATGCGCTGTGCTGGTGTAGGCGCAGGGATACTGGGCGAGAATGCGTTGTTAGATGAGTTAGGTTCCGTTAAAGGGTCCTCCAGTGGTATTTTCCACTCTGAAAGTGGACACTGCTGTGCATTAGGTGCATCTCCATTTTCCAGATCAGATGTCACTAGTGTTGCAACTTGAACTAGGACTTAAATGCTCAATTCAAAAAATTCCGCTCTCACCTGGATCATTAAACAAGGTACCGACAATACCGTCAGGAGGTGCACTGATTGCCAGAGGTAAACGTCTATATCCATGGGTTCTCTCTATAAACTTGATGCCACATAAGATATATCATCATAAAAATATGAGAATTCTTTTACCTGCCATTTGTTCATATAAGCTATAATTGAAGGGCCAGCTGGTGCATAAGGCATTGGTTGATATATATTACACATGAAAACAGGGGAACGAGGTCTCTCAGGTAATGCCACTGGAGAGTCAATGGCTCCAGCTGAATCATTTAACTGTTGGCGGATTTTTCTGTCTTTGAGGATGTTTCTGGGTGATTGATATTATTAAGCAGCACTCTACAAGTCCCAGCAAGACGCACCCAGCACCACCATCACGCTTCAAACACTCAGACCATAGGTGCAGCTCTGGATGGTCGGTTATAGGTTTGGGATTCCCAAATATGGCTTCTCCAGAACTGCCTAGGACTGAAAACGAAAGGCACTCAATGGCTAACGATGGCTGGCTAGTCATCCCAAGTGCCCCCAGTGGAACACGGGTGAATATTAATCTAAAATTATTTATGGTGATAATGGCTGTCTTGTGTTGGGTGAAGCGCTTGCTAGTGCTGCTAAAAAGATTTGAAGGAGTTATAGTCAATGTCATACTTGAATCTGCCGACAACAAGGAACTACTTCTGTCGTGCATATTGTGCCACAGCATCTTTCGTAAACTTGACGGGAATGATATATTGCTTGTCGGAGACTCTGGCCCAAAGAAGGCCATCTTCTACCTCTGAGCCATAGGTCAAAAACTATATGTCCGAAGGATGTTAAGGCAGGGCACAAGGTGTCTACTATGAACTTACCTCCGTAATTTGAACCTTTCTCCCCTTTGTATGAGATCGCACATCAGAAAGGTTTGCACCATATGTTTCCGAGACCAAAAGCACATAATCTAGGAACCAAGGAGCTAATGCATCAGCCATAGAGGCAGGATGAATACCGTTATTACCGTGACGCGAGTTGCCTTACCTAACAGATCCAAACTACGCACCAAAAATTCTCACTTTGCAAATTGCAATGCCAAAATTGGTCGCTGAGTGCTGGAATCCGCCTCTCAGCCTCAAGTATATTTTGATGGTCATCCATATCCCGCCCATGGACAGACAGTCTACCTACGCTAACACCCAGCTCAGGGCATAGGGTGTAAGATAAATCAGAGAGTAGCATTTTGTTGAATGTATACAGCGACAGTTCCCAAAGGTTTATATATACTCCAGCAGCTGTTACTACTGATCTGAGTGATCATCATAAAAGCTTTCAAAAAGATAGTTGGCCGCGAGTTCCTCATTCTTGTCACAAGCAAAATATGCTTCTGCTGCGTCTTGTCGAGGAAACCCCAGCGCTTCCAACTGAAAGATATTTAACAGATAAAAGCGCTCGGGAATAGTAAACAATACTTACCCGTTGAATGGCGGCCCGCTCTTCTTCCGTCACACTGATGACTTGGGCTCCAGGAGGGATGGGGGTACCATCACCATCACCATCACCATCACCGTGCTCTATGCCGAGATGTTGTAGGAGTGCTTCGGGATTCTCCGCGAGCAGTTGAGCTATCGAAGGGTTTTGACTTGCGAGCTGTTGGATTAAGAATTGGAGCAAAGCCGGATTTTGTACTATTTGCTCTCGGAGATGCTGAATCTGTGGGTTGTCACGGAGTGCTTCAAGATTAGGCTGCGCCCCGGGACCAGAAACGCCAGCTTGCTGCTGCTGCTGCGCCAGCTATTGATAATGACATCAGCGAGAAAGAAAAAGGCAGGAGGAAAAGACAGTTTGGACCTGAAATAAATTCTGAGGCTGGTTCGTGGTCGATGATGGGGTTGTCGCAGCTGGAGGTTGCGTCGGGATCGCAGCGCTGACAGCTGGCAAAGGGGCTTCAACCTCAGCATGTGTTGGGAATCCCTTGAAAAGTAGTAAATTAAATCAAAGCACGGGTAGAAGGTTGTGAAGTCGCTGACTGTCGTTAGATATTCGACAGCCCGATCTGCGTTGTTGAAACTTGCGCGCATGGCGCGCAATACTTGATCCCTAGGAAACCCCATGTCTATGATGTTATTAATGGCACCTTGTAAACTGTCGCCTGACAGAAAGGTCCCCGGGTCGCCAACAGTGGAAGATGCGGAATCAGAAGTACTTCGAGACGAAGCTGCCATATCTTGGGTGACCTCGGGAGGTGTTGCTGCTGGGATAGTAGGTTCCACCTGATGGGGAACGACTTCGGGGGTGATTGACTCAGCTGTGGTCGCTGAAGGTGCAGGTACAGGTGTATGCTTTGGCTAAAGAGGATTTAAAGACATAATGGAGGTAAGGATGTCTGAACTGACCTTTGAAACCATGAGGACGAGAAAATCTTTTTCTTTGATTCCACATGAATCTATTGTTTTGTCGTCAGTCAAAATTTTACCTGGCATTGCAGGTAAACGTTAAGAGCAGAATAAGTAAGAATCTGTTCAGGTTACCTGAGTATATTATCTTCTGAACTGCGACAGGATGACCCTGTAATTCATGGATTTTCGCCTTGAGAACAGCAACGGTCTCTCCGCTCTCAACATCTATCTAGATGAAAAGGGAAATTGAGGTCGAATTATGATAAGAAAAGGTAGGTGCTAACATGAAAGACTTTCTGCTGCGTTGTTTTGACTGTGATCTTCATGGTTCAAGTCAAAGATGGGACTAGATTACGAGTGCATCTAAGTGCAAAAGGCAGTTATCTCATTGATTTGTAATATTTTATTTTATTATGTTTCTATGTTTTTAACTCCTCTTGAGTCTCTGACCTTTTCCTTACATCACTGGGGAAGTACAATTTCATCGGTATGCGTCACATTACTCGCCATGTCCTTATCTTGAATACGAAATGCAACAGCTTCTATGGAGCAGGAGCGTGGAGACGATTACCTTCGTCGTCTTGCCTCGTTCATTCGTGCGAATGAAAAGGGTCTTGCAGAAGCAGGTCTTCCTCGACGCTCCAGGAGTGCGCACCCAGCCCCAAGCTCCATCAAGTTATTCTCTTCGGGCTGGTTAGGAACGGATCCTTCCAACAATGTCTCATCTTTCCACAAACCCATGACCCTCTCTATCGACACGCACCATCTCTTCTACGTCCTTATGCGTTTGGAGGCATCGGGGTACGATGTTGGGAACCTGGATGTCCATATCGAAGCGCCGTCGCGCCCGATGAACTATATCAATCTGTATCCTGAGCAGCACAGCTCTGAAACCCTTTCCCTCGCCTCCTTTCGGTCGTCGTTATCAGCCGTGTCGCGGGTCTCTTTAGGGAATTGGTGGAATCGCTCTGATCCTATCACCTTGGAGACTGGACTGAGATACCTGTACAGCAGCTTCACTAAACTTCCCGCGCTTTCCATTTGTGCTCCAAGGAAAAACGTCATCGCCGAACTCCTGAATGACTCGCCTAGCCAAAACGCTGTCCCTCTCGATGCATTCAAAAATCTGCAGGCCTTGCAATGTGAAGACATTGATCCGCGCACATTACTCGGCTGGGATCGCTTGGCAGAGTCATTGAGGAGCCTAAGGGTAAAAAAGAGTGGGTTGCAAGACGTGTCGGAGATATTCCTTGGAGCAGTCTTCGATGATCAGGCCAGGAGGCAAGGCAGTGCCAGTAGGAAGCGTCAGCGAAATATACCCAAAGGCCCAATAAAGAGAGCATCCTTTCCTTCCACCTCACTTACAATCATCGAGGACGAAGAGAGTGGCATTGAGAATGTGGCAACCAACAAACCTTCCTCTGCTCCATCTAGTCAAATTGCTAGCCTTAAATGGACTTTTCTCAAACACCTTTATCTTTCTGACAACGAACTTACCTTTTTCCCTGCCGACTTATTTCCCTACCTCACCTCAGTCACTCACCTGGATCTTTCATCCAATTTGTTCGTCGCCGTTCCTTCAGGGCTGGGGATGCTTCATAACCTTTTGTCCTTGAGTTTAGCCGATAATTTGATTGACTCAGTTGTTGGTATAAATCTCAATCTTGGACAAGTCCCCTCTCTCAACCTAGCTCGCAATCGTCTGGAGTCGCTCTGTGGCCTGGAACGTCTTCTAGCCGTGGAAAAGGTTGATTTACGGGATAATCTGTTGGAAGAAAGCGCCGAAGTCGGTAGATTGGCCACTTTGCCCCATATCTCTGAACTTTGGGTCGGGGGCAATCCATTCGTCGAAATGGAGGCCGAATATCGTGTCTCCTGTTTTGATTATTTTTGGAAGGAGGGCAAGACTATCTTGCTGGATGGGACACTGCCTACATTCTACGAAAAGCGCCACTTGACATTGCGTCCTGCAGAACAGATGTCTTCAAGTCGACCTCCACCGGTTGCCTCTTCCAATGTTATTGCAGTTGACCATGCCCACTATCGCACATCATCCGAAACAACCGATGTCTCGTCGAACACATCCGCCCACAACGCTCTTGCTTCTGTCGACAAAGGGCATCGTAAAAGATCCAAGCGCATTGTTAACCTCGACACGACACTTAGTGACCATACACGACCTCATTTGCATTTCCGAGTAAGGTCAGAGGGTGGCTATGACAATCAAACTTATACAGAGCCAGTACCGCCACAAGCAGCCAGCGACATAACCGGACTACCTAAAAGTCTCAACGAAAGGAATATTTCCGCTGTGGAACACTACAATATCAGCCCTCCAAAGAGCCATCATCACAGTCGCCATCGATCTGAGCACAACTTGTCCGCTTATCATGATTCAACTGATACTAATCAAGGTCCTTTGTGGAATGTGGATAGCCACACTCCTTCGACTCTCTTCAATAATTGCTCAGTCGGAGTAAGTCAGGGCTCTGCAATACTTTCATCAGCGGATGACCCACGAGCAGGGGGTACAGCATTAATGTTGGACTCAAATTCAGGGTCACAAAACGGTGCTGTTGACACAAACTCTGACACATATAGGAAGAAGATTGAAGGACTGAAGAAGGACACGGGAGACAGCTGGTTGAAAATATACAGTCAGGGCCAGGAAAAGTTGATGGGTCTGAGCTCAACTGGACATGTTGAAGGCTGTGATGCGAAATTATGTACATAGTATTACATCAATCAATTGTACATGGGGTGACTTGTTACACTTTGCATTTTCTCAATAAATAGGCAATATATTAGTATAGTACATATGGTGTGTCTGAGGTTCATATAAATTATGCTCACTATGTACAGTTGCTCAGCTCAGGGCCGTTGAGCCGGTTAGCCGAGCCATTATTTGAGCTGATCAAGCCGAGCCATCAGCTCTGGCTCTGGAGCCGCCCTGAGCGGCTAAAGCCGTTCCTGAATTACCAAAAACGGCAGACAAGGAATCCCATCAAAATTATCTGCCTCCTGCTTGCTCCCTGGCCAATCTGCAACATATGTTGTCTAACATTCAATTAAATGTATGTAATAGAGCTTAATTTTCATGCAACAGGCCAAGAATAGCTCTACCAAGAGTCTTTGTCTTGTTTTTACTAGGCTGGCAGACCATGTTTTGGATCCCTAGGAAACACATCCATATCTCAGTGAGTTTCTGTTGGTTTTATTTCATTTTTGGCTTATTTTATATCTATTTTTATGTCGCTTTAAGGATCTGATTAGACAATAGCATTGCGCTGCTTTTTTCCAAAGCTATATGCATCACTTTTTCAGGGTTTTGGATTGGGGAAGGAACCTTGTATCTTGGTGAGTTCCTATTTGTTTTGCTTGATCTTGGGCTTGATTCAAACTTATTTTTATGTATATTTAAGGGTACAATGAGATGAGAGCATTTGACTGTCGCATTTTTTCTCTAGGGTATGCCAGGTAATTTAGAGAAATATTCTTTATCTCAGTGAGTTTCTGCTCATTTTATCTCAAAACTAGATTGATTCTAATTTATTTTCATATTATTTCAAGGTTCCAATGATATGAGAGATTCACCTGTCTTCATTTCTCCTCTAGATGGATTTTTCATCAGAGGGTTTTGCCTGAGAAGAAAGTCTTCTATCTTGGTGAGGTCTCACTTGTTTTTCTTCATCTTGGGGTTGTTTCTAATGTATTTCTGTGTTGCTTTAACCTT
>Ga0193742_1000385_pt1 | contig 30781 bp, 50 predicted proteins | sample L2c1metaG_FD_165511 | JGI IMG/M metagenome (GOLD analysis project Ga0193742, IMG submission 165511) | Soil microbial communities from a riparian zone of the East river system, Colorado, United States - L2c1 | ecosystem: Environmental > Terrestrial > Soil > Riparian zone | place: USA: East River... | reverse complement strand
CGAAGAGCCGTAAGCAGAAGCAGAGCCAAACACGCGTCGGTTTCGGGATGTTGAAACTTGCTGATGACGGGTTGCGCCTCGCGTTGTCCGGAACCCCGTGGCGCGGGAAACCACAGAACTTCTGGGGCACGTTGAATTGGTTGCGACCCGAGATCTACACTGGATATTGGCGATGGGCAGAGAAGTTCTTTGATATCGACACGAATGGTTTCGGCCGGACGATTGGCGACATTAAGCCCGAGATGGAAGAGGAATGGGGAAAGGAACTCGACTCCGTCATGCTGCGCCGCACGAAGGCGGAGGTCGCGAAGGATCTTCCGCCGAAGCAGTACGCGGGTACGCCGCACGACCCGAGCGACGAGAACAGCCCTATCGGAGTCTGGCTCGACATGGAGCCTGGGCAGGCGAAGGTCTACCACGCGATGCGGATGAACGCGGCGGCACAGCTCGAAGGTGGCACCCTTATGGGGAATGGCGTGCTCTCTGAGATGACGCGACTTATGCAGCTATCAGTTTCCGGTATGAAGCAGGATGGGTGGCGCAAGATCAAGGTTGGCATGTTCGAGGGGAAACCAGTTTTCCAGGAAGTCCCAGAGTTCGTCCCGACGCTGCCAAGCAACAAATTCAACTGGCTGGTGGAGAAGTTCCTTCCAGAACGCGGGATACTTGGAGACATTTGGGGCGACAAAAAAGTTGTCATATCGTCGAAGTACACATCGGTTCTGAACATGTTCCGTGCTGAGCTGACGAAGAAGGGTGTATCCAGCCACATCTTGACTGGCGAGACTAAGGCGAGGGACCGCACGAGGCAGATTGCCGAGTTCCAGGGCGAGGGTGGACCGCGCGTATTCTTCCTGAATACGAAGGCTGGCGGCGTTTCTATCACGCTCGACGCAGCGGACGACCTCGTAGTTCTCGACCGGACATGGATTCCCGACGACGATACGCAGGTAGAGGATCGGATTCACCGCGTGTCCCGCACAGATCACCAAGCCACAATTTTCTACCTGTACAGCGTCGGTACGATCGAAGAACACATCGCGACCACCGCTGAGGGTCGCGACAATATCCAAAGGAAATTCCTCGATGGCCGTAGAGGCGTCGAATACGCGAAAAGGTTGGTGTCAGTATGAGCAACATAGCAATTATTACATTGGCAATCGTCGGACTGACAGGGGGATTAGGATCTCTCATCGGGATCGCTCTGCGCTCGTATATGCGCGGTTTCCTGCTCGGCATGTATCGGCAGGCGTACCGTCGCGGTCGGACAAGCGGGTACAAATTCGGTTGGCGAGACTATCGGGACATCGCAGAGGCACGCAGGCGAGAACAGCTTGCGAACGCTCGACGGACTTCGGAGCCCCGCGAGGATGCCGGCCCGAGCGCTCGGGTCTCCAAAGCACGATTTACCAGCAAGGGATAATGCCGTCAATTGCGGCACCAGCATCTATCAGAGTAAGGTTGCGAACAGACTTACCAACGAGGAGGAAGTTTCGACATGGCAACGAAGAACAGCAAGGTCGACCCGGAGTACGCGAAGTACCTCGACAAGGACCCGACCACCCTGATGGAGCACATTACGGAGTGGATTCTCGAGAAGACGGGTTTCGACCCAAGCGAGGGCACTCCTGAGGAGGCGTTCGAGCGGGGTGTGGAGCTGACGGTCGCGCTCCGCAGTCACCACCAGGCTTCCGAGGAGAACCAGGCTCGGCTCGAAGTCGCCCGCGAGGCTGCGGAAGCGCGCGAGGCGGAGAAGGCCGAGCGGCGGGCGGAGCGCGAGAGGGTCGGCGCGGCGGCGCGCGGTCGGCTCCCGAAGGTTGCCGACGAGGACGGCAGCGAGACCCCGAAGCCGGCCCGTCGTGGGCGCAAGGCTGCCGTAGCGGCTGAGGAGGCTCCTGCGGAGACGCCGAAGCGTCGGGGTCGCCGTACGGCCGCTCCGGTCGCAGAGGCCGCTTCAGAGCCGGCGAAGCCGGCAGCTCGCCGGGGTCGCCCGCGCAAGACGGCCGGTGCGGGAGGTGCGGGAGGTGTCGAAGGGGTCGAAGCGGCTGAGTCAGCGACCGTGACTCCGATCGCTCGCAAGCGTAGTGTTCCCGCGAAGACTGAGACAGCCGAGGACGAGACGCCGAAGCCGGCCCGTCGGCGTGCGGCACGGCGTGACGGCGAGGCAGCTTTCTAGACCGCAAGGACAGGTTGGTGCGCCTGCAAGCACCATTCCACACGTCCGGGTAATTCGAACGACTCTACGGCCTTGTGCATGCGCAACCGTCGTATTACCTGTCGGAGATTTATCCGGCCGTTGTGGTGGAGGCTCCCGAGGTTTTGGTCCGCTGCCGAAGCGGGAGCCTCCTCCAGAACGGTTTTCAACGGAGGGAAACCATAGTGAAGCTGTATTTGCTGACTCGAAAAGACCATTGCCAAGCGGATTACAACGAGCACGAGGCCTTTGTAATCGCGGCCGAGAGTGCCGGAGCGGCAAGAGCCGATGCTCTCAACGCGTGTGCAGAAAAAGCCGACCGGGCCCGACATTGGCTTGAATCCGGGTCAACATCCTGCAAAGCGATTGGTATCGCGAATCGGGGCGTCAAAGCGGGTGTTGTGATTTCTGACTTTAAGGCCGGCTAATGCAGCAGATACCGATGCTTCGGAATTCGGAGCGCAAGGATTTTAAGCGCTGTCCTCAACGTTGGTGGTGGTCTTGGCGCGAGGGTCTGAATAAGCAGGGGCCTCCCAACGACAAGCTGTGGTTCGGTGAAGGAATCCACCTTGCATTGGCGCTCTGGTACATCCCTGGCATGAAACGTGGCGTTGACCCGCGCAAGACTTGGCGGAAGTTCGCGAAGGATGATATCAAGTTCATTCGCACGGAGTATGCGAAGGAGTATGACCCGGCGAAGTACGAGGATGCCGCTACGTTCGGGGAAGAGCTGCTTACGAATTATCTCGACCACTGGGGCCGGGACAGATCTTGGGACGTTATCGCGCCTGAGCAGCGTTTCGAAGCACTCGTTCCGGACCGCAACGGCAAGCCGGTTGTCCGCTTGTTCGGTACGTTCGATGGTGTGTACCGCGACCTAAACGACGGCAATCGGCCGAAGCTGATGGAGCACAAGACAGCTGCCGCGATCTACACTGGACACCTCGAACTAGACGAACAGGGCGGGACCTACGTTACGGTCGCTACGCACACCTGCCGCGATCAAGGTCTGATCGGGGAGAACGAGACGATCGAAGAGATCACCTACAACTTCCTGCGCAAGGGCAAGAAAGACGATCGGCCGACGAACGAGAAAGGGCAGAGCTTGAACAAGGACGGTACGATCTCGAAAACCCAACCGAGCCCTTTGTTCGTGCGCCTGCCAATTACCCGTTCTCGAGCCGAGCAGGGCACGCAGTTGCGCCGCATCGCGGAGGAAGTAGAGTCGATGAACGACTTCCGCCGTGGCGATCGGGAGCTGTGGAAAAACCCGACACGGGATTGTTCTTGGGACTGCGACTTTTACGAGATGTGCCTGTTGCACGAGAGCAGTCCCGACGATGCCGACGAGTTCAAGAGCATGGTCTTCCGAGTACAAAACCCGTACGCGGAGCATTTGCGGAAAACCGCAGCTACATAGGAAGAGGAAGTATGGCCAACAAGAATTGGTTGTTTACGGTAGTGTTCCAGTCGCCCGAGGATGCTCATCTCACCCCGGCGAAACGAAGCGAAGAGAAGGTCGAGGTCAACTCGACGTCCGCGAACCGGGCGCTCTCGAAGGCGAAGAAGGAGATCCTTGACGATTGGGAGGGTCTCCTGGCGAAGAACCTTGTAATCCTGGACGTCTACCGCACCCTGAAGTATGAGGAGATCTGAAGTGGTTCGAAAAGAAGGCGACTGGAATACCGCCCCTCTGGAAAAGTTGAATCCACCAAGCTTGATCGATGAGACCCGCGAGGGCATCAGCGAGGTGCTCGAGCGAGCGACGATGCAGGTTAAGGAGCATGATGGGGAGGCCCGGCGATTTCGAGCGCTTGCGGCTCAGCATGACGAGGCCGCGAAGATGTGGGCGCAGATTCTCAGCGGCACGTCGGCTGAGGTGAATGACAACCCCTTTGAAGACGACTAATGGCAGCGGCACGGACGAAGTCCGGCATCATCGCGCTTGCCGATTATGATGAATCCGTCAACATGATAATTTACGGGGACTCCGGAATCGGGAAGACAGTGTTCGGCGGAACGGCAGAGCGAGGCTTAATCCTAGGTCTGGAAGCGGGAGTTATCTCCGCGAAACGGCAGGGGAGCATGTGTGATCTTTGGCCGGTGGAAGTATGGGAGGATGTGCAGAACTGTTACACCTGGGTTAGAGATAACCCGGGCAAGTACAATTGGCTCGTAATCGACTCCATTACCGACATGCAGGAAAAGCTGCTTCGCTACATCCTGGATAAGGCGATGGAGGAGAACAAGTCGCGGGACCCGGATATCCCAGCTATTCAGGATCATCAGAAGTGGCAGAACATGTTGAAGAGGTTCGTCAATCTATTCAATGACTTACCGATTAATGTGTGCTATACCGCTCTGGAGATGAAGCGCGAGAACGAAGAGGCGGAAGACATCGTGCTGCCGCTTCTGCTCGGTAAGGACTACGAGATCTCGCAAACCATCTGTGGCAAGATGCATGTCGTCGGCAGGATGAGCGACAAGGTGATTGGTTCGGGTGATGAACGGAAGAAGGTGCGTCGAATTCAGTTCGAGCACATCTCCCCGTACTTCGCGAAGGACCGCTACGATTGCCTCCCGCGCTACATGGCGGCACCGACAATCCCGAAGATCGAGAAGTTGATCAACGAGAGTGGCGGAGTCAAGGCCGCAACAGCTACACGGCCGCGCACTCGCACGGTTGCACGGAGGGCCGGCACACGCCGGACAACAGGAAGGTAGTTCCGAATGCCGAAGGCAACATGGGGAAATATCGAAGGCAACCCCTTCGAGGATGACCTCGAAGATTACGACGTATATGACGGTGAGCAGCCGCCGAAGGGAGTCTACCGCTGCACTCTCAAGTTCCTCCGGTTGAAGGAGAACTCGAACGGCGACCCGATGCTGAATGGGCTCCTCGTCATCAACGAGCCGAAGGGCTCGAAGAAGTCACAATTCAACGGTTACGACTTCTGGTTCAACCAGAACGTCACGAAGCAGGGCGCGCCGTACGTGAACAACTTCCTCGCGGCTCTCGTGCCCGAGGACAAGGTGGCGGCATTGCGCAAGGCGTTCTGGGGACAGAAGGTGATGCTCGACAAGAACGAGCCCCCGAACGTCGTCTCGATCGGCACGCTCAAGCTCCTCGACAAGACGCCGCTCGTCTCCGTGAACACGAAGAACAAGCTCTACAACGGCGAGACTTCGCTCGACGTGTCGAAGTTCATGCGGCCGAAGGATGACGAGGTCGGCGACGCACCAGCGGACGACGAGGAGGAGTGGGCCGAGGACGAGGACGAGGGCGACGAGGAGATTGACGACTCGGATGCTGCCGAGGGCGACGAGGATGAGGAGTTGGCAGAGCGCGAGGAAGAGCTTTCAGAGATGTCTCTTGCCGAGCTGAAGAAAATCGCGCGTGGCGAACTCGGCATGAAGTTGGCGGAGGTGAAGAACCTCGACGAGGATGGTCTCATCGAAGCCATTCTCGAACGCGAGTTCCCGGAAGGTGATAGCGACGAGGAGCCCGAGCCCGAAGAGGACGAGGAGCCCGAGGAAGAGGAAGCTGACGACGAGGAGGAGGAGGAAGAGCCGGAGCCCCCGAAGCGCACGCGACGGTCGGCAGCGAAGGCCGCTCCTGCGCCTGCTCCCACGTCTCGCCGACGTTCGGCTGCTCCTGCGACCGAGGAGGCTCCTGCTCGCACGCGGACCGGCACACGTCGACGTAAGGCGTCTGGCGAGCCTCCGTTCTGATCAGATAGCTAGGTGACGGGGAGTTGCGGGAGGTCGGTGCAACCGGCCTTCCGTTGCTCGTTCCCCAGGTGTACACTCATGGCACGGCTTCTAAACGGAGGAGGAAGCCCTCTTGATTACTCTCATGCCCAACATTGGGTTTTTCAAATCGCTTCGCCAACTTGACGACGATCGGTTGAGCAAGCAACGGCAAGATGCCTTTGGCGCACTCGAACTTCTGCTCGGACCCAAACCGAAGACTCGCCACATTATGATGGACATGTGGGATGGATACGAATACGTCCTCGGAGTTTACGGGATGTCCGCGTGCAGCGAGTGGCAGAACAAGCGCGGAAATCGCGACAAGATCGCGTTCGAGATCCACGCCCGTCTGGAAGGATTGCCGAAGGAATTCGACATGCCGCCTTGGATGGAAGATCTCGATTTTCATCGGTCCCATCGGTCATATCTTATTCGCAAGATGCCCGAGTTCTATGAAGAGCTTTGGCCGAATACCCCTCTCAATATGCCGTTACTCTGGCCCAAGCTCACCGACGCAGACCCGCGCGGCTATTTGCTGCGCTTATCAACCCCGGGCGAACGGCAGCTACTCAGCGGAGAACGTGAGTTGCCCGATTGGCTGCATTACGACAAGATGAAGCACGAGATAATCAACTTGGAGGAAGAGAAATGAGCAAGCCCCGAGTTTTCCTGTCATACGCGACTGGGGATGACGGCCTGCCGGTTACGAGCAATAATCCGAGCTACTATCGAGTTGTCAATGGTGATTCTGGTCGACCGGTTGAGTTCTGGTCTGGAGGAATCTGGAACCCTTCGTACATGCCAAACGATTGGATGCTGCTGGACGATATCCTCGGCAGCGGCGCGACCGTACGTGAGCTGCTTGACCCGGAAGAGTGGCCAGACGCGTGAAACGACAGGTTGCTGTTCTCGGCTCTGGGCCGGCAGGGTTGCTTGCCGCGCATGCGGCAACGATCTGGGGGTTCGAGGCGCACATTATCTCGGCCACAACCGAGCCCTCGAAGCTTTATGGTGCGCAATACTTGCACGAAGCGATTCCGGAGATTCCACACTCCGCTCCTGTAGAGATCTCGGTTGAGCTACGCGGGACAGTAAACGACTACCGCGAGAAGGTTTATGGCGCGGACTACAAGGGGCCGGTCTCGCCCGCTGTGCTACAAGGTGGACACTTCGGTTGGGATATTCGACAGGCGTATAACTGGCTTTGGGATACGTACGGAAATGAGATTTATGACTTCCGTTTTAACCCTGTCAGCTTTGCCGATTTCGCGAAAACCCAAGCGGTGTACTACGACTACATCTTCTCGTCGATCCCGCTCGTTCAGGTGTGCGGAGACGTAACCCACGAGTTCTTTTCGCAACACGTTTATGCGATTGGCGACGCACAAGAACTCGGGATCGAGTGCCCTGTTCGGACCGAGCCCAATATGATTCGGCATGACGGGACTAAAGATACATCCTGGTATCGGGCATCGAATATCTTCGGGCATGGGACAGCGGAGTGGCCGGCGCAGCGGAAGAAACCGCCAATCGCAGGGCTCGCCGTTGTCACGAAGCCGCTCTCGACAAATTGCACGTGTGGCCCAAATATTATCCGGATCGGGAGGTATGGACAATGGAAGAAGGGTGTTCTTGCCCACACCGCTTTCGAGCAAGTAGATCGGATTATGAGAGGGACGGGAGTACAGGATGCGCTCTTCTAATGGAAGGCGGCCGGTTGTCGCTCTCGACATTGATGGGACTCTAGGAGACTACCACCTCCATTTTATTAAATTCGCCGAAGCCTGGACCGGCCGGACGTTACCAGACCCGCTCGCTATCAACCCTGGTATCCCCCTTCACAAACACCTTGGCTTAGGGAAGGCCACGTACCGCGCGTGCAAACTGGCCTACCGGCAAGGCGGTATGAAGCGAAGCATGCCGGTCTACCCGCACGCGGCCGAGCTGACGAAGAGCCTGCGGAAAACCGGCGCGGAAGTCTGGATCTGCACGACTCGGCCCTACCTCCGACTCGACAACATTGACCCCGACACGAGGCATTGGCTACGGCGGCACGGTATTCAATATGACGGTGTGCTGTTTGGAGAGAACAAATACCGCGAACTCGTGAAACGCGTCGATCGTAATCGGGTAGTCGCGGTCCTTGACGACCTTATGAGCATGGTCGGGCAAGCGCAGGAGCTCGGGTTGCCCGCCTACCTGCGGGACCAACCGTACAATCGGTACAACATCAATACGTTTCGAATCCACGATCTCAAAGAGGCAGAAGTCTTCTTCTGGAACCTCGTTCAACAATGGAAAGCGGACCAATGACTGAGTACAGAACGGTATATGGCACATTAGATCTTGAAATTACTATCGGGGTAAACACGGATCTTCCGCACTCGGGACAAGTTGATGACATTGTCGATAGCGAGTTGCCCGCTGCCTTGCAGCGTTTCATTAGGAAGAACGTGGACTACGGGGATGCCGCTGTGCATCTCGGGTCAAAAGGGCAGTTCGCCGACATGAATCGGAAGTACTGGAAACTCAAGGCAGCCTTGTGGGATGGGAAGAAGTTGACGGGCGAGCCGATCGAAGAGGTTCTTCAGGACATGATCGGGCATTGCCTGCTCACCTTGCATTTCCTGAACAGGGGCGAGTAATGAACACTCTCATTATCGGCGGCAACTCGGGCATCGGGCAGGCGATTGGTGACCGGCTGATGCAAATTGGCGAGCAAACTTATCGACCGACAGAAGAGCGCCTCGACGTAAAGGATTTCGACTCAATCCGCAGGTGGTTCGCGGACCACGAGTTCCCGGACTCGATTGTGTACAGCGCGGGAGTCAATTACCCGGAGATGCTCGGAACCGTTCGTATGGCGAACCTATTCAATACCTACGCTATCAACGTGCTCGGGTTCATCGAGATCATGAACGAGGTCGCTCGCCAGGAGAAGCGGGTGTCGGTGCTCGCGATCGTCTCGGACTCGGCCCACACCCCGATGCGCGGCAGCATCGCCTACGCCTCGTCGAAAGCCGCAATGCAGCACGCGATCAAGTGTGCGGCTCGCGAGCTAGCACCGCGTTGCCGGGTGAACGGGATCTCGCCCAGCATGGTAGATGGGACGCCGATGACAGCGCATGTCGACGGGGTTATCCCGAAGATCCGAGGGTGGTCACCCGAACGAGCCCGGGCGTACGAGGACAGTATGTCGCCATCCGGTCGACGCTGCACAACGGAAGAGGTCGCCCAGCTCGCGGTAGACCTCCTTCTCGGCCCTGAGTTCTTGACCGGTGCGATCGTCCCTTTAACCGGGGGTAAGTAAGGGGAATTGGCGGCATGCGTTATGTTTCACTTCATCATCACTCCACTTATTCATACAAAGATGGATTTGGCATGCCGAAAGAGCATGTCGCCCGCGCGGCTGACCTTGGGATGTCCGCGCTTGCGCATACGGAGCATGGCAATACCAGCTCGCATGTTCAGCTAGAACGGGAGGCGAACCTAGCCGGCATTAAGCCGCTGTTCGGGTGCGAGATGTACACGGCGGCCGAACAGATTCAGGCGAAGTGGCACCTTACGGTGCTCGCGGAAACTCAGTCGGGGTACCAGAACTTGAATCGCCTCGTCTCCCGCACCTGGGCGGAAGGGTTCTACTACTGGCCGACCGCATCCGGCGAGATGCTCCGCGACCACGCTGAAGGCTTGCTCGTGCTGTCGGGGTGCGCGGACTCGTTGTTGTCTTGCACGCTGCTTGGCGGGAAGTCGAACGGACCGAAGCGGGAGACGGCGTCGCGGTGGCATCTCGACGCAGCCGAACAGGTCGTACGCAAGTTCCAGGACTTATTTGGAGACGCGTACTACCTCGAAACCCAGCAATTCCCAGAGCTACAGCGCACCCGCACGCTCAACCCGATCCTGGCCGAGCTATCGCGGCGAACCGGCGTGCCGCTTGTGGCCACCTCGGACGTGCACTATCCGTTCCCTGATGACAACGAGATGCAAAAGATTCTGCATGCGGCTGGCCGTGGGACTGGCTCGGTAGAGGCGCAAGAAGCGACCTGGGAATATGATATCAGGTTGACGTTCCCGACTTCCGATCGGGCGATCCTGGATCGGCTCGTTGCGACAGGTCTCACGAAGCGGCAAGCCACTCACGCAGTAGCGGCAACTGGCGAGATCGCTGACCGCTGCACTGTGGTATTGCCAAAGAATGAGCGAATCCGTTTCCCGCTGCCTACGGAATACGACTCCACGAGCGACCTGATTTGGGATTGGTTGCGCGAAGGTTGGTCCTTCCGGTTCGCGGAGAACAAGCACATGCGCAAGCGCGAAGCGGACTACGTAACTCGAATGAGATATGAGATGGGGCTCGTCGAGAGTAAGGACTTTCTGGATTATTTCCTTACTCTCTCATATCTCGTCCGGTGGGCAAAGGGGAACGGCATTGCGGTCGGGCCGGCTCGTGGGTCGGCCGCTGCATCGCTCGTGTGCTACCTCCTTCGCATTACTGAGGTCGACCCGATGCAGTTCCCGACGATGATGTTCGAACGTTTTGTCGACGCGACTCGCGAAGATCTCCCAGACGTCGATCTCGATTTTGCTGACGACCGGCGGCACGAGGTAGTCGCGGAAGCCGGCAGGGTATTCGGCAAGGATCACGTCGGGCAGCTCGGGAACTTTGTCAAGTACCGTGGCAAGAACAGCATTAACGACGTCGCTCGGGTCTACCGCATTCCGAAGTTCGAAGTCCAACCTGCTCTTGACCTGATTATCGAACGGTCAGGCGGAGATTCTCGACTGGATTTCTCGCTCGAAGACACGATCTCCACCTTCCCGATCGCCGCTGAAGTGTTTGAGAAGCACCCCCAGATGAAAGCTGCGCTGCGGCTCGAAGGCAACATGTCGGGGTTCTCTGTGCACGCGTGCGGCATCGTCATTTCGAACGACCCTATTACCGACACTTGCGCGGTATACGAGCGGGAGATTGGCAAGGACAAGCATCGTGTTTCGGTCGTCGCCTATGACAAGAAAGATGCTCAATACCTCGGCATGTTGAAGGCCGATTTCCTCGGGCTGTCGAATATGGGTATGATCAATATCGCACTAGACCTAATCGGCATGAAGCTGGAGGAGCTATATCGGGTACCGCTCGACGACCCGAAGACGATGGAAGGCTTTCGGACAAATGATGTTGTCGGGATCTTCCAGTTCGAGGGGCGAGCTACTCGGCTCGTTTGTCGCGAAGTGAAGCCTGACAACTTTATGGAGATAGCCGATATCAACGCGCTGTCTCGTCCCGGCCCGCTATTCTCGGGCACGAAGACGCGGTACGTGAACGTGAAGCATGGGCACGCGGAAGTCGACCACTTGCACCCGCTCGTTGACGAGATGACCCAGGGCACGAAGTACCAGATCGTCTATCAAGAACAGGTTCTCAACATCATCCGCGTGATCGGCGGCTTCCCTGTTACGAAGGTCGCGGATATCCGAAAGATCATTTCCCAGAAACTTGGCGAGGCTTCGTTCAACAAGATGGTCGATGCGTTCTGCGATGGTGCGCTCGAGCTGCACGGTATCAAGCGCGACCTCGCGATGCGCATCTGGAAATATCTGGTCACCAGTGCTACGTATTCCTTCAACATTGCGCATAGCGTGAGTTACTCAATGCTGGCGTTCTGGAATATGTGGCTGAAGCAGCATCATCCGCTGGAGTTCTACACCGCGACGCTGCGCAAGGTTGATGGTGGCAAGTGGAAAGACAAGGGGCCACGCTTGCTCCGCGACGCGCAACGCCGGGGTATCAAGATCCTTCCCCCAGACCCCGAAGAGAGTGCCGCCTCGTGGGTGCCGGCTCGCGAGAAAAAGGCGATTCGGGCCGGATTCGAGCAGGTTCCGTCTATCGGAGAGCGTACCGCGTCGGCTATGCTCGAGTACCGAGAGGACATCTGGATGCTGAATCCGAACGTCCCAATCAGCTGGAGCGACTACACGGCGGTGCGCGGAATTGGCGACAAGACGATGGACAAGATCCAGGCCTTCGCGGAAAGCGATGACCCGTTCGAACTGGATCTTGTCGGCAAGGTCCTCCGCGAGTACCGGATCGGCCTGAAAGACCAAGTTGGATTCTGGAGGGGATTCCCAAAGCCAACACATACTGGCGAAGAGATGGTAGACCTTCCTGACAACAGCCGCGTAGTGTGGATCGGCGTTGCCAAGTTGGTGGAATACAAGGATTTGATCGAGGACCAGCGGGCTCGCTTCGGTACCAGCGAGGAAGAGATCCGAGCCAACATCAAGAATGGCCATTTGCAGAAGTGGGCAACAATCCACGCTTATGATGACAGCGAGGAAGAGGTCTATCTCCGGTTCGACCGGTACCAGTTCCCGAAGTTCAAGTCTGGGCTCGAAGGAATCCGACCGAATGCCGATGTGATCCTGGTAATTGGCGAAAAGAAGAAGGGCTTCGGCAACTCTGTCAAGGTCAAGAAGATGGCAATCATCAATCCTGATGAGTCTGACGAAGGAGAAAGGGAGAACGATGATGAATAGTGACAAGCCCTACGGCAAGCGCGAGCGACTGCTCCGACGTGCGGCAGCGACCCGACGAGACGCGTTCTCCGGACTGCAACAAGCACGAGCGAAGGCAGAGGCCGTTCTCCGCGACTACGCGACGCAGAGGCCGGCCGGGGGCAGCGGAGGCCGGCACCGCCGACCGACGTTGCGCGAGCGTTTCGCCGGCAAGTTGTTCGATCTCGCGGTTCGTACGGTCGTCTGGAAGATCGAACGCGACACGACGCGAGTAATGCTCGCACGGTTAGAGCCGATGGGGCTCGACAAGTGGTTGGGAATTCTGAAGGCAGGACCGAAGATGAATTGGAGTGCAACGGCGTGACGAAGAAGCGTGAACGTAGCCCGCTCGAGGCAGCCCTCGGTTTCCGGATCGAGATCCGCAAGGCTGAAGAGCTTGAGCACCGCAGTGGTAGCCTGATTTGGACGAAAGATGACGGCACTACGAAGGCCGTCCGCCCGTGCACCATCGCGGAAATCCAGATGTGGGAGCATCTTAATGCAACTCTGGTGATAGTTGACGTTGAGGTGAAAGAGGTGTGAGCAAGCTTCTGGATTTGTTTTGTTGCGCAGGTGGCGCAAGTATGGGGTACTACCGTGCGGGATTCGATGTGGTTGGGATTGATCTGGAGGATCATTCCGACGACTACCCATTCGACTTTTATCAGGATGATGCATTTGAGTTTGTTAAGGAGCACGGCCATGAATTTGATGTTATCCACGCTAGCCCTCCCTGCCAAGCGTTCTCAACAGCATCTGGCAAAGCTAAGAAGCATCACGGAGCTAGTTACCCAGACCTCATCACGCGAGCTCGTTCGGTCCTGATGGCCAGTGGAAAGCCGTATGTGATCGAGAATATCCCTGCCGCCCCGTTGCATGATCCAGTTCAACTGTGTGGATCAAGCTTTGGATTGAATCTCCGACGGCATCGGATGTTCGAGAGCAACATGGATATTAGAGGAAAGGAATGCAATCACTCTTGGCAAACTCCTCGATTCCAAAGCTTGGATAGCCGAATGGTAAAATCTGGTCGGTTGGCCACTGTTGTTGGCGTGCACGGGAATATCAACTATTCAGGAGAATTTCCACTTCGTTGTTCTGCAATGGGTATTAATTGGATGACTAACGCTAGCCTGGTTGAAGCTATTCCGCCAGCCTACACCGAGTTTATTGGGTCTCAAATCTTTTCTTATCTGGAGGCATCGAACGGCAATGGAGGCAATTGAAGCGTTGACGGACGCGTTGGCACCGAAGGGGCTCGGGGCGCCTAGTAGACGACACTTCGACGCCCGCGCCTACCAGCTGTCGATGCAGTGGCCCTCGTTAGCCGCTGCTCTCGCGGAGCTGCTCGCGGAAAACGGCATCCCGATCCCCGGCCCATTCCGACATGCCCAAAGCGTTATCAAACAGGAGAAGAGGAAGTAATGGTTGCGATGAATCCCGCTGTGCAGGGTGCGATGCTTGACAGCATGGTGCGCGAGGTTACCGCCCTGAACCGAGAGAAGGGTTGGTATGACGAGGATCGTTCGGTTGGCGACATGGTGGCGCTCCTGCACGCGGAAGTCTCCGAGATGCTCGAGGCGTACCGAACGAATAAGTTTGAGTCGTGGGAGGTAGAGTCCACCCCTGGTTTTCCCGCCTCTCCGGTGAAGCCCGAGGGTTTCAAGGTCGAGGCGGCCGATGTGTTCATCCGGCTACTCGACATGTGCGCGCGGTACGATATCGACCTTTGGGTCGAGTTCCGGAAGAAGATGGATTTCAACTGGACTCGCCCCTATAGGCACGGGGGCAAGACATTGTGAGCGCGTATGCGAACGTCGATCCGTACGGGCATATCAACCTATTGTTTGAGGAGGATGGAGTTACCTGTCATGTGCGCATGGAACCGAAAGCGGCACAAACCTTTTGGGAAAACCTTGGCTCGGCGATCGGCAGCGCGAGATCTCTTTGGGAGGCGCAAAATGCTCGGGAAGCAACTCGGCAACGGGACGAAGTTCGAGGACGACTTAGAGGAGAATCTGGAAAGGCTGATTACGTCCGACTCACCGAGCGAGGCATCGAAGCATCTGAAACTCCCGGCAGCTCCGAATGACGACGATGACTGAGCAGGACCATCTGGAGCGTTGTGTCAAATTCCTGGCAGAGGCACTCCAAGAGAAAAACTGGTCGGATACCCCTGAAATGCTTAATGGTTATCAGGCCGTCTTCGAGTTAATCGACCAGCCTTGGGAAGATCTCCCTGGGGACATGAAGCTTTGGCGTGACGGATATGAACAATGCATGCGCGATATCGTGGACGCGATCGCGGACGAGTGGGATGTAGAACTTCCCGAGGAGGGGTAATGGCCACTGTAATTGTTCAGGTAGGCGACGGTACTAAGCGCGAGCTGCACTACCCAGGGTATACCGAAGGCGCGGCATTCACTCGTGCCGCTGACGCTCTCGCCCCGGAGTACTTGGTGCTCCAGACCGGCAGGGGCATGGAGTACCTGAAGACTGCCAGCGTGATCGGATTCGAGGTCATCCCGTGAACATCTACATTTCCGGAGCGATCCACGGCAAGGGCGACGGAGGGAAAAGGAGATTTGAACAGGCAGCCAATCTGGTCGAGAAGCTCGGGCACGAAGCAGTTAACCCACATGACATCCCCGCTCACGAGCACAAGGGCGACTGCCCGCCTGCCTACAGCTCGGGCAACGGGCACTCGGCAGCTTGCTGGATGCGAACAGACCTCGCCGCGATGCTGCTCTGCGACGCCGTCCTCATGATCGGCCAGTGGCAGCACTCGGTGGGTGCCCAGCGCGAACACAGTGTCGCGTGCTGGACCGGCATCCCGATCTACTACCGGGCGTCGGAGATCCCAGACGCCAGGGAACTTGCCAAGTTTGAGGCATTGCCGTATACTGGTGGTCTCTAACGGAGGGTATAACCCATGCGGATCACGAACCGGACAGTTCGCCACCACTGCAACTTCGAGGATGTCTGGCGCTGGGTCCGTATCGAGGAACTCGGCTCGGGCACGGTGCTGCGGTGCGACGAGTGCGGGCAGCGCTGGGAGCTGATCGAGTATGGGCCGTACTCCTCGAAGCTAACGCGGATAACGTGGAGTCGTTCCGTGTTCCTCTGGTTCTTCGGCGGTGCGAAATACCAGCGCAAGCTCGAACGATATTGGGAGTGGAGGAAGCAGCAGAATGGCTAGGCCTAATATGGCGGCAAAACTTTTCGAGGTGATTTATCACAATATCACCTATCAGCCGATCGCGTATTGCTCCGTCGAGACGTGCGGTTGGAAGTATGACGTTGGTACAGAGTTTTATGACCCGAAGCAGACTCGCGCGAAAGCGAAACAGCACGTCGAGGAAACCCAGCACAAGACGTTCGTCGACAAGATTAACCGTTCCACCTACCAGGTTCGCCCGGAGGACGATGATGAACACGCCTGACGAGGAAGACCGCTACTGCCCAGAGATTATCGACATGCTCGGGACCGGCGACACCATCGCTTGTGGCCGACTCGCGATTTTTCAGGGTGATGACGGTGTCTGGCGCTGCTGGCAGCACAACAAGGACGTGAAGTGATGAGCGATGTTAGGTGCCAGACAAAGGTCTGGTCTGTCAAAAAGGTGTGCGGACATACGGAAGACGAGCACAGCAAATCTACCCCCTTCCCCTGTGACAATCCCTTCTGCGAGTGCGAGGGTTTCGATCCGTTGACGGCTGACGATTGGAGCCCTGTCGGCAAAACGGTCGCTAAGTGGGCCGACCCGGCGATGTTTGAGGCAGAACCTATCAATGCCGAAGAAGGGCCCAGAGTATATTTGCTTAGCATGACTCCTGATCCCTTGGGGGCTATTGCGGCAGCGACGAAGATGTACAAGGGCGAGGTGGTGCGCTCGCTGTCGGACGTGACGGATGCGGAGCGGCTTGAGTACTTCGAGCAGGTACAGAAGACGAAGCTGCAAGCGCCCTTCGAGTTCGTCAAGTTCCACTTCATGATCGAGGGTGTCACGCGGGCATTCACGCATCAGATGGTGCGGCAGCGCACGGCGGTTTACGCACAAGAGAGTCTGCGGTTCGCCGTGAAAGAGGACATCCCGGTTGGGCTGCCGCCCTCCTTGACGGGTACAACCAGTGTGTGGCGGGAACATGAGGATGAGGCGTGCCGGAACCAAAGCCTAGAGCCCGGAAGCGATGAGGTTGAGGTCGAAGTCGCGAGCCGGATGGTGCGGGAGTCCGACGCGGAGCGAGCGCGCTGGGCGTGGGATCAGGCCCTCGACAAGATCGACGCGTCGTACAGCTACCTGGTGGCCAATGGTATCCCCGCCGAAGACGCTCGAGGGCTGTTGCCCACCAACACCCTCACGCGGCTGCACTACAGCACGGACCTCCGGGCGTTGCTCGACCACGCGGGCAACCGACTCTGTACCCAAGCGCAGTTCGAATGGCGGCTGGTTTTCACGCGCATCGTCGAGGCCATTCGGGATGCGAACATCAAACGGTTCGAGGGGCAGTCAGAGTTCAACGAAGCCTCTCGGGCATACGTGGCGAACGGCACGCAGGTATACATGGCGGACAAGATCGCCGAGATGTTTCGGCCGGTGTGTTACCAGACGGGATCTTGTGCGTTCAAGGCCAACTTTGACCGGGCGTGCAGCATCCGCAGTCGGGTAGACGCGAATGAGGCTATCGGGCGCCCGTCTTCAGAGTGGGGTCAGGAGTTGGACCAGGTGCAGGGCAACCCGCTGGTGGCTGGCGTGGGGCCGGAATCGGTGGTGCGCGATGAGACGAACCGACCCGTTTTCATTGGGGCCATTCGACCCGTGGAATGGCTAGCCAATCCCGGGGCCGCACGATGAGTAAGTTTTGGTTTTTCCTCCGAGTTGCTTTCCTCTTCGTTCTTGTCATGGTGGTGTCGGGCGGTATTGGTTTGCTTCTGCTCTTCTGGATATTGGAAGGTATGGAATGAACGCTACAGTTTGGTTCTTCATTGCGGCCGTTGCTTTTGGATTAGCTTATTTCCTAAAGGGGAAGGTGCGATGAGACACAATGCTAAGTTGGTGGTCGTCAACCGAATCCATATTTGGGAATGCAAGCGTTGCAAGGTGCGCTGGTTGCCCGAGCAGGACACGGCGCGCATGAAGGAAAAGTGCCCAGGGAGGCAGCAATGAGCAGTATGCCGCAGAAATATCGGATTGTCTGGGCGAACGGAGATGTCGAGGACCTCCCGTTGTGCTATTTACGGGTTGACCATAACGGAAAATTCCTCTGGGTGGAGAACCGCACGAGCTATTCTGTCGATATCGTCAGGACCATAAATCTGGAACAGGTCCGTAGTTGGGAGCCGATCTTGTGACAACAAAACGTACGTGGTGCTGCAATACAAACATTCACCAGCCTCACACGGAGGGCTGCAATTTCACGCCGAAGCCCGAAGACGGGCTGAAGCAAGTTCCTCCGCCGGAGGGCTGGCACATTACGTTCATACCAGGGAATGGACCGTTCGCGGGGCGCGAGATCACGAGGACGTTCGTCGGTGGAGAAGGTGACCTAGATTGGGCAAAGCGCCACCTATACCGCCTGTACGGATATGACTCGAAGGTGCTTGGACAAGTTCGGGCTAGAGGGCGAGGCGAAGTGTCTGGGGATTACGACAAGGTGTTGCGGGCGGCAAAGGTTCCTGACGTAGCTCGGCAGATACTCGAAGCTGTCATGATTATGCATATGCGTTCGCATCGGAATACCTGTTCAGAATGCAGTGTGCGCGGACGCGAATCCGAATACCCGTGTCAAACCATGCGGGCGATTACAAGGGCGGCTGGTATTAATGAATAGGGGCGACCAAGTCTGGTTCGAGGAAGAGAAGCGTCCGTACACCGTACGGGCAGTCAGCGCAGACAAGCGGTGGGTGGTGTGCACGAAGCCGTTCACAGCGCGACACGCGGTGCTCTACACGGTGGTCGACTTCGTTGATCAGGTTCGTGGTGTGGACAACCTGGTGTTCAGCATCGGCTACGAGACCGACGAGCAGTGCCGCGAGTCGCTGAAGATGTTCGAGTCCGGGGGCGCGGCGCACTCGCGTCGGCACCCGCCGATCCCTCTCAAGATCAGGAAGGTCAAGGCAATCAATGGAGTCAATGGATAAGAAGAATTTGGGCGAGCGCATTCGGGAGCACTTGGATATCCCAGGGGCTTACGGCGAAAAGGTTGCCGCTATCGTCGCGGTGGTCGACTTACACCACCCTTTTGTTCCCCCTCCCGGACATTCGTGGCTGAATGGAGGGAATAGCCCGCGTTGCGAAGGTTGTGATATTGGCGATCCATATCTTGCCACCGACTACCCTTGCCCCACTGTTTTGGCTCTCGGGGAGGTGCTGCTCCATGAATGAGATTGAGGGCGAAACCGTAACGGTCGCAGATTGGCCGGACGGATCGCGGGTTACCGTCGACCGCTACCGGTCGGACGTGATCGCTCCATGGGCATACGGGCAATACGAGGGCTACTGCGGCACCTGCAAGGACGAGGTCCATGCTGCCGATGAGCAGGACGCGCGCATTCGGCTGCTCGAGCACCTGCTCTTCCACGCCTTCGAGGAGATTCAGGAGATCCATCGAAAGCTCGCGCGCAAGTCAACTGTTAGTTTCAGGAATGGCTAGGAAGAAGGGCGAAGAGATAAAGCCTCTGGATAATCCGACTTTGATATCGATCGACCCAGGTGGAACCTCGGGGTGGTCAGTGCTGTCGGTACATCCGGAGGCTCTCTGCGTGCCCGGAGTCGCTATTCTGCCGAACGTATTGCATTGGTCGCACGGACAGATTGTTGGCGACGAGAATGAGCAGACGGCGCAGATCCTCGGCATCGTAGATAGTTGGCCGGGGTGCTATGTCCTCGTCGAAGACTTCATCCTCAAGACGTCGATATCGGGACGTGAAGTGCTTTCGCCGGTTCGTATCACCGCGAAGCTCGAATACGCTTTGTGGGTGTCGGGGCGGCCTAATTCCCGCCAAATGCCCTCGGAAGCTAAATCGGTTGCTACTGATGAGCGGCTTAGGCGCTGGGGCTTTTATCAGAGAGAAGGGGGCCTCGAACACGCGCGCGACGCCGACCGGCACGGCCTTACCTGGCTACGCAAATGCAAGGAAAAGGAATGGCTGCGGGCAGCCTGCTGGCCTTACCTATTTGGCCCTGGAATGGAATTCGGCGGGGCTATTTCGGCGGTCGTTCCCGGTGCGACAACGAGCTAAGATAGAGACCGCGAGTCCCTTAGTCCTTTGTGCACTTCGCACGTGCCTAAGGGACTCGCGGGTCCGTACGGAGGGTGCCGGACAACCGAAATTATAGCAGGAGGCAGCAGTGGTTCGACGCACGCGTACGCCAAGCCCGACTAAGAGTGCGTCGGCAAGTAGTTCCGGGTCTGGGTCTGAGAATCTCCGAAGTAAGCGACCTTGGGAATCGTTCGCGCCGAAGTACTTCGAGGCTGGTTGGGTTCCGCTACCGTTGCCGCCCCGACGCAAGTCGTCCCCTCCCACCGGGTCGACTGGCAAGTACGATATGCCAGATAAGAACAAAGTAATGAAGTGGCATCGGGATTATCAGGCTAATGGAAATATCGCGCTCCGGATGCCAGATACCGTAATTGGCATTGACGTCGACGCGTACGGCGAGAAAGTTGGTCGCGCGTCCTTCGAAGAACTCTGCGAGGACCTCGGGCCGTTACCTCCCACCTGGACGTTGACCGCTCGGTCGGACGGTATCTCGGGCATCCGTTTCTTCCAGGTGCCGGCTGGGTTGCATTGGTCGGGGCAGCCGATCGCAGATATCCAGATTATCCAGAATCACCACAGGTACGCGGTCGCCTATCCGTCGATTCACCCGGACACGAAGAAAATCTACTTATGGTATCCGCCTGGGGCGGGGTTGAACGGCTCGCCCGAGGGCATTACGGTCGACAACGAGATCCCGCTGCTCACCGACCTCGCCCCGATGCCCGCTGCCTGGGTCGAGGGGCTCTCGGGCGGCAGGATGTGGTCCGCTCTCCCGTCCGACGTCTCCGCGACCCGTGCGGACATCCTCGAGTGGGTTAAGGAGCGCCCGAGCGGGGAGATGTGCCGGCTCATGCGGAAGCAAGTTGCCGCAGCGGTAGACGAGATCTCGGCTGGTGGCGCGCACGACGCTCTTAACTCGCGGGTGTACTCGGTCGTTAGTTTGGCTAGCGAAGGACATTCCGGGGTCGTCAAAGCAATTCGGGTGATACGAGACGCGTTCTACAAAGAAGTCAAAGCTCCAGGGCGCAAGGGGCAACGCACTGATCGACAGGCCATAGCCGAATTCAACCGGGTCCGCGATGGCGCGGTTCGCATCATGATGGCTTCTGTTGCTGATGGGGAGTCCGTTGTAGAGGAAGAGTGCGGCTGCACGGAGAATTCGTTGTCGTGGGGCGAGAAGCTCGGGGTCGTCGTCGAGGAAGCTGACTTCGGCGGGTCCGGCGGTTCTGGCCCAAAACGCCGCGCGAAAATCGGGAAAGCGAAGGCAGCCGACAAGTACACGTATGATGATTCGGGCAACGCAGAACACCTCCTCGACATTCTCGACGGGTCGGCCTACTACGTCGCCGGGGAGAAAGCCTGGTACTTCTGGACTCCCGCGTCGGGGGCTTGGGCTCCGGACCCACACGGCAACCGAGTCATGCAGGCTTCTCAACTCGTCGGGAAGCGGCAACGTGAGCTGTGCGACGAGTGGACCGATAAGTTGGTGTCTTCAGGGTCCACGGTCGCGGACGACGTTGGTGGGAATGTCGCCGGGAAAATTGGGTTGCTGTCAAAGCACGCGAAGGTGTCTTCTGACCACAAGGGCCTTACCAACATGGCTAAGATCGCCGCTGCCCAAGATCGCGCGCTACAAGACGCCGAAGCCTTCGACTGCTCGCCCTCGCTGCTCGCCTGCCCGAATGGCACGCTCGAGCTAGGGATGTCGGGGGTCCGGTTCCGGCCGGCTGCACGCTCGGACCTTGTGTCGCTAACGACCGGCACCCGCTATGTCGCAGGTGCTACGTCGGAAGCCTGGGACGCGTACCTTGCTCGGTTCATACCAGATGCCTCGGTCGCGCGGTACGTGCAGAAAATCGCCGGCTACACCCTGTTCGGCTCCAACCCCGAGCGCAAGATGTTCTTCATGCAGGGCACCACTTCGACCGGTAAGACGACCTTCGTCAATGCCTTTAATGGGGCGCTCGGAGAGTACGCCGGCACCATGAACCTCAGTCTTTTTAGGGACAACCAGGATGAACGTCCTCGTGCGGACCTCGTACGGGGGCTCGGTAAGCGATTGCTTAGTGCCTCGGAAGCCTCGGCAGAGTGGTACTTGCACGCCGATCAGGTTAAGCGGCTCACGGGTGGAGATCCGATCCGTGCGCGGCTGTTGTACTCGTCGACTTATATCGAACGCGTGCCCGCGTTTACGCCCTGGGTCGCGACGAACGCGATGCCGCAGATGACTGGCAAGGACAAGGCGATCGAGCGGCGTCTTGTCTGTGTTCCGTTCCGCGAGGTCGTAGCGGAGGGGGCCGAAGACTTCCGCATCACCGTCGCGCTCGCATCCGCAGAGGGCCGTTCGGCGGTGCTAGCGTGGGCCGTACGGGGTTGGGAGCTATACCGGGAAGAAGGCATGGTCGCGCCTTCGGCTGTTGTGCGGGCGACTGCGAAGATGCTCGGCGAGATGTCGGATCTTGACGTGTTCCTCGGCGAGGTAACTCGGGTTAATCCGACAGGCAAGGTCTCGGCATCCAAGATCTTCAATAGCTGGATGATGTGGGCTGATGCCAACAACGTAGATGTCTCGCGGATGTCCTCGAACAAGTTCGGACGCGAGCTTTCTGGACGTGGATATGGAGTTCAGACGACGTCTAGGGATGGGAGAAGTATAAAGATGCGAACTGGTCTTTCTTGGATAAAATGAGAGGCTGTTTCGGTATTAAAACGGTAGTTCGAACGGTAGTTCGATCTTGGGTTGATATTTTCTTGTCGCTCGTGTTGTTGGTTTTAATATAACGTGTCGGAAAAGCTACTGAAGAAGAGTAGTTAGCTACCTAATCTTGGGGGAATCGGTAGTTAGTAAAATGCCTGGTAGGAGTGGGTTTCTACTATAATAACTACCGAACTACCGATTTTAGAGGGGGTAAAGGTTGGTATAGAGTAACCGGAGAGTGTCTCCGCTTAGAGGGTGTGAGAGAGTAGAGAAGAGTTTGCGGAGAGCAATCGGTAGTTTCGAAGTTCGAGGGTGCAATTTAGGTGATAATTGGAGGAAAATATGAGCGAAGATTCAGAAGACGAATGGGTGGAATCGGTAGATCCTAATCCACCAAGAAGGTTTGGCCCAAAGGGATTTGAACGGCCAGTTTTCAACTCGGGGCAAGCCTCCAGTATGATTGGGCATATGGCTGGCTCACTAGAGAGAATTGCCGACGCTTTGGAAGAAATGAATAGGAGGAATAATGGTTGACAAGTTGAGGGATGTTGAGCCCGAGGGACCGACAGAATTTAGTTGGGGAAGGGGGATTCAAGCGCCCACGAGTTTGGGAGCCGTGCCTAGTAATCGAGAAGCGCATCGAGCGTTGCTGAAGGTTGACCAAGAGAGCGAAGATCCGGGAGCAGTGGCGAGCTATGAGCACTACATTCGAGAGGGATAGTCCTGGCGATCCTGATTATTGGGATGATGAAGATCCTCGGAAGAAGTTTGACCCTGGATACTTTCGAGAGTTGAAGGAGCGGTCGCGCAAGACTCGCGAGAACTACTACGAGACGGCAGACGAGAAACCTTCGGGCCAGATGACGGATGAGGAGATCGATGCGAGTTGGGGCGTTACTCCTGACATGACAGAGGAGGAGCGGGACGCGCTCACGCGCCAGCAAGCGGAAGACGATGAGATCAAGGAGGACCCGGAACTCGCTGAGCGCACGAAGTGGGAGATTCGGGCTTTGCGCGAGGAAGAGGAGTTGGTCGCTGAACTGTCGCGGAAGTCGCTCACGACGTTGCCTCGCGAGGTCCGGAAGCTCGTTCGCCAGTTCCCGAACAACGCGAAGATTCGCGCGCTGTACGACAAGCTCGCGACCGAGCTGTATGAGCGCACGGACGAGACGCTGAAGGCCGGCCTGCTAGACGCGGTCGACACGATGCTGGACGTTATGGAGAACGGCGAGGACGCGCAACGGCTGAAGGCTGCGACGTACGTTTTCGAGCGGTTGCGTGGCAAAACTCCAGAGATCATGCAGATTTCGGCCGATAAGCCGTTCCAAGTCGTCCTCGAACGCCTCGTAACGGGGCCTAGGACCCACCGTGCGGCCCTAGAGGCGGCCGAAGGGGAAGAAGTGCTCGATGCCGAGGTAATCTCGGGAGGGGCCCATACAGAGCCGCCAGTTCCGCAGAAGGCGCAGGGGCCTGCCGAGGACCTCTTCGAGGAAGAGCGCGCGATGATGCGCGAGTGGGGCTGAGGAACGAAACTTTTTTACGAAGCCTTCTCTTCCAAGTGTTTTGAAGCCTCCAGTTATTTTGAAAGGTAAGGGCGATGAGTAAAAAAAAAAAATACTGCATCTTTGCGCCGATACTGGCTCTGATACCTACCCTTTTCAAATCGACCCAGAGTTTGAAGTTATTAAAATCGGAAAAGACATTGGTGTTGAAAATTTCCACGTCATGCAACAGGTATACGGTATTATTGCCAACCCAGTCTGTCTTGAATTTTCGACTGCTCGAAAAGGTGGCAAAGCCCAAAACCCAGCTGACGGAATGTTTTTGGTGAATGAGTGTTTGCGAATCATTGGCGAAGCTATGAAGTACGGTGATTTGAAGTTCTGGGTTATTGAAAACCCTGCTCGTGGTGTTCTTAGCGAGTATCTTGGACAACCGAATTATAAATATGAACCATGGCATTACGGCTCTCCGTGGACAAAGCAAACTGCGCTTTGGGGTGAATTTGTCATACCTAAACGAAAATATACCAATTGGGAAGACGTACCTAAGAACCCTGCTCTTTATCAACGCCCAGGCAGGGGCAAGCCTTCGCTCACTTCTTTACATAAATCGGCGCAGCGGTTAATCCCTGAATTTGATGTTTTCGAGCAAGTCGATAGCGACATGGAGCTTCGTTCGCTGAATTCACAGAAATTCGCTCAAGCGTTTTATGAGGTAAATAAATGAGCCTGTTAACCATCGGCGCTGGTGTCGTCATGCGTTCGTACCAGAAAGCGGTGCTGAAGGTTTTTGATAATGGCAAGACTGGAGGGCGAACTTTACCAAGATCTTTTAGACACGAGAAAACCCGACCCCCGTAGGGGCCGGGCTTCCGGCTACTTCGCGTTGAGGGCGTTCGCCATGTCGTGGGCAAGCTCTCGGTCGGTGCACTCGATCGCTGTCGCTGTCATCCGGTCGAAGATCTCGTAGGTGCGCTCGGCCCCGACCGTCTTCGCGAAGATCAGGTAGCGCTCTTCGACTGAGCTACCGTCGTCGCGACCATCGTTGTAGATCATGTCCGCTCCCGCTGTTTAGTTGGTGTAGCACCAGTCTACACACCAACTCTGCATTTGGCAAGTCTGGAATTGAAACTAATTCCTGAGATATTGCCGTACGCGTACACTCGAGTGCACGGGGTCGCAACCGGCGAAGTCGATTAGCGGCCCCACCAACATGAAGGAGAAGGCAATGCCGGCAACACAGCCAATCCCTCGCAATGCGATGTCCTCTTCGGACATTGAGGCCGATCGCATTCTCGGCGTGCACAACAAGGCGACCGACGGCCGACGTAAGCCTCCTGGCGTACAGGTGCAGCGCGGCACAGTGCCGGGCGAGAACGCGGGTACGAAGGTCTCGGGTGGCGGAAATATCACAGGGGGCTCAGTATGAGCGAGGAGCGAGTGCAGGACTTCACGCAGGGCGACTGGGGCGTTGAGGTGTCCTATGACGAGAAGTGGGGTGACTGCATGCAGGTCGCCTCTGTTAACAACGAGAGCCCGCTCACGATCGAGGCCGACGACGACCCGAACGAGACGGTTCCGTTCACAGGTTGGCGAGTGTCGCTCGACCGCGCGGGGATCGACGCCCTGATCGAGAAGCTCCAGGACGTTCGCGCCCGGTTGGCGAGCGCCTGAACGGCGGGCAGGCAGCAACAGACTTCCCCTGGTGTCCGATAGGGACGGATGCCAGGGGACTGTCCTATTAGGAGGAAGTATGGATCTGGAAATTGGCGAGATGCCAGATGGCCATGTTGTCGTCGGCTATATCGCGAGTCTCAAGATGTTGGATGAGGAAGGAACTATTTACTGGGCGATGCGGAATGACGGACTGAACAGTATGGAATCCCTCGGTATGGCTTCTGATTTGCATAACGAATATCGTGTGCAGCTCGAGCAGACGAAGACGCATCCAGGCGAGGAGTCATGAACGCACCGACCGATTTTGGCGAGTGGGCGCTCCTCACCGTCTGCCTAGCCGCTGCGCTCTACATCGTGACGGACATCTTGACGCTGACGTGGCGGAGGGCTGCCAACTTAAAGAAGGCGATCTTGTACCGCTTGCGCATGGGAGTCTGGTGCGACCACACCGACTCCTGGACAGAGTGGATTGAGACGTTCCACAACCCAGCTATCGAGCGTCGTTGGTGTAAGGCGTGCGGTTGGGATAGGGTCCGTAACCATCGAACGCACAGGGCGTCAGGATGACAGCGGCTCGAGCTCTGTCGAAGTGGGATATCCTGGACAGTCCTGAGGTTGGCTGGGAACCGCACGTCGCACAGGAAGAGGTAGTGGCGAGTACCGCTCGGTACCGCGCGGTTGCCGCTGGCCGTCGGTTCGGTAAGAGCGATATTGGTGGGCACGAATTAATTCCTGAGTTTTTCCTTACCCATGGACAACAGAATGAGTTGGCGGATTCAGGAAAGAGAAGAGAATTCTGGGTTTGTGGGCCTGAATACTGCACGGACGTCGAGACTGAGATTCTTACGATTGATGGATGGAGGACGCAGGGGCAACTCGACGGGGACGAGATCGTCCTTACTCAGGACCCAGAGACTGGTTTGGCAGCCTGGCAACAGATGGATGGGGTGAATGTATTCCACTCTAACCAAAGGTACGTCTACGAGTCAGAGTTCCGAGGACATAGCAGTGTGACGACAGGCGAGCATCGCTGGCTTGTTAAGCATGGAAAGCCAGGGACCTACTACAAGACGCAGACCAGTGGGAAGTTCGGGAATACCAACGCGCATCCTGGACAAGAGCGTGTCTGGCGTCAGTTTGATACGACCGAAGACTTAGGAAAGGTCCAGGGTGGCACGATCTCCTGTGCGGCACCAGTCGTCAACTTGCCGACGCAGGCGAAGTACGAAGATGCCTTTGTTGAACTGGTGGCTTGGTATTGGACCGAAGGACAGGCCTGGGGTAAAGGTATCGCTATCGCCCAAAATGAAGGGGCTAACTTCGACCGCATTCGGGCGGCCTGCACGGCGATGCTCGGACCCGCGAGCGCCCATATGCGGACTGGCAGCGTCGCGCCGACCCGGCCGATTTGGCGCCTGCTCGAACGCAAGGGGGCGAACGAACGGCAGAAGGGCGTTGCGCTTAATCCGATCGCCGCTGCCGAGATCGTGTCAGTGTGTCGAGGTCACGACAAGGTCGTCACCCCGGAGTTCATCGCGTCGCTTACTCAGGCCCAATTGGAATTATTTATCAAGGTGAGCATTCTGGCCGACGCGAACAGCACTTGGGAATGGGGTGAGGATGTTGAGATTGGGCAGAAGGTAGAGGCCCGAATTGATAGGCTGCAAATGGCATGCCAGATTGCCGGCATCCGTACACAGAAGTTCGAGAGCGAGAACGAATATGGCCCTTGGTATGTCCTGAGCATTTATGTGCGCTCGAATATCCAGGCTGGTACGATTGCGAAGAATGCGGTGCGGAAGAAGCACTCTGGAATTGTCTGGTGCCCGACGACGCCGCATGGCACTTGGCTTGCTCGACGTAGAGGCAGCGTCTTTTTTACCGGAAATTCTGACGCCGAAAAAGAGTTTCGCGTTATCTACAACAGCCTTAAACGCCTGGGAGTTCCGTTCGATCGGCCAGGTACTTACTACAACCCGGAGAACGGGGAACTCGACCTGTCCTGCCTAGGCGGGTTGTTCCAGGTGCACGGCAAGAGTGCGAAGTACCCGGGCACGCTTGTTGGCGAGGGGTTGTCCGGGGTGATCCTTGCCGAAGCGGCGAAGCTCAAGCAGAGCGTCTGGACAAAGTACCTCCAGCCCACACTCGCGGACTTCAACGGGTGGGCGCTCCTGACTTCTACGCCCGAGGGGCGTAATTGGTTCTACGACGTTTACGCGATGGCGAAGGACCCGCGCAACCGGGACTGGCAGAGTTGGAGATTCCCGGCCTGGGTTAACCCCTACGTCTACAAGAAGAAGACGAGCACTGCCGACGTAAGGAAGATTCAGCAGTTGTTGCGTTTGCCGGACTACCCGGCGCAAGACGTAATCGCGAAGATGTTCAATATCGACGATGAGATCTTGTCTAGGCTATTCTCGATGACTGAGGAAACCTTCAACCAGGAAATCGCCGCGCTCTTCACCGAGTTTGTCGGTCGGGTATTCAAGGCTTTTGACGAGGATTACCACGTCCGCGACTTGCAGTTCGATCCTTCTTGGAAGACGTTCGGTTGCGTCGACTGGGGCTTCACCAATCCCTCAGTTTGGCTGCTCTGCCAGGAAAGCCCCTGGGGCGAGATCAACGTGCTAGACGAGTTCTACCAAAACGGCTTAACGCCTGCTGAGTTCGGCCGCGAGATTAAGGCGAGAGGCCTGGTGCCTGAAGGCACGCGGACGTTCTACCCGGACCCGGCCTCCCCGGGCGACACACGACAGCTCGAACAGATAATTGGGGTTAGGCACACAGGAGGCACAGGCGGAGAACTCAAGGACCGGCTCGACGCGATTCGGCTCGCTCTCAAGCCGATGTTGCACCACATCGCTGCTGACGCTCCCGGCAACCGCCCGCGCCTACTCTTCTCGCGCCGGGTGCAGAATTGCATTCGCGAGTTCTCGATCTACCGATACCCGAAAACCCGTGACGAGCAGAACAGTGCAGAATTGCCTATGAAGGAGAATGACCACACACCCGAAGCCCTCGGTCGGTTCTTCGCTGCCGACGGCACGCCAGCGGAAGACGCCCAGGCAACTCGGGTCTCCCGCGCGAACGTAAGGGGATAGGCGCTATGAAGCCGTTACAGAACCCTGGCTACGATTGCCTGCCGACGAAACAACGCGCGGGAGATCAGGTCCTGCCGAAGGTAAACGATAACCCGTACATCCAGGATCTTGTTAAGAGGGATATCCAGAAACGGATGGAAGTTGGGATCGAGCGTTACGGGACTGCTCTGCAAGGTCATAATGGCCGTGACTCATTGCAGGATGCGTACGAAGAGGCTCTTGATCTAACGGTCTATTTGCGACAGTTGATTTGGGAGCGCGACAACCCCAAGGAGGAGAAAACATGAGCTTCGAGCCATATGCGAGCGCCGTGCCGTTCTTCGACACGGCGAAAGCGCCGACGCATGTCGTCGATCCGGAGGACAAGCTTCGCCTCCAGAGTTACGATCTCTACGAGAACATCTATTGGTCAGTTCCTCAAACCTTCAAGATTATGCAGCGTGGCCAGGACAGCCGGCCGATCTACCTGCCTTCCGCACGCAAGATGATCGAAGCGTGCAACCGGTTCCTCGGAGTCGACTTCGGATTCTTCGTCACCGGCACCGACAGCGAAGATGAGCGGATCGGCGTTACCGCTCTTCTGCACAAACTGTTTAAGCGCGAGAACTTCTTCATGAAGTACGCGACACAGAAGCGTTATGGCTTGATTCGGGGCGATGCCCTTTGGCACATTGTTGGGGACCCGACGAAGGTTCCTGGCGAGGGCGAAGCGCTGTCGATTTACGAGCTGGACCCACGCACCTATTTCCCGATCTTCGACAAGGACAACGCGGAGAAGCGAATCGGCTGCCACCTCGTCGATATCATTACTGACCCGAATGACGCGAACAAGTCGAAGAAGGTCGCCCGTCGGCAGACTTACCTCAAGGAAGAGACGGGCGAGATTACCTCTGAGCTGGCATACTTCGAACCGAACGCCTGGGACGATCGACACCTGGAGCCGAAGGACATTAAGCGGCTGCGCACGGTTACGAACAAGTTCGCGTTGCCGCCTGCGATTACCATGCTGCCGGTCTACGAGATCCCAAACAACCGAATTCCTGGCAAGACGTTTGGCTATTCCGAATTGCTGGGCGTAGAGCGCGTTTTCGCCGCCGTAAACCAGGCTGTGTCGGACGAGGAACTTTCCCTAGCCATGGCAGGGCTCGGGGTATTCTGGACCACGGCCGGACCGCCCGTCGACACAGCGGGCAATATCGTGCCCTGGGATATCGGGCCAGCCCAGGTCGTTGAGGTCGCGAAGGACACTTCCTTCAACCGGTTGCAAGGTGTCACCTCTGTTGCCCCGATGATCGACCATATGCGGTTCATCCTCGACGAGACCCAGGGTGGTTTGGGAATTCCCGATATCGCCGCTGGAAAGGTCGACGTCACAGTCGCGGAATCTGGTATCTCGTTGCAGTTGCAATTGGCGCCGCTGCTCGCGAAGAACGCGGAGAAGGAACTCACGTTGATTTCCTCCTACGACCAATTCTTCTATGACCTCGTGCATAGTTGGATGGTGGCGTTTGAGGGAGTTTCGGACGGCAGCACGGCAACCGCAGTCGCGGTGGTCGGTGACCCGATGCCGAAGAACCGCAAGGCCCAGATTGATGAGATTATTACTCTTGTTGGTGGAAATTTGATCTCGATTGAAGAGGGCCGTATCCGGTTGCAGAAGCTCGGTTACGAGTTTGAAGGCACAGCGGCCGACCCGATCATTTCCCAGGAACGCGAACTCGCTCGAGCGCGTAACGCGGACCCGTACATCGACCGCCTGAATGAAGAGACGGGCACGGCAGGGCAGGGCGCGACGAATACCAACAACGGCACCGTACCGATTCCAGGGGTCCCAGCATGAGCGATGAGGAATACATCAAAAGCATAGAAGCGGAATTAGACGAATTGCGAGCATGGAAGGCTCGTTATGCCGACCCGGATTGAAAGGCGCGATGGTGGTAATTAGCAGCGCAAGGGAAGGCATGCCGGTTGACGTGCAGGCTCGGCTTATCGCGTCAGCCCGCGACCACGCACCCCGCGAGGTTGTCGGCTACGTCG
>Ga0193742_1000384_pt1 | contig 30833 bp, 30 predicted proteins | sample L2c1metaG_FD_165511 | JGI IMG/M metagenome (GOLD analysis project Ga0193742, IMG submission 165511) | Soil microbial communities from a riparian zone of the East river system, Colorado, United States - L2c1 | ecosystem: Environmental > Terrestrial > Soil > Riparian zone | place: USA: East River... | reverse complement strand
GCGGCCTCTTCCGCCCGCGCCGCCTCCTCGGCCCGCGCCGCTTCCTCCGCGATCCGCGCGGCGTCTTCGGCCTGCGCCGCTTCCTCTGCCCGAGCCGCTTCTTCGGCAACCCGTGCAGCCTCGGCGACCCGCTCCTCCTCGGCGACCCGCTCAGCCTCCGCAGCCTGCTCGGCCTCGGCGGCGGCCTCGTCCTCCGCGACCCGCTCAGCCTCCGCGGCGGCCTCGTCCTCGGCAGCCCGTTCGGCCGCCTCGTCGACGGTGGCCCGGTCGGCATCGGGGGCAGCCGCCTCGTCGGCCGCCCGGGCGGCGGCGGCGGCCGCTTCGTCCTCGACGGCGCGGTCGGTGCCGGGCTCCGACTCCCGCACCGGCGCGGCCTCGGCCGCGCGCTCCACCTCGGCGGTCGGCTCGGCCTCCGCGGCCGGGTCGGCCTCGGAGCCTCCTGACCCACCGCTCTGATCGGCCCCCGCCAGCCGGGCGGTCGCCCCGACCTCGACGACACCCGCCGACGCCTCGGCCGCGAGCTGGGCCTCGAGGTCCTCCAGCTCCGACAGCACGGTGCCCGCCGGCGCGGCCGAGGCCGGCGCCGTGAGCGGCTCCGGCGGCAACGACGTGTTGAGCTGCGGCGACAGCGGCGCCGCCGGCCCGCCCACCGGCAGGATGATCCGCCAGCCGACGTCGAGCCGGTCCTCGCCGTGGGCCATGGTGCGCCCCGCGGCGACGGCGCGGCCGACGTTGCGGTCGCGGATCTCCCGCCAGCGCATGCCGCTGCCCAGGTGCTCCTCGGCCAGGCCCCAGAACGTGTCGCCCCGGGTGACCTCGTAGATCTGCTCCTGACGGGACGCCTGCGGCACCGACGTGACCGAGGACGCGGCCGTGGTCGGCACGGACGTCGACGGCGTGGCGCCGGATGCCGGAGGGGCCGGCGGGGCGGGCGGCACGACGAAGCCGGGGTCGGCGGAGCGCAGCGCCGGGTCCTCCGGCTGCTCCATCTCCTGCAGGGCAGCGAGCGGGGCGGCCGCCGACATGCGCACGCCACCCAGGCTCGACACCACCAGCGCCGCCGAGGCCACCAGGCTGCGGGCCATCAGCTGGGCGCCGGGCCAGACACGGGCGTGCCGGGCGACGCGGCCCTGCACCAGAGCCATCGTCTCGGCGCCGAGCGCCCAGGCCAGCTGTGCCCAGGCGATCCACACGACGACGGCGAGCCCGTTGATGATCACGTCGATCGGCACGCCGTCGCGCTCGAAGACGTCGCTGATGCCCTCCGACGTGGGCACCTTGGTCGGCAACGGCCAACCCACGAACACGGCCAGCGCCACGGGTACGCCGACGAGCACGGCGACGATCGTGAGCAGGCTCACGACCGAGCCGAGGCGCGTTGCTACCCGCGACCCCAAGTTGACCTGTGGGTACATCGGTTCGCGACCACCTGCCCGCACGTTCACGTTCGAAACACTTCCCGAACTCCGGATGGAATCCCCCCATCCTGGGTTGGATCCGGCGTCCATATCAACGCCCTCGGCGGGACGAGTGTGTGACAGTCTCGGCGGCGGGGAGGTCGAGCCCGATTGAGGTAGCGGCGCCGCCGAGCCCGCTTGGGGCGGTGGCGGGGAGGTCGGAATGGGTGACAACTGCGCGGGTCTCGGCATCGGCGGTCGCTCCTAGCTGCCCGTCTCGACGCCCCGCAGGGCGGTCGCCGACTCGTCGGCGGTGATGGCCTGCGCTTCGATGGGCAGCATCTTGGGGTTGTGGGTGAGGGTGACGGTCACGGTGACGGTGTTGCCGTCCACCTCGATGGCACCGGTGCCCGGGTGGCCGGCGGCGGCGAGGTAGTTGCTCGCCAGCTCCTCCGCCTCGGCCGGGTCGATGACGACGTCGCCCGTGTCGTACAGCTCCGCCTGGTCGACGGCCTGGGCGCCCGCACGGGCGGCGCCGCTGGCCAGGTTGCTCGCCTCGATGTAGGTGGAGATCTTTCCGCCGCCATCGACCACCAGGCCGGTCACGAACAGCAGGGCCGTGGCCAGGATGGCGACGTAGGTGGTCACCACCCCCCGGTCGTCCCGGAGCCGGTCGACGAGGCGGCGCATCCTCAGCCGGTCCCCCGGTAGCGGTCGACGACCTCGGTCGACTCGGCGGTGAAGGTCTGGCTCCCGGGGACCCCCGGCAGGGCGACGTTGGAGACGTCCGCCGTGCACGACACCGAGACGGACACGGTGCCGTCCGGCCCGAGATCGATGGCGGTGATGTCGACGTCGGCCGGCGTGCACGTCAGCCCGCCGTTCTTCAGGTTCTGCTCCGCGGCCTGCTGGGCCGCAGCGCCGGCGGTCGCCTCGTCGCCCTGCAGCGACGCCGCCCGGGCCGCGGCGTGGGCCGCGGAGAGCACCTGGTGCTGGGCGTCGGTCACCCGCCCGGCGAAGATCACCAGCATCAGCAGCATGAACAGCACGGGAGCGACGATCGCCATCTCGGTCGCCACCGACCCCCGGTCGCCCCGATCGACCCTGCCCCGGCTCACCGCTCCGGCTCCGGGACGAACTCCTCCATCGGGGCGGTGGCGCTGGCCGACACGGTCGACGTGCCGATCGGCACCAGCGGGTTGAAGCTGCCCTCCACCGTGACCGTGACCTGGTCGGCGCCGACCTCCACGTTGACCACCGGCGCCGGGACGCCCTCGCCCAGCGGGACGTTCTCGAGGAAGTCGCCCGCCGCCGCCTCGCCGGCCGCCTCGCTACCGCCGAGCTCGGCTGCAGCCGCCGCGCCCTGCCGGGCTGCGGCGGCGGCCCGCTGCTTGTAGTGGTAGTAGAGGCCGGCCTGCACGACGATCAGCGTCAGTCCCAGCAGGACGGGGAAGATCATCGCGGTCATCAGGGCGCTGCTGCCCCGGTCGCCTCGGCCTCGAACCCGCCCTCGAACCCGCCCTCGACGCTGTGTCAGGGCGTCGGGATGTCGGCCTGCCAGTCGCCGATGTTGGTGGCGAGAAACGTGGCCAGCGCGACCGCGGCGACGCCCACCAGCGCGGTGATGATGGCCATCTCGGTCGAGATCGCCCCGCTGTCGTCGCGCGACACCATCTGCCGCCGGCTGACGAACCAGGCGCCGAGCCGCAGCTGCAGCTCCTTCACATGACCTCTCATATCGATCCTCCTCGTCGTGGGTGTGCTGTTCGCGTGGTGTCGCAGGGCCGCGGGGACGGCCGTGCCCGGTGTCATCCACCGACGTTGCCGATGCTGACCACCGCCGGATACCCCAGGAAGGCGATGAACGACAGCAGCAGCAGGCCGACGGGCAGGGCCATCCGCTCGGTGGCGGTGTCGGCCTCGCCCTCCGTTTCGATGATCTGCTGGGCGCGCAGGGCGTCCGCCTTGGCGACCAGCGACGAGCGGATGCGCGCCCCCTGGCTGCCGGTCAGCGAGATCGAGGCCGAAAGCTCGGTCAGCTCGATGATCCCCAGCTCCTCGCCCAGCGTCGCGAACGCCTCGGCGATCGAGCGCTGCGAGCTGCGAGCCGACGCCAGCGCGTTGCGGATCTCGGCGAAGGCCCAGCCCCCGCCGCTGTCGGCCGCGGTGTGCAGCGCCGCCTCGGGCCCCGACCCCGCGGCCAGCATCACGTTGACGATGTCGAGGTAGGCGCCGTAGGCGTGCCGGAAGGCCTTGCGGGCGTCGGCGGCCTCGCTGCTGAGGATCAGCTCGGGCACCAGGAAGCCACCCAGCGCCGCCCCCACGGCCAGGAGCACCACGAACCCGGCACCCAGGCCGAGGAGCGCCAGCAGCAGACCGGCCACCGCACCGAACACCAACGCCATCGTGAGCTTCGACAGGACGTGCTGGTCGACGGTCTTGCGGGCGACGCGCAGGTCGGCGGAACGGCGGATCGGGTCGGCCCCCAGCGACCGGAGCAGCTCGACGATCTGCACCACGATCCGCTGCTCGAACACGCTGCGCTGCGACGCGACGGGCAGGAGCGCGGGCCGTCCCGGCGAAGCCAGAGTGTCGCCGACGTCGCTCAGGCTCGTGCGGGCGCTGATGGCCCGCACGATCAGCCAGATCCCCAGTCCACACCCGGCCCCCAGCAGCGCGATCGTACTCATCGCACACCGGCCGTCCGTCTCGTCCGGCGGGGGGTGAAGCGCTCGGGCAGCTCGATCTGGCTCATGCGGTCGATGACCACGGCGCCGGAGGCGAACAGCACGCCGACGACGACCAGCCACAGCTGCCCCTGCACCGAGCCGTAGGGCTCGAGGAAGTCGCCGCTGATGAACCGGATCAGGACGATCGTGAACAGGAACACCCCGAGGATGATCCGCCCGGACGTGTGGACCGTGTTCCGGCTCGCCTCCACCCGCAGGTGCATGCGGGTCTCGTCGCGGGTCATCGAGGCCAGCCGGGTGAGCACGCCGACGAAGTCGCTGCCCTCACCGCTGGCCGCCATCGACAGCGACGCCACCACCAGGTCGGACGACGGGTGGTCGAGCTCGTCGCCGAACGCCGCCAGCGCCTCGGTGAGCGGCTGCTCGCTGCGACGGCGGGCGTCGAGCAACCCGACCTCCCGGCGGATCTGCACCGGGGCGATCGGCACGGTGGCGGCGATCGCCTCCTCGACGCCGTCGGCGGCCGCCATCGTGTCGCGCAGCATCTCGGTCCAGGTGGCGATGGCCTGCGTCTTGGCGATCCACTCGCCCCGGGCGCCCTGACCGCCGAACATGCGGGGCAGCATCACCGCCGCGCACAGCGCGACGAGGCCTGCCGCGAACCAGCCCGTGGCCAGCCAGATGACCGCCCCGATCGTCCCGGCGACCAGCCACGTGCGTCCCCGGGTCGACTTCTGACCCGCCCGGCGCCGCTCGACGCCGTGGTGGCCCTCGTCGTCGCCCCCGAACACCGCCCGGCCGCGGAGGCCGGCGATGATCAGCAGGAGGCCGATGCCGACGCCGGCACCCAGCAGCAGCATCAGGGCGAAGGTCAACGTCGCCACCAGCCGTTGGGGTTGTCGCGCAACGAGAGGTCGTAGCCGTGCTCGTGCAGCACGCGCTCGGTCCCCTGGCGCAGGCGGGCGGCCGGCACGGCGCGGCCGACGGGGTCGGGCGCCCAGATCTCGTTGGAGATCACCTGGTTGCCCTCGGCGCCCACCACCTCACGGATGCTCTGCACCCGCCGTCGCGACGGGTGTCCGTGGTCCCAGGCGAGGTACACGACGAAGTGCACGGCGTTGGCCACCAGCATGGCGGTGACCTCCGGCTGGAAGCCCTGGTCGGTCATCGCCGCGTACATGGCCAGGCGGTCGAACACGTTCGCCGAGCTCATCGCGTGGATGGTGCACATCGAGCCCTCGTCGCCGGCGCTCATGGCCTTGAGCATCGGGATGACCTCGTCGCCCCGGGCCTCGCCGACGATCACCCGGCCGCGCATCCGCAGGGCCTGGTGGACCGCCTCGGACAGGGTGAACGAACCGTTGCCCTCGCTGTTGGGCGGGCGGGCCTCGATCGACTCGACGTCGGGGTGCAGGTCCGTGAAGCGCTCGATGCCGAGCTCCAGCGAGTCCTCGACGGTGATGATCCGCTCGTCGGACGGGATCTCGTTGATGAGGCAGCGCAGGTTGGTGGTCTTGCCCAGGCCCTTGCCGCCGCCGATGATCACGTTGAACCCGCTGCGCACCACGACGCTGAGGAACTCGACGATCGACCGGTCCATCACGTCGTGCTCCTCCATCTGGGAGAGCCGGGTGAAGTCGGAGAAGTTGTGGCAGCGGATGTCGATCACCGGGCGACCGGTGACCTCGCGCAGGGCGTGGAGGCGCGATCCGTCCGGCAGCTGCAGGTCGAGGGCGACCTCCTCCCGGTCCCAGCGACGCTCGCTGCGGCCGACCCGCCGGGCCTGGCGGGAGATCATGTCGATGAGCGAGGCGTCGTCGGAGGCGGCCTTCGGGCCACGGAACTTGCTGCCGTCGGCCCGGTGCACCCACACGCTGTCGTGGCCCCCGACGTGGATGTCGACCACCTCGGGGTCGTCGATGAGCGGCTGCAGCGCGCCGAGGCCGTAGAGGCGGTTGTGCACCTCGCGGGCCAGTGCCTCCTCGAGGCTCGCCGGCAGGGGCAGGCGGCCGTCGTTGTAAGCGGCCGAGCGCCACTCGGCCAGCACCTCGTTGATGACCTGCATGCCGAGGGCGCGCTCGTCCTCGAAGGGCAGGCCCGCACCGTCGTCGCCGCGCAGCTCGGTGATGCGCCTGGTCAAGCGCTGCCCCGCCACGTCGTGCAGATCGTCGGCAAGCAGGTCGTCCACGGCGTGGCCCAACAGTCCGCTCATGCGTCGATCCGTCGCGACCGGAGAGCAGGCCCCAACCTGACCTCGGGGCCTCCGAGAACATCAGCGAACAGGTCCGCCTGGTCTCGCGTTGCGGCGCTGTGCTGCCCGAGGCCCCGCTGCCGAGCAGGTGCCCGACAGCCAAATGCCGGACTCGTGGGCTGCACGAACCCTCTGTCCGCGGGGCCTCCCAGTCTCATCTCTGCCCTCCACGCCAGAGGCTGCGGGTCCTCGGCTGGTGACCCTGGCGCAGCTCGCCGGGGTGCGAGTCGCCCGACGTCGGGCGGGACGGCGGGGGCGGCGTGCCCGGGAACGACCGCCCGCCGCGGGGGCCCGGGATGTCGACCACGGGGTGGCCGCCGGTGTTGAGGGTGCTGGGCCAGATCGCACCCTGCGACCCCGAGTCGGTGAGCGGATCCCAGCCCTCCGAGTCGTCGGACATGGGCGTCGGGCCGGTGGTCGTGGTGAAGGAACGCCGCTGCGACGGGCCGACGCTGGCCCGGTTGCCGTACGGCGGCCCCGCCGGTGCCGGCGACACCGGCGGGGCCGGAGGCGGTGGCCCCTGGCGGCGCGGACGTTGGTGCTGCGGCTGCTGGGGTGGCGGCAGCGGTTGCGGTTGCGGCTGGCCGGGTGCCCCGATCGCCGGCGTCGGGCCGGCACGGGTGCCCATCGGCGTGGGCCGGGGCGGTGGCGGTGTCTCCGACGGGAGCTGCACCGGCGGGCGGCGGCGGCGACGGCCGGAGGTCAGCTCGCCCATGGGACGGCGGCCGGTGCCGATGGCGTCGTAGTCGGAGCCGTCGCCGTGGATGGGCAGGCCCATGCGGTCGACCAGCTCGTCGACGAACGTGCGCACCGAGCGGACCAGCGGTGAGCGACGCAGGCCCCGGCTGCTGCCGCCGAAGGTGAGGACGCCGGCGGCCCGGGGATCGTCGGCGATCACGCCGTGCACGGTGATGCCCAGCTGCTGGGAGATCTCCGACGGGCTGTGCGGACGGTCGCCCACCAGCACCAGGCCGGCCGAGCGCACCTCGTTGTGGAGCGACCGGAAGCGGTGGGCCACCGGGTACAGCTCCTCGGCCCGGGGACGGGTGACGATGAGGGTCTCGTCGGACATCTGTACCAGCGGCCAGTTGACGTCCTGCACGCCGAGGCGCCCGCAGTCGACGATCACGTCGATGCCGTCGAGCTGGCGGCACCACTGGGCCAGGGAGCCCGCGGCATCGCGGAGGATGCGACTGGTCACCTCACCCGACTCGGGCGCGACGACGACCGGCAGGTCGCCCGGCAGCATCTGGCTGTGCGCCCACAGGGCATCGGGCGGGGCATCGCGGCGCACCGCCGCGGCCAGGCCGGCCAGCCCCGGCGTGCGACCCAGGCGGTAGCGGACCGCCAGGGCACCACCCGAGGGGTCGGCCTCGATCAGGGCGACGGGACGGGGCCAGCAGGCCGCCGCGAGCACCGCCAGGGTGCTCGCACCGGGAGCTGCCCGAACCGAGGTCACACACACCAGAGCCATGGGCTTACCGCCTCACCTGGACGAGTTGGACGGGGTTGTCGCCGACGGTGGACTGAGCCAACGCCTCGGCTTCTTGTTCGCTGGCCTTCAAGGAGACCCACCAGCGCTCGGACTGACCGGCTGATTCGTCGAGCTTCTCGACCTCGACCACGACGGCGCCCTGGACGACTGTCTCGGGCTGGTCGCCGGAGAGGCCCTCGCCGGCGATGACGTTCACGATGTCGCCGGTGGCCAGGTTGCGGGTGGGGAGCTGGCCGATCTCGAGCTCGAAGCCGACCACGCCCTCGCCGTCGCCGGCGATCTGCTGCGGGTCGGCGAACTGCCGCTTGGTCAGGATGGTGCCGGCGCCGAGGTCGGCCAGAGCGGCCATGCCCAGCAGCTCCTCCTCGTCGCCGTCACGGACGTAGGCGATGGCGCTGTCGGAGCCGACGTAGACCACCTTGAGGTCGTCCTCGGTGAGGACGTGGCCGCGGTCGATGTCGCCGTCGAGCGTGACCACCGGGGTGCGCTCCCGGCCGGCAGCGGCGATGAGCACCGCCCCGAGGGCGCAGCCGGCGACGAGGAAGATGCCGAGCACCAGCTCGGGGACCCTCCGGCGGCTGCTGGCGCCCGGTGGCTCCACCCGGAGGCCGCCACCTGCGCCCGCCAGGCCGCCGAGGGTGCTGCTCAGCCCCGGTGGGGGTGGCGGCGGCGGTGCGGGCGCGGCGGGGGCGCCGGCGGCGTGCCCGGGAGCGGGCGGCACCATCGTCGGGTCGAGCCGGGACGCGCCGTTGCCGGGGCCGGAGCCGCTGTCGCGAACCTTCATGGGCGAGGCCTCCGCAGGGGCGAGCGATGCACGGCGAGCGATTCGAGCGCGGCGACCGCGGTGCGGGCCGACCGCACCGGACGGACGCCGGTCAGCCGCAGGACGCCCTCGTCGGCGCCGTGACGGCCCCGGGCGGCGCGGCCTCGGCGGGTGGAGCGGATCGTCGGGTCGAGGGGGCGGGGCGTGCGGTGGGGAGTCGGGATGCGAACCTCGACCTTCCGGCGGGACGGCCGATGCTCGGCCGTCGTCTCGTCCCGCCGCCCGAGGAGGTCCCGCTGCTCGGGGGTCAGGTGGATCGGCCCGGCCGCCTCCCGGGGCCGGTGCCCCCGACAGGTGTCGAACAGGCGCGCCCCAACCGCCACCTCGTCGGCGTCTCGGCTGGTTCGTATGCGGGTGCAGTGGTTCATGCGCTCACGTGGAGGGTTCAGGGGCTGCTACTCACAACCGCTTGGACTTCGGCGACGACGATGCAGGCCGTCGAGGTCATCGGGACGGTGCCCAGGTCCTCGGGCTCGGTGACGTTGGAGTCCCAACTGAGGTTCCAATAGACCGTGACGGAGGCGTCGAAGCAGGGTTCGCCGGTGGTCGGGTGGTCGCTGGGCTGGCCGGCCGACGAGTGCTGCGGCGTCCACCCACAGCTACCGGCCGCCTCCGGGTTGGCAGGATCGAACGCAACCCCAGCCGTGGCGCCACAGTTCTCGGTGTCGGTCTCACCCCTCAACTCATCCCGAATCCGCCACGTCTGCCTCACCGCTGTCGCCGTCACCCGTGCGGTCACGGTCCCGGCACTGGCCTCCTGCCACAGCGGCTCGTCCGGCCAGTTCGTCAACCAGAAGTAGGTCCGCAACTGCGCGGTCGTCCCCACCCCCGGCGCCGGCGCCATCCGCGCATTCGGATACGGCAAGACCAACCTCTCCCGCGCCTGCTGCGCCAACCACTCAGGCGAGACCGGATCCCCCACCGCCGGCGTCCACTGGATCACGTCGTCTATGACGATCTGACCAATGGCGTCTCGGCAGGCTCGAGCGACGGTGATCGGCTGTTGACCAGTGGCGTCGTACTCAGTCTCGAGCTGAGACCGTGTGACTGGATCATTGCCGCCTCCGGATACCCGAGTGAGCAAGCAGGTGATGGTCGCACCGCCTCCACCACCTCCACTGCCCTCGCCTCCCTCGTTGCCTGGCCCGCCTGTCTCCTCGAAGGCTCCAACCTCCGCACCATCGCCAAGCAGGTCACCCCAAGACTCCGTGTCCTCTGGGGCCTGCGCACGGACCGGGAGGGCGGCAGCAACAGAGATACCGCCACCGAGCAGCAACGCGAGCAATGACCCTGTCAATCGACGGCGCACCCGGTCACCCCCTCTTCACGACTGTCCTGCCGTCGCTCAGCGAGTTTCCACACGCCGTCGACCTTGCGCATCGCCTCGGCCGCCCGGTAGGTCCGCACCCCTGAATCGAGCACCTCACCGGTGGCGACAACGATGCGCTCGCTGTCCTCGACGGTGCACACCTCGAGGAAGGCCACCTCTTGACCGTCGACGACTTCGAACCGAATCGACTCCACCTCGATGCGCCTCTGTGAATCATCCGGGTAGCGCTGGGCGACTCCCGTCCGCTCCATGCCGGAGGCGGTTTCGACCAGGCGATCGAACATCAGCCCGGTGAAGGTTTCGACCAACTCGGGAAGATCGGGATTCGGGGCCGGAGCGGCAAGAGCATCGGCCCATGCATCCGCCGCGGCTTCGCGGGCGGTTATTACCTCGTTGCGGGCGGCTTCTTCGGGGTTGAGGGTTGTGGTGGTGGGGTCGGCTTCGGTGGTGGTGGTGCGGGGTTGTTGCTCGGCGTCGTTGTCGTCGCCGCTGCAGGCGGACACCACAAGGGACAGCGCTCCACCGAGCACCGTCGCCGTCATCGCTCGCCTCGTCCTCCCGCTCACGAGCTCCGTCCCCATCGCTCCGGCAGTCGCAGCCCTCGCGCAACTGCCGCCGACCATTCCCCACCTGACCCCACCGTGGAACCTGGTTCTGTCATCCATCCGCAACTTCCGGAGCGCGACCGGCCGACGCCGAGCGGGACAGGTGCGCGGAGAGGTGAGCGAGGCGGCCGGGCGACCAGCCACGGCCTGGTGTCTTGCCCTCCTGGATCCATGCGAACTGCCCGCTGGGTGTCGGTATGTGCTCCCCTTGTGCTGCCCGAGCAACATCCTCCCCAACGTGGCCGCACCTCCTCGGTCCGTGCACGTCCGGACTGTTGTACACCCCGCGGACACCCCCTGTAAGCGGGGATCGACACAAAACGTTCAAATTTCGTCGGTTTTCACCCAGCCGACACCGTTTGCGGCAATTCGTACCCCAAAAACCACCCTCTGCAGCCAATTTCCCCCACGACCACTACAACTGATCCCCCAACCCTACGCTCCCGCGCCCCGCCAAGATTACGAATGCCCGACGACGATGGCGGCGTCCCGGCGTCACCTCGACGGAGGATCACCGTCCGAGCGGAGAGCCGAGACCGGCGATCAGGGCGTCGAGGCTGAAGGTGAAGTGGTGGTCGGATCGGGCGTGGGTGAACTCGGATCGGTTGCGGTCGAGGAAGGGGTAGCGGGCCGGGTCGTTCCGGAGCGGGGCCATCAGACGGCGAGGGGCTGTGGCCAGGCCGTCGTGGAGCTCGGCTCGCACCAGGACGTAGGCGAACACGGCGTTGACGGCGGCGACCGCGGGCGCGCCCGACAGGCCCGAGGCGGACGCCGCCGCCAACAGCGCTTCGACCACGTCGAGCCACGCCGGCAGCTCCGTCCAGTGCAGCACCACGTAGGACGCGACGCCCGGCAGCCCACGCAGGTAGGCGTACGCATCCACCGCCCACGACCGCAACACATCGGTAAGGGGACCGACGGGTGAGGGAAGCGAAGGGGCGGCGGCGTTGGCGACCAGGAGGCGCAGGCGGTTGGCGTCGGGAGCCAGGCGGTAGAGGGCCATCGGGGAGACGCCGAGCTCCTCGGCGACCGAGCGCACGGTCACCGCCGGCCAGCCGGCCCGGCGGATCACCCGGATGCCGGCCGCGGCGAGCGCTGCCTCGTCGAAGGCCTGGGCTCTTGCCATAACTCTACGAGTGTATAGATTTACCCACGTGGCGATCATCCGGCCGGCGACGCACGACGACATCCCGGCGCTCACCGCGATCCAGAACGCCCTCCTCGACACCACTACCTACGAGTGGACCGAGACCCCGCACACCGTCGACGAGCGCGGTGCCTGGCTGGAAACCCAAGCGGCGCACGGCTACCCCACGCTCGTGGCCACCGACGGCGACGACAACGACGACAGCCACGACGGCACCGTCGTCGGCTGGGCCGCCTACGGCGACTTCCGCGACTGCCGGAAGTGGCCGGGCTACCGGTTCACCGTGGAGCACACGGTGCACGTCAGCGAGAGCCACTGGGGGAAGGGCATCGGGCGCGCCCTCGTCGACGCCCTCGCCGACCACGCCCGCCACGCCGGCAAGCGGGTGATGGTCGCCGGCATCGACGGCAGCAACGTCCGCTCCGTCGACTTCCACGCCCGCCTCGGGTTCCACGAGGTCGCGCGCCTGCCCGGCATCGGCGAGAAGTGGGGCCGACGCCTCGACCTGGTCCTGATGCAACGGGAGATCGCCCACCCCTAGCGCAGGACCGGGCGACCTCCCGACTGCACCTCTATTCCGTCACGGCGAGCATGCGGTCCACGAGATCGTGTGCCGTGGCCTGTAGCGCAGCGCTCGTGGGTGCGAGCACCGCACACGCCGTCTCCCAAGCCAGCTGCCACATGTCGTCCGTCTCGCTCGGGTCGTCCGCCTCCGCCAGAGCATGTGGTTCCTCCATCGACTCTGTCTCGACTACAGGGCTGGAGTCCCTCCTCTCACCTCCGATCGACGCGGCTGTGCAGCCACGACCGAGGCCATGTCCGTGGCCGTGGCCCGTCGGGCCCGACGGATGGGCGGGCAGGTCAGTGCCCGCACCCTCCGACGAAAGGTCCGTCGTGTCGAGGACCGCCGTCGCACCGGTACCGGTACCGGCACCGGCACCAGGACCGGCACTCGCCGGGCCCGAGCTGGTCACCACCAGCCCGGTGAGCATCGGCAGGTCCGGCAGCTTCAGGGTGGTCCACTCGGCGGTCAACGGGTCGATCTTCGGCTTGGTCCGCCCCTCCACCGCGCCGACCACGATGTCGGACCCCGCCGGCGCCTCCGTCCGGAGCACCAGCGGCGTCGACTCCTCGATCATCACCGCCGCCGTCTGCACCGGGCCCATGGGCGAGTCGAGCATCCCGGCCGCCGCCTCCCGCCGGGCGGCGTCACGCACCGCCACCCAGGCCATGGCGCCCGCGGCGTCGGCCGCGGCGTCGCAGGCGGCGTCCCAGATGGGCGCCTCGACCCGACCCGGAGCCACCGGGTCGGCGGTGCTCCACACCACGGCCCGCGCCGCGCTCCCCGCCGCACCCCAGGTGGCATCGGCGATGGCGGACCAGACGGCACCGGCGGTGCCCCAGTCGTGCGCGGCGACGACCGCGTCCGCGGAACGCCACGCCATGTCGCGCTCGGCCCGGGCAGCACGGCTGGCGGCCCGCACGGTGGGCCACACCTTGGCGACGTCGCCCTCGCAGCGCACCGGCGGCAGCTGGGTGAGCCGTGAGGCGTGACCGCGCATGCCCGCGGCGGCGAGCCAGGCCGGGGCGTACCACCGCACCAGCCAGTCGGCCGCCATCCACTGCCGCATCCGCTCGTCGGCCCGCCGGCCACGTGACCCGACGAGACGCCATATATATCGACGCAAGGACTGACGCGCGGCGTCGTCCAACCCGTCGTTCCAGGCGATCATCCACTCGGTGATCGCCGGGGACGCGCACCGTGGCCGCTCGGACCACGCCTCACCCCCGGCGAAGGCGACCGCCTCCATCGTGGAGAAGCCCTTCCCGGGATGGTTGCTGCCTCGCGCGAGCACGAGACGACCGAGGTCCAGGCTCATCTCGTCTTCTCCTCCCTCGCACCGGCCATGGACCGGCACGAACCTGTCTGTTGCCGCCTCGCCGTGTCGCCTCACCTGTCGGGGTACTGGGGTACTCGGGGTACTCGGGTACGTCGAAGGACGTAGAAGAGGGCCCCGGGGACGGCGAGCCCGACCAGACGCGCCGTCCCCGGAACCGCAACCGGCACCTGCTATGCGGGCACCGCCTGCCGGAGCCTGGAGCCTCGTCTGCGACCGGTGCGCTTGGCTCGCTCTATGACCACCTCGACGTCGAGGCCGGCCACCTCGCTCAGCCGCTCCGGCGCCAGGCCGACCGACAGCAACCGGCGGATGTCCGCCGTGTTGGCCGGATCGGCCGGGGGCAGGACGGCGAGCCGTTGACGCAGCCGCCGCAGCCGGGCGCGTTCGGCCCGGTTGAGGCCGCCCCACACGCCGTGGTCCTCCTCGAGGCCGTAGTTGAGGCAGTCACCCCACACCGGGCAGCCGGAGCAGAACGCCTTGGCCCGGCGGGTGTCACCGCCGTCGGGAAAGAAGAGGTTGAGCCCGGCGCCTGCGCACCGTGCGTTGTCCTGCCAGGAAAGGCCCCTCATCGTGCACCTGCCACAACGCCGTGGACACACGGGGAGCCCGGTGTGTCGAGATGTCTATGGAGCTGGTGCCCACGGCACCGCGCTCGTACCAGTCCCGGCGCCAGCGCCAGGCAATCGGGTGCCGACCGGAGCCGGCGTTGCCAGTGGACCGGCATGCCGGCGCTGCCGTCGCGCAGACCGAGGAGACCCGCCGCGGCCGCACCGACACCCGGCGTGGTGACCGCGGCGAGCGCGGGCATCACGTCGGCGATGCCACCGGGCTGGCTGAGCGCCCAGATCCCGGCGGTCAGCGCGTCGACCGGTCCCTCACCGCACAGTGGCGGTCCGGGTGGTCCCGACGATGCCGACGAGGACGCCGAGTACACCGAGGCCGCAGCCGCCGAGGACGTCGACGCCGTGGCCGCGGCAACCGCCGTGCAGTGACGTCGGCCGCCCCGTGTGGCGTTCTCGATGGCCGCGGACGCCGGGCGACCGGCGAACAACCCCGCCGCCAGCTCGACGTACGCCACGCAGTCGCCGAGCGAACGGCTCGGCACACCGGCGGCGTTGGCCAGCTCGAGGGTGTCGGCGATCAGCTCTCGGCTGTTCGACCGCACCACCGCCACGGCCAGCAGCCAGGCGGGGGTGGGCACACCCTCGTGCTTCTCGGCGACGTCGACCGGCACGCCGTGACCCCGCCGCAGCACGTAGCTGTCGGCGAGCTCGACGAGCGCCCGGGTGACGGGACCGTCGGCCGCATGGGGATAGAGGTAGGTCACCCCCGACACCCCTGAAGGCGATGCCGGCGACGACGGCCACTCCCGGCCGCTCAACAGCGAGGCGATGAAGGTCCTGTCGCCGTACGCCTGCTCCGCGAAGGTCTCGCCCCCGGCGACCCCCAGAAGGCCGCCTGCGGCCCTCGATGGTCCGTTCGGTGGCTGCCACTCCGAGGTGCGCAGCGTTGCGGCGCTCATCGCCCTGCTCCTGCCACGAGGCCCGACGTGCCCGCGACCTTGCGGGCCCGGTTGGCCTGCGCGTGTCGCCGGCTGACCAGCCGGTGCTCGACCTGCTCCATCCGGACGAGGAGGGACCGGGTCAGGTCGGCGAGTTGCACCGACACGATCCGGGCCTCGTTCTCGGCCCGGGCTGCGGACGCCTCGACGTCGCGCAACCTCCGGTCGATGCCCTCGACCTGATGGTCGTGTGCCGCCTGCCAGGAGACCACCTGCCCGTGCAGTCCCTCGAGGCGACGCTCTATCCCGCGGGTGCTGAAGTGACGCAGGCACCATCGCCCGACGATCGCTGTCGTCGTGACGAGGCCTACGCCGACGAGCACCGCGTTGACCGCGCTCATCGCCACGCCTCCGCTGTAGCCGCGGCCAACCTTGTGGTTGCCGCTCCTGCCGATTCCCCACCCTTGACCTTCTTGCCTGTCGCTCCGCAGAGCGAGAGGCCGGACGCTCTCAGTGTCAAGGTTTCCGCCGTTTCCGATTCCGCCAACTCCGCCTGTGAGGGCGATGTCCCCGACGTCTCGGACCGTCTACACATGGTGCTGGCCCTCCGTGGTTCTTCCGCAGCAGCTGCTACACGAAGAGCGGGATCACGGCCACCGAGCGTGGCAGCCATGGGCCGCGCAATTCCGCGAGCAACGACTACACCTCGTAACACCGCCTCGAAGGGAGCGTAGAGTACATCGAACCGTCATGCAAGAGTGCACCACGGAGATTTCCAGAACGCGTGCCGGCTGGTAAGGTGCGCGCCTGTCCTGCACGATGCACCGCTCTGGCGAGAGCGATGAAGAGACCGAGAAGAGAGGGAGTAGCGGGCAATGCCTCCCCTGAAGGAAACGTCACCACTCCGGCGCAAGCTGGGGATCGAGCTGCGACTCCTCCGGGAGGCCGCCAAGCTCACCGCCGACGAGGCGGCGGCCGCGCTGGAGACCTCGGCGTCGACCATCAGCCGCAGCGAGACCGGCAAGGTCAACGTCCACCCCCGCGACGTCGACGCCATGCTGCGCCTCTACGGCCTCAACGACGACCGCAAGCGCGAGGCCCTCGTCGCCATCGCCCGCAAGTCGCGCGAGCGCGGCTGGTGGCACGAGTTCCGCACCGTCGTCAGCACGGACCTCGCCAACTACATGAGCATCGAGTACGGCGCGAGCTCGATCCGCATCTTCCAGACGCTCCTCGTCCCCGGGCTCCTACAGACGAAGGAGTACACGCGGTCGGTGGCCACCGCCGTCTTCCGCGACTCGGACTCGCCCGAGGCCGTCGAGCAGCTGATGGAGATCCGGCTACGCCGCCAGGAGATGCTGCTCCACAAGCCCGAGCCCGTGCCGCTGCACGTCGTGCTGGACGAGTCGGTGCTGCACCGCCCCATCGGCGGACCGGGCATCATGCGCAACCAGCTGGTGCGGATGCTCGAGCTGGCGCACAGCGAGGCCGTCCGCCTGCAGATCCTCCCCTACAACGCGGGCGCCCACGTGGGGTTGTACGGACCGTTCACCCTGTTCGGGTTCGCCGAACCGATGGATCTGGACATCGTTCACGTCGAGAACCACGTGAATTTTATTTTGGTCGATGACGAAGAAGACATCCGCCACTACGAGATAGTGTTCCAGCGAGTGCAGGAATCTGCACTCCCAGAGGCCCAATCGTTGGCCCTGGTCCAAGAGATAGCGGAAGGGCTGTAGATGTCGCAGCATCATGACAGCGCCGCCACTTGGCGCACCAGTACCTATAGCGACGGAATGCAGTGCGTGGAACTCGCCGCCGTCGACGGCGATGTCGCCGTTCGTGACTCGAAGGATCCGGCTGGTCCGGTCCTCCACTTCACACGCGGTGAGATGTTGGCCTTCCTCCAGGGAGCGAAGGCCGGCGAGTTCGACGACCTGATCTGACCCTTCGGGGTCGGATAGTCAACCCAAATACACCACCCGCTGGCGAGTACGGGCCGACCCAGCGGGTGGCCTTTCGCGTTATGGGGACTTTACGGCGTTCGGGCGCTCGGGCCCGCGCGAACGGTAGTCGTACCGCTTGACAGGGTGCGCAAACTGTCCCCTACGAGACAGATGGTCACAGGCGGGCACCCCCGAGGCTTGTCACCGGATCTCACGTCGAGCTGTCGAATAGACCGCAGTCCGCGCACTTATGGGGCACAAGGCCTCCGAGCGTTCGGCGTGCAGCAACGGTGCTGAACCCGAGAGGTGGACCGCGAGGGCCACGAACGGAGGGCGCCGCGAGGAGGGCACGTGGCAAACACCAGGACCATCCCCGAGACGGGGCGCCGGCTGGGGCGCTCACGTCAGCTACGGCGACTTCCGGTATCGGACGTCGCGGTAGCCCGGGGCAGCGCCGCTCTCCTCTGGGTGCTGGTCCTCCTGGCGGGCCTCGGCGGCCTGGCCGCGTGGCTGCGGCCGACGTCGTCGAGCGAGCCCTCCCCCACGGTCGCGTCCGACCCCGACGGAGTCACCGGCAACGCCGTGGTGGTCGCCGGCGGCTTCGCCGAGCGCTACGTCACCGCCTACCTCGAGGCCGGCAAGGAGGGCGAGAAGCTCACGTCCTTCCTCGGCTACACGCCCGAGCTGCCCCTCAACGCCCAGGCCACCGAGCTGTCGGCGCCGGTGCGGTCGGTCGACATCACCAAGGCCGGCGACGACTACTGGGCGGTGGTCGTCGCCGTCGGCTGGCCGGGCCAGGAGCGCTTCTGGCAGGTCGCGGTCGACATGCGCGACGGGCCGGCGAACGCCGTCGGCCTCCCCGCCGCCGTGGCCGCGCCGGCCGCACCCGAGCGCAGCTCGCTCGACGTCAGCATGGGCCAGCCGGCGCTCGACGACCCGATGGTCGAGTCGGCCACGAGCTTCCTCGGCGCCTACCTGTGCGGCCAGGAGGGACTGTCCCGCTACCTCAGCCCCGGCCTGGCGCTGGCGCCCGCCGAACCCAAGGTGTGCAGCTCAGCGGAGGTGATCCGCTGGGGCGTGGTCGACGGCGACGACGACAACACCAAGACCGTGACGCTCGACGCCCTGCTCGACGGCGATGCCGCCGCCGACGACAGTGCCACCAGCGCCCGGGTCGCCACCTACACGCTGCTGCTGACCAGCCGAGACGGCCGCTGGGAGATCTCCGAGCTGCTGCCGGCGCCACCGCTCGACGACTGACCACCGCCGCTACATCCGCCACACCCGCCGCAAGGAACAGGAGACAGATAGTGATCGACTGGATTTCCGGGAAGATCCTGGAAGTGACCGCACTCGTGCGCGGGGCATCCGTGCTCGGGGCGATCGTCATGGTGGCTTTCGCGTACTACAAGGCGCGTTCGCTGGTCGCCGTGCTGGTCGCGGCGCTCACCGCCGGGGTGTTCCTGTGGTCCATCAGCAACCTCGACTGGTGGGAAGACAAGGTCGAAGAGGAGTCCGACACCATGGGCCGCCTCGGTGTCACCGTCGAGACGTTCGAGCTGGTGCAACCCGCCGGCGCAACGATCGTCCTCTGAACCGCACCGCCGCACATGCCCACCGAGAAGCGCGTCCCTGACGACGACCTCGTGCTGGAGTGCCGCGTGTACACGCACGCGCGCCGGCACCCGATCATCATCGGCAACATCCAGGGCCTGCGCATCCCGCCGGTCACCCCGGCGCAGCTGCTGGTGGGCGTGGGTGCCCTCGTGGTGCTCGTGGCCACGCAACCGCTGTGGGCGCACTTCGGCAGCGTCATCAACGGGCTGGCGATGATCACGATCCCGCTCGGGCTGGCGTTCGCCGCCCGGGCGCTGCGGGTCGAGGGGCGGGCGCCGTGGCGCTACGCGCTCGGCTGGTTCAACATGGTGGCGGCTCCGAAGGGCGGCAAGCGCCTGGGCAAGGCCGACCGCACCTGGACGATGCCCCGGCACTACACCCAGCGCACCTGGGTCGCCGAGCTCACCACCCCGGGAGAGAGATAGTGCGACCTCCCGCGGCGGCGGTGATCGGCAACCTCATCTGGTCGCGCTCGGGGCGGGTGTGGGCCGTGTGGCGCGTCAAGGAGAGCCCGTACCGGTGGCTGCCCACGCGGCGGAAGCTGGCCGAGCACAGCCGGGTGCGCACGATGCTGGCGGGGCTGCCCGGCGAGTCGATGGTGCTGTCGGTGGCGGCCCGCATCGACCCGGGTGAGGTCGCCGACGCCATGATCAACGGCATCGACCTGCCCCAGCACCCCGGCTGGGTCGACGCGGTCGACGCCACGCTCGACCGGCTTGAGGCGGCCGAGCTCTACCGCCGCCGCCACTACCTCTGTGTGCAGCTCCCCCACCGCTCCGGGCGGTTGCAGTGGGGCAACCTGTGGCGCTCGGCGTCGTCGTCGGTGATGGCCGCGTGGGGGCAGGCGCCGCCGCCGGTGCCGTCCCGCGAGATCACCGCCGCCATCCGCCAGGCCGACGAGCTTGAGGCCCAGCTCGGCGCCGTGCAGCTGGAGGCGGTCACCGCGGGCGAGGTCCGCTGGCTCTACGCCCGCAGCGCCCGCCGCGGCCTGGCGTCGGAGCCGCCGCTGGCCGGCTGGACCGAGCCCCGTCTGCGCTGGGTGGCCCGGCGCGGCGAGCACGTGGTCACGTCGCCGTCGCTGGCGCCGCTGCTCGACGGCCGCTACCAGGAGGGCGGCGACGGCGACGACGAGGACCGCCCGCTCCACCGCCGCTACCTCAAGGTCACCACCGACGAGGGCATCTCCTACCAGACGTTCGCCGCGGTCGCCGACGCACCCCAGCGGTTCGCCTTCCCCGGCGGGCTGTCGGAGTGGCTGTTCGTGGCCGACCAGCTGCCCTTCCCGGTCGACTGGTGCTGCCGCATCCGGGCCGTGCCCAACGCCGCGGCCACCAGAGCCGCCACCCGCCAGTCGCGCGAGCTGATGGGCCAGATCCCCGAGTACCAGCACGAGCCGGCCGGTCCTCCGCCGTCGCTGGCGTCGGCCCTCGACGCCGTCGACGACGAGCGCGCCATGCTGGCCGCCAACCCGTCCGACCCCGAGCTGCAGGTCGCCATGGTGTTCTCCACCTGGGCCACCACGCTGGTCGAGCTGGAGCACCGGGCCAAGACGCTGCAGCGGGTCTACAAGGGCGCCGAGTACCACCTGCCCCGACCCACCGGCGGCCAGCTGTCGATGTTCGAGGCGCTGCTGCCGGGCTCCACCACGCCGCAGCCCTGCCACGACTACCGCCAGTACCTGCTGCCCCGCGACCTCGCCGCCGGCATGCCGTTCGCCGGCTCGGCCATCGGCGACACCGGCGGAATGCTGCTCGGCGCCTCCCGCGACGCCGGCTGCCTGCGACCCGTGCTGCTCGACCCCGCGTCGGGCCCCAAGCACGACCGCGACGGTTCGGTCGCCGCCTTCGGCACGCTCGGCTCGGGCAAGAGCTACCTGGCCAAGCGCCTCGCCGCCACCGTGCTGATGCGGGGCGGGAAGATGATCCTGATCGACCGCACCCAGGCCGGCGAGTACGTGCGCTTCGCCGCCACGATGGCCGAGGTCGGCATCCGCTCGCAGGTCGTCACCGTGAACGACGGCGGCGGCCTGCTGCTCGACCCGCTGCGGGTGTTCACCCCCGAGGCCGCCCGCCAGGTGGCGCTGGGCTACCTGGGGCTGGTGTGCGGGCTCGACCCGACCGGCCTCGAGTCGGCGGCGCTCGACCGCGCGGTCGGCAACGTCGCCCGCCCCGGCGGCCGCCTCCACGACGTGCTCGACGAGCTGGAGCGACTGGCCGACACCGGCCCCGAGTTCCGCCACGGCCGCGAGCTGTCGCTGCGGCTGCGGGCCATCTCCAACAACCGCTTCGGTGCCCCGGCCTGGGCGGACGGGCCCAGCATCGACACGTCGGTCGACTGCACGGTGATCCACCTGCCCAACCTGGCCGTGCCCCGGCGCGAGGTGCTGCTGTCGGAGCACCTGTCGCGCAAGCTGCTGCCCGAGCAGGTGTGCTCGCTGGGGCTGCTGTACCTGGTGGCGGCGCTGGCCCGCGGGATCATCTTCGACGAGCAGGGGCGCTTCGCCGCGCTGTGCATGGACGAGGCCTGGGCCCTGACGTCGACGCTGCCGGGCCAGCAGCTGCTGGAGGAGGTGCTGCGCGACGGCCGCAAGCACAACGCCGCCTGCTGGGTGTTCTCGCAGAACCCCGACGACCTGCCCCACGAGCTGCGCGACCTCATCAGCAACCGCTTCGTGTTCGGGCTCAACGGCGACGCCGCGTCGTCCGGGCTGAGCTGGCTGGGCGTCGATCCCTCCCGGGAGAACGTCGACACCCTGGAGCAGTGGGCGGTGCGCCGGGAGGTCGTCAGCGGGCCCGACGGCGACTACGTGCCGCACGAGCCGCCGGAGTGCCTGATGCGCGACGGCTCCGGTCGGGTTGGCCGCATCCAGGTGCTCGACGCCGAGACCGAGGTGCTGCGGATCGGCTTCGAGTCGAACCCGACGCGCCTGGCCAAACGGGCCGCCGACCTGGAGGCCGGGACCGACCAGCTCGAGGCCGGCTCGCCCCCGCCGCTGCCGCTCGGGGCCGGGGTCAAGCGTTGAAGGCCGCCGTCGTCCGTGGGCTGAGAACCATGCGGGGCAAGCGGGCGCGGCGGATCGTGCTCGGGTTCGTCTTCGTGATGCTGGTGGTCGGGGCGTTCGGGACCATGGATCCGCCCCGGGTGGAGGCGGCACCGGAGCAGAACGCGCCCGCGGGGTGTCCGGGGGGACCGTCGGGGCCGGCGGTGCCGGGGACGCGGTGTCCGGACGGGTCGATCGCGGGGCAGCCGGCGGCCGGGTGTCGCGGAGGTCCGCCGGGGCCTGCCTATCCCGGCACGGTGTGTCCTGACGGGACCATCCCGGTGCCGGCCGGGGGGCCGACCGGGTGCCAGTTCGGGCCGTCCGGGAACCCGCAGCCGGGGACGACCTGTCCCGACGGGAGCGCGCCACGGGATCGGCAGGCCGACCGGGAGCTGCGCAACATCTTCGGCATCGAGGAGGGCGACCAACACCCGCTGACGGCGTACGACATCGGCTGCGACGAGGGCTCCTGGAACGCCTTCCTGCGCAAGATGTGGTGCGCCGCCCAGGCCTTCCCGTTCTCGATCGGCAAGTGGTTCATCGGCATCGGCATCGAGCTGCTGGCCTGGGCGCTGGAGTTCCGCATCGCCGACACGCTCACGCCGGTCGCCGCCATGCTCTCCCGCGTCTACAACACCAGCCTGGTCGGGCCGCTCAACATCGACGAGCTGGCGTGGACCGTGGCGCTGTTCGTCGGCGGCTGGAACCTCATGAAAGCCCGGTTCGCCGAGGGCGCGCGCGACATCTTCCTCACGTTCATCATCGCCATCTTCGGCGGCTTCGTGCTCGCCAACCCCGAGGGCTACCTGGAGGGGTCGATCACGCTGGCGCAGAACAGCTCGGGCGCGGTGCTCGAGGCGGTCGACGGCGCGATGAGCTCCTCGCCCGCGCAGGACTCCACGGCCGTGCGCGAGCGGCTGGGCGGCGTGCTGCGGCGGTCGTTCGTGGGCGAGCCGTACGACCTCATCAACTGGGGCGCCCCGCTCACCGGCGAGTGCGCCGCGGCCCGCGACGAGATCCTGGCCGGCGGCCCGTGGGGCGACGACGACCAGCCCCGCGAGATCATGCGGGCCCGGGGCTGCGAGACCGCCGCCGACTACAACGCCAACCCCACCGACGAGCGCGCGGCCGCGTCGCTCACCGTGGCGGTGGCGTCGGTGATGATCACGGTCCTGATGGTGATGATGGCGCTGGCGGTGTTCGTCGCCCAGATCACCCTGGTGGCGTTGTTCTCCGGGGCCAGCGTGGTGTGGGCCCTCGCCCTGTTCCCCGGCAACCGCGCCGTGCTGTGGTGGTGGATCAGCAAGCTCATCTGGGCCGTCCTGGTGACGTTCGCGTCGATGTTCCTGCTGTCGTGGGCCACGATCACGGTCACGGCGGTGCTCGACGCCACGACCGACCTGTCGATCGTGCAGCGCTGCCTGATCGCCATCGTGATCGTGGGCGTCGCCTACAAGTTCCGGTCGTCGATCGACACGGCCATCGACGGCACCGCCAAGGGCTTCGCCCAGAAGATGCGCCGCAGCTCCGCCCCGATCAGCCAGACCCCCACCGGTGCGGGGTTCATGATCGGCACCGCCGCCTCGGTCCCGAAGAACCCCTACGTGGTGCCGCCGGCCCCACCGGCCGGCGAGCCCGGAGCCCTCAGCGTGAGCCCCGCGCAGGCCACCGGGGTGCTGGCGGCCGCGACGGCGGGGGGCGTCGCCTACGCCAACCGCACCCAACGGATCGCGACCCAGAGCCTCGCGGCCGGACGGGGCGCGGTGCGGGGCACGCAGACCCTCGGTGGCACCGCCGCCCGCACCACCCGGACGATCGTGGGTGCGCCGCGGTCGGCGCGCTCGGCGGTGACCGAGCGGTCGGCCTCGGTGCGTACGCAGTTGGCCCGCGCCCGCGCGGGTGCGCGGGCGGCACGCAACCCGCTGGGCGCGGCGCGCGCGGCGCGTGGCGCCTCCGAGCGGGCGGCTCGCGACACCACCGACTGGCTGTAGGACACGCCCTAACCCGCTCCTGTCGGCCCGGGGCACGCGGCGATCTCATTCGACCCGGAGTGCTCAGCTCGTCGGCGACGGCGACGTGCCGGTCGACCAGGGCCCGAGGATCGCCGTGGCGAACGGGACGAAGAGGGCGATCCCGATAGCGAGCGCACCCGAGGCGACGAGGATCGTGGTCCGGGGCGTCAGCGCGCTACCGAGCACACCCGCGAGGCCCGCACCCAGCGGGAGCGCCCCGGAGACGAACAGTCGATAGCCGGCATTGACCCGGCCCTGGAGCCCGTTGGGAGTGACGGCCTGCCGGAGCGACGTGGCGTGCACGTTGAAGAGCCCGGTGGCGAAGCCGTGGACGAAGAAGGCGACGCCCAGCACCCATTGCACCGTGTCGCCGCTCGGGATGGGCACGAACGCGAGGGCAGCCGCCCCGGTCGGCAACGAAACCACGAGAGCCTTGCCCGTCCCGAGCCGTCGCCCGACGCGTCCGGCTGCGACGGACCCGAGCGTTCCCCCGATGCCAACGGCCGCCAGGAGCAATCCGATGGCTGACGCCGTCAGGGACAGCGACTGGGTGGCGTAGACGAGGAAGATGATGAAGATCGGTAGACCGAAGGCATTGAACCAGGTGCTCGCGAGCAGCAGGAGGCGCAGCTGCGGGTGTGTGAAGCAGAACCGCACCCCTTCCCACCCGCTCGGCAGCAACGACCGAGGAGCCGCATCACGCGGGGGGACGATCTCGTTCGTGGTTATGCGACCCAGCGCCGCAAACGAGAACAGGTACGACAGGACATCGGCCACTATCGCCCCCGGCGCGGTCAGCAGCTGAACCAATACACCACCCAAAGCGGGTCCCGCTGCATCAGCGATGGAGATCGAGGCGCCGACTCTTCCGTTCGCGTCGACGAGATCCTCGGAGCTGACGAGACGAGGAAGGTAGGTGAGCACGGCGACGTCGAACACGCACGTGAGCGCGCTGACGGCCAACCCGACCCCGTAGAGCAAGGGCATCGTCACCGATGCCAGGACGTAGGCCAGCGGGATCGTCAGGAGCAGTAGAGCGCGCGCCACGTTCGCCCAGATCATGATGGGTAGGACCGTTCGAGTGTCCACCCACGCGCCGACGAAGGGCGTCAGGGCAATGGCACCGACGGTTGTCGCGACCCCCAGAAGGCCGATCTCCGACGTCGATGCATCGGCCGTGTGGATCGCCGTGAGCGGTAAGGCCAGAAAGGTCACCTGCGAGCCGATCGACGACACCGACTCTCCGAGCCAGTACTTCCTGAAGTCCGATCGACGACCTATCAGCGTGCGGCCGACGCCGTCCCGGCCGTCAGTCGATCCCATCCATCCTCCTGGCCCACAGGTACGCCGGTCGGGCCACGACTGGGCGAGGCAAAGTCCATCCCTCTCGACGCCGATCGTTCTCGGGGAGAGCGTTAGCGACGGCCGCTAGCGAGCTGCTAGCGAGCCGTTAGCGCCCTGAGCGGCAGCGCAGGGCGACATCCCACAGCTATGTGTTCTCGCTGAAACCTGTAGGTGCGGTGAGGCTCGAGTGCGTCACTCTGGGCGGGTGGCGATCGAGGTTCGAGGGTTGACGAAGACGTTCGTGACGGGGCGTCGGCGGGCGCGGCGGACGATCGAGGCCGTGCGCGACATCTCGTTCTCGGTCGAGCCCGGCGAGCGGGTGGCGTACATCGGCCCGAACGGGGCCGGCAAGAGCACGTCGATCAAGGTGCTCACCGGCATCCTCCACGCCACGTCGGGCGAGGTGCAGGTGCTCGGCCTCGTGCCCTGGCGCGACCGGCGCCGGCTCACCCGGCGGATCGGCACGCTGTTCGGGCAGCGGTCGCAGCTGTGGTTCGAGCTGACGCCCCTGCAGTCGTTCCGCCTGCTGGCCGCCATCCACCGGATCGAGCGGGCCGAGGCCCAGGCCCGGGTGGCCGAGCTGGCCGAGCTGCTCGACGCCGGCGACCTGTTCGACCAGCCGATCCGCAGCCTGTCACTGGGCCAGCGGATGCGCTGCGAGCTGGCCGCCTGCATGTTGCACCGGCCGGAGATCCTGTTCCTCGACGAGCCCACGATCGGGCTCGATCTGCTGGCCAAGCAGCTGTTCCGCGACCTGCTGGTGCGGCTCAACCACGAGCGCGGCACCACCATCTTCCTCACCTCGCACGACGTCGCCGACGTGGAGCACGTCGCCCGGCGGGTGGTGATCGTCAACCACGGCTCGATCATCTACGACGACGCCGTCGCCACCCTGCGGCGCACCCTGCTGGCCACCAAGCTGATCGAGGTCGGGCTGTCGTCGGCCGTCGACATCCCCGCGCTCGACGGCGTCACCGTGCTCGAGCACACGGCCACGGCGGCCCGGCTGGCGGTCGACACCGCCCGGCGCTCGGTGCGCGACGTGCTCGACGTCCTCCTCGACACCTGGCCCGTCGCCGACATCTCGGTGGTCGACCCGCCGCTGGAGGACGTGATCGCCGAGATCTACGGAGCTCCCCGGTGATGCCTCCCTGGGTGGGCGTGGCCGTGCGGACGGGGGCCCGGCGCGTCCTGGCCGAGCCGAGCGCCCTGCTGATGCAGGTGTTCTTCTACCTGCTCGTCACCGGGGCGGTGACGTCGCTGTGGCGGGTGGCGGTCGAGGCGAACGGCGGGACGGTGGCCGGCTACGACGCCCGCGCGCTCACCTGGTACCTCGCCCTGTCGGAGGGTGCGTACCTGGCGGTGCACAGCCGCATCATCGAGGAGATCGGCGACGACGTGGCCGGCGGCACGGTCGCCTCCGAGATGCTGCGCCCGGCCCCGGTCGTGGGGGTGCGCCTGGCGACGGAGCTGGGGAAGGCGTTGCCGCGGTTGGCCGTGAACTGTGGCGCCGGCGTGCTGCTCTGCCTGCTGACCGTGGGCGCGCCGCCGTCGACGGCGGGCCTCCTGCTGGCCGTGCCGGCGATGCTGCTGGCCGGCGCCTGCAACCTGGCGGCCATGCACGGCGTGGCGGCGCTGACGTTCTGGCTGCGCGACGCCCGCACGTCGTGGTTCCTCTACCAGAAGCTGATCTTCATCTTCGGCGGCATGCTGCTGCCGCTGCAGGTGCTGCCGCCCTGGTTGCACGACGTCGCGGTGCGCCTGCCGTTCATGACGATGACGTACGTGCCGGCCCGGCTGGCGTCCGGCCACGTCGAGCCCGAACTGCTGCTGGTGCAGCTCGGCTGGCTGGCGGTCCTCGCCGCGTTCGCCACGTCGGCCTTCGCCGGTGGCGAGCGCCGCCTGCAAGCGGTGGGTGGTTGACGTGCGGGCGATCGCCGCGACCAGCCGGGGTGCGTTCGCCGAGTCGGTCGCCAACCCGAAGGCCTTCTGGGCGCAGGTGGCGGCGATGATGATCAACGACCTCGGCTGGATGGCGTTCTGGGTGCTGTTCTTCGACGAGGTCGGCGAGGTGCGGGGCTGGGACGGCGAGCGGGCGCTGCTCCTGCTGGCGGTGTTCGCCACCTCGGCGGGGTTGGTGCTGGGGCTGTTCACCAACGCCCGGCACATCGGTCGCATGGCGGCCGACGGCGAGCTCGACGCCGCCCTGGCGCTGCCGGTGCCGCCGCTCACCTACCTCCTCGTGCGGAGGATCAGCCCGGTCAACCTGGGCGACGTCCTGTTCGGGATCGTGCTCTTCGCCGTCTCGGGGCGGCCCGACGCCGGCCGGGTCGGCATCTTCGTGGTCGGCGTGGCGGCATCCGCAGGGCTGCTGCTGGGCTTCCTGGTGGTGACGGGGTCGCTGGGCTTCTTCGTCGGGCACGGCGAGACCGGCGACCTCGGCTTCAACGCCATCCTGCTGCTGGCCAACTACCCGGCCGACTTCTTCGGCGGCCCCACCAAGCTGGTGCTCTACACCGTGATCCCGGCGGCGTTCGTCACCGCGGTGCCGGCCACGCTGATCGACGAGTTCGACTGGGCTCAGGCCGCCCTGCTGCTCGCCGCGTCCGCCACCTTCCTCGTCGCCGCCTGGGCGACCTTCACCCTCGGTCTGCGCCGCTACTCGTCGGGCTCGGTCTGGACCCAGGCCTGACCCGTTCTGTCTTCGCTCAGCCGGGAATAGCCGGCTCAGCGAAGACAGATGGTGTGGCGTCGGCCGCGGCCTGGCGGGCGTGGTAGCTGGACCTCGTCAACGGGCTCGACTCGACGTGGGGGATGCCCAGGGCCTCGCCGAACCGGGCGTAGGCCTCGAACTGGGCGGGCTCGACCCAGCGGGCCACCGGGAGGTGGGCGCTGGTGGGCCGCAGGTACTGGCCGATGGTGACGATGTCGACGCCGACGGCGTGCAGGTCGGCCAGGGCGGCGAGCACCTCGCTGTCGGTCTCGCCCATGCCCACGATCAGACCCGACTTGGTGGTCAGCCCCGCCTCCTTGCCCCGGGCCAGCACCGACAGGCTGCGGGCGTAGCCGGCCGACGGTCGCACCACCCGCTGCAGCCGGGCGACCGTCTCGAGGTTGTGGTTCAGCACGTCGGGGCGGGCGCGGAAGACGGTGGCGAGCGACTCGTCGTCGCCCTTGCAGTCGGGGATCAGCACCTCGACCTGCGTGCCGGGCGTGCGTCGCCGGATCGCCCGGATGGTGTCGGCGAAGGCCCCCGCGCCCCCGTCGGCCAGGTCGTCACGGGCCACGGCGGTGACCACGGCGAAGGCCAGGCCCATCTGCTCGACCGCCACGGCCACCTTCTCGGGCTCGCCGGCGTCGAGCGGCTCGGGGTGGCGGGTGTCGACCAGGCAGAACCCGCAGGCCCGGGTGCAGCGCTCGCCGTTGATCATGAAGGTGGCGGTGCCGTCGGCCCAGCACTCGAAGATGTTGGGGCAGCCGGCCTCCTCGCACACCGTGACCAGCCCCAGGTCGCGCATGGTGTGCTTGAGCTTCGTGTAGCCGGGGCCGGTCTTCAGCTCCGACCGCAGCCACTGCGGCTTCCGGGCGGCGATCTGGAGCCCCTCGGTGACCCCGGCCTTGGCCATGCGGGTGCGCAGCTGGACGGACACACCCGCCGTGGGGGCATCGGCCGGCGGCGTCAGGGGGACGACCTCCAGCGTGGCCGTGGCGAACGAGACGTCCTGGCGCTCGACGTCGCCCTCGCCCCACAGGGCCGCGGCCCGGGCGGTGACGGCGTCGACGACCTCGGCCATCGTCACGCGGTGGCCCTCGTCGGCCAGCGACGTGACAGCCTTGTCGGGGATGCCGCAGGGGACGATGTGACCCCAGTAGGCCATGTCGGGAGCGACGTTGAGGGCGAAGCCGTGCATCGACCGCCCCCGCACCAGCCGCACGCCGATGGCGCAGATCTTGCGCGGGTTCTCGCCGTCGGGATCGACCCAGACGCCCGGGTGGTCGGGCAGGCGGCCGACGTTCGGCAGCCCCAGGTCACCCAGCACGTCGATCACCAGCTGCTCCACCGTCCGCACGTAGGCGACCGTGTCGGCCATGCCCGTGCGGGTGGCCGAGTGCTTCCCCGGCAGCGACAGGATCGGGTACCCGACCAGCTGGCCGGGGCCGTGGTAGGTGACGTCGCCGCCCCGGTCGGCCCGCACCAGCTCGGCGCCGACCTCGGCCGGTGGCACCAGGACGTGGCGCAGGTCGGCCCGCACGCCCAGCGTGTAGACGTGCGGGTGCTCCAGCAGCAGCAGATGATCGTCGGGCCCGGCCGCCGCCGCGCCGCCCGCGTGCAGCGCCCGCTGCACGGCCCAGGCGTCGCGGTACGACACCTTCCCCAGCCACCGCACCCGCAGCGTCATGTCACGCCAGCTCAGCAGCCCAGTCGCGGGTCTCGAGGATCTCCCGCACCCGGTTGATGAAGGCCGCGGCGTAGGCGCCGTCGAAGGCCCGGTGGTCCCACGTGAGCGTGAGGTTGCCGGTGGAGTGGATGGCGATGCCCTCGCTGCCGTCGGGCAGGTCGACCACCACCGGCCGGCGCTTCACCGCATCGGTGGAGATGATCGCCACCTGCGGCTGGTTGATCACCGGCAGGGTGAGCGTGGTGCCGAACGGGCCCGGGTTGGTGATCGTGAACGTGCCGCCGGCGATGTCGTCGGGCGACAGCTGCTTCGACCGCGCCCGGTGCGCCAGGTCGGACACCTCACGGGCGATGGCCCGCAGGCGCTTGCCCTCGGCTTCGTGGATGACCGGCACCATCAGACCCTTGAAGTCGAGGTCGACGGCGATGCCGAGGTTCACGTAGTTGTGGACGATCAGCTCGTTCTCGCCGAACGACGAGTTGACCTGGGGGAACTCCCGGACGGCGTCGATGATCGCCCGGCTGATGAAGGGCAGGTAGGTGAGGCTGAAGCCCTCCGCCGCCTTCCATTCGCCCTTGGCCGCCGAGCGCACCCGCTCGATCGACTCGAAGTCGACCTCGATCGAGGCGTACACGTGGGCCGACGTCGCCTTGGAGCGCACCATGTGCTCGGCGGTGCGGCGGCGGATGTTGGTGTGCGGGATCGTGGTGTCGCGCTCGCCCGCCACCGCCATGGGCTGCGGAGCCGGTGCCGGGGCACGCGTCGCGGTCTCGGCCGGCGAGGTGGCGGCGGCCGGAGCGGCTGCGGGGGCCGACGCAGCGACACGGCGGGCACCACCGCTGTCGATGGCGGTGAGGACGTCGCCCCGGGTGATGCGACCACCGGGACCGGTGCCCGCGATCTGGCCGGGGTCGAGGTCGTTCTCGGCGATGAGCCGTCGCACCACCGGCGACAGCAGCTTCCCGTCGGCGTCGCCAGCCCCGTCACGGGCGACCGGAACGGTGGTCTGCGCCGGCGGGGGCGGAGGCGGAGGGGGCGCCTGGCTGGCCGCCAGCTGCGGCGCGGGCGTGCCCGACGGCGGCGGAGGGGGCGGGGGCGGCGGTGCCTGCTCGGCTGTCACTGGAGCGGCCTCGGCATCGGCCTCGGCAGGAGCCGGGGCCTCCTCGGCCGGGGGCGCCTCGGCGGGGGCCGCGGCACCGTCGTCGGCCGGCGCGGCACCGGCGTCGGCGTCGGCACCACCGATGCGGGCCAGCACCACGCCCACGTCGACGGTGTCGCCCTCGGGCACCAGGATCTCGCTGAGCACGCCACTCACCGGCGACGGCACCTCGGAG
>Ga0193742_1000383_pt1 | contig 30851 bp, 26 predicted proteins | sample L2c1metaG_FD_165511 | JGI IMG/M metagenome (GOLD analysis project Ga0193742, IMG submission 165511) | Soil microbial communities from a riparian zone of the East river system, Colorado, United States - L2c1 | ecosystem: Environmental > Terrestrial > Soil > Riparian zone | place: USA: East River... | reverse complement strand
CATCCGCGAGCACGGCATGGGCGGCGTGCTCAACGGCATGTCGCTCCACGGCGGCGTGCTGCCGTTCGGGGGCACGTTCTTCGTGTTCAGCGACTACATGCGCCCGTCGGTGCGGCTGGCGGCGCTGTCGCACGCCAAGGTCGTCTACTCCTGGAGCCACGACTCGGTGGGCCTCGGCCAGGACGGGCCGACCCACCAGCCGATCGAGCACCTGGCGGCCGTGCGGGCCATCCCCGGCCTGCGGGTGATCCGCCCGGCCGACGCCAACGAGGTCGCGGCCGCCTGGCGCATCGCGGTGGCGGCGCAGGGCCCGACGGCGCTGATCCTCACCCGCCAGGCCGTCCCCGTGCTGGAGGGCACCGCGGGTGCGCCGGTCGACCGGGGCGCCTACGTCATGTCCCCCGCCGACAGCCCCGCGGTCGTGCTGGTGGGCACCGGCAGCGAGGTGTCGGTGTGCGTCGACGCGGCCCGGCTGCTGCGCGACGGCGGTGTCGCCGCGCAGGTGGTGTCGATGCCGAGCTGGGAGCTGTTCGCGGCCCAGCCCGACGACTACCAGGACTCGGTGCTGCCTCCCGACGTGCCCACGCTGGCGGTCGAGGCGGGGTCGAGCTTCGGCTGGGACCGCTGGGTCGACGACAGCGTGAGCATCGACCGCTTCGGTGCGTCCGCCCCCGGCGACATCGCCCTGGCCAACTTCGGGTACACCCCCGACAACGTGGCCCAGCGAGCCCGCCAACTCATCTCCGATCTCTCCGAGGAGACATCATGAGCGAGAGACTCCAGACGCTCTACTCCGACTTCGGCCAGAGCCCCTGGCTCGACAACCTGCGCCGTGGCTGGATCACCGGCGGCGAGCTGGCCCGCTGGGTGGAGCGCGGCGTGCGGGGCATCACCTCGAACCCCACCATCTTCCAGAAGGCGATCGAGGGGTCCGACGAGTACGACGCCCAGTTCCGCGAGCTGACGGCAGCCGGCAAGAGCGTCGACGAGGCCTACTGGGAGGCGGTGATCGCCGACATCACCGATGCCCTGGCGATCCTGCGCCCGGTGCACGACGAGAGCGACGGCGTCGACGGCTACGTGTCGCTGGAGGTGGCGCCCAGCTTGGCGCGCGACACCGCCGGCACCGTGAACGCGGCGCGCGACCTGCACGCTCGCATCGCCCAGCCCAACCTGTTCGTGAAGGTGCCGGCCACCGCCGAGGGCGTCACCGCCATCCGGCAGCTGGTCAGCGAGGGCCACAGCATCAACGTCACCCTCATCTTCGGCATCGACCGCTACGACGAGGTGATCGAGGCCTACATCGCCGGCCTCGAAGACTACGACGGTGACCTGTCGCAGGTGGCGAGCGTCGCCTCGTTCTTCGTGAGCCGGGTCGACACCGAGGTCGACCGGCAGCTCGACGCCATCGGCTCGGTGGAGGCGCTGGCGCTCCGGGGCCGCACCGCGGTCGCCCAGGCGCAGTCCGCCTACCGGCTGTTCCAGCAGCGCTTCAGTGGCGCGCGCTGGGAGGCGCTGGCCGCTCGGGGTGCCCGGGTGCAGCGCCCGCTGTGGGCGTCGACGTCCACGAAGAACCCGGCCTACCCCGACACGCTGTACGTCGACACGCTGATCGGCCCCGACACCGTGAACACCATGCCGGAGGCCACGCTGGAGGCCTTCGAGGACCACGGCACGCTGGCCCGCACGGTCGACGCCGACTTCGCCGCGGCCGACGAGGTGCTCGCGAACGTCGAGCGTGCGGGCGTCGACCTCGACGCGGTGTCCGCACTGTTGGAGGATCAGGGCGTGGCATCGTTCGCCAAGAGCTTCGACGAGCTGCTCACCGCGCTGACGGTGAAGGCCGACGACTCCCGGAGGAGCACCGGCTGAGCCGGTGGTTCAACCCACGATGCACGGCGAGCTGGTAGTCGTCGACGACGTTCCCGGCGAGTTCGCCGAGCGGGTCATCGAGGCCTTCCACCGCCGCCCCAACGACGGCTTCTCGATCGCCCTCTCCGGTGGTGAGACGGCGCGGCGCTGCTACGAGCGCCTGGCCGACGACGCCGGCAGCCAGATCGACTGGTGGCAGGTCGACGTCTACTGGGGCGACGAGCGCTGCGTGCCGCTCGACAGCCCCGACTCGAACTACCGGCTCGGCCGCGAGGCGCTGCTGGAGCGGCTGGGGGCGGTCAACGCCAACTACCCGATGCGCTGCGACGAGGGCGCCGACCCCTACCAGCTGCGGCTGGGGCAGCTGGGCCGCATCGACGTGGTGCACCTGGGGCTCGGCGCCGACGGGCACACGGCGTCGCTGTTCCCCGACTCGCCGGCGCTCGACGCCGACCCGGGGCGGCTGGTGGTGATGAACGCCGACCCGTCGGGCCGCAACCCCTACCCCCGCATGACGCTCACCTACGCCGGCATCGAGCGGGCCCGGCTGGTGCTGATCACGGTGTCGGGCGAGGAGAAGAGCGACGCCCTGGCCCGGATCGCCGCCGGCGAGGACCTCCCCGCGGCCCGCGTCCGCGCCGAGCAGGTGCTCTGGCTGGTCGACCCGGCCGCCGCCGCCAAGCTCCCCTAGCCGGCGCTTGCGCGCTCCTTCCGCAGGCGCAGCTTCTCGAGCAGCTTCAGCAGGCCTTCCTCGAAGTTCGAGCGAAGGTCGACGTAGAAGATGTCGCGCAGCAGCGGTGGGATCTCGCAGTCCTCGATGATCACCGGGATCACCTCGATGTCGTGGCCGCCGCTGAGTTGGGTCATCAACGCGGTGTTCAGCTCGCGCCGTACCCACTGCGACACCACCGACTTCTGGCTGAGGACCACCAGCAGCGTGTCGCTGCGAGCGAGCGCTGCCTCGATCCGCGTGACGATCGAGTCGCCGGTCTGGAGCTCCCACTCCGAGTACCAGCTCTTGTGCCCGAAGGCCTTGAGGCCCATGGCGATCCGCTCGACGGTGGCCTTGTCACCCGAGGCGTGGCTGATGAACACACCGAGGTCGCGGCCGATGGGTGTGGCGGCCAGGTCGAGCGCCGCGGGCTCGGTCGGGTCAGCAGCGACGACCGGAGGCTCGCTCGCCTCGTTCAGGAGAGCCAGCCGCTCCTCGATCCAGTCAGCGAGCTCGATCGCCTCCATGATCGTCCTGTGGGCCTCGTCGATCAGCTGCTGGGTCCCCACATTGCCGCCGACCGCGTCGTGCGCCCACCGGTTGCGGGCGTCGACGAAGCGGTCGACGCGTTCGAGCCACACCTCGTCGATCAGGTCGGACAGCTGCTTGAAGTCCGTGTGGTCCTGCGCCGCCTGGAGGGCCTGGACCACCTTGGCGAGCGTCAGGTTCCGGACGACCTTCGTGGGCAGCCTCAGCTCGGTCTGGAGCCGTGACATGTTCCGTCCGTAGACCGCGTGCCCCAGCCGCGACAGCAGGCGCTTGAGCTCTCCCTCGATCGTCGTGGCGACCTCGGTGGCGGCGCCTGTGAGGTTCGGCTCGGCTGCGTTGAGGATGCACTCGCGCGAGAAGGTGGAGAGCGCGGACTCCAGCCGTGCCCGCGTCTTCACGCTCAGGGCCGCCGCATCGAGACGATCGCCGAGCTGTGCCAGGCTCTTTACCGCGGTGATCTGGCGGTCCTCGTCGAGCTGGTTGAAGGCTACCTGGTGATCGGCAGGCAGCCGGGCGAACACGCGCTCACCGGCCTGGACCATCGACGTGAGGTCGGGGCCTAGCGGCAACCCGGTCACGTCGGCGTCCCTGAACATCGGGAACTGCTCGGTTCCACTGGCCACCACGAGCGTCAGTCCCTCGAAGCGGACGTCGCCGCGGGTGGTGGCGCCGATCGCGTTCGTGGCTTCGTCGAGCTCCAGCATGTTCAGGCAACAGAGCTTGAGGAAGTAGTGGAATGGCCAACCCTGCCTGATCTGGAAGACGTGGACCAGCGTCTGGCGCAGAGCGTCGTGCCGGAGGAGCAGCTCGAGCACCTCGACGGGCCCCACGGGGGAGCGACCGCGCAACGAGAGGCCGACGAACGCCTCCACGGGATAGAGGTTGGCGTCGGCCGGCATCCACGTCGATCCCAGGATGTGGCCGGACTTGAGCAGCTGCTCGCGGTCGCCGCTCGACTCCGGGGCGTCGAAGTCCTCGACCAGGGCGTTGGCCGTCTCCTGCGTGACCGTCGTGTACGAGGTCCTCAGCTGGGGCACGATCTGTCGGTACGCCATGACCACGTTCTCCACCGTGATCTGCGCCGGCTCGTCGTTGGCACCCACTGCCAGGCTGGAGTGGAGCTGGTGGGACTCGGCAGCCGTGCCGTGCAGCAGCACGATGGTGTCCCAAGAACCGTAGACGACGTAGTGGGACACCCCCGTGCGCACCTGCTCGCTCTGACGGATCAGCTGCTCCAGCATCCCTGGCCGGACATTGGCTAGGAAGCCGAACGTCCTGAACCCCCGCTCCTGCAGCCAGCCCGGGTGGAGGACGGCATGCCGGACGACACGGTCGGCCACACGTCGCAGCTTCGGGCGGGCCTCCGGCAGCCCTCCGTCCACGGCGACTCGCTCGATGCGGGTCAGCGCCTCGTCCTTGGTGAGTGCCGGATCGGAGTCGAGCATCCGGACCAACGCCGCGGTGAGCCGGTCGTCGAGGTCGTCGAAGACGCCGATCACCGCTTACCGCCCCGCTCGACCCGGTTACATCCTCTGTTCATGTCACATCCGCCTGAGGTGTCCGAGTAGCCGCTCCGCTACGGGAAGTCAGGGTAGTCGGAGGCTCACTACAGGGCGTCGCGGTAGTCGTGCGGGTCGTTGGGGTCGGACCCGATGGGATACACGGGCCGCACCGAACGGCGCTCGGTGGCGCGGAGCTGCGCTCCCCGCCCGGTCGCGTGGCGGCCGTCGAAGGCCTCGGCGAAGGCCGGGTGGATGCAGAACGACTCGTCGGACCCGATGTGCAGGCTGCCCGTCCGTGTGTACTCGAACTCACCGACGACGTAGCGACTGGTGCTCTTGGTGTCGATCACGCGGCCGATGCAGCCGATCTCGAGCAGGCAGCGCAGGAACTGGCGGAACTCGAGTCCGGTCTCCTTGCGGATCCCGTTCTGGTTGTAGGTGCGGTGCAGGTCACCCTCGGCGATGACGTTGCCGAGGTTGGGCAAGGTCCGCTCGCAGCAGAGCCGGGCGCCGGGGTGGACCCCGGAGAAGGCGGCGAGGATGTCACGCACGATCTCGTACTCCCCGCGGCGGACCCCCTCGATCACCGCGATCGGCTTGACCGGCAGCGGCGCACCCGGATCGTGGGCCAGCTGCGCCTCCCACACGCAGTTGAGGATGGTGATGAGGTGGCGGGGCAGGAGCTGGGTGTGACGCACCAGGTAGGCGACGGTGTCCTCGGAGCCGCCGTAGCCGTTGGTGATGCTGTCCGGCAGGACCTGCTTGATGAGGTGGCGCGACTCGTCGTAGTCGATCGCCTCGGGCCGTGGATCGCCGTCGACGGCGTTCACCGCGACGATGTCGGGCTGGTAGAGGTGGCAGTAGATGTTCAGCCGGTTGCCGATCAGGGTGATGAGCTCGCGTGCGCTCCAGTGGGCGATCACCCGTCGGTGGAAGTCCTTGATCGGGTTGGCGGAGACCTTCTCGAGCACGCTCCACACCTCGGCCGGGAACGCGAAGCGGATGTCGAAGGAGCGGTCCGGACGGGTGCCGTCCCCGCCGACGAAGCGGAACAGGCCCTCGAAGGCCAGCCGCTCGACCTGCTGGTAGTCGGTGGTGGGCAGGTCACCGAGGTAGTGCTCGAGGGAGTCGACGATGAGCACGTAGCGATAGGGGCTCGCTTCGAGGATCTGGGTGCCGGCCTCGATCGCCTGGACGATGGTCCAGCCGTTGCCCGAGACCGAGTTGAGCAGGTCACCGACGCCCCCGGACGGTGTGCCCGCTCCGATGAGGGTGTTGAGCCGGCGGAGGTAGCTGGCGACCGAGGCCTGGGCGTCCACCGGCACGGCGCCGTTGCCGAGCGACTCCGAGAACTCGCGGACGGCGTGGTACCCGGGGTCCTCGGTCGGCCGGTCGCGGGCGATCTCGGCGAGGACGGCACACCACGCGAGGTCGCGCCAGAGCCGGGCGGTGTGCTCGGGGAACAGCCGTCGACCGCCGTGGACCAGGCTCCCGACGACGTCGAACACCCCCTGGTAGACGTCGGCGCTGGGCAACTCGACCGGCCGCACCCGGGGATCGAGCTTGGGCGCGGTGACGAACGCCGTCTTGCCGGCGCCCTTGCGGCCGATGACGTAGGGCGCCCCCGAGCTCTCGGCCTGGAGGTGGGTGCGGTTCGTGGGGTCGTAGAGCAGGCGGAGCAGCTCGGTGCTCGCGGTGAACTGGGTGGCGTCCGGCGGGCCGAAGGGCTGCTGGCGGGTGATGACCCGTTCGAGCTTGGGCAGCAGCCGTTGCCAGGTGTCCATGTTCGTTCGCGGGTCGATGACCTTCACCTCCGATGGGCGCGGACTATTCGAAAGGGCCGTCCGGCGGCGTCGACGCCCTCCAGGACCACCGTCGTGGCCGCGCACGCGGCCTCGGCGTCGTCCCGCTGGCGGTAGGCGTCGAGCAATCCCTCGTCGGCACCCAGACGGTGGTGGTAGCGGTCCCCCGGCGCCAGCTCGACCGGGGAGTCGATGGTGGTGGAGTCGGTGTCGTCGGCCACGGTCCAACGTTCCAGCACGACCGTGATCGCGCCCGAGTTGTGGCACTCGACGGCCACGAACCAGGGCGCGGGAAGGAGCGGGCTCCGCTCGGCGACGAGCTGCTCGGCGTTGCTCCGGGCCAGCGATCCCTGCTGCCACGAGCCCGCGGCCGCGTCGCGGGCCCAGCCCCGCTGGTGGTACTCGTCGGCGAGCTGCTCGACCGCGAGCCGCTCTGCCTCGGTCGCCAGGTTCGGGCGATCGAGCACGTTGACGACGTGCATCCGCAGGGCCACCGCCCGCTGCAGGATCGCCTGCTCGGCGTGGCGACGTTCGGTCCGCTCCAGCTCCTCGGCGACCAGCTGGCGTCGCTCGAGCTCGAGCACGGCACCCGTCGACTGGAGCTGTCGCACACCGAAGACGACCGCGGCCGGGATGCCGACCAACGTGGCGAACGCCTCGAACCACTCGGCCATGCTCCCGCCCACGTCCGGGTCGTACTCCTCGCCGGCGATCTGGACGCCGAAGACGTTCATCATCAGCAGTACGACGACCAGGACGGACGCGATCAGCACGACGATGATGGCCGAGAGTGGCCAGCGGGGAACCCGATCGTTCGGGACGAGCTGGCCATCGGGCTCGCGATCGAGCGATGCAGCGTCCGATCCGCCGGTTCCCCTGTCCACCATCCACCCGACGATAGGGCCGGATCCGACGACAGGGCCTACGTTCCGTGCACTAGCGTGCGAGCGGCGGTAGAGGTGGCGGAAATGGCGGCGGTTCTCTGTGTGCTCCAGGCTGGCGCGCCGGTGGTGCGACGATCTGGGGTTCTCGTCGTGGTCGCTGCGGTGGACCCAGGGGGTGCGAACATGGTGAGGCTGTCGTGACGATCGACGGGCAGGCGACGGTTGGCGTTGGGCTACTGGGCTGCGGCACGGTCGGATCCGCGGTCGCCCGGATCCTCCTCGAGCAGGGCAAGGTGCTGGCCGCCCGAACGGGGATCCGCTTCACGGTGGAGGCCATCGTCGTCAGCGACGTCACGAAGTCGAGGAAGTGGCAACCGCCCCTCGATCTGCTGACGACCGACGCGGCGAAAGTGGTGGCCAGCCCCGATGTCGACATCGTCATCGAGCTCATGGGCGGCGTCTCGCCCGCCGCCGAGCTGATCGACCGATCGTTGACTGCCGGCAAGCAGGTCGTCACCGCCAACAAGGAGCTCCTCGCCTGGCAGGGGACAGAGCTGTTGCAGCACGCGGCGGACTCGGGCACCCGCCTGTACTTCGAGGCCGCCGTCGCGGGCGGGATCCCCTTGCTGCGCGTCCTCCAGCTCTCGCTCGCGGCCGAGCCCGTCGAACTGGTCGCCGGCATCGTCAATGGGACGACCAACTTCATCCTGTCGTCGATGGCGGGGGACGGAACGCCCTACGTCGACGCCCTCGCGACCGCCAAGTCGATGGGCTACGCCGAGGCCGATCCGACTGCCGACGTCGAGGGGCACGACGCGGCGGCCAAGGCAGCGGTGCTCGCCCGCGTAGCCTTCGGGGCCGAGCTCACGCCTGCCAACGTCTATCGGGAGGGGATCGTCGGGCTTCCGACCGTGGCGTTCGCGATCGCGCAAGAGCTCGGGTGCACCATCAAGCTCCTCGCGCTCGTCGACCGCCATCCTGCGAACGGCGCGGTGGTGGCGCGCGTCCACCCCACGCTCGTGCCACTCGAACATCCGCTGGCCGCCGTCAACGGCGCATACAACGCGGTGTACGTCGAGGGCCCCTGGCTCGGCGACGCGATGTTCTACGGGCTGGGCGCCGGCGCAGCGCCGACTGCCAGCGCGGTCGTCGGCGATCTCGTGGCGGCGGCACGCGGCATCCCCGCGCCCCTCCCCCGGCCTGAGCGCCGGGTGGTCGGCACGATGGACGTCCTGTCGGCTCGGTGCTGCGTGGTGGCGACCGGCAGCGACAAGCCGGGTGTGCTCTCGCTCGTGGACCAGGTCTTCTCCACACAGGACGTGTCGTTGGCGACGATCGCGCAGTCGCGCTACGGCGACGGACCGAAGATCGTGCTGACCACGCGAGCCGCGCCGGAGCATCGGCTGCGCGCGGCCTTGCGCGGTCTGAGGGACCTCGACGTGATCGACGCCGTCGACGCGCGGATCCGCTTCTTCGACTCCGAGAACCACGACAACCCCGCGGAGGTTGGGACTCCCTCATGATCGAGAACTCCGCGAAGCCGTTAAGCGACCTCCTCAGCAAGCTGCGTCCCGGGTACCGGTGGCTGCACGCGTCCGGTGACAGCGATCGGGAACGGGTGATGGTGTCCCACCTGAGCTGCTCGAGTGGTGACGCACGGCCCGGCTCCCTCCACTTCTGCATCCGTGGCAAGGAGTTCGACGGCCACGACTTCGCCGACGAGGCGATCGCCAACGGTGCCGTGGCGTTGGTGTCCGGCTACCAGCTCCGGAGGACCACGCCGGTGCCCCAGATCGTGGTCAGCAACGTGCGAGAGGCGATGGCCCAGCTCGCGAGCGAGTTCTACTCCCATCCGTCGAAGTCGTGCGATGTCATCGGCATCACCGGCACGAACGGCAAGACCACCACGGCGGTGATGCTCGCGCACCTGTTGACACGCCTGGGAGTCGGGACGGCGGTCTTCGGCACGCTCACCGGCCAACGGACCACTCCGGAGTCCCTGGTCTTCCAGAAGCGGATTGCCAACGCCCTCGCCAGCGGCCTGCAGGCGGTGGTCACCGAAGTGACGTCGCACGGGCTCGTTCAGCACCGGGTCGATGCCACGGAGTTCCGCCTAGCAGTGTTCACCAACCTCAGCCGAGACCACCTTGACTTCCATCAGGACATGGACGACTACTTCGAGGCCAAGGCCCAGCTCTTCGACTCGGGGACCAGCCATGCAGCGGCCGTCAACCTGTCCACTGAGTGGGGCGATCGCCTGGCCCGGCGCGTCGATACCTCCCGCGTTCACCTGTTCGACACCTCCAAGATCGAGATCCTCGGGGTCGACGAACACGTCGTCGTGGACTGGCGGGGCGAGGTGGTCCGGATGCCCCGCGCGCCACGGTTCTACGTGGAGAACGCAGTGACGGCGGCCGAATCGGCTCTCGCCCTGGGCTGTGCCGCATCCGCCGTGGCCGGAGCGTTCGAAGATCTGCCGAGGGTCGTGGGACGCTACGAGGCCATCGACGCGGGCCAACCGTTCTCCGTCGTGGTGGACTTCGCGCACACGCCCGATGCGCTCGAGAAGGTGCTGAAGGACACGGCGGAGATGGCGGACAGCGCACCGGTCACAGTCGTGTTCGGGTGCGGCGGTGAGCGCGACCCGGGCAAGCGAGCAGTGATGGGAGCCATCGCCGATACGCACGCCGACCGGGTGATCGTCACCTCCGACAATCCCCGGGGCGAGGACCCCGGACAGATCGCTGCCGACGTCGTGTCAGGGATCCCAGAGGACCGGCGTGGACTCGTCGACGTGGTCCTCGACCGCCGCGAGGCGATCTTCGCGGCCGTCCGGCGGGCCGAGCCGGGCGACGTCGTCGTGATCGCTGGCAAGGGCCACGAGCAGTACCAGGAGATCGACAGCATCCGGCTGCCGTTCCGCGACCAGGAGGTCAGCCGGCAGGCGATCCAACAGTGGGTCGCCACCGGTACCGGGCGGCCTCTACCCGACTAGAGCATGTCGCAACGCAGTAGATCCTGCTCGTTCTCACGACGAACGACCAGGCGCGCATCCCCGTCGCGGGCGAAGACCACCGGCGGGCGAAACGTCTTGTTGTAGCTGGAACCCATCGAGTGCCCGTACGCACCGGTCACAGGTGTGGCCAGCACGTCGCCGACGCGCAGGTCCGACGGGACACGGGCATCACGAACCAGTACGTCGCCCGACTCACAGTGCTTGCCGACAACGGTGACGGTGAGCGATCTCTCGGCATCCACGTCTCGGGGGAGGAAGGCTTCGTAGCCACTGCCATACAACATTGGCCTGGGGTTGTCGCTCATCCCACCATCCACCGACACGTACGTCCGAATGTCGGGCACCGTTTTGATCGTGCCCACGGTGTAGAGGGTGACAGCAGCTTGCGCGGCGATCGAGCGCCCGGGCTCGGCCACGATGCGGCTGTCGATCCCGGCGGCTCGACACGAGTCGATCACGGTCCTTCCCCACTCGGTGATCGTGGGCGCTTCCTCACCCTCGACGTAGGGCACACCGAGTCCGCCACCCACAGACAGCTCCGGCAGATCGAGCGCCCGAACCCAGGGAGCGATCACTTCGATCGCCTGGTGGAAGAAGTCCGCGACGAACACCTGACTACCGATGTGCACGTGAACGCCGACGAGATCGACTGCGGGTGATCCTGCGGCTCTCTCGACGGCCTTGGTGAGCTCCCCCGAGGCGATACCGAAACCGAACTTGGAGTCGAGCTGGCCCGTCCGGACGAACTCGTGGGTGTGTGCCTCGACACCTGGTGTCGCCCGGACGAGGACCTGTGGGACCAGTCCGTCCTCGAGGTTCAGGCGGTCCAAGCGGTCCAGCTCGTCGAGGCTGTCCACGACAATCCGCCCGACCCCCGCCTCACGTGCCCGCCGCAGCTCGTCGACGCTCTTGTTGTTGCCGTGAAGCACCAGACGATCGGCCGGAACGCCCGCGGCGAGCGCGACGTGCAGCTCGCCGCCCGTTGCAACGTCCAGGCACAGGCCCTCTTCGTGAGCCAACTGGGCCATGGCGACACAGAGGAACGCCTTGCTGGCGTAGGCCACGCCGTCCCCGAAGACATCAACCGCTTCGCGGCAGCGAGCCCGGAGATGAGCTTCGTCGTAGACGAAGAGCGGTGTATCGAACTCAGCGACGAGATCCTCGAACGAGCAGCCCGCTATGGCGAGAGACCCGTCTGCGTTCACCGAAGCATTGTCCGGCAGCAGACGGCGCGGTAGGGCGCTCATGAAGATCGCGCCCAACACGTATGAGCAGGCACGATGCACGATGCTACTGGGCGTGACCGCCGGATCCCTAGCAAATTGCCCATCGATGAGGGCCAAGCGCTAGCGGGTCAGAGGTTCCGGGCGACGTGGGGGGTGAGGACGAGGGTCAGCTGGTCGTGGCTCAGGAGGCTGTAGAGCCGCTGGCCCTCGGTGAGCATGTCGGGGCAGTGGTCGAGCTCGCCGACCAGCTCCTCCGATCCGAGCTCGCGGCCCGTCCGGAGCTCGTAGACCGTGATGCGGTACCTGGCCGTCTGCACGTCCACGATCCCGCCGTCGCCGACGTACTCGCACTCGTCGTAGCCCTCCGGCGGGGAGGCGACGAGGCCCAGCCGGTCGATGCAGGCGACGAGCTGCACCCGGGCCGGGTCCTCCGGGAGCCACACGGAGGGGTCGTCGACCTGGTACGACAGCGCGGGGAAGACCGCCACCGGGTGCGGGGCCGGGCCGCGGTGCCGGGCGGCGTCGACGTAGGGCTCGCCGGGCGACTCGCACGCGTCGGCCAGGTGCCAGATGCGGTCGGGCACCCGGCGGGGGTTGTCGTCGAGCAGCTCCCGCCCGACGACGAAGACGACCACCACGGCGGCCACGAGACCGAAGACGCTCAACACAGTCACGACCGCCGGTCGCCGGCGCACGGCCCACCAGATGTCGAACCACCGGTCCAGCAACCTGTCGCCAATCATCGGGGGCTGAAAGTACAGGCCCCCAGCCCGCCCCCTACCCTGGCGGGCGTGGAACGAGGCGACCTCACGCCGCTGGGCGAGTTGGTGCGGGGCATCCGGGTGTCGGTGTTCCGGCGCCTGCTGCTCGCCAACGTCGCCGGGGGCAGCGTGGTGCTGGCGTACAGCCAGCTGACGCTGGGCGAGAGCATCGCCCCGAAGGTGGGGCTACCGCTGGTGCTGCTGGCGTTCGGGGCGACGTTCGCGGTGTCGGCCGTGCTGGCCAACGTGTGGGCCTACCTGGCCTTCTCCCGCTCGGTGGCCTGGGTGGTGGAGGAGCGCCCGCCGACCGACGAGGAGCGGGCCGCGGTGCTGCGCCTGCCCTGGTGGTCGGCGCTGCGGCCCTTGCTGTTCTGGGTGGTCGGGGCGGTGATGTACGGCATCGCGGCGCCCCTGGCCGGCGCCGGGGCGCTCGACGTGCTGCAGATCGTCAACGCCATCGTCCTCGGCGGCCTGGTCACCTGCGCCCTCGGCTTCCTGCTGATCGAGCGGACGTTCACCTCTCTGTTCGCCCTCGCCCTGGCCGGGGAGCCGCCCCGCCGACCGGCCACCCTGGGCGTGCGCACCCGCCTGCTGTTCGCCTGGGCGGCCGGGTCGTGCGTGCCGCTGCTGGCCTTCGGCCTCGACGTGGCGGTGCCCGAGACCCGCATGCCCCCCGAGGCGGTGGTGGTGCTGACCATCGCCGGGATCGGGGCCGGGCTGATGGCCACGATCGCCACCGCCAAGTCGCTGGCCGACCCGCTCGACAGCGTGCGCGACGCCATCGGTCAGGTGCGCGACGGTCGCTTCGACGTCCACCTCACCGTCGACGACGGCGGCGAGATCGGCCAGGTGCAGGCGGGCTTCAACAACATGGTGGCGGGCCTGCGGGAACGGGAGCACGTGCAGGACCTCTTCCGCCGCCACGTCGGGCCGGCGGTGGCGGTGCGGGCCCTGGAGCACGGCACCGGCCTGGGCGGCCAGCAGAGCGACGCCAGCATCGTCTTCGTCGACCTCATCGGCTCCACGGCGATGGCCGAGGTGCTGCCGCCGACCGAGGTGGTCGACACGCTCAACGACTTCTTCGACGTGGTCGTGCGTTGCGTCGACGCCCACGGCGGCTGGGTCAACAAGTTCGAGGGCGACGGCGCCCTGTGCGTGTTCGGAGCGCCCGCCCATCAGCCCGACCACGCCTCCCGCGCCCTGCAGGCGGCCCGGCTGCTGCAGTCCGGCATGTGCGGCCTGGCCGAGCGCCACCCGGGCCTGCAGGCCGGGATCGGGGTGTCGTCGGGCCAGGTGGTGGCGGGCAACGTCGGCACCGAGGCCCGCTACGAGTACACGGTGATCGGGCCGGCGGTGAACGAGGCGGCGCGGCTCACCGACGTGGCGAAGGGCCGGCAGGTGAAGGTGCTGGCGTCCGGCGAGGCGGTCCGCCGGGCGGGCGGCGAGGCGGCGCAGTGGCGTGACGTGGGCAGCGTCGCCCTGCGGGGCCGCAGCAGCCCGACGCCGATCCGCGAGCCGATCCCCGAGCCCGTGTCCGCCGAGGCCCCGGGCGTCCCGACGTGACGACGGAGCCCGGATCGCCCGACATCCGGCTGCGTCGCCACCCGCAGCAGGCCCGCAGCCGGGAGCGGGTGCAGCGCCTGCTGGAGGCGGCCGACCACGTGCTGGCCACCGAGGGGTACTCGGCGCTGACCATGCGGCGGCTGGCCGACGAGGCCGGCGTGCCGGTGGGGACCATCTACCAGTTCTTCGCCGACAAGGCCGGCGTGGTCGACGCCCTGGCCCGGCGCTACATCGGCGAGTTCGACGGGATGATCGAGCTGCTGGTGGCCGACGCCGAGTCGCAGCGCTGGGACGACGTGGTGGGCACCGTGATCGACGCCGCCATCGACATCTACCGGTCGCGGCCCGGCTACCTGGCGCTGTGGATCGGCCGGCACCTGAGCCCGGAGCTCCAGCAGGCCGACGAGATGAACAACGCGGCGATCGCCGACGGCCTGCGCCGCATCCTGGTGGCCCAGTACGGCCTGGCCGACGACGAGCGGCTGGCCCGCAAGTGCCAGGTGGCGGTCCAGACCACCGACGCCCTGCTGCAGCTCGCCTTCCGCCTCGACCCCAAGGGCGACGACGCCATCCTCGACGAGGCCCGCCGCCTCCAGCGCCTCTACCTCACCGTCGTGGTCGACGACGCCGGCCCCTGACCGAAACCTCGACACGGCTGGCGCTCTGGCCACCACTTCTGTCGAAGTTTCGGTCGGTCGTCGTCCGGTCGGGCGGTCAGCGGCGGTGGAGGGTGCGGGTCCGCTTGTGGATCCCGCGGAAGGTTCGGTAGGCGCGGTCGTAGGTCGACCACGTGGTTGGGTCGGGCTCGTAGGTGGCCTGGATGGCGACGCGGTCGGGGATGTCGGCCCAGGTGAGCTTCCCCAGGGCGACCGCGGCGATGAGGCCGGCGCCCCGGGCGTTGGCCAGCACCGGCTCCGCCGCCTGCCGGATGGGGCGGTCGAGCACGTCGGCCATCGTCTGGCACCACAGGGGCGACTGGGCCCCGCCGCCGACGAACGTCAGCGAGTCGAACCGTCGCGCATCCCGGGGCAGGCGGACGAAGCCCTCGACCGTCTCCAGCATCCAGCGGGCGTTGAGCGCCACGCCCTCGAACACCGACCGCACCAGCGTCGTCCGGTCGGTCGCCAGCGACATGTTGAACCAGCCGCCCCGCAGGCGGTGGTCCTCCACCGGGGTGCGCTCGCCGTTGAGCCAGGGCGTGAACACCACGCCGTCGCTGCCCGGCGGTGCGGACGCGGCCATGGCGTTGAGCCGGGCCAGGGCGTCGGCGGGCACGTCGTCGGGGTAGACGACGTTGTCGGCCAGCCAGGTGAGGGCCTTGCCGGCCACGTCCTGCACGGTCGCCACCCAGTAGCGGCCGGGCACGACGGCCGGCAACGAGGCGATGTTGGTGCGCAGGTCGGTCTTCTTGTAGGGCACGTGGCAGGTGAGCCAGGCCGACGTGCCGACGTAGAGGTGCGCCTGGTGGTCGCCCACCGTGCCCGCCCCGACCGCGGCCGCCGTGGTGTCACCCGTGCCGGCGACCACCTGGACGTGGGTGCCCAGCCCCAGCTCCCGGGCCACCTCGGGCAGGATCGGCCCCACGATCGACGCCGGCGGCACCAGCTCGGGCAGGGTCGCCGGGTCGAAACCCGAGCGGGCGGCCAGCTCCTCGTCCCAGCGCACCGAGTAGGGGTCGCGGTTGTCGCTGCACCAGCGCAGCGCCGCGGTGTCGTAGCCGGCGACGGCCCGCCCGGTGAGCCGCATCGTGAGGTACTCGGGCACGTCGAGGAACCAGCGGGCGGCGGCGTAGGCGTCGGGCGCCTCGTGGCGCAGCCACTGCACCTGCCCCACCGGGTCCTTGCCGGTGGGCGACGGCACGCCCCCGGTGCGCCGCAGCCAGGTGGCCAGCCGCCGGGCGTTGTAGCTGGTGCCGGGGACGGTGATGCCGCCGCCGGTGAGCGCGCGGCTGTGACGGGCGCCCCGGCTGTCCATCCAGATGACCGCCGGGTGCACGGGACGGCCGGCCTCGTCGACCGCCACCGTCCCGCCCCACTGGGCACTCATGCAGACGGCGGCGATGTCGTCGGACGGCACCCCGGCACCTCCCAGCAAGCGCCGAGATGCCGTCACGACGGCACGCCACCAGTCGTCGGGGTCCTGCTCGGCGCCGCCTCCCGGCAGCAACCGCAACGTGGTCGGCTCGGTCTCGTGCCCGGCGATCGTTCCATCGTCGGTCGACACCAGGGCGACCTTGACCCCGCTGGTCCCCAGATCCACGGCGAGCGTGTACACGCCCGTCATCCCACGCCGGAGAAGACGCGGTCGAAGCGGCTCAGAGCGTCGTCGACCACCTCGTCGGTGTCGGCCATGCTCGTGTACAGCCGGCTGCCGGCGAGGGTGATCATCCCCTCGGCGGCGAACGCCGCGCCCATCTCCTCGAGCATGTGACGCCGGGGGCCGACCTCGCCGAACGCCGCCGGGTCGCGCAGGTCGAGCTGCAGCACCCCCGAGGTGTGCAGGTGCACGATCGACCCGAAGTTGTAGGTGACGTAGGGCAGGTCGTAGCGCCCGATCAGCTGCTCCAGCCCGGCCCGCAGCCGGTCGCCGGCCCGGCCCGCCAGCACCGGCGCCCCGGTGCGCTCCATCTCCAGCAGCGAGTGGTAGCCGGCGGCGCAGCTCAGCGGGTTGGCCGACAGTGTGCCGCCCACCAGCACCTTCACGCCCTTCGACGACAGCCCGCCGGCGAACACCGACATCACGTCCTGGCTGCCCCCGACGCCCCCGGCCGCCGGATAGCCACCGGCGACGCACTTGCCGAACACGGTCAGGTCGGGCCGCACGCCGAAGTAGCCCTGGGCGCCGCCGAGGCCGAGCCGGAACCCGGTGACCACCTCGTCGAAGATCAGCAGCGCCCCGAACTCGTCGCACAGCTCCCGGGCCTGCGCGGCGAAGTCGTACGGCACCGGCCGCACACCGCTCTCGGGGCCGACGGGCTCGACGATCAGCGCCGCGGTGCCGCCCTTGTCGCGGTTGGCCTCCAGCACCGACCGCAGCTCGTCGACGTCGTGGGGGAAGAACTCGTGGGTGCGGGCCAGGTTGTCGGGCGGGATGCCGGTCGCGTCGAGGGCGCCGGTGCCGGGCAGCCGCAGGGCGTACACCACCTGGTCGCTCCAGCCGTGGTAGCCGCCGCCCACCTTCACCACGTGCTCGTGGCCGGTGTAGGCCCGCGCGGCCCGCAGCGCCGCCATCACGCTCTCGGTGCCGCTGCCCAGCATGCGGAACTGCTCGACGGCGGGCATGAAGTCGTGGATGAGGCGGGCCAGCTTCAGCTCGTAGTCGTGGAACAGACCGGTGACCGGCCCGCACGTCTGCAGCAGCTCGATCACCTTCTCGCGCACCGGGGCGTAGTTGCTGCCCAGCACGGTGGGGCCGCCGGCCTGGAGGAAGTCGATGTAGCGGTTGCCGTCGACGTCCCACAGGTAGGCGCCCTCGGCCTTCTCGACGGCGAGCGCGAAGGGGTGGTTGAAGGCCAGGTTGTGCTGGACGCCGCCGGGGATGACCTGCTGGGCCTCGTCCGCCGCGGCCTTCGAGCCGGCGCAGTGGGTGTCGAACCAGGAGAGGTAGGCCTCCATGCGGTCGCGCCGCAGGGGCCGGGGCGGCGTGGCGACGAGGGCGTCGCAGCGCTTGACGATGTCGTCGATGTCCGGCCAGTCGGTGATGCCGTACTCGTGCTCGCGGGTCGGGTCGCCCATCAGCCGTCCGCCTTCCGGATCGCGCCGTACTTGTTGGCGATGGCGGCCATGATCACGGCCTCCAGTTCCTTGTCGGACAGGATCCGCGGTGTGCCCAGGGCGACCGACCGGGAGTAGAGCTCCGCCAGCCACTCCAGCAGCTCGAGGCGTTCGCAGGCCTCGTCGAGCGAGCGCCCGTAGGCCACCGAGCCGTGGTTCTGCATGAGCGCGGCGTTGCGGCCCGCGAGCGCCGCGGTGACGTTGGCGGCCAGCTCCTCGGAGCCGAAGGTGGCGTAGGGCGCCACCCGTACCGGCCCGCCCAGCTGGAGGATCGTGTAGTGGATGGCCGGCAGCTCGTCGTGCGTGCACGACACCGCGGTCGACGCCAGCGCGTGGGCGTGGGCCACGGCCCGGGCGTCGGGCTGGTCGGCGTAGACGCCCAGGTGCAGCGGCACCTCGGAGGTCGGTGCCAGCTCGCCGTCGACGTGCTTGCCGTCGAGGTCGACCACCGTGATCATGTCGGCCGTCAGCTTGGCCAGCACCCCGCCGGTGGGCGTCACGGCCACGTGCTCGTCGCCGCAGCGCACGGACAGGTTGCCGGCGGTCCCGACCACCAGCCCCCCTTCGCCGACCCGTCGGCTGGCGGCAGCCAGCTGCTCTCGCTCAGTCCCCCACATCATGAAACATGATCATAGGTTCATGTTTCGCAGGTGTGAAGTGGCGTGAACCGGGTGTGAAGCGAACCGCCCGTCCGCCGGTAGCGTGCCCCGGTGATGGGCAGCCTCCTGGACCTGCCGCTCGACACGCTTCTCGCCCGGTCCCGTGTGGCCCGCGACAGGCGTAGCGGCACCCGTGTGACGTACTCGCCGAAGGTCTTCATACCGCTGACGAAGCTGTGTCAGGACCGCTGTGGCTACTGCACCTTCGCCCAACCGCCCGCCCGGCTCGACGCGCCCTATCTGACGCCCGAGCAGGTGCTGCGGATCGCCAAGGCCGGCGCCCGGGTGGGTTGCCACGAGGCCCTGTTCACGTTGGGTGAGCGGCCCGAGGCCCGTTACCCGGTGGCGCAGCAGTGGCTCGACGAGCACGGCTACGCCTCGACGGTCGACTACCTGGTCGCCATGTGCCAGCTGGTGCTCGACGAGACCGGGTTGTTGCCGCACGCCAACGCCGGCGCCCTGTACCCCGACGAGCTGGCGAAGCTGCGGCAGGTCGCCCCCAGCCAGGGGATGATGATCGAGTCGCTGCGACCCGACCTCGACGCCCACCGGGGCGCGCCCGACAAGGTCCCTGCCCGCCGCCTGGCCACGCTGGAAGCCGCCGGGGAGCTGCGCATCCCCTTCACCACGGGGATCCTCGTGGGAATCGGCGAGGACCGGGCCGACCGTCTCGAGGCGCTCGAGGCCATCGCCGAGTCGCACCGGCGCTGGGGCCACGTGCAGGAGGTGATCGTCCAGAACTTCCTGCCCAAGCCCGGCACCGCCATGCACGGCGCCGCGCCCTGCCCGCCCGAGGCGCACCTGGAGGCGATCGCCTTCGCCCGCCTGGTGCTGCCCGACGACGTGGCCGTGCAGGCGCCGCCCAACCTGGCCGACGACTTCGGCATGCTGCTCGACGCCGGGATCGACGACTGGGGCGGCGTCTCCCCCCTCACCGCCGACCACGTGAACCCGGAGCGGCCCTGGCCGGCGCTCGACACCCTGCGGAAGGTGACCGAGGCCCGCGGCTTCGCCCTGGCACCCCGGCTCACCGTGTACCCGCAGTACTCCAACGCCTGGACGGGCGCGGCCGACACGTGGCTCGACCCCAAGCTGCGGTTCCCGGTGATGGACCGCTCCGACGCCGAGGGCCTGGGCCGCGACGATCCGGGCGCGGTGCTCCCGGAGCACACCCTGGAGGACGCCAAGGCCGGCACCGGGGCGGAGATCCTGCTGATCGGTGAGCGGTCGACCGCGTGGTACTCGGGGGCCGACGTCACGGCGCCCGCCGTCGTCCCGGCGCCGCACGACCGGGTGCGGGGCGCCGTCGCCGAGGTGCTCGACGGCGTCCGGCAGGGCCAGACCGTCGGCTTCGACGAGATCGTCACCCTGTTCGCCGCCCGCGGCCCCGAGGTGGGCGCGGTCGCCGCGCTGGCCGACGAGCTGCGGGCCGAGACCGTGGGCGACACGGTCACCTGGGTCCACAACCGCAACATCAACTACACGAACGTCTGCACCTTCAAGTGCAAGTTCTGCGGGTTCTCGAAGGGCCCGCTGTCGCTCAACCTGCGGGGCACGCCCTACCTGCTCACGCTCGACGACATCGCCGGCCGCGCCCGTGAGGCGTGGGACCTGGGCGCCACCGAGGTGTGCCTGCAGGGCGGCATCCACCCCGACTTCGACGGCGACTACTACATCGAGGTGGCCAAGGCGCTCCACGCCGAGGTGCCCGACATGCACCTGCACGGCTTCACCGCCCTGGAGGTCACCGAGGGGGCCAAGCGCCTGGAGGAGCCGCTCGACGTCTACATGAAGCGGCTGATGGACGCCGGCCTCAAGTCGCTCCCGGGCACCGCCGCCGAGATCCTCGACGACCCGGTGCGGGCCGTCCTCTGCCCCGACAAGATCGACACCGAGGAGTGGCTCGACGCCCACCGCACCGCCCACCAGGTGGGCCTGCGGTCGAACGTGACGATCATGTTCGGAGCGGTCGAGCGGCCCGACTCCTGGGCCCGCCACCTGCTGCGCACCCGCGACCTGCAGCAGGAGACCGGCGGCTTCACCGAGTTCGTCGGGCTGCCGTTCGTGCACATGGCGACGCCGATCTACCTGCAGCGCAAGGCCCGCCGCGGCCCCACGTTCCGCGAGGTGATCCTGGTCCACGCCGTGGCCCGCATCGCCTACCGCGGGCTGATCGACAACGTGCAGGCGTCGTGGGTGAAGCTCGGGCTCGACGGCACCGAGCAGCTCCTGCGCTCCGGGTGCAACGACGTGGGCGGCACGTTGATGGACGAGAACATCTCCCGGGCGGCGGGTGCGTCGCACGGCCAGGAGCTGTCGCTCGACCACCTGGGTGCGCTCGTGGAGGGCCTGGGGCGCCGCCTGGAGCAGCGCACGACGCTCTACGGTCGTCCCGTGGCCCGCGCGGAAGCCGCCGTCAGCTGACAACGAGCGAAATTGCGTTCGCCGGCCGGCTCCACGCGGGTTTTCGAACGCAATCTCGTCTGAGACCGGTTCTGGGGTTCTTCACGACATGACCTATCACCTCGGCGTCGACCTGGGGACGACGTACACAGCGGCGGCCATCGCCCGGGACGGGCGGGCGCTGCCGGCCACCCTGGGGAGCCGGAGCGTGGCCATCCCGTCGGTGGTGTACCTCGGGAGCGGCGGCGACGAGTTGCTGGTGGGCGAGGCCGCGGCCCGCCGGGCGGTGTCGGAGCCGAGCCGGGTGGCCCGGGAGTTCAAGCGGCGGGTGGGCGACCCCACGCCGATCCTGCTGGGCGGCAGCCCCATCGCCGCCGAGCTGCTGATGGCCCGCCTGCTGCGCTGGGTGGTGGGCCAGGTGGCGTCGACCGAGGGGTCGTCGCCGGCGTCGCTGGCGGTCACCCACCCGGCCAACTGGGGCGAGTACAAGCTCGACCTGCTGCGCCAGGCGATCCGCCACGTCGACCTGAAGGTCGACCACTTCGTGTCCGAGCCGGTGGCGGCGGCGTCGTTCTACGCGGCGCAGCGCGACCTGGCGCCGGGCTCGGTGGTCGCCGTGTACGACCTGGGCGGCGGCACCTTCGACGCTGCGCTGGTGCGGGTGGAGGGCACGTCGTTCCGGATCGTGGGGCGGCCCGACGGCATCGAGCGCCTGGGCGGCATCGACTTCGACCACGCCATCCTCCGCCACGTGTCCGACGTGCTGGGCATCGATCTCGACAGCCCCCTGCTCGACGCCGACGACCCGGCGACGGTGGCCGGGCTGCAGCAGCTGCGGCAGGACTGCGTGGAGGCCAAGGAGGCGCTGTCGGTGGAGTCCGACGTGTCGATCCCGGTGCTGCTCCCCGACCGGCACACCGAGGTGCGGCTCACCCGGCACGAGTTCGAGGCGATGATCCGGCCGGCGCTCAACGAGACGATCGTGGCGCTGCGGCGGGCGGTGGAGTCGGCCGGCATCGGGCTCGACGACGTGACCGCCGTGCTGCTGGTGGGCGGCTCGTCGCGCATCCCGATGGTCGCCCACCTGGTGACCGAGCAGCTGGGCCGCCCGGTCGCCGTCGACGCCAACCCGAAGGACGCGGTCCCGCTGGGCGCCTCGCTGGTCGCCTGGCGGGCCGCCCGCCCGGCCCCGCCCCAGGCCGCGGCGGCTGTCGCGGCGACGCCGGCGCCCACTCCCGCGGTCGACCCCCGGCCGGCGCCGCCCCGGCCGACCCCCGCACCGCAGCCCGTCGCGGCGTACCCCACACCGGCGCCGATGGCCGCGGCCCCCACGCCCCCGTCGAGCGGGCAGAACCGGAACCTCTACCTGGCCGCGGCCGCGCTGCTGGTCGTGGTGGTGGTCCTGGTGGCGATCGCGGCCACCCGAGGCGATGACGACGACCCTGGCTCCGCCGACCCCGGTGGGCCCCCGGTCTCCACCGACGACACCAACGGAACCACCGACACCACCTCGCTCGACGACATCCTCGGCCAGCTGGAGGACATCAGCGACGACCTGGGCGGCCTCGGCAGCGGCCAGGGACCGGCGCTGACCGCCCTGCCGGGCAGCGAGTGGAGCGACGAGGCCCGGGCGGATTACGTGTCGCAGTGCGTCGCCTCGCCGGACCTGTCGGCGGCGGCGACCCTCGGCAGCATCCCGGCCGAGGACATGTGTGGCTGCATGTACGACCGGACGCGGGACGCGGGCGCGTCGTTCGCCGACTTCAACGACCTCCTCACCGCCGCCGACATCAGCGAGGTCGACGCCGACAACACCGCCCAGGACGCCTTCACGACCGCGGGGACGGGCTGCGTCACCGACCTGATGGGCGCCGGCTGAGGAGGCGCGGCAACGGGCCCGCCACGTGCCAGGCTTGGCGGGCCATGGATCGTGATCTCGTGAAACAACTGCTCGACCAGGCGGGCGCGGAGCGCAACCGCGACGTCCTGGCCGAGATCATCCGCACCGCCTACGAGCTGGCCGGCGACGACGCCGACCGGCTCAACCTCAAGATCACGCGCGACGCCCTCAAGGAGATGCGGGCCGCGTTCCGCATGTTCGCCCCCTACGAGGAGATCCGGAAGGTCACGGTGTTCGGCTCGGCCCGGACCCACCCCAGCGACCCGCTCTACGAGCAGGCCAAGGTCCTGGCCCGCAAGCTGGCCGAGGCGGGCTGGATGGTCGTCACCGGTGCCGGGCCGGGGATCATGGAGGCGGCCAACGTCGGCGCCGGGCGCGACCGCAGCATCGGCATCAACATCCGCCTCCCCTTCGAGGAGGGCATCTCCGACCTGTTCGCCGGCTCCGACAAGTTGGTGAGCATGAAGTACTTCTTCACCCGCAAGCTCATGCTGATCAAGGAGTCGAGCGGGTTCGTGTCGCTGCCGGGCGGCTTCGGCACGCTCGACGAGACCTACGAGCTGCTCACCCTGTTCCAGACCGGCAAGGCCACCCCGTCGCCGCTGGTGCTGCTCGACGTGAAGGGCCTGGGCTACTGGGAGGGCTGGCAGCGCTTCGTCGACGAGCAGCTGAAGGCGGGCGGGCTGGTGTCGCCCGGCGACTCGAACCTGTACCTGATCACCGACGACGTCGACGAGGCCGTCGCCGAGGTGCGGGGCTTCTGGCGCAACTACCACTCCATGCGCTGGGTGGGCGGGCGGCTGGTGGTCCGGCTGCAGGCCGAACCGACGGCGAAGGAGATCGCCGAGCTGACCGAGGAGTTCTCCGACGTGTGCACCGAGGGCGGCATCGAGGCGTCTCCGCCGCTGCAGGCCGAGGTGTCCGACCGCGACGAGCTCGACCGGCCGCGCCTGGTGATGCAGTTCGACGTCCGCAAGGGCGGCCGGTTCCGCTCCCTGATCGAGGCCCTCAACCGCCTGCCCAGCGCTCCCCCTCTCACCTGACCTTCAAGGAACGAGGAACACCGCGAGGGGTGGCTCCGCTTCGGTCCCAGGGTCGACCTCGGCGAGGAGCTGGGCACGGGAACGCCACTCGGTGATCAGGTCCTCGCCCACCACGAAGTGCAGGACCGCGTCGGCGTCGGTGGGGGCGATGGTCCGGTGGGAGCGGACGGCGGCGGCGTGGCGCTCCCCGGTGCGGACGTCGTAGCCCCGCTTCTCCAGCTCCAGCACGAACCCGAACGCCGGCGTCACGATGTGCACCGGGTCGTCGATCTCCAGCAGGTAGCGCTCGTCGTGGTCGAGCCGGGCGGCTGTCGCCGACGTCAGGTCGCCGACGGCGGTCACCAGCTCCATCTCGGCGTTGTCCGTGTAGGCGCTGTCGACCGCGAACGCCGCCACGGCCACCGCGGCCGCCGTCGCCACCACGCCGAGCCGCACCGACGCCAGCGGCCGGAAGGTCAGCAGCGTCGCCAGCACCATCAGCGCCGTCGTGCCCCACGAGGAGAGCACCAGGTACGGCCACACCGGGCCGAAGATGCGGGAGATGGCCAGCAGCGTCGCCCCCTCGGCGACCGCCACCACCAGGTGCAGCCGCAGCAGGTCGCGGTCGCGGCGCCGCCACGCGACCACCACCGCCCCCGCCCACACCGCCAGCAGCGCCAGGCCCGGCAGCCGGGCGCCGAGGTCGAGCCTGGTGTCGGTGGTGCTGGCGACCTCCGCGGTCTGCTGGCGCAGGAGGGCGACGACGTCGAGGTGCTCGAGCCACACGTCGAGGGCCTCGCCGCGCGACACCCGGGCGGACGAGGGATGCCGGAAGCTCTCGACGATGACCGTCAGGTTCCCCGGGTCGCGGGTCACCTCCTCCACCAGCGGCGGCGCCACCAGCACCAGCGCCAGCCCGGCGGCCGCCCCGCCCCACACCAGCAGCGGCCGTCGGCCCGACGGGTCGCGCCACCCCCGGGCGACCACCACGCCGACCGCCAGAGCGCCCAGCGCCGCCACCGGCAGCACGTACGGGATGTGCGTCTCGGCGCAGAGCACCCCGGCGAAGGCCAGCACCGGCAGCGCCACCACGTCGCCCAGCAGCACCGACCACACCGCCAGCAGGAACACCCACCACCACACCAGCGGCATGTGCGGGTTCCAGGCCGACGTCAGCAGCTCCGCTCCGTAGCCCCGCAGCAGCACCGCCAGCACCGCGGTCGCCGCCAGGGCCAGCATCAGGCCACCACGGCGGTGGGCCAGCCACACCGCCAGCCCGGCGGCGACGGCGCTCAGCACCCCCGCCGCGGCCTGCAGCGCCCAGCTCGACGCCCCGAACAGCTCGTAGAACGGCCACAGGGCGTAGAAGCTCACCGGCCCCGGGTGGCTCCCCGTCTGCCCGTAGCCCTCGATCCGCCCACCCAGGCCCAACGCCGGCGGGTGCCCACCGCTGACGTCGCGCACCCGCATCTCCACCTGCGCCAGGTCGTGCAGGGTCAGCCAGTGCGGGTCGCGGAGCACCACGAGCGCCACCACCAGCGGCATCCCCAGTGCGACGGCCAGTCCCCCGACCGCCAGCCCGTCTCGTGAGAGGTGTCGGCCCGGTACGGGGCGGAACATTAACCCTACGTACCGCTGGGTCAGTCGAAGTCGTCGGGCTCGGCGAGCAGCACCACGGCCTTGTCGACCGCCCGGCGGGCCCGGGTCAGCCGCCGCTCGTCGACCGGCAGCTCATGGCCACCGGCGTCGATCGACTCACGGAGTCGCTCGATGGCGAGGTCCGCCAGCTCCTCGCTGATGGACTCCAGACGCTTGCGGATGTCGTCGAACTCACCGGCCACCCACCCAGGATGCCCCACGCCGCGACCCGGATGCGCGATCTTGATGGCGATGCCCGACGCGCCCCCCGACGACCTTCACGACTACGTCAGCTTCGAGGACCGGAAGGAGCACCGGACCTGGGTCTTCGACGTCACGTTCCTCGCCAGCAACTGGCGCTGCATCTTCGGCCAGGGTTGCCCCGGGGTGCTCACGGCCCCCGTCCCCGAGCTGGAGCAGGGCTGCTGCAGCTACGGCGCCCACCTGGTCGACGAGGAGGACGCGGCCTCGGTGCGCACCGCCGCCGAGCGCCTCACCGACGAGCAGTGGCAGCACAAGCCCGCGGCCGAGCGCCGGGACGGCCCCCTGCGCACCACCAAGAAGGGCAACACGGTCACCCGGTTGGTCGACGACGCCTGCATCTTCCTCAACGGCCCCGACCACCCCGGCGGCGCCGGCTGCGCCCTCCACCGGGGCGCCCTGGAGGCCGGCGAGCGGCCCATGGACTGGAAGCCCGACGTCTGCTGGCAGCTCCCGCTGCGCCGGATCGACCACACCGAGGACTCCGGTCACGTCACGTCCACCCTGCGCGAGTGGAAGCGGCGCGACTGGGGTGGCGGCGGCGAGGACTTCCACTGGTGGTGCACCGACGCCCCCGACGCCTTCGACGGCCACCGCCCCGTCTACGAGGAGCTGCGCGACGAGATCTCGGAGCTGGTCGGCGAGTGGGCCTACGACCGGGTCGTCGAGGAGATCGAACGACGGCGCGACAGTTCCACGCTCCTTCCACACCCGGTTTTGCGCCCGCCCGCTAGTGGAGAGGCCGGCTAGTTGGCGTTGTCGTGCTCGTCCTCTGCCGCCTCGTAGAGGCACCAGGTGGCGTGTGTGGCGCCAGGGTCGGCGCCGCACTCAGGGCACGGCTCAGCATCCGCCGGGTCAAAGATGGCGGAAAGGTCGAGGCTGTCGCTGCGCTTCAGCGCACGCGCCTCCTCGAATCGGCGATGTCGACCCTTCTTCACGGGCCTGCTCCCACATGAGGTTGCGTACGGCGGCGAATTCTATCGCCGCGGAGGTGCTGCTCGGAGTCCCCATTGGGCCTGCCGAAGGACTTTCCTAGCACATGACCTGCCCCGACCGGCGTTCTAGCACCAGGGCACCGGCACCGTTGAAGGCCAGCGCGGCCTCCCCCGACAGCAGCTGGCGCACCGGCTCACCGGCCACTTCTTCGCGCCATCCGGACAGGAGGCGTGACGTTCCGTCGCCCCGGACCAGGGCCTCGATGTCGGCCCGGGTGGCCAGCATCGACGTGTCGAGCTGCAGGTCGTGGGCCAGTTGGTTCACCCAGGCCGACGCCAGCGTCACCGCGGGGCGCACCGCGGTGTCGACCCCGTCGCGCTCGGGGAGCTGCAGCTCGCTCTCGTCGAGCACCTTGCCCTCCTCGATCGCCTCCTGCAGCTCGGCGGACGCGCCGCCCCGCAGGTGACGGCCGTCGAGGCCCCGCACCCGCTGCAGGTCGGCCTTGGTGGGCGGCGGCCGCTCGGCGATGGCGACGACGGCCAGGTCGGGCAACACGTGGCGCACGGGCCGGTCGGTCTCCTGGGCGCGGCGCTCGCGCCACGCCGCCACCGCCTGGGCCACGCAGCGGCCCCGGCCCTTGAGGCGACGGGCCTCCTTGATGCGCCACCAGGCCCGGGCCGGGTCGGCGGGCTCGCGGAAGCGCCGGCGCAGCTGCTCGCACTCGTCGAGCACCCACGACAGCCGACCCCGCTTGATCAGCTCCGTCTCCAGCGACTCCCACAGGTCGTGCAGGTGGGCGACGTCGGCGGCGGCGTACACGGCGGCGTTGTCGCCCAGCGGGCGCCGCAGCCAGTCGGTGAGCCGGTCGGCCTTGGGGAGGTGGATGCCCAGGCGCCGCTGCAGGACCGCTGCGAGGCCCGGCGACCCCAGCCCGACGAAGCCGGCGGCGATCTGTGTGTCGACCAGGCTGCGGGGCAGCACGCCGCAGGCCCGCTCGAGGATCGCCAGGTCCTGCGCCGACGCGTGCATGAGGCAGTCGCCGTTGCCGTCGAGCAGCTCGGCGAGCGGGGCGATGTCGACCTCCAGCGGGTCGACCAGCGCGATCTGCCCGTCCCAGCCCAGCTGCAGGAGCGCGAGCTGCGCGTAGTAGGTGCGCTCGCGGTGGAACTCGGTGTCGAGGGCGTAGGCCTCAGCCGTCGACGCGGAGGCGACGACGGCGTCCAGCTCGGCGCGCGTCGACACCCACGTGTAGGCCGGGGTGGCGAGACGGCCTACGGCTCCATCCCCGTGTTGGTGGGTCGGTCGGCCTCGATCCAGGCCTTGGTGCCGCCGGCGACGTTGACGGCGTCGATGCCGTTGGTCCGGAAGAACTCGGCGGCCTTGTGGCTGCGGCCGCCCATGGCGCAGATGACGTAGACGGTGCCCTCTTTGGCCTGGGCCTCGTCGAGGCGCTCGGGCACGGTGCCCAGGGGGATGAGCTCGGCGCCGGGGACGTGCCCACCGTCGTACTCGTCGGGCTCGCGCACGTCGATCAAAGTGACGCCCGCGGCCTGCAGCCGCGCCAACTCGGTGACATCGATCTCGGGGACGGTGCTCTGGGGGGCGTCCATTCCCGCAGGCTAGCCCTTACGGGGAACTTGCCGAGGCAGGTCCTCGGGCGTGTCAGCGTCCGCGAGGGCGGCTGTGTCCAGGTCGTCGACCCAAGCGACGGTCAGCCCCGCCGCTTCGACGGCTCCCCCGACCGACCGCTCCCCCGCGTCGAACTGCTTGCGCAGGGGCTCGGCGACCCGGCGGTGCCAGGCGGCGTGGAGCCACTGCGCCCGCTCCCCGGTCGGGACGGCGACGTCGTGGTGCGCCAGGGCCGCGACGGTGGCCTGCAGCGCCGCCGCGGAGGGGGCCACCAGGTCGCAGGCGACCACCAGCACCACGTCGTGGCGGGCGGTGCGGAGGGCGGTGAGGAGGCCGCCGAGGGGACCCTCGCCGGGGTGGTCGTCGGCGACGGCCTCGATGTCGAGCCCGGCCAGCGCGCCCCGGCGGCGGGCGTCGTCGTCGGGGCTCCCGGAGCCGACGACCGCCACGTGCCCCGCTCCGGCCCTCCGCACCGCCACCGCCACCCGGCGCAGCATCGGCGCGCCGTCGATCTCCACGAGCGCCTTGTCGGTGCCCATGCGCCGGCTCCCGCCCCCGCACAGCACCGCGGCGCTCCATTCCCGAGTCATCTGTGGTCGCTCCGCCGGACTCGAGTCGTTTGCGGTCGGTCTCCGATCACAAGTGACTCGTCCTCGGCGTGGCGACCACGAACGACTCGGGTCATGGCTCAGACGCCCCCGTAGCGGGCCTCGACGCCGCGGCTCTCGCCATGGGTGGCGACGGCCGCGGCCAGGTCGGCGAGGAACTCGTCGGCGACGGCCACGTGGGACGGCGACAGGATGGCGTGGAGGCCGCCCTGCTGGCGGTCGAGGTGCCAGCCGCGGTCGTCCATCACGTCGCCGACCGCGGCGACGTCGACCGCCTCCGGGTCCGCCGAGGCGATCTCCAGCACGCCAGCCACCGGGTCGCCGGTCACCTGCAGGCCGTCGATGGCGTCGATCCCGGCCCGGATCCGGCGGGCGGCGTCGAGCACCTGTCCCGCCAGCCGCAGGTAGCCCTCCTCGCCCAGGTAGCGGATCGTCGCCCACGCCGCGGCGATCGGCGCCGCCGGGCGGGTGCCCGCGGTGGTCGCCGAGCCGTAGACGCCGCCGGGCCAGCGGTCGAACACGAAGAACTGCTGGCCCAGCAGCTCCTCGTTCCGGTGCACCAGCACCGACGCGCCCTTGAAGCACCACCCGTACTTGTGGATGTCGGCCGACAGCGACGTGACGCCCTCCACCCGGAAGTCCCACGGCGGGATCGGCTCGCCCAGCCGCTCCAGGAACGGCAGCAGCCAACCGCCCAGGCAGGCATCGACGTGGCACAGGATCCCCCGCTCGGCCGCCAGCTCCGCCAACGCCGGGATCGGGTCGACCACGCCGTACGGGTAGCAGGGCGCCGAGCCGACGACGAGCGCCGTCCGCTCGTCGACCGCCTGCGCCATCGTCACCGGGTCGGCCCGGCCGTCGGCGCCCACCGGCACCCGGACCTCGGTCACGTCGAGGTAGTGGCAGGCCTTGGCGAACGCCGGGTGGGCGGTCTCGGGCACCACGATCGACGGCACCTCGGTGCCCCGGGCCAGCCGGGCGTGGTCCCGGGCCACCTGGACGGCGAGGAAGATGCTCTCGGTGCCACCGCTCGACAGCCGGCCGCCGCGGGGGTCGCCGTGGAACAGGTCGGCCGCCATGGCGACCACCTCGCGCTCCATCCGCAGCAGGCTCGGGAAGGCGAAGGGATTCAGGTAGTTCTCGTGCAGGTAGGCGAGGGCGACCGCCTCCTGCAGGTGCTCCAGCCCGGGGTCGGCCGGGTTGTAGACGAGGCTGAACGTGCGGGCCCGGCGCCAGTCGGCGTCCTCGCCCCGGCCCGACTCCAGCTCGGCCAGGAGGTCGTCGGCGGAACGGCCCTGCGACGGGAACGGCTCGGTCACGGTCAGCCCCCGTAGCTCATGCGGGTGTCCTCCATGCGGAGCACCGGCGTGTCCTCGGCCTGCTGGAAGGCGCAGGCCACCACCTCGCCGATGAAGAACGTGTGGCCGCCGCAGTCGACCGGCTGGCGCACCTCGCAGGCGATCCAGGCGGTGGCCTGGTCGAGCACCGGAGCGCCGGTGGGGCCGTCGTGGAACGGGAAGCCGTTGAGCGTCGACGCCGCCTCGTCGACCTCCACCGGCTTGGTGAACTTGCGGACGATCGCCCGGTCCTCCCGCGAGACCGTGTTCAGCGTGAAGCTCCCGCCGCCCTCGATCAGCTCGTGGGTGAGCGCCGTCTTCTCCACGCCGATGCCCAGCAGCTTCGGCTCGAAGCTCACCTGGGTGGCGAAGTTCAGGGTCATGGCGTTGCGGCGGTCGCCGTGCCTCGATCCCACGACGTAGAGGCCGTACGGCATGGTCCACAGCAACCGCCGCCGCATGCGGTCGTACTCCTCCTGCTCGTCGGGCGTCTCGACACCGGACGGGAACGGTCCGATCGGTCCTGAGCCTCCAGGAGCTGCCATGCGCAGAAGCTAACTGGCTCGGCGCCGGCCGAGACCGCTCATGCCCTGGCGGGGTACGATGTTACCGCGCGGTCACTGGTGGGGACGTGGGGGGCAGGAGCGCTGGGGAACGAGACCATCACGGCGGACCTGCCGCGGCTCGCGGCCGTCGAGGTGCGGCTGCCGGCAGCGACGGCGGTCGACGCGGGGACGCGCGCGGTCGGGCTGGACGGGCTGCGGGCGCTGGCCGTGCTCGGCATCGTCGTGTACCACG
>Ga0193742_1000382_pt1 | contig 30855 bp, 26 predicted proteins | sample L2c1metaG_FD_165511 | JGI IMG/M metagenome (GOLD analysis project Ga0193742, IMG submission 165511) | Soil microbial communities from a riparian zone of the East river system, Colorado, United States - L2c1 | ecosystem: Environmental > Terrestrial > Soil > Riparian zone | place: USA: East River... | reverse complement strand
CCTGCTCGACGCCGGGTACCAGGTGCCGCGGGCTCCGTCGCCCGAGGTTGTCGAGGAGGTCGTAGCTGTAGGGCGCCACCTTCAGCTGGCACAGCCACCGGAACACAACGGGCGGCGGGGCGGCGACGGTCACCGCCCGGAACAGCACCTGCTCGGCGTCGGGGAGGACGTCGTCGCACGGGTAGCGCCGCCCACGCTCCTCCGCCGTGGTGCCCCAGTGGTCGATCACGCCCCGCACACTCATGTCAGGACACTGCCCTACCCCAACCGGGTCAGCACGTTCCGGGTGATCTGTTCGATCTGCGGGTCTCGGCCCGCCAGCCCGTGCGCCCAGTCGGTCGACCCCGAGGTCACCACCGTCGCGCCGGCCCTGTTCGTGTAGGCGCCCAGCACCGCATGGCCGTGACGGATGCGTTCCATCGCCTCGGGCTCACGCGTGCCGAACACCCGTGACGCGATGTACTCCAACTCGCTCGGCTCGCCCGGCTTCGGCGGACGGGGCGCGGTCTCGCGCGTGAAGTGCTGCGTGGGGCACGTGCCGAGGATCTCGAACGTCGGCGGCGTGCCGTCCTCGCCGGTCGGGTACGGTAACCCGTCCCGGTAGTTGAACACGCACCCGTCGCACTCGTAGCCGACGACGGTCGCGCCGGCGCCGAGCACGTCGCCGTAGCCGAGCCCGGTGCCGTCGAAGATCCAGTGCCCGGCGCGATGCACGGTGTAGCCGCCGAGACCGGCGGTCACGTTGCGGCCGATGCGGTGGTAGCCCCCGCGGGTGAAGGAAACGCCCGTCATGTGGTTCTCGGGACGACCGACGATCACGTCGGACCAGAAAGTCGTCACCTCCGGCTCGCGGTCGGTCTCCGTGAGCGGGTCGTCCTTGAAGAAGCCCTTGTACCCGACCATCACGTCGTGATCGTCACCCTCGATGCGCACCTGCCACAGCGACGTGTTGCCCGAGAAGAACGCGGCGTTGCCGCCGCGGGCGACGAACGCTTCGACCGTGTCGCGCATGCCGCGGGACCAGTACTCGTCGTGGCCGACCGACAGGTACAGGCTCGCGCCGTCCAGCACCTCCGGGTGGGCTGCGAGATCGGCGTTGGTGCACACACCGATCTCGAACCCTTCGCGTTCGGCCCACTCGATGAACGGCAGCTCCCAGTCGGGCCAACCGGCAGACCCGGCGTAGCCCGACAGGTGGTTGAGCTGGAGGTAGCCCACGTGCGCGGCGTTCTGTGGATCGGGCGCGCCCGTCCCCGTCACGCGACGGCCCTTGCCCGGCGGCTTGTACAGGTAGCCGGCCGCCATCGGCCGCTGCATGGCGACGTGGGTGCCGCCGGTGTACAGGTTCGGTCCGCCGAAGTCGTTGTAGGCGTGCCACGTGTTGGTCGCCAGCGCGACGACGATGCGGGTGCCCGCCGACGGACGCACGACGAAGAACGCGTGGTCGCGGCGCACCTTCTCGCCGACGTCGATCTCCATGACGACCTCGTAGTAACCCGACCGCCACGTCGGGTCGACGTCGAGCGTGAGCGCGACGGGCCAGCCGCACCCCTTCGACGAAGCGTCCTCCGGCGTCTCGTGCTCGTCGGCCGCGACGGCGGGCGCGCTGCACACGACCTCCCTCGCGCCACCGACCCGCGCCACCTCGACGCGCACCGGCCGCCCCGCGGACGACGACATGTGCAGGCCGACCCGCTCACCCGCGCTCACCGACTGCGGCCAGCAGTACCCCGTGACGACCTCACGCCCCATCGCCCCGACCCTAACGTCGGCGACCTCCGGCAGTCTTCCAACGGAGGACCGCGACCAACGGCGAGCAGGCCCCCACCCGAAATCTCTTATGATGGTATAGATGAAATACGACGCCGGTCGGCAGCAGACCACCACGCTCCCGACCCGAGCGCTCGAAGTCGTCGAGAGCTGAAGGACGGATCCATGTCACTCGATGTCGCGACGAGAGCCATCCTCGATCAGTTGGCCGAGGCCAGCGGCAGGCCGCTCGTCGATTGCACACCCGAGGAGGCCCGGGCCATGAAGGCCTCCGTGGCCACGCTGGCGGGACCCGGCCCGGCGATGATGAGCGTCGAGGACCATCGGGTGCCGGTCGCCGGAGGCGAGGTCCCGCTGCGCGTCTTCATCCCGCCTCAAGGTGCCCGAGCCGTGATGGTCTACCTCCACGGGGGCGGATGGGTGATCGGCTCGATCGATTGGCTCGACACCATGGCGCGCAAGTTGGCCGAGCGAATGTCCTGCGCCGTCGCGCTCGTGGGCTACCGGCTCGCGCCAGAGCACCGCTACCCGATCGCTGCCGACGACTGCTACGCGGCGCTCGAGTGGGCTCACCGATCCCTCGAGGAGATGACGGGCCGCAGCGACGCACCTCTGGTCGTGGCGGGCGACAGCGCGGGCGGCAACCTCGCTGCTGTGACAGCTCTTCGCGCGCGCGACCGGGGTGGCCCGCCGATCGCGCTCCAGGTGCTCATCTACCCGATCACCGACGCCGACCTCGACACACCGTCGTACCTCGACCCCGAGAACCAGCTCCTCCTCACGCGCACGGACATGGTGTGGTTCTGGGACCACTACGCCCCAGATCCTGATCGCCGCTTCGAGCCCGACGCTTCGCCCCTGCGCGCGAGAAGCCTCGCCGGTCTCCCCCCTGCCGTCGTCATGACGGCGGAACACGACGTCCTCCGCGACGAGGGCGAGGCGTACGCCGAGCGACTGGCGAGAGAAGGCGTCCCGGTCGACTTCCGCCGTCACGCCGGCCAGACGCACGGCTTCTTCACCCTCCTCCTGCTGCCCGGGAGCGAGCGGGGCTTCCAGCAGGTCGTCAAGGCGGTGCGTGCCTGCATCGTGCGCCATGCCCCCGGACGAGACTGAGAGCCACGCGTCTGGTTCAGGGCAGGCTGCGCTCCGCGGACAGCGACGCAAGCGCGTCCAAGACCGGCAACACGAGGTCGGCCGGCCCGGACGGCAGCTCGAACGCGCATTCCCTGACGCCCGCCGCTTCGAAGTGATCGAGCTTGGCGTGGCTTGCATCCGCCGTGAACGGGACGATCTCGATGTCCGCCGGATCGCGACCTGCGTCGGCCACCAGCTCGTGCAAGCGGACGATGCCGTCGCGAAGGCCCCTCGCCCCCATCGGGATCCACCCGTGGCCGAACTCCGCGATGTGCTTGAAGGTGGTCTCGTTGGCGGCCCCTCCGACGAAGACAGGAAGGGGGCGTTGGCGCGGCTTGGGCCACTGCCACGAGGGCGACAGCGTGACGTGCTCACCCGCGAAACTTGCCGCCTCGTCCTCCCACAGGCAACGCATGGCCAGCGCGTGCTCTCGCGTCCGACGGCGTCGTGATGCGGGGTCGACGCCATGGTCGACCATCTCTTCGATGTTCCACCCGTAGCCGATGCCAACGCGCAGACGGCCGCCCGACAGATGGTCGAGCGTTGCCAGCGCCTTGGCCGTGGCGATCGGCTCGCGCTGCGCGACGAGGAGGATGCCGGTCCCGAGCCGAAGAGTCGACGTCACCGCCGCGGCCGCTCCGAGAGCGACGAAGGGGTCCAGGATTCGTGTGTAGCGCGCAGGAAGGTCGCCGCCGAGCGGGTACGGCGATGTGCGACAGATCGGGATGTGCGTGTGGTCCGGCAACCACATCCCGTGGAGGCCCCGATCTTCGACGGCACGGGCCAGGAGGGCCACCGGAAAGGACGTGTCCGTCGCGACCACGGTGACGCTGATCCTCATCCCGGACGCGCCTCGACGACGTCGTTCGGGACCATCCCTAGTACGACCTCGGCAGGTCGAGCACATGCTCCGCCACGTAGTTCAGGACCATCTCCTGGGGGATGGGCGCGAGGCGCATCAATCGCGCCTCCCTCCAATACCGCTCGACGTCGTACTCGGTCGCATAGCCGAAGCCACCGTGCGTCTGCATGGCCGTGTCGGCGGCCGCATAGCCCGCATCAGCGGCCAAGAGCTTCGCGATGTTCGCATGCTCACCACATCGGAGCCCGTTGTCGTAGCGCCACGATGCCTCTCGAATGACCAGCTCGGCGGCCTTGAGGTTGGCGTAGCACTGCGCGAGCGGGAAGGAGATCCCCTGGTTCTGCCCGATCGGTCGACCGAAGACGATGCGGTCGGTTGCGTACCGGGTGGCCTTCGACAACGCCGCCCGCCCGATTCCGAGGGCCTCGGAGGCGACCAGGATCCGCTCCGGGTTCAGGCCGTCCAGCAGGTACTGGAAGCCGCGACCCTCCTCACCGACACGGTCTTCGACGGCGACGGGAAGCTGCTCGTAACGCACCTCGCACGACACCACCGCGTTGCGCCCGGCCTTGGAGATGGGAGTGATGTGCACCTCCGGTCGTTGGAGGTCGGCCAACAGGAGCGTCAGTCCGTCGGTGCGTCTTGCGCAGTCCTTCAAGGGTGTCGTACGCACGAGGAGCAGGACCTTCTCGCAGTGGGTCGCCTTGGTGGTCCACACCTTTCGGCCGGTGACCTCGTACACATCCCCCCGGCGCACCGCACGCGTGGTGATGGACGTCGTGTCCGTTCCGGCGTCCGGTTCCGTCACGCCGAAGGCGACGTGGAGCGCACCATCCGCGACTCTGGGGAGGTACTTGCGCTTCATCGCTTCGGACCCGTGCTTCACCAGGGGGTTCATCCCGAAGATCGAGAGGTGGATGGCGGAGCACCCGTTCATGGCCGCACCCGAGGCGGCGATCTCCTCGAGGAGGACGGAGGCTTCCGTCACGCCTCGGCCGCCTCCGCCGTACTCCTCCGGGATGGCGACGCCGATCCACCCGCCGGCGGCCAGCTTCTCGTAGAAGTCCCACGGGAACTCGTGGTTGGCGTCTCGCTCACGCCAGTAGCTGTCGTCGAAGTCCGCGCACACCCTTCGGATGCCCTCGCGAAGAAGTTCGATGTCCTGATCAGCCTCGAACTGCAACCGACCCTCCCTCGTAGATGTGCGCGGCGTCTGTCACGCTTGCCACTCCTCGAAGACCTCTGCCTCGTGCTCGCCGGCTCGGGGCAGGGTGAAGCGTGGGAGCTGTGGCGTGCCGTCGAACAGTGCGGGGTGTCGGACGACACGGACGGGACCCACGATCGGGCTGCTCGAGCTCGAGTAGAGGTCGTTGTGAAGCACCTGCGCGTCGACGAGGTGGTCGTCGAGGTCGTGCACAGGCGCGGCCGGCACGTCGTGGGCGCGAAGTCGCCCGAGTGCCTCTTCCGTCGGAAGATGCTGCGTCGCACTCTCGACCAGCTCGAGCAGGCGCTCGATCGGGTTTCCGGCGCCGCCGGTCGCCTTCAACTCGTCCTTCCACTCCGGATGACCCATCGCCTCAGCCGTCCGCCCGATCTGGCGTCCGCTCACCGGGGTGACGACGATGTGACCGTCGCTGGTCTTCACGACCGGTGACCGTGTCGGGGGGATGCGCCGATCGTCGGCGAGGAACGTGCGGGATTGGAAGAGGTCGACGAAGTTGAAGTAGGCCGCGACGTCGAGCATCGCGACCTCGACTCGTCGACCGCGCTTCGTGGCGGAGCGCTCGACGAGCGCGGCGAGCACGGCCTGCACGGCCACGAGGGCGGTGCACTTGTCGATGATCGCCGTCGCGACGGTGTGCGGGCGGCCGGGGTGACCTTGCGCGTGGGCGAGGCCGCTCAGGGCTTGGACGACGCTGTCGAACACCGGTTCCGCGGCTCGCGGACCGGTCGATCCGAAGCCGGTGATCGCAAGTCGGATCGCCCGTTGGTTCGTCGCCGCAAGCACGTCGTCGCCCACGCCCAGGGCCTCGGCGACGCCGGGTCGAGAGTTCTGGATGACGACATCGCTCGCCGCCACGAGTCGGAGGAACCTGTCCCGACCGTCGTCGAGCGTGAGATCCAGTTGGATGCTCCGCTTGCCGCGATTGACGTTCAGCCAGAACGCGCTCACGCCGTTCCGGGTGAGTCCGAAGTTCCGAAAGGGATCACCCCGACCCGGTCGCTCGACCTTGACGACGTCAGCGCCGAGGTCCGCCAGGGCGAGCCCCGCCATCGGTCCCGACACGTACTCGGCCGTCTCGACGACTCGAACCCCGGCCAAGGGCGGCTGCACTCGCTCCACAAACTATGATGATAGTAGCCACTGATTAGGGCAGGCAAGCCGCTCCCTCGCCCCCTACTGCGACTGGCGACCCCAGCCGACCGGCTTGTTCATCTCCGCGCCATGACGCCGGCGCACGTAGTTCGCCCACTCCCCCAGATGGCGCTCCATCGCGCTACGTGCTGCCCCGGGGTCGCGGGCCTCGATCGCATCAAGGATCGCCCGGCTCGACTCGACGACAGCCTTACGTCGCGCGGTTGCGTATCTGATCCCGACGCTCTCCATCAGGGACCGGAGCGACGTCAGCAGGTAGAGGTACACGTGGTTGTCGGCGCCCTCGGCGATGCGGTCGTGAAAGGCGCGGTAGGCCTCGAGGAAGTCGTCGCCTCCCTTGGCCGTCGAGATGGCCTCGACGGAGGTGCGCAGCGCCTCGATGTCCTCGGGGGTTGCCTTCACGGCGCAGCCTGCAGCCATCGCCGGTCCGAAGGCCTCCCAGCTGCCCACGACGTCTTCGAAGGGTCGGCGCGAGAGCGCGAGGAGCAGGCTCAGCAACGACGCGAAGTTGTTGCCGCCTGGATCGGCGACGACCGGTCCCCCGCCGGGCCCGGGTCGAATCGTGAGAACACCCTCGAGCTCGAGATAGCGCAGCGCCTCCCGGACGGTCCCTCGCCCGACGCCGTAGTTGCGGATCATCTCGTGCTCCGGGACGAGCTTGGCACCGGGTTGGAGGCCGCTGTCGATGATGTCCTTGACGATCCGCTGCGCGAGCAGGGTCGCGACCTTCTGTGGCCTGAGCGCGTTCGGACCGCCGTCCGAACCGAGCGGCGACTGACCCCCGGTGCCTCCAGGACTGGATTGTGAACTCAATCGCGCTCCCTTTCAACGTACGAGACCGCAAGGTCGACCCGTCGGTCTCGAACCACGGAATCGGCGAGCGCGTCGGAGTCACAGTACCGGGCGTCGTCCGACGCACTCGCCCTCAGATAGTCGCCGGCCGGCCCCCTGTCACGCGCCACCGTCGTCGGACTCCTCAGCGGCAATCGCGCCCACGCGGTTCGTTCGTAAGCCCTGGAGAGCACGTGGCACATCGGCGTGAACCGCCGAGATCATCTCGAGTGCCAACGAGTAGTCGAACGACCCCAACTGACCCAGCCGAAGCCACTGGTTGAGCGCCATCTTCGTGGTTCGGATCGCTACTTGAGGGCCGTCGGCCAGTCGCCGCGCAATCGCGTGAGCTCGCTCGACAGAGGTGCCGGAGTCCACGACCTCCGTCACCAACCCGAGACGCTCCGCCTCATCGGCTGAGAGCCAATCCCCCGTCATCAGATACTTCTTCGCTTGCACGAGGCCGACCGCCAGCGGCCAGATCAGCGCCCCTCCGTCGCCGGCGGTCAACGCGGCACGAACGTGCCCGTCTGCGACCCGGGCTCCTCGTTCGATGATGATGAAGTCGCACAGCAGTGCAAAGGCAAGCCCCGCACCCATGGCGACGCCGTTGATGGCAGCGACGATCGGCTTCTCGAAGTCGATGTGCGCCTGTACGAGCTCGCGGGCATCCCGCATCACACCGAGCAACGAGCTCGGGTCGCGATTCATGTTCTCGACGAGAGACAGATCGCCGCCGACGGAGAACGCCCTGCCAGCGCCGGTGACCACCGCCGCGTTCACGGACTCGTCGCTCGCGACCGTGCGAAGGATCGTCGACAGCTCCTTGTGCGCAGCATCATCCATCGCGTTGAGCGTGTCCGGCAGGTTCAGCCTGATCGTCGCAACGCGGTCGGCAACCTCGACCTCCAGGAACTCCAGATCGGCGTACCTCTCGGCGCTCGTCACGTCGTTCCTCCTATGACCGCTGGCCCGGCACGCTGCAGGACCCAGCACACGGAACGAAGACCGGGAGCGTGAGCTCCGTTCCGGCGGCCTCGACGAACTCGATCGTCACGTCGAGGCCGACGGCCATGTCCGACGGCGTAGCAAGGACGTTGCCGACCAGTCGAGCACCGGGGGCTTCGAGTGGTTCCGCCAGTGCAACGATGTGCCCCTCCAACACCGGCAGCAGGGGATCGAGTTGATGGCGCAGCACCGACCAGGTGAAGACCGTTGCCTGCGGCGCCATCACGCTCCAGTGCCAGTCCGGGCTGGCGCAATGCGGGCAGCGGAGCGCGGGGTACCAATGAACCATTCGACAGCGACCACACCGCGGCATGGCCAACTCGTTCCTCCGCGTGTGATCGAAGAACCCCCGGAAGAGTGGATCTACTTCCGTCGAACCGAGCACCGATCCATAGAGCTGACCCAGCTGCTCTCGCTTCTCGACACACTCGTTCGTCATGACGCTTCCTGGCCCAGCACGATCGCGCAGTATTGGGACCCGGTGAGCAGTCCGACCAGCCCCGTCACCGCGTCGGGAACCTGCCCGGTCCCCGCAGTCCCGCGCAGTTGCCGCACGGCCTCGATCACGTGCGCGATGCCGAGCACGTAGGCGTGCGACAGGAGCCCGCCATGGGTGTTGATCGGGGTGTCGCTGTTGCGCATCCCGACCGTGTCGCCTGAACCGATGTACTCCACGGCAGAACCTTGCTCGCACAAGCCGATGTCTTCCATTTGGAGGAGCAGGCTGATCGTGAAGCAGTCATACAGCTGAACGAAGTCCATCTCGCCCAGCCCCATCCCGCTGAGCTCGAGCGCCCGACGACTGGCGATCCGCGCCGATTCGAAGAACGGGTAGCCGCGGCTCTGGGTGAAGAAGTCGCTCATGCGGTCCGGGCTGCTCGAGAAGGCACCACCGCGGATGTCCACCGGCACCTGCCGTAGGTCACGGGCCCGATCGCTTCCGACCGTCACGGTCGCGCCGGCCCCGTCGGTCAGGAGGCAGCAGTCGGGAACTCGTAGCGGCTCGGCCACGAACGGAGCAGCCAGGTAGTCATCGAAGGTGAGGGGCTTGGAGAGTTGGCCCGAACCGTTCGCGAGAGCGTGCGCGCGGAGCTCGACGGCGAGTCGACCCAGTGCCGGCTCGAGGTCGACGCCATGCACGTGCTTGTAGCGATTCGCCATCGCGGCGAAGAGCACGGGCTGCACGAAGAGGCCGGTGGGCCGCTCCAAGGCGTACTTCATGGACCCCGGCGAACCACCGAGGCCATGGAACGCCCCTGCGTGCGAGCCCCAGTCGACCCCGAAGTAGGACAGCACGACCGCGGCGCTTCGGGACTCGATCGCCTCCTTGGCCGCGAGATGGGCTCCGGCGATACCTGCTCCATACGTGCCGGCGGTGCGGACCGAGTAGCTCCGCGTGACGCCGATGCAGCGCGCCACCTCGTCGGGTGGCGCAGCCGTGGGCATCAGTCCACCCTCGGTGATGATCATGTCGACGTCGGAGCCAGCCAGGCCGGCGTCGGCCAACGCCTTCTCGACCGCCTCGATCACGAGCGCGGTCAACGACCGCTGGCTGCGGCGCACGTACGGCGTCTCACCGATGCCGACGATGGCAGCCGACCGTCTCACGACACGTTCACATCTGCGAGCACGCGGATCGCGGTCTCTTCGAGATCTTGCCTGACGACCTTCCCGGTGACGTTGCGAGGGAACTCGTCCTCGCGGATGAAGGTCACGGCACGGGGAAGCTTGTACTTGGCCAACCCGACGGCCCGACAGTGATCCAGGAGGGCCTCAGGTGTGACGGCGCTCGCCCGCGTCGCCACGAACGCCACCGGCGTCTCCCCCCACCTCGCGCTCGGCGCACGAACGACCGCGGCCTCGACCACATCGGCATGCGAGAGGAGCGCCCGCTCCACCTCGGCGGGATAGATGTTCTCTCCGCCCGACTTGATCAGGTACTTCTTGCGGTCCACGAAGTCGAGCGAACCGTCGAGGTTTCGCACCAGCATGTCGCCCGTGTGGAACCAGCTGCCTTCGAGGGCCTCGGCCGTCGCCACCGGGTCGTTCCAATAGCCGGAGAACAACGTCGGACCTCTGAGGAGCAGCTCCCCGGGCTCACCCCGGGCGACCTCCTCGCCGGCGTCGTCGACCAGCCGGACGTCACAGAACGACGACTGCTCCTTCGCGAGCGACTGTGGCCGCTCGCCAGGGGCACTCAGCACCGTGCACACGCACGGGACCAGGCCCGCTTCGGTCGAGCCGAACGAGTTGAGGAACGGCGCATCGAGGCTCTGGGTGAGGCGCGCGATGTCCTCCGGCGGGAGCAGATCGGCCATGCAGCCCGCGACCTGCACGCCCCGGATCGTCCGAGGGCGCACCCTGAGCTCCTCGACGAGCGGTTCGATCGTTCCCGGCATCATCAGGAGCCATCCGACGTCCTCGGTCTCGAGGCAGTTCGCCACGGCACGGACGTCGAACCGAGGGAACACGACGACGCGGCCGGCGAGGACGCCGGTGCTCAGGACATAGTCGAGGCAGCCGGCGTGGAACATCGGGGCCCACGCGATGAAGGAGTGGCCGCCGTGCAGACCGAGCTCCGCGGCGACGACCATGGCTCGCGCCACGATCGCTCCGTGCGAGATCGCCACCCCCTTCGGCCGTCCGGTGCTCCCGCTGGTGAAGAGGAGCGTGAACGGGTCACGTGCGTCCACCTCGGTCTCCGTGGAGACCCTCGAAGGATCGCCCCCCGCGATCAGGTCGACGAGGTCTTCCTGCTGCACCGTCGAGGCCACCCATGAGCCATCGTGCGGCGGTCCGTCGAGCCACCAGATCGCCTCGACCGACCGCCCTTGGCGCATGGCACTGCCGAACCTCTCGGCGAAGTCCGGTGCGACGACCGCCAACTTCGGCTCGGCCACTTCGAGGCAGGCGGCGAGCTCGTTCGCGGTCAGGCGGAAGTTGAGCGCCGCGACCACGACGCCGAGCTTCGCCGCGCCGTAGACGACGGCCATGTACTCGATCGAGTTCTCGGCCATGATGCAGATCCGGTCGCCGCGGCGAACTCCTCGCGCCGCAAGTGCGTTCGCCAGGCAGCGGGCGAGTGCGTCGAACTCGCCGTACGTCACCGAGCGATCACCTTCGACGAAGGCGACGCGGTCGGCATGCAGGTCGCTGTTCCTCGATGCGATCCGTCCGAACGTCATCCCCGTGTGGACGAGATCCGAGAGAGGCTTCGTGTCCATCAGCAGGGTCGCTGCGGTGCCGGGCCCCGCGCCATCCCCTCGCGGCCCCACCTGGGATCGCCAGGACCAGCAGGATCCCCTTGTTTCACCGCTCGGCACCGGGGTTGGGCTGGATGTCGTCGTCGCCGTACACCTCGTCGAGGATCCGGAGACCCTCCCGCACGCTCGGAAGGCCGACATAGAACAGGAGCTGGATGATGGCTTCGCCGAGCTCCTCTCGGGTGGTTCCGATGCGCTTCGCTCCGCCGACGTGGATTCGGAAGTGCTCCCAGTTCCGCTGCGTGACGTGCACCACGATCACGCACAGCGAGCGATCCCTCAGACTCAGTCCCGGACGCGTGTAGATCCGCCCCCAGGTCACTTCGTCGATCAGATCGTTGAGGTCTGACCATTGGTCGTTGTACGACCGCACACGAGCCCAATCGTTGTCGCCGGGCGCGTCTCCGGTCCCCATGAGGCGCTCCCGGATCTCCCTGCCGCTCTCCGTCGTGACGTCGACGTCGTTGCTCATCAGGCGCTCCTCGTCTGAACCACGTAGCTGTCCCTTCCCCATCAGTTCTCTATTCATAGTATGCACCATTAGCATCACCGTCAACCAATCGGGGGGACTCGCCGACGCGCTCGAACGTGAAGCCGGCGTACCCCGCGTCGACCACGTCGTCGCACTTGGCGCGGTAGGTCCCGACGCCGCCGGGATACGGCATGAAGACCCTGGGTTTGCCCGGGATGTTGGCGCCCAGGTACCAAGAGTCGGCGAGCATGAACAGCGTCCGCTCTGCGACCTCGTTCACGTGCCTGGCCCACTCCATCTCGGACACGGAATCGGCTTCGATGAGGTCGAATCGGCTGCGACGCATGTGGTCGATGGCGGCCGAGATCCATTCGACGTGTTGCTCGATCGACACCGGCATGTTGCTCAGGACGGAGGGTGACCCCGGCCCTGTGATCATGAAGAAGTTCGGGAAGCCGGCGTTCGCGATACCGAGATAGGCGCGCGGCCCGTTCGCCCACTTCTCCCTCAGCCTCTGACCGCCGCGCCCACGGATGTCGATTCGGTCGAAGGCTCCGGTCATCGCATCGAAGCCCGTCGCAAAGACGATGGAGTCGAGCTCGTACTCCCCGTCCTCCGTCCTGATCGAAGTAGGCGTGATCTCTTGAATCGGCGAATGCTTGATATCGACGAGGGTGACGTTGTCCCGATTGTACGTGTCGAAGTAGTCCGTATCGATGAGTGGGCGCTTCGCAGTAAAGGGATAATCAACGGGCACAAGCTTGTCGGCGATCTCAGGATCCCGCACGATCTCGCGAATCTTGGACCGGATGAACTCCGAAGCAGTGTCGTTGGCTCGGCGATCGAGGGTGATGTCCGAGAACAGGCCGTACAGGAACTTGAAACCGCCCTCCGCCCACGCACTTTCGTAAACTGCGCGCCGCTCTTCATAGCTGACCGAGAGCGCCGAGCGATCGATCGGAGCGATCGGCAATCCCCCTTTGGACCAGCGAGCCTGCTCGTAGATCTCGTCGTAGTTCTCTTTGACCTCGTCGAGGAAGCGTCTGTCGACGGTCTCGTGACGGGCAGGAATGGTGAACTGAGGCGTCCTCTGGAAGACGAAGAGGTGGGCCGCCTGCCGCGCGATGACCGGGATCGACTGGATGCCGCTCGAGCCGGTGCCGATCACCCCGACACGCTTGTCGGAGAAGTCCACTCCATCATGCGGCCATGAGCCGGTGTGGTAGGAGTCTCCCTGGAAGGTCTCACGGCCGGCGATGTCCGGGATCTGGCCGGCAGAGAGGCACCCGATGCCGGTGATGAGGAAGGTGGCGGAGACGTCATCGCCCTGGTCGGTCCGTATCCGCCACCGGTTCGAGCCTTCGTCGAAGTGGGCCGCGGTCACTCGCGTGTTGAACTGGATCCCGGGGCGCAGGTCGAATCGATCCGCGACATGGTTGAGGTACCCGAGGATCTCGGGCTGTTCAGGATATTTGCCGCTCCACTCCCAGTCCTGCATGAGCTGCTTGTCGAACGAGAAGCAGTACATGTACGCCTCGGTGTCGCAACGAGCTCCCGGATACCGATTCCAATACCAGGTCCCGCCGACGTCGGCGCCGGCCTCGTAAGCCTGAACGCTCATCCCGAGCCGATCCCTCAGGCTATAGATCATGTAGAGTCCGGAGAACCCCGCGCCAATGATCACAGCGTCAACGTTTCGCGGCGTAGTCCTCGTATCCATTCTTCATCCGTTCAGCAGGCGGAAATGCTCAACTGACCCGTCGTCAACGCGACTTGGCACGCGATGACCGGCGAGCGGGCCTTGCTAGACCATGATCATGCCGCCGTTGGCGTTCACGGTCTCGCCGACGAGGTAGCTCGCATCGTCGCTCAACAGGTAGGCGATCACGGCCGCGATCTCCTCCGGCTGCGCCGGGCGCCCGATCGGCATCCCACCCAGACCGTCGAGGATCGCTTTGGGGGTTCGAGCGAGCAACGGGGTATCCGTTGCGCCTGGCGCGACCGTGTTGACGCGGATGCCGTAGCCGATCGCCTCGTGCGCAGCCGACTGTGTGAGCACCTTGATGCCCGCCTTCGCCGCGCAGTAGTGGCTGAGCCCCATCACGCCGGAGAGCGCGGCAGTCGAGGCCGTCGTGACGATGGCGCCGGTGCGGTTCTGGACCATGTGCCGGAGCGCTGCCCTCAGGACGAAGAAGGTGCCGTCGAGGTTCACCGACAGGACCCGGCGCCACTCGTCGTCTGTGAGCTCGGTGATGCCGTCGAACCCGCCGTCTGCGTTGCCAGCGGCCCGGGCGGCGCGATGGTCGGCGACGGCCTGCTTCACGTCTCGATGGCCATCGACGCCGGCGATGTGGGCGAGGACGTCGATCCGACCCAACCTGGCAACCGCTTCGGCAAACGCGGAGTCGACATGCCGGGAGCTCGACACGTCGACGGCGATCGCGGTGGCCCCGAGCTCGGCCGCGACCTTCTCGGTGGCGGCGCCGTCGATGTCGAGCAAGGCGAGCTCGGCGCCCTCATCCGAGAGACGCCGCGCCGTCGCACTACCGATTCCGGAGCCGGCTCCGGTCACGACAGCACACTTCCCGACCATCCGGTGCAGCTGTTCCACCATCAGTCTTCCTCCTCATTGTTCGGACGATCCCGTGAGGGCGCCCACTGTCGACACATCGACTACCGCTTTGTTCGATCGATAGCTGCAACTGCACGCGTGAACCTCGAAGCGACCGATCGCGCCAGCCCGATCGCTCCGTCGGGCGACGACGAGACGACGAAGATGACAAGGAGCCCGTAGATGATCAGGGCGAAGTTCGGGCCATCGGCGTTCGCTTGTGATTCACCCATGAGGGGCGTGATGAGGTCGGGTAGCACCGCGGGCAAGCCGACGACGATCGTCGCGCCGATCACGGCACCGGGGAGCGAACCGAGTCCTCCGATGACGATCATCGCTATGTATTGGAAGGCGAGGGCGACCGTGTAGTTCTCCGCGCTCGCGAGGCCGTTGAGTCGGGCGAGCAGCGCGCCTTCCAGGCCGATCACGACCGATGTGAGGGTGAAGACGAGCAGCTTGTACCTTGCAACGGCAATGCCCAGTGTGGGGGCGATGTGCTCGTGATCGCGAATCATTCGCAGCGCCCGGCCTGATCGCTCCTGCATCAGGCGACTTACAACGAGGACGAGCAATGCGACGATCGCGCACATCATCCACGCCGTGTACCGTCGAGCAGTTTCCAGATCGTACGAACCGAACAGGATCGGGATCGAAAAGCCGTGCGTACCTTCCGGGACCTGCTTCTGATAGAAGTTGCCCAGGAAGACGGCGATGAAGTGCGCCGATAGCGTCGACAACGCGAAGAACAGGCCACGCAACCTCAGCGCCGGTATGCCGAAGATGATTCCGGCCACGCCGGCGAAGAGGGCGCCGCCGACCAGGTCCAGTGGAAAGGGAACGCCTTGTCGGAGGAACCAGACTGACCCGAACGCACCGAAGAGCAGGAACGCCGCGGTTCCGATCGACGGCAGTCCCGTCGTTCCCTGCAGGACCTGAAGTGAGATTGCACCCATGCAGGCCAGCAGCATGGAGTTGTAGATGTAGATGTTGTATGCGGACTGGCTCGAAACAGTGACCAGCGTGATGATCACTATCGCAACTGCACCCCACCATGCTGGTCGGACCCGCCGTACTGAGCGGAGATAACGCGACCACGTCGGAACCGGCGAACCCGGAGTTGCTGCAGTCACCTTAGGCCCTGACAACGTTCTTCGACCCGAAGAGTCCCTGCGGATATAAGAGGACCACCGCGAGGAGCAAGCTATAGGTGACCAGGTCGACATACTCACCGCCGAGATAGGTCTGCGTCATCTGTTGCAAGACGCCGATGGTGAAGCCGCCGACCACACACCCCCCGATGCTGTCAAGACCTCCCAACATCATCGCGGGTAGAGCTGCCAATCCGAGAACGACGAGGCTCTTGTTCACTCCTGCGGTAGCGCCGTACGACGTCCCCGCGACCGCGGCCAGGATCGCCGCGATCGCCCATGATCCGGCGTGCAGCCGCCGCACCTGCAGGCCGCACTGGCTCGCCAGGACCGCATCTTGTCCGGCGGCCCTGATGCGAAGGCCCACGTGGGTGTAGCGGAGAGCTGCGACAACCGAGACCGAGATCGAGAGCGTCAGAGCGAAGATCACCAGCGACGCCTGGCTGACGCGGGCACCGAAGAGCTCGACGCTTCCCTCGGGAAGGCCCGGCACGGTGATGTCGTAGCGACCGGGTCGGAACAGGATCCCTATCAGGCCCTCGAGAACGGCTGCGAGGCCGAGCGTCGCCATGATGCCCATGAAGAGCGGTTGACCCGCCATGCGGCGCAACACGAGGAGGTAGAACGCGACGCCGACCCCGGCGCCCAGCGCGAGAGCCACGGGCAGGCCGATCGCCAGGGGGACGTCACGGGTCTGGAGGTACCCGACCGTGAACGCGGACAAGACGAGCATCTGACCGTGCGCGAAGTTGAACGTGTGCGTGGCCCGGTAGACCAGAACGAGACCAAGTCCCGCGATCGAGATGATTCCGCCGAGGGTGAGCCCTCCGACGATGGCAGTGACGAAACGCACCATGCTGCTGCCTCTCTCTAGTGGGGGAGCCCGGAGCTCGAACCGGTGACCGCGCGCTGGAAGTCCGGCGAGTCGAGCACCTTGCGAGGCGGGCCGATCGCGACCACGGCCCCGGCTTCGAGGCCGACGACGCTGTCGGCGATGCTGTGGACGACGTGCATGTGGTGTTCGACGATGAGGATGCTGACGGGTGTCGCGGAGCGCAGTTCCGCCAGGATGCGCCCCACTCTTCGTTGCTCGTCCGAGTCGAGGCCGGAGGTGGGTTCGTCGAGCAGAAGCAGCCGTGGCCCTGACGCGATCGCCCGGGCGATGTCGATGAGCTTTCGAGTGCCGTACGACAGGCTCGACACGGGCTGGTCTCGGACACTCCCCAGGTCCATGAAGTTCAGGACCGCCTGTCCTCTTTCTCGGGCCTGATCCTCGAGCGATCGCACGTGTCGCCGCCGGAACACCTGGTCCGTCATTCGATAGCCGAGGCGCTGGTGTTGGCCCACCATCACGTTGGTCAGTGCCGATTCCGAATCGATCAACGACGGATCCTGAAATGTCCGCCCGACACCGGCGCGTGCGATCGCCACAGGCGACTTGCCCAGCACGGAATGGCCACCGACGTGGATCGTGCCTCGGGAGCTCTCCCGAACCAATCCGGAGATGGCGTTGAGCATGGTGCTCTTGCCGGCCCCGTTCGGGCCGACGACGGCAACGACGTGGCCGACGTCGACGTCGAAGGTGAGCCCCGACAGCGCAGCGATGCCACCGAAGTGGACCTCGACGTCGCGCAGGGACAGCATCGGCAGCGTCGGTTCTGCACTCGGAGCGTCGAAGACCTCGGCGAGCGACCGCGTCGGTGCGTCGTCACGGCGGCCGACCGACGATGCCGGAAAGCTCGCGTCGACGGCGTGCTCCTCGGTGGCGGACCGCGTCATGCCTCCGCGCCGCCCACTGCGAGACCGCCCCCGGTTGGCTCCCCTGAGGAACCCGATGAGCTCACGCGCCCATCGGCGAGGGCGTACCAGCGATCCGCCATGCTCACGGAACTTCCGGCGCTCTCGTCCACCACCAGCACCCCGGCACCATCGGCGGCGATCGCCTTCACCGCCTCGAAGAGCGGTACGTGGAGACTGTGATGGAGACCGAGCGTCACCTCGTCGATGATGAGCAGGCGAGGCTCGCACATGAGGCTGCGGGCGATCGCCAGCATCTGCCGTTCGCCGCCGCTCAGCTGTCCGGCCAGCTGGCTCCTTCTGGCCGCGAGGACCGGGAACAACCCTGCGATGCGGTCGTCGATCATCGCCCGGCGGACACGAGGCGGGCGTTTGTGCACGACCTCGAGGTTCTCGCGCACGGTCATGTTCGCGAAGATCTTGCGACGCTCCGGTACGAAGGCCACGCCAACCGCACCGGTCCGATGCGGCTCCAGGTTCGTGATGCTCCTTCCATCCAGCGACACCGACCCGGCGACCACCTTCGCCTGCTCGGACCGCATGAATCCGCTGATCGCTCTGACGCTCGTCGTCTTACCGGCTCCGTTCGGGCCGAAGAGGACGACTGTCTCGCCGGAGTCGACGTCAAGGGACACGTCGCTGACGCCGATGGCTCCGTTGCGGTACCGAACCCTCAGGCTTTCGACTCTCAACAGCACGATGCACCCTTCGTTTCTGAGTCGCCTCCACCCCGCCTCACCGGCGACGACACGGCGTTCATCCCTCAGTCGTACTCGGGCGGGTTCGTTTCGATCGGCTCGCCGAACTCGACCGGGGAGTTGCTCGACGGGTCCCACTGGAACAGCTGGAAGTCCGTGAGGGTGTTGTGCACGTCGGCGCTGACGTTCAGCGCGCCGAACGTCACGTCACCAGGAACTTCGAACGTCCCGATGCTGTCGGTGGCCTCCAGCAAGGCGGCGTGGTCGTCACACGGGAAGCCACAGTCGCGCAGGGCTTCCACGAGGAGCTGCGCAGCAGCCCATGAGTTACCGAAGTGCGTCGATGCCGTCGCCGCATCCGCGAAGCCGAAGCGCTCTGCGGCCTCGAGCATCTCGGTCCCGGGTGCCGCTTGTCGCACGAAGCGCTGACCGAAGTACTGCGGAGAATCGACCGTCTCGAAGTCGATGTCCGTCGCCGCCCCGTAGTTGGAGACGATCGGGCCCTCGAAGCCGGAGGAGATCAAGGCTTGGGCCACGAGGGGAGCGTTTATGTCGAAGATGACCACCGCGTCCGGATTCGAGTCGACCACGTTGGCTGCACCACTGGTGAAGTCCAGTGCATCAGGCGGCCGAAACTCGACCGACGACACCGACCCACCCTCGTCCTCCACGTTCTCTTCGACGATCGGCACGGCTGCCGAGACCGATGGCGTGTCCGTGCCGACGAATGCGACCCGCTTGCCCTCCAAGGAGCCATCGAGCACGCCTGCAGCCATCGCCGCTGCCGCATCGGCGTTCTGCGAGGGCGTCACGTTGGTGCTGTAGAGCCACGGCTGCAGCGCTCCAGAGGTGGCGTTGCCCGTGAACACCGGCACCCGCGCCGACGAGAAGATCGGCAGGCGGGCGTTGAAGTAGGTCGAGATCGCGGAGTCCAAGATCGCCACGGGGTCGTCCGCCACGGCCTCTTGGGCGACTGCAGAAGCAACCGTGGTCGACGACTGGTCATCGAGTACGACCCACTCGAGCTCGTGACCGTCGATGCCACCGGCTTCGTTCACGAGGTTGAACACCGTCTGGTACCCGGCGAGCCCGGCCAGGCCGACAACGCTCGCAGCTCCGGTCTGTGATCCGACGAGCACGAGCTCGTACGGCTCCGTGCCCCCCTCACCAGGAGAGCCCGACTCCGCATCGCCACCGCATGCCCCTGCGACGACCGCCATGGCGGCAAGGACCGCGGTCAAACGCAGCCACGAAAGCCCCGGACATCGTGTTGGAGCAGCAGCCATCTGATTCCCCCCTCTTGTCGTGGAACTCGCATGAGATCCCGAGATTCCCGCCGAGCGTCAGATCAAGAGCGCTTGCGGCGTGTCGCTGATTGTCAGAGTCGTCCTCGGGCGCGCCGGTGACGTCCCCCTTCAGACGTGGGTCACTACAACTCGGCGGGCGTCGATCGCCTTCGCCCCCGCCCCCGACCGCCTAGAGAGTCCCACTGATCTCGCTGTCTGATTTCTATCTATGCGCACCATAATCACTGACTTGGCTTCCGTCAAGCAACCGGGCTGCGCTTCCTCTCGGCGAAGGTGCCCGAGACGTGCTCCCTGGTTCACGCAAGCGCTGCCCCGTTGGCAGTGATCGCGACGTCGATGTTGCCCCGCACAGCGTGCGAGTAGGGACAGATCTGGTGAGCCCCCCGCACCAGTTCGACCGCCTCGGCGGGAGACGACACACCCTGGAGCTCCACATCGAGTCCCACTCGGAGTTGGTACGTGTCGTCGTCGTTCAATAGCAGGGCCACCGTCGCGTCGATCACGACCCCATCGATCTTGGCGCCCGACTGCCTGGCCACTCGAGCGACCGCGCTCGCGAAGCACGCCGCATATCCGACGGCGAACAACTGCTCAGGGTTGGTGCCGGGTCCTTTGCTCAGCTGTTCCGGACGACGAAGCTCTAGGTCGAGGGCACCGTCGGATGTTCGAGCACGACCATCCCGGCCCCCGTCGACGCGGGCCTCGGCGGTATAGAGCACCTTCGTCATATCGACACCTGCCTGGCGGGTTGAGAATCCAATGTCGGACGATCGAGCACCGGAAGGGCACACCGAGTGCATGCCTGCCGGCCGCGGTCGTGCCGCCATGGCTACCCAGGGGGAGGAACCAGGGCGGCACGACGCGAGGTTGTGCCCGGCTCGAGAGGTCGAGAATGCGATCTCGCCTCCGACGGGCACCCTAAGTCAGGACCGGAGCATGGTCAAGAATCTCTGCTAACAATATGGCGAGATCATCCGGAGGAACACGGAGAGGGGACATCGTGGAACTGCTCGACGCCCAGGTCATCTACCACCCCGCCCAGGTCCTACCCGGGGACGCGCGCCTGACAGACGACGACCGGATGTCGTACGCCGTCGAGATGGCCCGGGCGTCGCTCGATGCTGTCGGCGTCGACGCGGCCCTGTGGCACGGCGAGCTCCCACTCTGCGAGATCGCGGTCGAGCGCTACCCGGACCGCTTCGCCGGCGTCGTCACCTACACGTACGAGGATCCGATCCCCGACGCACGCGAAGCAGTCGGCCACATCGAGGCTCATCCCGGCCTCGTAGGGATTCGGCTCAACCCAGCCTGGCCAGCATCCGGCGAGAACATGCTGCGCCTCCGCGAGGGCGCCTACGACCAGATCTTCGCCCTGGCCGAGGAACACGAGATCCCGATCTCCCTCTTCATGTCCGGCCACGTCTCCGAGACACACGACGTCGCGCAGCGGTACGAACGGCTCGGCCTGATCATCGATCACCTGGGCGTGCTACCGGCTCCGAACGTGCCTCTCGTGCCGGAGCGCTTCGATGCCCTTCCTGAGCTCCTCGAGCTCGCGAAGTACCCGAACGTCGCCGTGAAGATGACAGGCACCGCTTCGATGTCCCTCGACCCGTTCCCGTTCGCGGACCTCTGGCCGCACCTCCACCGGGTCCTCGATGCCTTCGGCCTCGAACGCGTCATGTGGGGTTCCGACTTCATGCGCGTCAGCGCACTGAACACCTACGCCGATGCGGTTCGGTTCATCACCGATACGACGGAGCTCACCCCGAGCGAGAAGGAACAACTCCTCTCGAAGTCGGCTCGGCATTGGTTCAAATGGCGCCCGACCACACGTACCTGACCGCCGACGTCCTCGTGATCGTGGTCGAGACCTAGTCCGATGTGCTCGGCTTCCTCAACAACCTGCCCGCCCGCCAACCCGGCAGCGACAACCTCCACCTCTGGGAGATCGCCGTCACCGCGGGCCGACCCAGCGTTCGTCCTCGACGACTCCGGCAACGTCCGGGCGGCGTCCGCACCTCTGCCGGTCGACGCCACCAGCGCCGTCTCGGCGACCGCACCCCCGCCGAGGCATACGCTGCCGCCAACGCAGCCTGATCTGCCACAACCCCGTGTCCATCGGAACGGGGCAACTCCAGGCAGCATCAACGGCTCGCCGACATTCACCAGCGGCTCCTCCTGGCATTCCAGCTCCCTCCCTGCGAACTCGCTGGCCCCCTTCGCCATGTGAGCGGCTCTCCCGCCCCCGGACTACTACAGGGCCTCCGCCCCGTGGCCATCAGTCGACAACGAACCTGCCCCAACCTCCGGCCTGGCACGCAGGAGGTCGGGGCGGCCACGAACGGTTCCCATGTTCACCGCATGCCGATCGACGAGTCCGGCGCCCAGCTGCTATCCCGACAGTCTCGCCACACCTACGCCGCAGCCCTTCGGTGTGACCTCCGCAGGCGGCGCAATCAACCGCCTGCGGAGTCGGCCACCCGTCATCGGGGCAGCCGTGCACTGCATTCCCGGCCCCTATCCACCAGGTTTGAGCCGGTTCATCGCTTACGGGACGTCCTCGCTGGTTCCTCTCGTACAACGGTCAAGGTCTCTCACCTCCACTCGAACATGTGGCACCTCATGGCGCACGATCGCGTCGATGAAGATCACCGGATACACCGCCCCACGTCGAGGGGCCGGTTCTGCCACCCAGCCATGTCCTCGAGCACCCGATCGGTGATCGTCGAGATGGTCTGCTTGGACACCTCCGCCCCATAGATCTCCTGGAGGCGGCGATCTCGCCATGGGTCAGACCCTTCGCGGGACAGCGAGATGACCAGGTCATCGATGCCTGTCAGACGGCGCTGGCGCTTCGCCACGATCTTCGGTTCGAAGCTCGACTCCCGATCCCGGGGAACCTCAATCTCGACCGGCCCCGCCTCGGTGACCACCGTCTTCGCTCGATGGCCGTTACGCGAGTTGCCACGATTGCGCCCCGGCTGGGTCACCAGGCTCGTAGCCGACATGGTCCACCATCTCGCCCTCGAGCGCAGACTCCAGCACCTTCTTGGTCAGCTCACCCAACAACCCGCCCGGCCCGGTCAAGCTCACCCCCTCGGCCCGGGCCCGATCGACCAAACTCGCCGATCGCTTCGTCGTCCAAACCACTCACCGCAGCCGACCCGGCCACGCCCTCCACAGCAGAGTCACTCACTCGGTGTTACCTCCTCGATCGGAATTACACAGTTGTATTTACAGTCCCCTTGACACCTACGAGTCCTGGGGTGTCTGACCCGGAGACTCAGACAGGGCCTTGGTGCCAACGCTCGCGGATGAATCGGGTGAGGTGTTCGAGCGCGTCGCGGGATTCGGGGATGCTGTCGCCGGCGAGGGGCCAGGCGTGGAAGGCCGTCGGGAACAGGTCGAGGGTGATGTCGCCGCCGGCGCGGGCGATGCGTCCGGCCATGGTCGACGAGTCGTCGGCGAGCACCTCGTTGGCGGCGGCCAGCAGCAGGATGGGGGCCAGGCGGGCCAGCTCGTCGGGTGGCGCGTGCACGGGTGACGCCAGCGGGTCGCGTGGGTCGGTGTCGAGGAGGTAGTGCCGGGCGGCGCGCCGGAGCATCGCGGTGGTGACGAAGGGGTCGGTGGTGGCGCAGCGCTGGTGGGCGTCGGCTTCGAGGGTGAGGTCGGCCCAGGTGGAGATCCCGACGGCTACGGCCGGTTGGGGGAGCTCAGCGCGGTGCGCGGCGAGGAGGCAGGACAGCACGAGCCCACCGCCCGCGGAGTCGCCGACGAGCGCGATGGTCGACGGTGGGTGCCCGGTGTCGAGCAGGTCGCGGTAGGCGGCGAGGGCGTCGTCGACGGCTGCGGGGAAGGGGTGCTCGGGGGCGAGGCGGTAGTCGGGCACGACGATGGTGGCGTCGAGGCTGAGGGCGATGTTCGAGCAGAACGCCTGGTAGGCGGTGGGTGAGCCGACCTCGAAGGCGCCGCCGTGCAGGTACAGGGCGATCGGTCCCGTCGCGTCGGGGGCGACGGGCGTGGCGGGGTGGATCCAGAGCGCGGGTCGGCCGCCGAGGGGCGCTTCGTCGGCGATGGTCCCCGCGGCGAGTGGCCCGGTGAGCGCGGCGGCCACGGCAGCCCGTCGGGTTCCGACGTCCTCGGCGTCGGGGAGGGCGATGGTGGGCCCGAGCTGCAGGAGGGCGGCCATCGCTTCGCTGGCCAGGGGGTGGTCGGTCATCGGGCGTCGATGACGATCGGGAGGTGCTCGTGGCGGCGCACCTGGAGGCTGTCGAACCATCGCGGTGTGCGGTCGGGGTCGAGTCGGAACGACGTGGAGCGGGCGAGCAGCGTGGTGAGCACGACGCGGGCTTCGATGCGGGCGAGGGGGGCGCCGACGCAGTGGTGGATGCCGCGCCCGAAGGCGAGGTGGTGGCGGGGTGTGCGGCGGTCGAGGCGCAGGTCGTCGGGTGCGTCGAACTCGGCGGGGTCGCGGTTGGCGGCGCCCCACATCAACAGCACCGTGGTGGCTGCGGGCAGGTCGACGCCGGCGAGGTGGGTGGCGTGGGGGGTGTGGCGGGGCAGGAACCGGAAGGGTGACTCGAGGCGCAGGACCTCCTCGACGAACGTCGCGACGAGCCCGGGACGAGCCCGGAGGTGCTGTTGCAGCTCGGGGCGTTCGGCGAGGATGCGGACCGAGTTGCCGAGCAGGCTGGTGGTCGATTCACCGCCCGCGCTCAGGAGGGTCTGGAGGACGATGACGGCGTCGCTCTCGTCCATCGCTCCGTCGCGCACGGCCCGGGCGATCGTGCCGAGGATCTCGTGTTCGGCGTCGGCGCCGTAGGCGGTGAGCTGCTCGGCGATCCACCCGTAGGTCTTGGCGCTCTCGACGAGCAGGGCGTTCAGCTCATCGAGGGTGACCCGGGCGCCGACCTGGGCGGTGGAGTCGAACGCGGCTTGCAGCAGGCTGGCGAGGTCGTGGTCACGGAACCCGATCAGGTGCGTGATCATCGTGATGGGCACGACGTTGCCCACGGCGGACATGAAATCGACCCTCCGCTGGGCGAGCGCATCGTCGAGGCACCGATCGGTCACGCCGGTGATCTCGGGTTCGAGGCCGGCCATCCGTCTCGCCATGAGGTCGGGGAACACGGCCTGGCGGTGCACCTTGTGCACCGGGGGATCCGCCACCGCGAGGACCTGGGTCCCGTCGCCGAACGGAAGGCGGGCGGGGAGCCCCTCGTCGTCGCGGTAGAGGAAGTGGTGCATGCTCGACGAGAAGTCGTCGATGCGACCGGTGGCCTCGACGACCGCGGCGAACGAGCCGACAACGCACACCTCGGTGCCCGGAACCAGCCACACCGGCGCCGCCTCGTGGAGCCGCCGGTAGAAGGGGTACGGATCGTCGATCACCGCGGGGTCGAGCAGCGTCGTGGCCGGGATGTCCGAGGTCATGGCAGCTCCCTGCTCGGCGGCAGATCGTCGCTGACCTGCGGTGGACCGGCGTCCACTAAACTGAACTGTAGGCCACCAGGCCCGCGGGTGTCCGGCGCCACGGCAGGGAGACTTCTCGAGTGACAGACCAGACCCACGCCGTCGAGCCGGCGGCCCCGGACGATCGGCAGACCCGGCGCCGCGCCGAACGGCGTGCCGCCAACCGGGCCGAGATCCTCGACGCCGCCGAGAAGGTGTTCGGCCAGAACGGCCTGCGCGATGGCTCGTTGCGCCGGATCGCCACCGAATCGGGGTTCTCGACCGCGGCGATCTACCTGTTCTTCGACAGCAAGCACGACCTCGTGGCCGAGACGATGACCCGACGCGGGGTCGAGCTCCTCGATGCCGTCCGCCAGGCGGGGCAGCGGGACGAGCCGGCGCTGGGGAAGCTCCACCACATCGTCGACGTCACCGTCACCTTCTTCGACGACCGACCCCACTTCCGGCAGCTGCTCCGCCACCTACGCGGCGGTGTCATGATCGTCGGGCCGGTGCTCGACACCGTCGGCGCCGGCATCGACCCCACCTTCGACGGCGTCATGACGACCCTCACCGACCTCGTACGTGAAGGCCAGGAGGCCGGCGAGGTCCGCGAGGGCGACCCCCGCGCCCTCGCCCACCTCTACTCCGTACTCATCAACGAACACGTCCTGCTCACCTCGGCCGGGCACCCCCCGGACGGCGTACTCACCTCGACCCAGTTCCACCACCTGATCGACGGCGCCCTGCGCAACCCGCCCGCCCCGACCCCGACGAGACCACGATGACCTCCCCGCCGACCGTCGCCGTCGTGACCGGCGCCGGGCGCGGGATGGGCCGATCCTGTGCCGACGCACTCGCCGACACCGTCGACGCCCTGGTGCTCGTCGACCGCGACCCCGACCTCCTCACCACCGCCCGCGACCAGCTAGCGGCCACCGATGCGACCGTGACCGCCTTCGTCGCCGACGTGACCGACCGGACGCGCCTCGAGCAGCTCGCCGGACTGGTCGCCGAGCTCGGAGCCCTGACCTCGGTCGCGCACGCAGCCGGCATCTCCCCGACCATGGCCGCGTGGCCGCAGATCTTCGCGGTCGATCTGGTGGGCTCCGCCCTCGTCCTCGATGTCCTCACCCCCCTGGTGACGACCGGCACCGCGGCGGTGTGCTTCGCGTCGATGGCGGCCCAGATCGTCGTCCCTCACGGCGACCCCCGCATCGATGCCGTCCTCGACGATCCGCTGCACACGGACCTGTCCAGCCGGCTCGCCGATGCCATCGGTGAAACGATCGCCGACACCGCTGTCGCCTACGGATGGGCCAAACGCGGCGTACAACGCCTGGTACGACGCGAAGCGCTCCGCTGGGGACGCGTGGGAGGTCGGGTGTGCTCGGTGTCACCGGGCATCATCGACACCCCCCAGGGTGCCCAGGAAGCCGCCGCCCAACCAGCCATGACGGCCCTCGTCGACCTGTCTCCGGTACGCCGGTTCGGTCGCCCGGAGGAGGTCGCCGACGTCGTCGCCTTCCTCCTGTCCCATAAGGCCTCCTTCATCACGGGCACCGATGTGCTCATCGACGGTGGCGTCTGTGCAGCGCTCGGACTCGACTGAGCCCCGCCGCCCCGGACGACCCACGGATCCCGCCAACGCTTCAACCTTGGCTCGGTAGAAACCTCGGGCGGGATGCAGAAGAGCCGGTCCTGGGACCGGCTCTGGACTGCTACTTGCTTTGGTGGCGGGGGTGGGATTTGAACCCACGACCTTCGGGTTATGAGCCCGACGAGCTACCAGACTGCTCCACCCCGCGTCGGTGTGGAAGTGAAACTCTAGCAGTGTCTCGACGGCCCACCAACTACGCCCCGCGGGCCAACGGTTCGGGGGGTTCGGTGGTGGTCGTGGTGGTCGGAGACGACGAGGCGGGAGCGTCGAAGGTGTCCAGGACGTCGGCGTCGGCGCCCGCGGCGGACTCGTCGGAGGCCGGCGCCGTGGTGGTCGTGGTGGCGGGCGACGAGCCGGAACCGCCGGCGCCCAGGATCTCGGATGCCTCGGCCACCTTCTCCTCGGCCTGCTCCTGGAGATCGCCGTAGCGGGCGAGGTCCTGGTCCTCCAGCGCCGCCCCGGCGTCGTCGAACAGCTGGTTGGCCTCGTCGAGCAGCTGGGCCGCCTGCTCCGCCGCCGAGCCCGACGGCGCCTCGCCGCCGCCCTCACCCTCGCCCTCCGAGGGTTCCTCGGGCTGCGTCGGGTCGCCGGTCTCCTGCGTCGGGACGGCCTCGCCGAACATCGTGGTGAGGGCCTCCTGCAGGGTGTTCTCGATGACCACGTCGTCGTCGAGCATCAGGATGACCTTCGTGAGCCGGGGGATGCGCCCCGCGCTCTCCGACTCGACGTACAGCGGCTGCACGTACAGGAGGCTCCCGTCGACCGGCACCATCATCAGGTTGCCGTAGATCACCCGAGACCCACCTGTCCTGACACCGAGCAGTGATTCCTCGTCGGCCACCGTCTCGTCGGCGCGCATCGCGGCGCGCACCAGCGACGGCCCCTCGGGCAGGTTCCCCTGCGGCATCGTGTACACGCCCAGCTCGCCGTAGTGCCCCGGGTCCATCCGGGCGACCATGAACGCCGTGAGCTGCTGCCGGCTGCTCTCCCGGGCCGCCGGCACGAACGGCCGCATCAGCACGAACTCGGCGTCCTGCTCCTCGGGCAGCTGGAGCAGCTGGTAGTAGGGCGGGATCGGGTCGGCGCTCGACGTGCTGGTCGACGTCGACGCCGACGACCCCGCAGCCGTGGTGTCGGTGGTGGAGTTGACCCGGATCACGTTGGTGCCCGGGTCGGCGGCCACCTGCCAGGCGTCGCCGGCGTCGTACCACTCCCGCGGGTTCTCCAGGTGGTAGCGGCCCCACGCGGTGGTCTGCACCCGGAACAGGTCCTCGGGGTAGCGCAGGTGCGACTCCAGATCGCCCGGCATCTCGTCGCCGTCGGTGAACAGCTCGGGGAACGCCTTGCGGTAGGCGTCGATGATGGGATCGTCGGTGTCCATCACGTAGAAGGTGACGGTGCCGTCGTAGGCGTCGACGGTGGCCTTCACCGAGTTGCGCACGTAGTTGAAGCGGTGGTCGAGGTCGCTGGCGTCGGCGAGCTGGTCGGTCTCGGCCCGCTGGGCGTAGGGGTAGCGGTCGGTGGTCGTGTACAGGTCGACCACCCACGTCACCTTGCCGTCGAGCACCACGGGGTACGGGTCGGCATCCGCGTGGAGGAACGGCGCCAGGGCGTGCACCCGGTCGACCACGTCGCGGATGTAGATGACCTTCGAGTCGCCGGTCAGGTAGCTCGACAGCAGCGGGTTGATGTCGCCGAAGCGCAGGGCGAACGCGGCCTTGCGCACGAACGACCCGACACCGACGCCGTCCTCGCCCTCGTAGGTGGTGGTCTGCGTGCCCTCCTCGGCCTGGTAGTCGACCTCGTCGCGCCCGGTGTCGACCACCGAGTAGCCGCTCAGGTCCTCGCCGATGTAGACGCCGGCGCCCTGGTCGCTCAGCGTCAGGCCCTCGACGTCGGACTGCACCGGGATGTCGCGCATGAGGAAGTCGGGCTCGCCGTCCTGCGTGGCGTTCGACGGCGCCATCACCGCCCCGTAGCCGTGGGTGTAGGCCAGGTGGCTCTGCTCCCACGAGTTGCCCGGCACGTTGCCCGGCTGCAGGTTGCGGATGCCCAGGTTCACCTGCGTGGGCTGGCCGTCGACGGCGTAGCGGTCGACGTCGATGTCGCCGATCCGGTAGTAGTCACGGATCTGCTGGAGCTGGGAGAAGGCCTCGCCGGAGATGTTGTTGGCCGGGTCCCACAGGCGGATGTTGCGGATCGTGGACGCGCTGTCGACCAGGTTGACGTCGGCCGCGTCGTCCTTGGGGTCGAACGGGTTCGACGTCACCTCGCCGAGCCCCATGGCGTCGCGGGTGGCCGTGATGTTGCGGTCGATGTACGTCTCTTCCTTGGCCAGCACGTTCGGCGTGACCGTCCGCCACTGCACGAACTGGGGGTAGATCCCGCCCACCACGATGGCCACGAAGCCCCACAGCACCACCGCCACCAGCGGCAGCGCCCAACCCCGGCGGAAGATGTTGCCGACGAACAGGGCCGCGGCGGCGACCGAGATCAGCACCAGCAGGTTGAGTGCCGGGAGCTGGGCATGGACGTCCGTGTAACTGGCCCCGTCGACCACGCCCCGGGTCGACGCCGTCAGCTCGAAGCGCTGCAGGTAGTAGTCGGCGGTCTTGACGAGGGCCAGCGCCGCCAGCAGCACCGACAGGTGGGCCTTCACCTGCGGGCTGACCCGCGGCGACGGCGGCTGCACCCGGATGCCGCCGTTCAGGTAGTGGGCCACCGCCGAGACGATCAGCACGATCAGCAGCGACGCGAACAGCCAGTCGACCACGAACGACATGAACGGCAGCTTGAAGACGTAGAAGCCGACGTCGCGGTTGAACTGGGGGTCCTTGACCCCGAACTCGCCGCCGTTGGTGAACAGGAGCCACGAGTTCCACTCGGCCGAGGCCCCCGACCCGGCGATCAGCGCCAGCAGGCCGGCGACGATCGTGCGCACCCGGGTCATCCGCCCGGCGACCAGGTCGTGGTAGCGCTCGAGCAGCTCGTCCTCGGGCCCGGCGGGACGGAACGGCGGCGCCACCACCTCGGTGACGTAGAGGTTGGACCACGCCAGCAGGAAGAACGCGGCGATGAAGATCAGCGCCAGGCTGAGCTGCGCCCCCAGGATCCCCCGCTGCACGCTCCACAGGCCCAGCGAGTCGTACCAGAGGTAGTCCGTGTAGAAGCCGGCGATCCCCCGCAACGAGGTGAGGAGGAAGAACAGGGCGACGAGCGCCACGATGAGCACGACTCGCCCACGTCCCGGACCGCCCCAGCCCCGGCGACGGCGGCGACGAGGTAGATCGTCCGGCGCACGCATTTCCGCAGTCTTACTACTCCGCCGGCACGACCATGCAGCGGCAGCCCAGATGGGCTGGCGGGCAATGGTCGCCGGTCGGGAAAGCCTCGCCCTTGCACACCGCGCCGGCCAGGGCGTTGTCGTCGGCGTCGGGGCACGGGTCGCTGGTGCGGTCGACCAGCCAGCGCAGCGGGGTGCCGTCGGGGACCGCCCCGTAGGCGCCCTGGGCGTAGGCGGCCACGGCGTAGTGGCGGACCGCCGCGGCGATCCGCTGGCTCTTCCACTCGCGGTACAGGGCGCGGAGGCGGCCGGTCACCTCCTCGATGTCGCCGCCGGCGGCGCTGAACGAGCGGGCGATCCGCTCCCGCAGCGGCTCGACCACGGTCTGGCCCAGCTCGACGGCCAGGGCGTCGTGCGACCCGTCGGGCTCGCCCCCCACGGCCGCGGCGCCCCACGACGCCGCCGCGCCCAGCTCCTCGCGGGCGGCCTCGGTGTAGCGGGCGGTGTGGCTGCCGAGGGCGGGGAGGAAGTCGTCGCTGGTGGTGGGCTTGGTGCGACGCAGGAGGTCGAGGACCTCGTTCTGCTCGTCGGCGAGGACCCGCTTGAGCCGGCGGTTCAGCTCGTGCTCGACGGCGGCGAGGGTGGTGTCGCGCAGCTGGACCAGCTCCCCGTCACCGGCGACGGGAGCGGAGGCGTAGGCGGCCTCGTCGTCCTCCTCGATGTCCTCCAGCTCGATGTCCTCGAGGTCCTCCAGCTCGACGTCCTCGACTTCCTCGACGGCGTCGAGCTCGACTTCGGAACCCTCGAGATCCTCGGTCTCGTCGTAGTGCTCGGGCTCGTCGTCCTCGTCGTCGTCCAGGACGGCGACGGCAACCACCTCGGTGTCGGCCTTGAGGCGGGCGAACAGGGCGTCGACGTTGGAGGCCACGGCCGGGGCCGTCTCGACGTACTCGTCGTCGTCGTACTCGTCGTCCCACTCGTCGAGGTCGAACCCCTCGTCTTCCTCGACCTCGGCGACCTCGGGCTCCGGCTCGGGCTCGGGCTCGACGACCGGTTCGGGCTCCGCCACGACGACGGGCTCCGGCTCGGGCTCCGGCTCGGGCTCCGGCTCGGGCTCCGGCTCGGGCTCCGGCTCGGGCTCCGGCTCGGGTTCGGGCTCCACGACCGCGACCACCGGCTC
>Ga0193742_1000380_pt1 | contig 30970 bp, 39 predicted proteins | sample L2c1metaG_FD_165511 | JGI IMG/M metagenome (GOLD analysis project Ga0193742, IMG submission 165511) | Soil microbial communities from a riparian zone of the East river system, Colorado, United States - L2c1 | ecosystem: Environmental > Terrestrial > Soil > Riparian zone | place: USA: East River... | reverse complement strand
ATGAGGGTCACCAGATCAAGCGCGCCGCGATGGTGACGCGTGCGATTGCCGATGCGGATGCGTTGCTCGCGGCACTCGAGCCCGCGCCGCAGGCCGGAATAAAAGCAGCTCAATAGCGCGACCCTTATTTAAGGTGGGTGCTAAAATACGTGGCCTCAGGAGATTCTTTTGAGCAGGTAATCGACGGAGGCGACTAAGTGAATCTATTTCTATGGATATTGTTCGCGGCGTCGGTTTTTAGCCTATGCGTGATAGGGCTTTTTCTTTACGCCTTGCGCGTGGAAAAAAGGCAAGTGACGACGAAATGACAGCGATGCTCGCGGCGGCTATCCGCAGCCGATCCCCGGGCGGTCCTTTGGCCTAAGCCATGCGTGAAACGCGCCGCCACGTGACGTAAACCGCAGCCGCCGCGCCGAAATAGCGGGTATATTCCGCTTTACCTATGCCGAGCGGCCGAAAACCCAAGCCTTCGTATCTCAAAGTCGTCGACGGCACGCCGCCGGAAGCGCTCAAAAATCAGCATGAGCCCGTGCCGGATGGCGATCTCTTCGACCCACCATCGCATTTATCCGCCCGCCAGCAAGCGATTTGGCGCGAATGCATTGCGAATTCGCCGCCCGGCATGCTGAAGAAATTAGATTCCGGCATCCTCGAGATCTACGTGATCGCCAAATCCTTCCACGAAGACGCGGCGCATAAGGTGGCGACGCAAGGCATCATGGTGAAGCTCGGCAAGTGGCACGGCCAGAATCCCTACCTCACGATCAAAAACAGTCAGGCCGCCGTTATGATAAAAGCGGCGAGCGATTTAGGGTTTTCCCCCTCCTCAAGGTCCCGTGTCAAAGTCATCGGCAGGAAAAAGACCAAAAGCCCGTTCGGCAAGCTCCGGCAATTCAACATCGAGGATTGATCCGGCCGATTACGTGTCGGTGGCGATCGCCTACGCGGAAGAGGCGATCGAGGATCGGAAACATCACGCCTTTTGCACCTGGGTGCGTAAGGCCGCGCGCCGGTTCATCGCCGATCTCAAGCGCTCGCAGCGAAAAAAGCCGCCCTTTGTGTTCTCCGCCGACCAAGCGAATCGTGCCTGCGCGTTCATGGAGTGTCTGCCGCACGTCGAGGGGACCTGGGCCACGGAAACGATCAAACTGCACCCGGCACATGTGTTTTTCATCGTGCAGCTCTTCGGCTTTCGCACCATTGGCAACGGCACGCGGCGCTACACCGAGGCGCTATTAGCGACGGCGCGCAAGAACGCCAAGTCGACCATCGCGGCCGGCATTCTGCTCTACTGCTTTTGCTTCGAAAACGAAAACGGCGCGCAGGTCATCAGCGCCGCGACCACCGGCAGCCAGGCGCGCATCGTCTTCAACGTCGCCAAGCGCATGGTCGAGAAGGAACCCGACATGCAGGCCGAATTCGATTTGGAAGCCATGGTGAGCCAGATCAACCGCTACGAGATCGGCGGCATCTTCAAACCCATCAACTCCAAGGCCTCGACCCAGGACGGCTTAAATCCCTCGCACACCTCGCTGGATGAGATCCACGCGCATAAAACCCGCGATTTGCTCGAGGTCTTAAACAGCGCCGGCGGCGCGCGGGCGTCGCCCTTGAAGCTCTACACCACCACCGAGGGCTATGAATCGCCCGGTCCGTGGGCGGAACTGCGCGGCTTCGCGCACAACATTTTGAATGGCGTGGTTGAGGCCGATCACTTCTTGGCGCTGTACTACGCGGTCGATGAGGACGATGACGATTTCGATGAGTCGACTTGGATCAAGGCGAATCCCTTGATGACGGTCAATCCCTACATCCTGCAGGAGATCCGCAAGGCCGCGGTCGCAGCTCAGCAGATGCCGGGATCGCTATCGGAATTTCGCATCAAACGCTTGAACCGCCGCGCTTCCGCCGCGGCGAGTTGGACTAACTTAACGAAGTGGCGGCGCTGTTCGGGTGGCTTCACGCTCGAGGAGATGGCGGGGCATCCGTGCACCGCGGGCTTCGATGGCGCGGCGAATACCGACATGGCGGCGTGGCGTTTGTTGTGGAAGATCCAAGAAACCTTCTACACTTGGGGCCGCTTTTGGGTCCCTGCTGAAGCCGTAGCGCAGCGAACCGAGAGGAAATCGGTCAACTATGCCGGCTGGATCGAAGCCGGCTTGGTCACGCAATGCAGCGGAGCTACGAATGATTACAACGCCATCGCGGCCGACATGCTGACGGATATTCGACGTTTTCAGCCCAAAATCATTGCCTATGATCCGTGGAATTCTGCGCAGTTGGTCAACGACCTGATCGACGAAGGCGTGGACGCTGCCACCCCGGAGGATATGCACGGGCTGATGCAATTCATCCAAGGGCCGCGCTCTTACACGCCGGCGATGAAGCTCTGCGAGGCGGCGTACTTGAATGGGAAGTTGAAACATGGCGGCAATCCCGTGCTCACCTGGCACATGGCTAACGTGGTGCCGTCCTTTGACTCCAACATGAACATCAAGCCGAACAAGGCGCGCTCGCCGGATAAAATCGACGGCGCCTGCGCGCTCTTCATGGCCTTTGGCGGCTTCGCGATGGATGCGGAAGAAAGCGGCGATCGGGCGGGGTTCTTCGCATCGCCGGTGATGGCGTGAAGCCATCTCGCTTACGCACGGTCGCGCGCCATCTGCTGCGTAAATCGGCGACCTTCTTTCAAGGGCTCTATGACTCCTCGATGGGGTATGCGGGCGCCGGCTACTTTCCGACGCCGGGCTATGGGCAGGGCGTGCCGCCGGTCAATATTGTCCGGTCGCAGACCGGCAAGGACATCACGCCCAAAGGCGCACTCAGCATCTCGGCGGCCTGGGCCTGTGTGTGGCTGATCTCGGAGACCGTCGCGTCGCTCCCGTTCATCTTGAATCAGCGCGAACGCGCGGGCTCGAGCTTCGGCGCGCCGGCGCTCGACGATCCGCTCTATACGGTGCTCGGATTCCAGCCGAACCCGCAAATGTCCGCGATCGAATTCTGGATGATGCTGATCGCCTCGCGGGCGCTGTGGGGGAACGGCTACGCCAAGATCACCCGCGGCGAGGATAGTCGCGTGATCATGCTGGACCCGATGCGACCGGAATTGATGACGCCGTACCGGGCTGAGGGCGGCCTCATTCGCTACCGCTATTACGCGCCCATCTTAGGCATGCAGGACTACGCCGCCACCGATATTTTCCACTTCAAGGGCCGCTCGCTCGATGGCCTGGTGGGCTTGTCCCCGATCGCCTACGCCCGCAACAGCCTAGGGATCGCAATGGCGGGCGACCAGGCGACGGCGGAGACCTTCAAAAACGGCATGCGCGCCGGCGGCTTCGTGCAGGCGGGCGGCTATTTGAAGGAAAAAGAACGCGAGGAAATCCGTGCCTCCGTGCATAAGTTCGCCACGGGCGGCGAACACGCCGGCGGCATCATGGTGCTCGAGGGCGGCATGAAGTTCGAAGCGCTCACCATGAACCCGCAGGACGTGCAGCTTTTGGCCTCGCGCCAGTTCGCGGTCGAGGATATCTGCCGCTGGTATGGCGTGCCGCCGGTGTTGATCGGTCATGCCGCGGCCGGCGTCACCAGTTGGGGCACGGGCATCGAGAATTTGATGTTGGGCTGGCAGGGCCTCTCTTTGCGGCCGCTCATTCGCCAATTGGAGCAGGCCTGCGCCATCCAGCTCGTGCGCCCCAAGGATCAGAACAAGCTGTATCTCACCATCGACACCGATGACCTGTTGGGCGCCGATTCCACCGCCCGCGCCGCGCTCTATTCCACCTATTCGCAAAATGGCGTGATGACGCGAAACGAAATCCGGGCGCGCGAGGATCTGCCGCCGGCCGAGGGCGGGGATGCGCTCACGGTGCAGTCGAATCTCATCCCGTTGGACAAAATCGAAACCATGGGCGGTCAGCAAACGGTCGTGGCGCCGCCCGATGCGCAGAAACCGCCGCCCAAACTAAGGCTCGTCACATGAATTTAAAGCACCGCAATTTGCCGATGAAGATCAAGGCGATCGAAAAAGACGGCAGCTTCGCCGGTTACGGCTCGGCGTTCGGCGTCATGGATTCCTATCGCGATGTGGTAATGAAGGGCGCCTTCATCGGCACACTCTCGGCCTGGAAAGAACGCGACGCCCTGCCGCCCGCGCTGTGGCAGCACATGTCGACCATGCCCATCGGGCCGTTCACGAAAATGGAAGAGGACGAGACCGGCCTCTATGTCGAGGGGCAACTCCTGATCGACGATGTGCCACAGGCCAAAACCGCCTACGCGCTGATGAAAGCGAAAGTCATTCGCTCGATGTCGATCGGCTACGATATTCCGACCGGCGGCATCACCTTCGACGGCAAAATGGATTTGTACCGGCTCACGGAAATCGATCTGTGGGAGATTTCGCTCGTGACCTTTCCGGCCAACGTCGAGGCCGTCATCACGGATGTGAAAAGCATTTTTGCGCGCGGCGAACTGCCGACGCTCAAACAGTTTGAGTCCTTCCTGCGTGAGGCTGGGGGGATTTCGAGAAGTCGGGCGACCGCGATTGCGAACGGTGGCCTGACGAAGCTACTCAATCAGCGCGAGGCTGAGGGAACGGCGCACAGCCAGGAATCGGAAGATTCCATCATCGCACTCATTGAGAACTTCAAATTGTAAGGAACTGACACCATGAAACGCACACAAGGCCAGCGCATCATCACGCGCGGCGTACTCGATATGGCGACCCTCGAGTGGGATCGCGCGCAGGAAGAAAGCTACCTCTACCACGGGCCGATGGCGCTCGCCGATGAGGCGGAGAACGGCGAGAAGTTGAAGGCCGCGATCGAAAAGGCCTTAGGTAAGCACTTCGACACCGTCAAAGTCGTGATCGACAAGACCGCCGAGGATGTCAAAACCTTCGGCAAGATCCAGGAATCGACCAAAGAGGCCGTCGATAAGCTCAACAAGGACGGCGGCAAATTGATGGGCGAATTCGCCGATTACAAGGCGGATAACGAGCGGCGCATCGTGCTCCTCGAGCAGAAGATCGCAACGGGCCTCACCGGGGGTCGCAAGGGGCCGCCCAAGTCCATCGGCCAGCAGTACATCGAGTCGGAGGAATTCAAAAACTTCGTGCCGATCGGCAAGGGCACCGGCAAGCACATGTCGCGCCCCTTCCAACTGAAGACGATCACGAGCCTCGCGGGCAGCGCCGGTGAGGGCATCACGCCCGAGTATTTGCCGACGGTCGTCGTTCCGTACCTACAGAACCTGACCGTGCGAGATTTGCTCGCCGGCGGTACCACGGGCACGGATTTGATCTACTGGGTGAAGGAAAATGTCTTCACCAATAATGCCGGAGTGGTCTCGGAAGGGGCTTTGAAGCCGCAGTCCGATATCACCTACAGCCGCTTGAACGTGCCGGTGACGACCATCGCCCACTGGATCAAGGCCTCGAAGCAAGTGCTCGCCGACTTCCAGCAGCTGGCGGCGCTGATCGATGCGCGCTTGAACTTCGGCCTGAAATTGACCGAAGAGCATGAGCTCCTCTTTGGTGATGGCACGGGTGAGCATCTGCAGGGCATCGTGCCGCAGGCGACGGTGTATAGCGGCGCCTTCGCCAAGGCGACTGACACCTTCATCGATGTGATTCGCCATGCAATCTTGCAGGTCCGCTTGGCGTTCTACCCGGCCTCGGGCGCCGTCATGTCGCCGGTTGATTGGCACAACATCGAACTCACCAAGGACAGCCAAGACCGCTACATCCTGGCGCAGCCGATGGGCTCGATTCCCGCCATGATCTGGGGCCTGCCGGTGGTGCAGTCGGACTCCATGCACGTCGGGGACTTCCTGGTGGGGGCGTTTAAGTTGGCGGCGATGCTCTTTGATCGCGAGCAAGCGCAGATTCTGGTCTCGACCGAAGATCAGGATGATTTCGTGCGCAATCTCGTGACCATCTTGTGCGAAGAGCGCTTGGCGCTCGCGGTCACGCGGCCGGCGGCGTTCGTCTATGGCAATTTCCCGGCGGGAACCAGCACTTAAGCTGCGCTGGTTAAAGGGAGATTGGCCTTAGCTGCCGCGCGCTTGGGATTACGGCCTCAAGTGCGCGGCTTTTTATGCCGCGGAGCACATATCGATGAAAGCAAAAGCACTGACGAGCTGGCAGAGCCCGTATGGATTCATCCGCGCAGGCGAGATCTTCTGGTGCGAAGAATCCTACGGCAAGGTGTTGGCGGTGCGTAAACCGCCCTGGCTCGAGCCCTTGGCCGACGATCCGCAGCCGCAGCGCCGGCAGGCCTTCGCCGCGGCGCCCCTGACGAAGGCAGCGCAAGTCCCGGGAAAAGAATTGGCGATGGTGGAAAAAGGATTCCCACTGCCATCGCCGCCCGCTATGGGAAAGCGCACGGACAGTGGGCCGGCGACACCTGCGCCATCATCGCCTCCGGACCCAGTTCCACCCGTGAAGACGCGGCGTGGTGCCAGGGGAAATGCAAAACGATCGTCGTCAACACGAGCTTCCGACTAGCGCCCTGGGCGGATGCGCTGTACGCGTGCGATGCGACCTGGTGGAACACGTACTTCGCGGAGCTTGCGAAGAGTTTCACCGGTGCGCAGCTCTGGACCGTCGCGTCCGCCTCGCGCGATCAGTACAAGCTGCATTGGGTCTATGGGCTCGATCAGGCGGGCCTCTCCAAATCGCCCAATCACATTCACACCGGCTTCAATTCCGGCTATCAGGCGATCGGCCTTGCGCATCTTTTTGGGGTGAAGCGGATTTTGCTCTTAGGGTTTGATTTCCAGCGCTCACGCGGCCGCACGCATTGGCACGGTGATCATCCGCGGGGCTTGGGCAACGGCGGGCGCTATCCGCAGTGGGTCAAGGCGATGAACCGCTTGGCCCTCGATGCGAAAGAAGTTGGGCTCGAAATAATCAATTGCAGTCGCGCAACCGCACTGACATGCTTCGCGCGGTCGACGATTCAAGAGGCACTCCCCGATGGCGATGTTTCCCAAATCATTCAGCCCGAAGCTCTCCAATCTCACCGTCGAGATCAAAATCTCGCCGCTCTTTCGCTATAAATATGGCGTTGCCAGAGCGCTCATCCTGTATGGAGTCACGATGATTCGCTTGGGCTGCAAGCTGGTCGGCATGAATCTCGCCGTCAGTCTCCTCGACGACACTGAAAAGTGAAAACCTACCCGCCGATCGTGAGCGAAGATGATACGTTGGCCGCGCTCGCCTATTCCTCGATCGCGCGCTTCGGCGATGGCGAGTGGCGCGTCGCCGTCGGCGGCGGCTGCACCTCGCAGCGACCGGATCCGAAGCTTGCGACCGAATTGAAGTTCATTCTCGGTCATCCCAATGGGTGCTTGGTCGGGATCCCGAACCCGTTGGGCGACTGCCCGCGGCGTGAGTCCTGGATCCGCTACACGCAGCCGCTCTACGTCCAGCATTTGAGCGCGAAGGGCACCTATCACTCGAGCTTCATTACGCGCCCCGACAACGCGCCCTGGATCGACCGCCCGGATTATTGGGAAAAAGTGCGCGCGCTCTGGCGGGATAAAGATATCGTCTTGGTCTCGGGCGACAAGAAATCGATCACGACCGAGATGATGGGCAACGAGGCGCGCAGCATTCGCGAGGTGCACGGGCCGCGCCAGCACGCCTACGCGGAGCTTGATCGCATCGAGGAGGAGGTCGGCCGGCCAGCCGCGACGGTGCTGATCTGTTTGGGGACCGCGGCGACGGCGCTCGCGTATCGACTCGCGAAAAAAGGCGTGCATGCACTTGATCTCGGCCACATTGGGATGTTCGCAAGGCACGCCGGCGCCTATCGCTACTCGCTCGATGACATGACCTCCCCGGCATACCGCGCGCAGTTGACTGCGCTCCATGCCAAGCGCTCCTGGGGCGCGGACGGCGCCAAGCACGAGGCGATCGTGCGGCGGCTGATTGAGGACTATCAACCGGCGACGATTTTGGATTACGGCTGCGGGGAAAATAAATTGGCGGCGGCGTTGAAGCCCATCCGCGTCTTGGGGTATGACCCGGGCATCCCGGAGCGCGCCTCGATGCCGAAGCCCTGTGATCTCATCATCTGCACCGACGTCCTCGAGCACGTGGAGCCGGAGAAACTGGATTCGGTGCTCGATCACCTCTGGCGCCTTACCGGGAAAGTGGCCTATTTCGTGATCTCGACCCGGCCCGCGAATGCGATTTTGCCGGACGGGCGCAACGCGCATCTTTCCATGCATCCGCCGTCGGTGTGGATCGAGAAGCTGCGTGCGCTCGGCTGGCAATGCCAGGCCGGCATCGGCAAGGATCTGTCCGTGATTGCCGAGAAATCATGAGCCAAGGCCGAAAAGAAGTGTTGACCGACCTGATTCGCTCGAGAGGCTGGCGGATCGGCGCCGAATTGGGCGTCTGGCAAGGGGCTCTCTTCGGTTATTTACTGGAGGCGTTCCCGCAGCTGTATCTCTATGGCGTCGATCATTGGAAAGCCGAGGGACCGTATGCCACCAAGGATATGGTTCACGCTGAGAGCCTGGTCCGGCGCATTGCCGAAGTCTTCCCGAAGCGCTGCGAAATCTTAAAAGAATCGACGCTGGAGGCGGCAAACAGAATCCCGGACAGGCATCTCGATTTCGTGTTCATCGACGCGAGCCATGACACCGACAGCGTGGCCGCGGATATCCGTGCCTGGCGTCCAAAGGTCAAGCGCGGCGGCTTGCTGACGGGCCATGACGCGAATTGGCTGACCGTCGCCGTCGCGCTCGATCAAGAGCTTCCCGACTGGACGCTCCTGGCCGGCAACGTATGGACCTTCGAACCATGAGCGCCGATCGCGACTTAGGATTGACCGTGCCGCTCGAGGCGTACCCGTATTTGCAACTGCAGCGCGGCGCGATCGCCGACATGGTCGATGATCCCGGGGCCTGGCTGCAGCTCTATGCCGATGCCCTCTATAGCGAGTTCGATTGCATCGAACCGTATCTACCGGCGAGCTGCGATGCGGTGCTCGACATCGGTTCCGGCATGGGCGGCATCGATGTGCTCTTGGCGCGTCACTTCGGCGATCAGTGCAGGGTGACCTTGCTCGATGGCGTCGATGACGCGCCCGACATGGTGAAACACAACGAGACGTTCTCCAATCGCGACGCGGCGCGGCGGTTCTTGAAGCTAAATGGTCTCGAGCAGGTTGATTTTATCGACGCGAACGATGCGCACCGACGGGCGCCGCGGTTCTATGACTTGGTGGTGAGTTTCAAGTCCTGGTGCTTTCACTATCCGCCAGAGCGTTATATGGACCTGGTCAAGAGCGCCTCGATCGCCGGGCAGACCAAGATCATCGTCGACATGCGCGGCGGGCGACGCTGCCGCGATGAGGCGCGCTCCCATGACTGGATGCGGACGATGACGGCGCAGTTCCGCCACGTCGCCCTGATCCACGATGGGATCAAGTTCGAGACTCACCTCTTTGAGGCCCAATGAGCTCGATTACCATCGTCGCCGGCGGCTGGTCAGCCTCGCAGTTCAATCTCGCCAAGCTCCCCGGGACGATCATTGCGGTTAACGATTCGGCTCACTATCTGCCGCGGTGGGATATATGCCTCTCAATGGATCGGATGTGGGCGGAGGCCCGAGTCGAGAGCCTGCGTCGGCTGCAGAAACCGATCTGGCTACGGGCCTCGACGCTCAAGAACGTCCTGAATATTCGCCCGATCGTGCCATTCGAGTGCGATCACACCTCGACGATCATGGCCGAGCGCGCCCCGGACGGCGCGCCGCACCGACTCAACGGGACCCACTCCGGCTTCTGTGCCTTGAACTTGGCCTATCAGATGCGGCCGCGCGCGATTTTTCTCGTCGGGTTCGATATGGCCTTAGGTCCCCGCGGTGAGCGACATTGGTTCCCAGACTATGCGTGGAAGAATGGCGGCGGCTCGAGCGGCGGCAAGCTCGCCGAGTGGTCCGGCCAGTTCGAGCCAGCCGCGCAGCAATTCTTGGCCGCGCAGATCGTGGTCTCCGTCGCCGGTAAGAAGGGGCCGCGCTGGTTCCGGCCGATTGACCGCAAGACGCTCGAGCGCGAGGCCGCATGCGCCGCGTAGCCCTGTGCTTGCCCTATTACCGCAACCAGCAAATGTTGCGCGAGCAGTTGACGCGGATTGCGGCGCTGCCGTTACGCTGTCGCGAGAATATCGAGGTGCTCGTCTGCGATGACGGTTCGCCCGATGGCGATGCGCAGGGCTTCGAGATCGGCTGCGTCCTTCGAATCTTCAAGATCGGTGTCGATGTGCGCTGGAATCAGGACGCGGCGCGCAACGTCTGCGCCCATTTCGCCCGTGCGCCCTGGCTGCTATTGACCGATATGGATCATCTGGTGCCGGCGGCTACCTGGAATTTCATTCAAGCCGCGAAGTTGAATCCGCGCACCGTGTATCGCTTCGGCCGCGATACCTGGGAAGGGAGTGGTCCTGACGGCGAGCCGCTCTTGACGCCCTACAAGCCGCATCCGAACACCTGGCTGATGAGCGCCGCCATGTACTGGGAGATCGGCGGCTACGATGAGCGCTTCGCTGGCCTGTACGGCACCGATGCGCTCTTTCGCGAGGAGGTGCGCCGCTTCGCCGGCGACCCCGTCATGCTCGGCTGGTCGGTCATCCGTGTTCCCCGTGAAACCATCGCCGATGCCTCGACCGTGCATTACGAACGCAAGGTCAAGGGCGTCGATGACGTTGAAATCCCGCGGCGCAAGATCGAGCGCGACCGCATCCCCAATTGGCGCCCGCTCACCCGAACCTTCCCTTACAAGCAGATCTATCCATGAACGAGTCGGCCGAGCGCTTGGCATTTATCTGTTTTAAGTGGCGGCCGCCTTTGGGCTACCGCTCGAAATTCTCACCCGAGACGGTCAATACCCTGTATTCCATGCTGACGCGTCACTATCACAAGCCGTTCGAGCTCGTCTGCGTGACCGATGACCCGGCTGGTATCCGGCCGGAAGTTCGCACCCTGACCCTATGGAGCGACTATGCCAACATTCCCAGCCCGCACGGTCGTGGAAACCCAAGCTGCTATCGACGCCTTAAAATGTTCTCTCGAGAGGCTGCTGATCTCTTCGGGCCGCGATTCGTTTCAATCGACCTCGACGTGGTCATCTGCGCCGACATCACCGCGCTTTTCGATCACGATCTCGATTTTAAAATGTACGGCGACACCGCGCGAGGAACGCCCTACAACGGCTCCCTGATCCAGATGACCGCGGGTAGCCGGCTGCAGGTGTGGGAGCAGTTCGATCCCCTGACCTCACCGCAAATCGGCCTGAAGCTGAAATACATCGGCTCCGACCAAGCGTGGATCGGCGCCTGCTTAGGACCCAATGAGGCGAAGTTCACGCATGCCGACGGCGTATTCTCCTACCGCAATCAGATCGCGCCGAAGGGCGGAGCGCTTCCGCCCACCGCTAAAATCGTGATAATGCACGGACATTGCGACCCTTGGCAGGACTTGATGAAAAGGAAGCACGCTTGGATACACGAACACTATCGTTAGTCCAAAATGTGGATTGCACGCCGTTGCGACGATGCTCGAAGTGCACTCGTTTTTTCTCTCCCGTTCATTTCCATAAAAACAAGAACATTAAGAAAAGTGACGGTTTGCACATTTGGTGCAAGGCATGCCGTTGCGCGGTCGAGAAAACGAAGCGCAAGGATCCTCAATGGATCGAACTGCAGCGCGTCAAAAAAGCCGGGAATATCCCGTGGCGGGCCAATGAACTGCTGAGGAATATTCGGCGACGCTCAAAAGCTGAGGGTTGGGAATTCGATTTGGATTGCGATTGGCTAATCCAGCGGCTTGAAGCCGGGATATGCGAGATAAGCGCGCTTCCATTCGACATGTCGGCGATAAAAGGGCCGTACACTCCTAGCGTGGATCGCGTCATAGCTGGCGGCGGGTACACCAAGCGCAATTGCCGGGTTGTCCTCATGTGCGTAAATTCCGCGCTAATGAACTGGGGCTTTGAAGCTTTTCTACCAGTCGCCAAGGCGATCGCGGAGGCCTATCGATGAGCGGCACCTACATTCAAATCGAAGACGCCCTCGCGCAACTCTCGCTCGATGAGGGGCTGCAGTCGGTTTACGAGCGGCGCCTGAATCTTCTGATCGGCGGCGCCGAGGACTGGGCGGAGAACTTCACCGAGCGCACCTTGGGCGAGCTCATGATCTTGGACAACCAGGCCAAAGATTCGAACGCCAAGGCGACGCCCGATCCCAAACAGTACCGCTGGGCCGAGAGCGATTTGCGGCCGCGCTGGTATGACGAACCCTGCGAGGGCTGGGCGCCTGAGAACTGGCGCTATTACTGGCAGTGCAACCCGATTCATGGCACCAGCGATACCGGGCCGGCGCGCCGCGATATCTACTGCGCGATCCTGCTCTACATGGAATCGCTCTTCGATCGGAACACCGATAATTTCGAATTGCTCGAGCAGCGCGCGATCAGTTTGCTGATGCCCTACCGCCGCGGGATGGGCGTATGAGCGGCAAACCGTGCGGGCTCTGCGGCCAAGTGCGCAAAATCCTGCCCAATAAGGTCGCGGCCTACCTCCTTGATCTTGAATTGAAGCGTCAGGCGGCGAAGAAACGCCCGACGGTCTCGCTCCGTTACACCACCACGACGCAGCCGGAGGACATGCCGCATATACACTTATGGAGCGGCATTGACCCCGACGCGTATTGCGTAGGGTGCTCTGTGAAACGCGGCGAGGCTTTATGAGTAAGCCGGCTGGCGAGGGGGGCGGGCGCTGATGGCAGGCCGGCGCGAAATCCGCCCGACGCAATCCGGCGAACTCCGGCACCTGTGTAATTTGGAAAAGCTGAAGTTGGCGGATGACGGCACGCCGCTGTTGGACGCTGCGGGCTCGCCCTTGATTCAGTACGAGCTGTGGGCCGCGAACGTGTTCTTCGCGATCGATGACTGGAAGCCGATCGAATCCTATAGCGCCAATCAGGTCGGCAGCCTCCTCTGGACCCGCATCCGCATTCGTTTTCGCCCGGGCTTGGAAGGCGTCGCGCCGAACACCATGCGCCTGGTGCACTGCCTGAACCCCGGAAAATCCCCCGGCATCTTCGACTATTACGATATTCAGGGCGCGATTCGCGATATAACGATGCGCGTGGAATTGCAACTGACCTGCGCGCGGCGCGATGTGGCGGGTTATCGCACCGGTCAAACGCCCTAAAAGGATTCTTTCGATGGCATTCGAAAAACGTTCAACCTTAGAAGGCGTCGCGGTGCTCACCCGGCAATTGAAGGCGTTGCAGCAGCTCGAGCAGGGCCAGGTGCTAAAGCGCGGCGTCAAGGCCGGCATCAACGTCGCCTTGAAATATGCGCGGCAAAACATCCCGGTCGGCACCGTCGATCACAAAACCTACACCGGGCGCGCGGTGTCAGCGGGATTCGCGCGCTCATCGCTCCGTACCGGGGCCGCGATCAACAAGTCGAAAGACATCGCCGATGGCATCTTGACCACCACCAAGGAAGGCTACTACGCCTTGAACTTCGTCGAATTGGGGACGCGCTATCAGAAGCCGCAGCCGTGGATCCGCAAGTCCCTCTTGCAGGCGCGCGACGAAGCCGAGCTCGCCTTGGCCAACTCGATCCTCCTCGGCATCGACAAAGCGGTGGAATCCGCGTGACCGAGGATGACGGCGCCGGCACGCTCGAGACGGGGATCCGCCAGTATCTTGCGACCTGCGCGCCCGTCTGCGCGATCACCAAGCGCTTTTATGCCTGGACGCGGCCGCAGAATTCCGACTCGCTGCCCGATGTGCTGATCCAGCGCACCGCGACCTTCTTCCAGCAAACGACCTGCGGGACCGACGGCCTGGTCGCGGGGCAGATGCAGATCGACAGCTACGCCATGAATGGCCTGGTGGCGGTGCGATTGGCGCAAGCGCTGAAAGCCGCGCTCGACGGCTTTTCGACCGGCATGATGGGCGACACCTATGTGGATAGGGTCATCATCGACAACGAATTCGCGGCGGGGGATCCCGATCCCGGCATTGCGAGGATGACGCAGCTCTACACTTTTTGGTTTACGGAGGACTCGACATGACGGCAACGGTTCACAAAACAAACGCATTCGTCGGCCAAGACTATTTGGCCGTGGGGGACGGGAATTCGCCCGAGAGCTACACGCGCTTTTGCGAGATCACGAATATTGGCGGCATTGGCGTGAAAAACGATCAGGTGGAAGCGACCACCTTCTGCTCCGGCGGCAGCAAGGAATACATCGCGGGGCTCTCGGATGGCAACGATGTGACCTTCACGGCCAATTACACCTTGATCGATACCACCATTCAGAACGGCCTGATCGATGATGTCGAAAGCAAGGCGCGGCGCTCGTTTCAGCTGCAGGTCGGTGATGACAGCCCGAGCGAGAACTTCTCCTTCGACTTGGCGATGCTCTCCTGGGAATACGATCCCAGCCTCTCGAGCAAGAACGAGATCAAGTTCGGCGGCAAAATCACCGGGCCCATCATCAGGTCTGCGGGCTGATGGCGACGCTCATCACCCGGCCGATCATCGTGCGCGGCGAGACCTATGAGGTGAGCGAGCTCGACGGCAAGACCATGGCGCAAGTGCGCACCCAGGTGAAAAGCGGCAGCGAGGAGACGGATCTTTTCATCGCGTTCAAGGCGCTCGTGAACCCGAAGCCTAAGTCGAAAGAGGACTTGGCCGCCTGGCCCAACCTCATCGTCAAAAGCATTGCGGCCGAAGCCATGCGCTTGACCGCGGCGGAGGATCCGGATGCGAGCCCAAGCGAGGTCAGCGACACGGTAAAAAAAGACTGACGCCCGAGGAGCTCTTCCTGCACCGCTTGGGGATGTTGCTCGGGCGCTCGATCGATGAAGTGCTCGAATTGTCGGAGCGGGAATTGCGTAGTTGGAAAGCCTATTGGCGATTGGAGCCCTGGGGACCTTACCGCGATAACATGCACGCCGCGATGACGGTTCAGCAGCTCTTGCGGCCGCACTTGAAAGACGGCGCGCAACCGCCCTCGATGATGGAGTTCATGTTCGTCGAGCAGTCGGAGCGCGATGAAGTCATTCGGGCCGCGAATCGCCAACGATACTTGGGCGCCTTTCGCGCACGGGCACAAGGAGCTGAAGTAAATGGCCGGCGGTAATCTTGCAGCCTTAAACGTCAAGCTCACGGCCGACAGCTCGAGCTACACCGCGACCTTCAAAGCGGCGTCCGATGCGCTCAACGACTTCTCCAAGAAGCAGCACGAATACCTCGCCGATATTGCGAAGAACATTGCCGCCGCGTTCACCATCGAGAAGATGGTCGAATTCGCGGCGCAGTCGATCGAAGCCGCCGCCTCGCTCAACCTGCTGTCGCAATCGGCCGGCGTCACGGCGGAGGATTTATCCTCGCTGAAACTCGCCGCGGCGGCCTCCGGGTTGGGCACCGAAGCGCTCGCCGATGGCCTGAAGCACTTGAACACCTCCTTGGCCCAGGCCGGCGGCGATGCCACCTCGAAGGCCGGTGAAGCCTTCCGGGCCTTGGGCGTGTCGGTGACCAACTCCAATGGCAGCTTGAAGAACGCGGCGCAGATACTCCCCGACATCGCGGATAAATTTCGCACCATGGCCGATGGGCCGATCAAGACCGCGATCGCGGTGGATTTGTTGGGCAAAGCCGGGCAGAACATGATCCCGGTATTGAACCTGGGCTCCGCGGGCCTTGCGCAATTCAAGAAAGAGGCCGAAGACGCGGGCCTGGTGATCTCGGGCTCGCTCGCCGCCGCCGCCGATGACTTCAGCACGCGGGTGACGATCCTCAAAGCCGTCATCGTCGACGGCCTGGCGGTGCAGTTGGCGGCGAAGCTCTTGCCGGTGCTCAGTGAGCTTGCCGATCAGTTCGAGAAGGGCGCAACCGGCGGCTCGAAACTCGGCGCCGCGGCGGACCTGATCGTCACGGGCGTCAAGTATGTCGCCGTTACCGTGGTCGAAACGGTCGGTGCGTTCCAGCGCCTGGGCACCGCCATCGGCGCGCTCGGCGCGGCGGCGGTGCAGTTCGCGACCGGCAATTTCACCGAAGCCGGCGACATCATCAAGCAGTCGACCGCGGATATCGTGAAGAACCGCGCCGACACCGAAGCGCAAACGCTCGCGATCATGGAGGCGGGCAGCGCCAACGAACTGGCTCTGATCTCGACCACGGAAGCCGAAAAGAAGCGCATCAAGGATCCGGGCGTCAACCCGGCGCTCCTGAAGGCCGGCGATGAGGCGCTCAAACAACTGACCGACTACGATGCGCAGCTGCGCCAACAGGCTGGCTCCTTTGGCTTGGGCGCCGCCGCGGCAGCCAATTACAAGCTGCAGTTCGGCCCCTTGGCCGACGCGCTCAAAAAGGTGGCGGCCGCGGGCGGCGACGTCTCGAAGATCGTTGCGGACATCAAGCGCGACGCCGGCGCGCTCGCCTTCGCGGAGGCCAAAAAGAAATCGGACGATCTCTCCAAGTCATTGCAGGAGCAGGTCACGCAGTTCAACGCGGGCGACTATGCGGCGTTTGCCTACAAAATCACGACGGGCGAGCTCGGCCAGGCGTTCTTAAACATGGGCGCGGCCGGCACCAAAGCACAGCAGGGATTGCTGCTGCTCGACCAGCAATTGATCAAGCTCAAAGACGACCGGGAAATACAGAGCATCAACAATGATCTCGACGTCATGGCGGGCCGCCTGACGGTGGCCGCCGCGGCCGCGTTCGATCTGCAGAGCAAATCGCTCAGGGAGAATCTCACCAGCACCGGCGACACCGCGGGCCTTGCGGTGCTTCAGCAAAAGCGCGATGTGACGCTGGCCCAGGCCGCCTACAACGAACAGGTGCAGAAAGGCACCGACGCCGAATTGGCTTATGCGAGCGTCGAGGCGACCGTGAATGCGCAGATTGCCAACGGTCAATTGACGACCCTCGCGGGCCAGGCGCAATTGGAGGCCGCACGCCAGACCGAGATTGTCTCGCTCACCCAGGTGTACAACGCAGAAAAGGCCATTGCCGATCAGAACGCGACGACCATGCCGCAGCTGACGAAATCGACCCAGGCGTTTCAAAACCAGCTCACGAGCTTGGGCTCGCAAACGAACTTGCTCTCGAAACAGATCAACGATGATTTCAAGACGGCGTTCGAGGACAATCTCTTGGCCGCCGAAACCGGGGCGAAGTCCTTAACCCAAGCGATTCGCGACATGGCCTTGAGTATCGAAAGGGACCTGCTGCAGATTGCGAATAAGAATATCGCCGAAAGCATCTTCGGCGGCGCCGGCAGCGGCAGCGGACTTTCCAGCTTGTTCGCTGGGGCTTTAGGCGGCGGGGGTGGTGCATCCGCCATTGCGAGCACCGGCGCTGCGGCGACCGGCACGGACTTAGGCGCGCTCGCGGGCACGATCGGAGGCTTTGCGGGCGGCGGCACGATCGGCGCCGGCAAGGTGGGCATCGTCGGGGAAGACGGCCCGGAGCTCGCCTACTCGGGCGCCAAAGACATGCACATCATCCCGAACGGCGGCGCCGGTCAGCAGCCGCTGCAGGTCACGAACAATTTCATGACCACCTCGCCCAATGGCACCATCAGCCGGCCTTCGCAAATGCAGACGGCGAACAACGCCGCAACGCAGCTCTCGATCGCCGCGCGCAGGAACGGCCGCTAATGCCGACGATCATTCAAGATCCGGCCGCCACCTTTCCGCAGTGCTCGACCTACGGCTTTCAGTCGGCGCCCAATTACCTGGTGAAGATCACCAGCCGCGAGGGCGGCTACGAGCGACGCGATCGTAAGTGGTCGCGGCCGCTCTTCAAGTACGAGGCGGTACCCTTCGGCAACCAGCATCAGGCGGATATCGAGAACATCAATGCGTTCTGGCATGCAATGGGCGGCATGTGGTCGGGCTTTCGTTTTCGCGATTGGAGCGATTACAAATCCTGTGGGTTGGATGCGACACCGACCGCCTACGATCAGCCGCTGGTGTCGTCCGGTGATTCGCCCGCCTCCTATCGGCTCATCAAGCAATACAGTGCGGGCAGCATCATCCAGGAGCGCGAGATCACGCGGCCGGTGGGCTTAAGCTACACGGACCGGCTCCATACCTATGCCGGGATCCAGATCGCCAATGACGGCGGCGTGATCCAAACCGACTGGACCTTGGATGAAGCCACCGGCCTCGTGACCTTAGGCGGCGGCTTCTCCGGCACGCCCAACAGCTGGGGCGGGGAATTTGATGTGTGGTGCCGCTTCGATGCGCAGTGGTCGGTGACGATCTCGAATTTCAAGATCATGACGGCGACGATTCAACTCGCGGAAATTCGGTTGCCGCTCGCGTGAAGACGATCCCGCCGCTTTTGCTCGCCGACCTGCAAAAGGACGCGACCTCGCTCGCTTTCATCTGGTCGATCGAAATGGCGGATGGCCGCATGATCCGCGGCACCGAACACGATTTGGATATCACGATCCCGGACACCGGCGACAGCCCGACCGACAAGTACGCCGGGCGCTACTACGCCATCGCCAATGTGACGTCGGGCGATATCCAGAGCAACAGCAACTTGGCCGTCGATAACCTGGAAGTGCAGGGCGCCTTTCCGGAGACCTCTCCGGACTCGCCCTATGCGCAGATGTATACGCCGCTCGATGTGACGGTCGATGAAATAGAAAGCGGGCTGCTCGACAAGGCGCCGGTGACGGTGATGATTTGCAACTGGCGCGCACCGGAGCACGGCTACTTCGTCGCGAAATCGGGCATCTTGGGCGCGATCAATCACGACAGCGATGGCAAGTACAGCACCGAGGTGCGCGGCCTTGCGCAGATTCTCGCGCAGACGGTGATCCGCACCTTCTCAGCTTCCTGCAACGTGGTGAAGTTCGGCGATCGGCGCTGTAAGTTTCCGGTCGCGACCACGATCATCAACGGCGTGGTCGGTGCTGTCACCAACCGCCAAGAGTTCGCGGTGACGTTGGAGGACTCCTCGCCGCCCAATACCTTCAGCTACACCGGCGGCGAGTTGACCTTCACCAGTGGTGCCAATACCGGCTTCAGCCGCGAGGTGAAATTAGACCCGCGCCAGGCGGCGGATGTGGCGCAGTTCTGGGATCAGTTCCCGGAGAGCGTCTCGCCCGGTGATGCCTTCACGCTCACGGGCGGCTGTGATCGGCAGCGCTTCACCTGTAAAGTGAATTACAACAACCTCGTGAACTTCCGCGGCTTCGGCGTCTTCATTCCGGGCGTCAACGCCTTGACCGCGGGCCCGACGACGGTATCGGAACTTGGCAGCGGGTTATGATCGCGCCACGGGCTGTCATCGACCAGGCGCGCGCGTGGGTGGGCGTGCCATTTCTGCATCAAGGCCGCACGCGTAACGGCGCCGATTGTTTGGGCTTCATCGCCGCATGCCTCAATGAACTCGGTAGCGATATCTTCCTGCGCTACCTACCGACGAATTACGCGCGCGCGCCGCAATCGCTGCTCATCGATGGCATGATGCACCTGACCCGGCAAATCGACCTTGAGCCGGCGGCGCTGATGTTGATCCAGTTTCCGCTGCAAGCGCACCCGGCTCATGCCGCGATCTATACCGGGGAATCAATGATTCATACCGATCAGATGATCGGGCGTGTGGTCGAGCATTCCTATGGCGGCCAATGGGTGGCGCGAACCAAATCGATCTGGGCGATTCCGCTGGTGACGTATTAGCAATTTTGGACAGGCGGCGCTGATCGTCGTCGGTACAGTCGTCGGTGCCTACTTCGGCAATCCGCAGTTGGGCTTGGCCTTGGGTGCGCTCGCGGGTTCCGCGCTCTTTCCGACCCAGCTGCCGAATGGCCCGAAGATCACGGACAACCGCACCACCACCTCGATGGTAGGCGAACCGGTGCCCATTGGCTTTGGCACGTTCACAGTCGCGGGGACCGTTATTTGGCTCGCGCCCTACGTCGAGCATGAGGATGAAAGCGGCGGCAAGGGCGGCCCGCAGCAAACCACCTACAGCTATACGCAGAGCATCGCGATCGGTCTTTGCGAACGGGTCAAGGATGATGATCCGGATGAGGTCGGCGCGATCGCCGGCGTCAGTCGAATCTGGGAAAATGGCACCATCGTCTATGACATCCGGCCGCAGCAGGATGCCGACACCGCCACCGGGCAGATCGCCGAATCTGATCTGGACTACGCCAATCGTCTGACCGCCAGTGCCGCCTATGCCGAAGGCTTTACGCTTCATCTCGGCACCGAAGATCAGATTGCAGACCCGACCATTGAGGCGATCGAAGGGTTTGGCAACGTGCTCGGGTTTCGCGCGCTCGCCTATATGGTGTACACCAATCGCTCGCTCGCGATGAGTCAGGGACTGCGGCATCCGAATTTCACGTTCGAGTGCTATACCTCCGGCACCGGCGCGTGCTCGACCCAGACCCACACCTCGAATGAGGTTCTGTATCCGTGGAACTCCGGCGCGACCACGGAAGATCCGACCAATTCGGCTAACACGAATACCTTCTACTTGCGCCACGTCGACTCCAATTTGTCGACCCAGCCGTCTTTTCCGGGAGATTACAACACGCCGCATACCTCGCTTGCCGCCGTGCAAGCCTTGGCCGCTACCTGCTACGGCTACGTGCCTGATGTGTTTATAAGTTACAGCTCGATGGACGATACGACGCCGGCGCGGGGCAACCTGGGTCAGCTTTGCGCCGCTCAGCCGACGCCCGGCCCCGGCGTATCTCGGTCGACCAACATCTATTCGCTGCAACTGCATTTCAACTTTGCCAAGCCATCGTTCACCGATTTGAGTGGCAACGGGCCAATTTTCAACCCAATTTTTGGGCCAGCGGACACCGACCCGACATCGCCCTATTGGATACCTGACTCGCAATGGGAGGAGTCCTATACATTATTGTTGACGACGCCCTTCGATCGAACGGCGTTCCCGTCTCCGCCGTCGCCCACCGGCAAATGGCGAGAGTCACAAGGGTCCGTATCCAATTATTGGTATTTTGCCACCCAAGATCTTATCGTCGCCGTGTATCGAGAACCGGCTGCGCCCTTGGATCCATGCGCCGGATTGCCTGCCGCGCCCTTCGCTGGGTATTGCATCCGCGGTGATGGTCGCTATGTGAAGAGCGGCCCGTGGACTCGAGACACGTCACAAAATTACGCAGCCCTGCGAAGTTTCAGCACAGCCGGCGGCAATGTGACCATCAGTCCGCTCAACCCCTGCATTCCGGAGCACTCACCCAACGACAACGCAACGTTTTGGACCGCGGCCTATAACGCCGCGGTGACCGCAGGCGACATGCCTTCCGGCATGACCTACGCGCCGGATGGCAGCGGCGGCGCAGGCACCTATCCGATGGAGCAAAATTTCGGTTACACCATCGATGAGACTATTTGCGATGGCGCCGGCGCGGACGTTTCGGTCGCGGCCATCGTCGCCGCGATCTGTCAGCGCGCTGGCATGACGGCGGCGCAATACGATGTGGCGGATTTGGTCGGGACGTATGTCAATGGCTACGCGATCAGCAGCGTCTCCGCCGGGGTCGATATCATCGCGCCATTGCGTTCGGTCGCGTTCTTCGATGGAGTTGAATCTTCCACCCAAATCAAATTCGTCACGCGCGGCAAGGAAGTGGTCGCGACCTTCACGACGGATGACTTTGGCGCCTATGACGGCGGCTCAGGCTCGACCGTGCCGCCCGCGATCACCTCGAGCCGCGCGGATGAGACGACCTTGCCGCGCACGATTCGCCTGCACTACAAGTCGGTCGCGCGCGATTATGAAGACGATCAGCAGCAGTCGCCGTTTCGCTTGACGACGAGCGCGGTCAACGATCAGGACCTGTCGCTGCCCCTATGCTTAGGCGATACCTTCGCGCTGCAATGCGCCGACATTGTCTGGGCGGACGCGTGGGCCGCGAAGGACGGCCACGAGCTCTCCGTCGATCAATCCTGGTCGGCGCTCGAGGTTGCCGATTGCATTGCGGTGCCGGTGGATAAATTCATTCAGCGCTTGCGCATCGTGAGCGATACCAATTCCGCCGGCGTGCTGCGCAAGCTCTCTTGTGTTCGCGACAATCAAGGCAGTTATATTTCCTACGCCATCGCCAATCCGCCGGCGCGCCAGCCGCAGAAATTGAAGCTGATCGCCCCGACGAACGCGCTCTTTCTCGATCTGCCGGCGCTGCAGGACGCCGATAGCAACCCCGGCTTCTACATGGCCGCGCAGCGTGCCGCGGGCGGCAACTCATGGGGCGGTTGCCAGATCTACAAATCGACCGACGGCGGCTCGACCTTCGTCACGCAGTTCGCGATCGTGAACGAATCGACCGTTGGCACGCTGCAGGACGCGGTTCCGGCATCGCCCCATTACACCTATGACGACAGCACAGACATTATCGTCAACGTGCTCTCGGCGGCCTACAGCTTCTCGAGCGTCACCGATGCGCAGCTCATCGCCGGATTGAACGCGGCCGCGATGGGCGCCGATGGTCGCTGGGAAATCGTGCAGTTCGGCGAGGCCGTGCAGTTATCCACTACACAATGGCGGCTCTCGCGTTTGCTGCGTGGCCGGCGCGGTACCGAGCACACCATCGGCCAGTCGGTCGCCGGCGATACGTTCGCGCTCCTGAACGCGGGCTACCTGCAGCGCGAAATGCTCTCGACGGCGGAGATCAGTGGCGCGCGCATCTACAAAGTGGTCTCGATCGGCGCAAGCTACGGCAGCGGCGTCGATACGACCTTCACGGGCCACGCGCAGGCGCTCAAGCCATTCAGCCCGGTCGATGTCAATGCCACGCTACTAAGCAATGACGACATTCTGATTCGCTGGACGCGTCGCGATCGTCTTGGGCGCACGTTGATGAGTGGCGTCGATATGCCGCTCTCCGAGGCGACGCTCGCGTTCCAGATCGATATCTATCACGACAGTCCCGCGACGGTTGCGCGCACGCTTTCCACCGCATCGACGAGCGTCCTCTATACGCATGCGCAGCAGGTCGCTGACTTTGGCTCCCCGGGACCGACGTCGCTGCGTTGCGCCGTCTATCAAATGTCGGCAGTCGTAGGGCGCGGCATTCCCGCCGATCAAACAATCACCATAGGCGCATCACCATGAGCGGCGACGGCACACCGAATCTCGATTTGAAGTATCTCGACCCCTCGCAATCGCAGCCCGAGGTCAAGATCAACGATGCCTGGGATAAAATTGATGCCGCGGTGGGCACCATTGCGGTCAGTGATTTATCGAGCCCGCCGATCGTCGGGCATGCGATCGAAATCCAATTCGTCGGCGCGACCGTCACGCATGAGACGGGGGGGCGCGCTCGCGTTGAGATCGATAGCGCGGGCTCCGGTGGCGGCGGCTCGCCGCTCACGGTGACTGACGGCACGCACACCGTCACCGATGTCACGGAAATCGATTTCAGCTTCGGCGGCATCGTCACGGATTTGGGCGGCGGCGTGGCCCAGGTCTACATTGATCCGGTGAGTGGCGGCGGCTCGGGATCCGCTAATATCACGCCAGACACGCACCCGGCCCCGCCGAATACGCTCGATGATGAAATGGAAGGCACATCGCTCGATGCGAAATGGACGTGGCGCAATCAGGGCAGCACAACCGCCGTCTTCGCCAATGGCTCGATCATTCTAGGCGGCGTGACCGATGGACTGATTCACGGGATTACGCAGGTCGCCCCCGGCAGCACGCCGTATACCATAGAGACCAAGGTGGCGATAGCGGCAGCCAGCCAGGGGTCTGGCACCGGTATCGGTCTCTACGTGCGCAACTCGAGCGGCAATCTGTATGCCTATTTGCTCGATTCGGCCTCGGGCCCGCTCGTGTGCTATGCGTTCAATAGCCCGACGTCCTTCAATGGAGCTCTCTTCAGCAGCGCCACGATACCGTTCAGCACGTTCAACACGACGGATTGGGTCTACATGCAGATCGTGAATGATGGGACGAACCTGAAGTTCAATGCTTCCCTCACGGGCGTGCCGGGTAGTTATCAGCAAATCGGAACGGTGGCACTCGCGACCTTCATCGGAGCGGTATCTGACGTGGGTCTGGTTGTGAATATCAATGTGGCCGGCGCCGTCGGCATCGCCGATTGGTTCCGCCGCACGGCCTAAAGGGGGACTTGCGGGACTTTAGAAAATCTCGACGCGCATCAACGCGCTGCTTCGAGCGAAGCGGCAAAGTGGGGACCATGTGCCACTTCCTCCCACCCATTGGAGTTTCGACCCCCTTGGAAACCGAATTGACTCGCGTCGCCTTCCTCAAAGTCCACAAGCCGCTGATTCTGTGGCTCGGCGTATTCGTCGCGGTGTGCGTCGCGTCGTTCCTGATCGCGCGCTATTAATATGCTGCCGAACCAGGCCGCTTTTCTATCGACGATCATCCACAGCGAAGGCACCGATCAGTGGGTGAAGGGCGGCGTGCTCGTCTCGCCCTACGCGGTGTGCTACGGCTACACCCATGAGATCACGAATTTCACCGATCATCCGGCGATCACTGGCGAGTGGCTCGGCATCTCGATCGCGAATTTGGGACCTCAATATGCTCATTCCATTTCGACGGCTGCGGGCGCGTTTCAGATCACCCGCCCGACCTGGCGCGAATGCAAGCAGGTCCTAAAGCTCGCGAGCTTCAATCGCCAGGCGCAGGAGGATGCGGCGCTCTTGCTCATCAAGGAACGGCACGCGCTCGATCTCGTGAACCGCGGCGCGGTCGAGGAGGCGATCGCCGCGTGCGCCGGGATCTGGGCGAGCTTGCCGGGCGGCGATTCGGGCCAGCCGCAGCGCAAGCTTGCCGATCTGATCGATGTGTTCGCGGCGAAGGGTGGGGCGGCGGCATGATTATCCGCATCAAACGATTGGCAACGTGGGTATGGTGTCACCGAACGAAAACTTTGGGACTCACCGCCATCGGCATCGCCTACGCGCAGAACAACCTGGCGCAGATCGGCCACTTGCTCTCGCCCAAATTGCAGGGTGCCATCCTCGCCGTGTTTGGTGTCGCCGCGTTCGTCATCGGACTGGTCAATACGTTTGCCAATCGAGACCCGCCGAGCGCGTAAGTGGATGAGAAACCCGACTACGGATCGACGACGTCAGTCCTCGCGCGCCGCGCCCCGGGCTTTGCGTGGCTGCCGGTAGCTCTCAGGCAGCGGCTCACGCCAGCGGCCTTGGGCAGCGCGGTCGCCGCCCTGGCCGTCGCCATTACCTATGTCGTCAACGCGCAGCACGACATTCGCAACGCCCAGAACGACGTGCGCCGCCTCCAAGAATCGGTCGCGGGCTTGGAGCAGGAACGCATTGTGCTTCACAAGATCGACACCCAGTTGGCCGTGATGGGCGATAAAATCGATAACATCGCCGCTAAGGTCGATCGGCAAGAGCAGTGGCGGGACCGGATCGAAGAGGTTGCAGACAGTCCACCCCACGCGAGAAGGCGAGTCTCTAAATGACCGACCGCACTGAAATGAACAGCCAATCGGTCGAGCTGCTGCAGGCGCTCGATGCCGCCCAAAAATTGCAGATCGATATCAACGACACCGCCGCCCTGCTGACCGGGATCGAGGGCAGCCGCATGTCGATGGAGCAGTTCCTGTACGAGACCCGCAACCAAGAGATTGTGCTGCGCCAGCGAATCGACCGGCTCGAACGCCGGCACGCCATCCTGCAGGCCCAAGTGACGCGCGCGCTGGCGGCCGCGGGAATGCAGCCGCGGTGACGCCGGCGCTCTACCTGAAGCTGGGCGCCATCGTCGCGATGGTCGCGGCGCTGTTTGCGGCGGGGTATCACATCGGCGGACTATCGTCTAAAACCGCATTAGAGGCTCAACACACGGCGCAGCTTCAGGCCGTCGTCAACGCCATGGATGAGAACGCGCGCCAGGCCGCCGCTGACCACGCTCACCAGCAAGGGGTAATTGATGCTTATCACGCAACACCGATCGATCCTCTTGTCGCTGGCGCTGCTCACCGGGTGTACGTCTATGCCGCCAGTGCCTGCGGTGGTAGCGTGCCCCAAGCCGCAAGCGTGGCCGGCGGAGCTCAAGCATCCGCCCCGATCGCCCTCGGCCCTAGCGAAGTTGAACGAGCTCTTGACGACTACATCCACGCCTGTTCCGCAGACGCCGCCCAAATGACCCCGATGATCGCTCTCGCGCCGTGAACTACTTCGACTACGTCGCCAAGAAGGTCGCGCCGAAGCCGGCCTATCAGCGCCAGCCGCCGTCGAAGGCCATTACGCAAGAAAACGCACCGGTGCGTAATGAGCCGGAGGGGCGCGCCGAATCGATGATCGTGGAGGAGGGCACGGCGAGTGATTCGATGATCCTGAAAGCGTTCAGGTTTTGGCAGCGGTGAGGCTATTCGGCGACGACTCGGCGGCGGCATCTTCGTAGCCCGGGATGTCGGGTAACTCACGCTTCCGCGAACGTATGACCACCAGCCGATATCGTCCGGATTTGGAATCTGCGACGATTATGGGGGGTGCCATCCTTCGGCGCCGTTTATAACGACCAAGCCGCCTTTCGGCCGCATTTACGCGATCCGCTTCAACGTAACCCGCTGAATTAGCTCAGGTGGCCAGCTATCGCGTACCTGTGGGGACGCCACACCTGGCCACCGTCTTTGCCGGCCCGGTACGGCCTTGAGTTCTATCTGACAGGTGAGGTCGCGCTCGAGCACGATTCGATCGACCAGGGTCTGCAGCGCCTTCTCCCGGCTCTGATCTGCGAGCAACCCGCGAAGCTGGTCGACGGTCATCGCCGCCAACTGTTTCGACACGGTGTCGTCCTGCCGCACGGCGTCGGCTTCTCGGCGCAATGACTCGATATGCCGGCCGCGCTCCTCGACGATCGCGGTGAACGTGTCGGCGTCCGAGGTGAGGGCGAGCTCCGCCGCGCGGCCCTTTTCTTTCTCGAGCTTCGCGATCTGCTGATCGATGGCGGCGGCGGGATCCGCGGCACGCCGGCTGCGCTGGGCGGCAATCAAGAGATTGCGTAGGAAGAGGTCCGACTTCATGCCGGCCTCGACCTGCTCGAGCACGGCGGATTCGATCATGTCCGCCCGGACCGTCTTGCCCGGGGTAGCGTCCCGGCGCTTCAAGCGGTAGTACTTCCCATGGGCGACCCACATTTGACCGTCGCCGGTGTAGAGCAGGCCAGTCAGGAGATAGTCGGACTTGGCGGCCATGGCCTGGGACACCGATCGGCCGACGTGGCTCGTCTCCAGCCTGGTCAGGATCGTCTCGGCCGCGGCGTCGGAGATGAGCGCCGTATGTGTGTCCCGCGTCATTTGCCAGGCGGCGCGCGGCCGCATCTTCGTGCCGCCGCCATTCGGCGCGTGACGATTCCAGACGGTGTGCCCGGCGTAGGTGAGGGCGTTCCATTCGACGCCGATCAAGGAAGTTGCCGGCATGCCGGTCTTGCGTGCGGCGATCGTGCGGGGAATGCCATTGGCGCGGGCCGTCAAGTACTCCCCGATCATGGCGGCGCCGGCGCCCGGCATGAGCTTGGACTTCATGACCGGCGAGCCCTCGCGGATGGTACCGGTCGTCAAGGCCTGCAGCTGGTAGCCGATCGGCGCGCGGCCGCCGGCGCGGAAGCCGCGGCGGACGTTCTCCGCCATGCCCGCCAAACCCTTTTGCCGGGACATGATCGAATGCGCCTCGTCCATGGCTTCGAAGACTGACTCGAGCACGAGCTCGGCGACCGGGTCCAAGTCCGAGGGCATGCGGGCATAGAGGATAGTGACGCCGCGCTTTTTGGCCTCGTGCTTGATGGCCTGGGCGATGTAGCGCCGGCGGGCGATCCGGCTGGTGTCGTAAACGAGGAGGTATTCCCAGCCTCGGGAGGAGTGCTTGAGAGCCCGAACTAACTCAATGAATCCCGGGCGGTTTTCGGTCGATCCGGATTCGACAGCGTCCTCATACGTCTTTGCCACCGTCAAGGAGCGTGAGGCCGCGAGCTTTTCGAGTTCGCGGCGCTGAGCGGCGAGGCTCACATCGCTGCGGTCTTTTGAGCTCCGTAGGTACATGGCGGCCTTCATTTTTTCCCCTTAGTGCGTCCATGACCAGGCCGAGGGCGAGATCCTCATCCGGCATCCCCTTGGTCGGCAGCATTGTAATGCGTTCGGTCACGGCGTCACTCAATGGATCAACGCGGCCACGGTTTAGAGGGCTGCACTTCCGGCCCCGGCAAGATCCGCCCGCACCGCTCGCAGTGGAAGACGAAGCGCACTTCGGCCGAGGCGACATCGATCGTCGCTTTGATGAGGTGGCCGTGCCACCAGCAGAGGAGGCGCTTCACGCGGGCGGCTCCGCGACGGCACATCAGGCTGTGAGCGCTGAACCATCCATTCGGTCCAGCTAACGGGGCACTCCCAGATCGTGCGGTAGCCCTGCTTCTTGACCCATCGAACGTAGGCCATATACATGCGTTCCAGGGCTGTCATTGCCCTACCCCTCCGCTGCGTGCTGAGTGCTCGCGAATCAAGGCTTCTTGCAACGCGGTGTTTGCTTCTGCGCTGCCGGGCCGATTGAACACGCCATAGGGATGTATCCCATAGGCGTGCAGCAAGTTCACAACGCGCTCCGACTTGCCGCCAGGCCACGGCTCGTGCATGAGTCGTTCGTAAGTTTCAAACGGTAGTTCATCCATGCTCTGATCCTCCATCGGCTTGGCTGCGGGCACTAGAGCCGTGAGGGATCATTTCGGCTCCGGTAATGGATTAGACGTGTTCATTAGGAAACAGGCCGCGCTCTTTCATGCGCACCGTGCCGCATCGCCCGCAGATTCGATAGATGATCCCGGCCGCCGTGAACGCCACGCCCCATTCGTGATCGGGGCCAATGATGGTGTCGCAGCTACCATTCCCGCGCGGCTGCACGTCGATAACGTCAAGCATCGGGGATACAATTAGCAATTCGCGATCAAGACTCATGCTTTTCTCCCGGATGTATTCTGTGATCGATCCCCGCAAATGCCACAGGTCCAACAATCATCCTCGGATAACGAGCGCGACGGGTGTGTGCAAAAGCCGCAGCCGGGAATGCACGCAATGAAGCCAAAGCCGTCCATATCGGTCTCCTCGGCGCCGCACTTAGGGCAGGTGACAGTCGGATAGTCATCGTAGATCACGAGTATCTCTCCCAAGTCGCCAATAGGGCTTTGTCATGGCTTAGAATCCTCACTCGCTTGGTAGCAGTGCATCTCGCCCTCGTTGTAACACTGAAAAATCCCATTGATGCGACCGCGACCTTGGCCGCAAAACTGGACGTTCACCGGAGCGCCTTCATAAAGCATGTGTGGTCGTCGCTTCCAATATTTGACCGGAATTACAAAGTCGGTGAGGGTTTTCAATTCGGCGGCCTGGCCGTAGGTTGCCTCATTGAAATCGAGATGCTTGCAGGGCTTCACTTGGCTGCTCCCCGGTCAGGTTGCTCACTCGAAGTTGGTTGCGGTCGGAACTCATGCACTTGGTCCTGATATGGCTTTCCGCATTTGACGCAGGGCTGGCCGCCGTCGCCTGTAAATGGATGCTTAGCAGCCGTTTGCGCCGCTATCCCCGCCCCGCTCAGGGCGGCCAGAGCTTTTTGACGGCAATACGCCAGCGCCGTGACAGCCGGGAAAAGCTCCTTCGGATAGATGGTGCTAATGTCATGCAGCGTCGCTTCTAGTTCGCGGATGCGCTCTTGGAACGCCGTCCGTGACTCGTGTTCCTCGGCAATCGTGCAGGAATGCGACATGTGCTCGGCGGCCAGTTTGGCGGCAAGCGTGTCGATTCCGTTCCTATTGAACGTCGCCTGTGCCATCGCTTCATTGCGCATCCGTTTCCATTCGGTTAGCTCAGCCGCCAGCGCTTCATACTCCTCCAGCCTCACGAACACCTGACGCAGGCTGTTGCCGCCCGCGGGAATCACGGCCCAGTCGGTTCCGACGTACCAATTCACTGGGGCTCTCCGGATCTTTGCAGTGCTGAGCGTGTGCTCCAGCGGACACAGAATCCCTCGAACCACTGCATGCCGCGGTAGGTCGATTTAAACCATTGGATCATGTCCTGCGAATCCTCAAACCCGTCTAGTTTGGCGAACGCATTGCCTTCGCCGATGTTGAGGCGCACGCCATTACTGATGATGCGGCGCGAAGCCATCTCTCCCATGTCGATATTCACAGGGAAGCAGTCAACCACTGGCGCCTCACGCAGCAAACGCGCCTTGGACGTTCGTAGGCCCGTATAGAGCTTGGCGATATCACCCGCATGTGGCTGTCGGCCATCCTTGCGGCGATGGCGGATGGTCTGCAACTTCGTCCCACCCTCGACTGCCGGCACGAATTGCGCCTTGAAATTGAACAGGAATGTACTCACAGTCTCTCCCCATCGGTGTCGCGCTGTAGCTGGGAGAGCATCACTTGAGCTTCCCGCGGCTCAGCCGCGCTTGCCAAAAATGAACGGGCCGCCCTCTGCCCAGCCCCGGTGCGGCACCAGCTCCTCGCGCAAGATCGGCACGTCCTTCGGCGCTGCGATGCCGAGCTTGACCTGGTTGCCATTGATGGCGCACACGGTCACGGTGATGTTCTCGCCGATCATCAGGGTTTCGCCGGCGCGGCGGGTCAATATCAACATTGCCGCTCCTTTGCAGAGGTAGATGCGCGGCCCAGCTCGTAGGCCGCATTCAGCGCTTGCGCCTCTTCCTCGGCGTTGCATTCCGCATTGTCGCCGGTCCAACTCTGGCCGATGCACGCGCCGTCTGGACCCTTGACGGTCCACGATTCGCCCTCGCCGCAACGCTTGCATGGCTCAGTCTCGCGGAACGCCACGTAGGGATCATCTACTGGTGTTTGAACGTCCGGCAATTGCCGATGGTAGAAATTCGGCAGGCAAACCGGACATGCGGCATTGATGTCGGGTAACGGCCCAAGGCAAAC
>Ga0193742_1000378_pt1 | contig 31025 bp, 22 predicted proteins | sample L2c1metaG_FD_165511 | JGI IMG/M metagenome (GOLD analysis project Ga0193742, IMG submission 165511) | Soil microbial communities from a riparian zone of the East river system, Colorado, United States - L2c1 | ecosystem: Environmental > Terrestrial > Soil > Riparian zone | place: USA: East River... | reverse complement strand
CGGCCTGAATGAATTGTACGAGATTGAGATCATGCGATGGCATCTTAATGAGATTCCACCTTTTTCACGCTCTCTTTGGCACACCAGATGCTCTAACATTGCACTGGAGCACATAGTTGCCTATTCTATGGGACTTTTTCTAACCCTACTTTACATTCTGACGGCGTATCTCGGTCCCGCGACCCTATGGGGCTCCCTTTACGAGTTTCACATTGAAATTATTATCGCGGTGCTGGCCCTGATCGCGTCACTGCCGGCTACGCAGCGAGTTAGAATCTTCAGCGTTCCTCAGACCTACTCTCTGATCGGAATGTGCGTTGCCGTCTTCTGCTCCATGGCGATGACGGGATGGCTGGGTTCCATTCTGCCGGCGCTTCTCGGCTTCATTCCCAATGCGTTCACCTTCTTTCTGGTCGTGTTGAACTGCAGAAAGAAGAGACACCTCCAGCTTCTGGTTCTGACGATGTTCGCCTTCAGCGCATTCAGTATCTACAAGGGATACGTTGCGCTTCGAGCCGAGGACTATCTGAGCCCCTACCTGCTCACCCAGGGAATGGATGGCGGGGGGGGAGTCTTCTATCGCCTCCGCGGCCTGGCCTTCATCAACGACCCCAACGATTTCTCCCAGGTGCTGGTCAGCCTGATTCCCTGCATGTTCTTTCTGTGGAAGAAGGGCAGCCTTCCACGCAACATCCTTTTTGTACTTTTACCGATCGCCTGGATGATCTTTGGGATGTATCTGACCCACTCCCGTGGCGGCATGCTGGCCCTGCTGGTGGTGATCCTCTTCGCTTTCCGGAGGAAGATCGGAACCATTCCCTCCGCGATTCTTGCCGCTGGCCTGTTCGCCGTCTCCAGCGTGGTCAACTGGTCCGGCGGCCGCGATGTCTCCATGGAAGCCGGCGCGGGCCGCATGGAAGCTTGGGCGGTCGGACTGGATCTGATCAAGGCCCATCCGATCTTCGGCGTGGGATTCGGCCGGTTCGGCGAATACTTTGTCGTAACCGCGCACAACACCGTCGTCGTCTGCACCGCCGAACTTGGACTCTTCGGGTTTTTCTGGTGGGTCATGTTTGTCCTTCCCTCTGTCCGGGACGCGTACGCCTGCACCACTCTGGGAGAACCGCCGCAGCCGGTGGAAGACGACAGTCTCTCCTATGACCGCGCCTTTGGAGTGAGCAGGAACACTCCGTCGCAAACGCAACGACTCCAGCCCGGGTATGCAGCCGCCGAGATGGCGGACTCCTCCGTGATGATCGAAGAGGCCGTTCCTCAAAAGCTGTCGCCGCAGATGCCTCTGCACCTGGCCGCAGAGATCGAAGAAGAGGAGGCGCCTCCTCCAGACGAGATCGAGCGCCTCGCGCGAGTGATGCTCACCTGCCTGATCGGCTATATCGTTGCGGGATGGTTTCTCTCCCGCGCCTACATCATGACGCTCTTTATCTACGGCGGCATGGTGCAGGCGGTTTATAACATGGCTCTTACGCGCGGAATCGCACCACCCAGAATGAAGCCTCTCAAAGTGATCCAGTACTCCATCGCCGGCGTATTTGGACTTCTCTTCCTGGTCTACCTTATGCTGCGATTCCAGCATCTATCTTCATAGAAGACTCTGGGCTCAAGCGTCTTCCGAAGTGGAAGCGACTCACTTCCCGACTTCGTCGAGCTTCCTCGCTATCTCCGGCGTGAGCTCGATGTCCGCCGTCTGCAGGTTCTCTTTTAGATGTTTGACCGAGGACGTTCCTGGAATCAGCAGGATATTTGGCGCTCGCTGCAACAGCCACGCTAGAGCGACCTGCATCGGCGTTCTATTCAGTTCCTTTGCCACATTGTCCAGCGTCGACGACTGCAGCGGTGAGAATCCGCCCAGCGGGAAAAATGGCACATAGGCAATCCCCTGTTGCGCCAGCGAGTCAATCAGCGCGTCATCCTCACGCTTTGCCAGGTTGTATTGGTTCTGCACACATACGACTGGAGAGATCTCCTGCGCTTCCCTACCTGCTTCGCCGTCACATTGCTTAAACCCAGGTGGCGAATCTTTCCCTGCGCCTTCAATTCTGTCAAAACAGAAAATGGTTCCGCGAGTGGCGCGTCTGACGGCTCGTGCGAAGAACCCCAGCGCAGATTCACGATATCGAGAGCCTCTACGCCAAGACTTCGCAGATTATCGTCGACGGCAGCGGTTAATCCTTCCTTGGAGAAAGCAGGCTTCCACGACTTATCCTCCCCGCGTATGTACCCCACCTTTTTCTCCAGTTACGATCACCAACTCTTCCGAATACGGATGCAATGACTCACGGATCAACTGGTTCGCTACATGCGGCCCATAGAAATCAGCCGTGTCGATGTGGTTCACCCCCTCAGTCACGGCTGTCCGCAACTCAACTGGTGCAATGGGGTATATGAAGTCTATGTGGTTCACCCCCTCAGTCACGGCTGTCCGCAACACAGCCTTCGCTTCATCCACATCCTTAGGCATGCCCCAGATCTCTTCCCCGGCCAGCCGCATCGCCCCGTAACCCACACGGTTCACGTTCATAGGCGTTCCCGCAAATGTAAAACTTCCCCCCAGATTCACCTGTGTCATATCCTTCTCCTCAATCCGCATTGCTTTTCTTTAAACGCTTGCGAAGAGTTAGATGAACAGAGGTTCGCCTCAGGAGTTCGCATTTGCTACGCCCTTCCGTTACCAGGCTTAAGCCACGTAAATCGCCCCTTCAGGCGCGTTCGGCGTCCAGCGTCGACGCCATTCTTCAGGCTACTATTCAGGTTTTGCTCGCCGTTGGCAGAGAGAGGCTGACCACCACCAAAGTCGCCCACCGCGCTGGTGTCTCTGTCGGGACGCTCTATCAATATTTTCCCAATAAGGCCTCTTTGCTCCAGGCCTGTCTCCGCCGCCACCTTGACTCCGTGGCTGTTGCTGTCGAGGCAGCCTGCATCACTTACAGAGGACAAGCACTTGCACAGATGGCAAGTGGCGTCGTCAACGCGTTTCTCGAAGCCAAGCTCCGTCATCTGGATGCCAGCCTCGCGCTTTACCTTATCAGCAGCCAAGTGGAAGGCGCCGCGATCGCTCGCGAGAATGGCCTCCGCTGCACAAAAGTGGTGGCGGAGATGCTCGCCACCGCCCACGAACAACTCGCCTCTGACCCAGAGGTTGTCGCCGCTACGCTGCTTGCCTCAATGGCCGGCGTCAGCCGCCGCCTGCTTGAATCGCCCAAGCCAGCCGAGAACATCGAAGGGACCCGCCATGAGCTCGTCCTTCTCGCCACCGCTTATCTCGAAGCATCGGGAAGAGCCAGTTGAGCATTGCGATTCTCTCGCGCTCTCGGTCGATCCCCTCACATCCGCCTCCCATGAACGGCTGCGCAAATCCTCGCGATCAGGTTGTTCCACAGCTACCTGTTACTTCAATCCTTTGCCTCGTTCTCACGGGCGATCCGCTCCATCGCCTTCTGCTCCGATCGGTCCTTGATGCGGCTCACTTGATGGCTCCCATCCCTTAAATTGCGACAGGGCTCATTTAGTCTCGACATTTCGCGATCCATCCATATTGCGATTTATCTGGAAAATTCAACTGGATTGCAGCAATCTGCTGTTCTAGAAGGCTCCAGGGGAGCAGTTATACTTCGTCCGTGAACGAACTCAGCCGCCGCACCATGTTGAAGTTAGCCTCCGCGGGAACCCTCACCGGAATGATGGTCAACGACCAGGCGATCACACAGCAGCACGATGCGGTCCCAAGGTGGGAGATCTTTGAGATCATCCTCAAGGGGCCTTCCGAAGGAAATCTCTTCCGCGAGGTCCGGCTCTCCGCCGTCTTCTCTCAGGGCCATCGCTCCATCGAGGTCGAAGGATTCTACGACGGCGACGGAAGCTACAGAGTACGTTTTATGCCTGACACGGAAGGCGAGTGGAGCTATGAGACGACGAGCAGCGCCCCGGCTCTAAACGGAAAGAGCGGGCGATTCCACTGCATCGCTCCTACGGACAAAGTGCATGGGCCTGTCGCTGTACGCAACACGCGTCACTTCGCCTATGCCGACGGCACCGCATACTTTCCCTTCGGAACCACCTGCTACGCATGGACCCACCAATCTGCTGCGCTACAGCAGGAGACGCTCGCAACTCTCAAGACGGCTCCCTTCAACAAACTGCGCATGTGCGTCTTTCCCAAGAGCTACGAATATAACCACAACGAGCCCGAACTCTATCCCTTTGAGCGCAACGCAGCGGGAAAGAGCGACTTCGACCGTCTGAATCCTGCCTTCTTCCGACATCTCGAGGAACGCATCAAGGATCTCCGCGAGCTTGGCATCGAAGCCGATCTCATCCTCTTCCATCCCTACGATCGCTGGGGCTACGCGACTATGTCGGCCGAGCAGGATGATCGCTATTTGCGTTACGTTCTCGCCCGGCTTTCCTCTCATCGAAACATCTGGTGGTCGATGGCCAACGAGTTCGATCTGATGAAGGCGAAGACGGTTCAGGACTTCGACCGCCTCTTCCACATCGTCGAGCGCTACGATCCCTACTCCCATCTGCGGTCGATTCACTACTCGAAGGTCATGTACGACTATTCTCATCCGTGGGTCACGCATGCCAGCTTGCAGACCTCGCAGTTTGACGCGGGTGCGGAGTATCTTCGATCGTGGCAGAAACCTGTCGTCTTCGACGAGGTCATGTATGAGGGCAATCTCAACCGCCGCTGGGGAAACATCTCCGGGGAAGAGATGGCACGACGATTCTGGCTGGGTATCCTCGCCGGCGGTTATGTCACCCATGGCGAAACACTCCTCAAGACGAGCGAGGCCATGGACGAGAACGTCACTCCAACCCTGTGGTGGGCGCACGGCGGCAAGCTCAATGGATCCAGTCCTGAGAGGATCGGCTTTCTACGCCGACTGGTTGAGGAGTCTGTTCCGACAGACAATCCTCACTTCGCGCGCGCCGGACTCGACGCGAATGATTCCCCCTACTACCTCAACGTCTCGGCCGGCGGCCCTGACAGCAAGTCGATTCAGTACATCCTCTATTACCTCGATTTTCACCAGCCCATCTGGTACGAGTTCCCCCTGCCCGAAGGCACCTTCACCGCCGAGATCATCGATCCCTGGGCCATGACTATTAAAACGCTTCCCGGCAGCTTTCGGGGAAAGACCAGGCTGCATCTCGCTGGGACGCCCTTCCAGGCCGTGCGCTTTCGGCGGTCATAAAATCGCGATCTGGAATCGTTTGCCAACCGCAAACGGGATGCGTATAAGAAAAAATAGTTTCATTACGAAAAACGGAGTTACACGTGAAGAGATCCTGGGCGGTATGGGCCGGCTTCAGCCTTTTGGGAGTCATGATCGCGAAGGGTGCCCCGGCACAGGACCTGCCGCTGACCAGCAACCCCAATATAAACACCCTTCACCCGATCGATCCTGCGTACGACGTAAAAAATCCAGGATTGGAATCCAGCCTCCACACGCCGCTTCCGGAGGAGTACATCTGGACCGCCAACGATGCGGCCGCTCCCGGCGAGAAGCTCGTCTACAAATTCCCCGGCCTGATGGAGAAGGTCGAGCCTCACTACTTCCGCAATACTTTCTCTATTGATCGTGTTCCAGCGCAGGCGACGCTCTACCTCGCTGGTCCGCGCAGCGCGAAGGTCTGGCTGAATGGACAGCTAGTGGAGTCAGTCGAGAGCGACACCTCTTCTCCTCTGGGAATGCATACCTTTGTAACTTCTGTAGCCAAGGCTCTCAGAGCGGGAAAGAACACCATCGCCATCGAGGCGGTAAGAGGCCGCGGCGTCACGGGCTTCGCCAACAGCCCTCTGGTCCGGCAGCAGACCTTCGGACAGGTGATGGTGGCGAAGATCTTGCCCACGGCTTCGGGCATCGACAGTAGGCCCTTGATGATGACAACGAAGGATTGGAAGAGCGCAACCAATGCCTCGCAGGGATGGCAGACAACGGCATTCGACGATAGCTCCTGGAAGCCGGTGCAGAGCATCGGCGCAATCGAGAGCACGGTCGAGCTCTTTCAATGGAACGCCGATGCAGGACTCTACGACTGGCCCGGTTATGACGGAATCTCCGGCTACCTCGCGCACATGGATCTTCCGGTCAGTAAGGTTCTCGCAACCTATACCGGACGCGGGACCTTCGACAATCTCGAAGCGTTGAGCGCAACCCAGGTCAACGCTTCAAAGGAGTTTGGCATCACCCTTCCCGCAAAAATCCTCACCGAAGCCGAGGCCCCAAGCCTCTTCCTCGACTTCGGACGCGAGATCACCGGACGCGTCGAAATCGTCTCCGACAGTGACACTCCCGCCGTGGTGACGATCCAGATGGGAGAGTCGGAGTCGGAGGCACTAAAGGCTCCTTACCTCGGCGTCAATCAGTTGACCCTTCCACCGCATGCGACCGGACACGGCCCGAAGACAGCCTTCCGCTATGCGAAGATCTCCTTCGTCGGCGGTGGTCCCCAGCTTCGCTTCAAAGGCATCAAGGTCGATCACATCTATTACCCTGTCAATTACGCGGGGTCATTCGAATCATCGGATGCGATGCTCAATCGGATCTGGGAGGTTGGAGCCTACACGGCTCATCTCTGCATGCAGGATGGTGTGTGGGATGCCTCCAAGCGTGACCGCGGACGATGGATGGGCGATATGGATGTGAGCGGCCGCGTGATCGAGGACGTCTTCGGCGAGCGCCCGCTGATGGAAGACACGCTCGACCGCCTGATGGGCCCCGCACCCGTGGACGAGCACGTCAACGGCATTCCCGGCTACAGCGCGTTCTGGTTTACCGGTGTCGCGGACTACTACCGCCACACAGGATCGAAGGAGTTTCTGGAGCACGAGCACGAGCGCATGCTGCAGCTGCTCCACTATGTCGATGCGGAGTTCGATGAGCGAGGAATCTACGCAAACAGGACCAAGGTGTGGCTCTATGTGGACTGGTCGCCGGAACTCAACGGTGATACGCCCGAGACCCGCAAGGCAACGACGCTTGAGTTCTACCGTGCCTATCGTGAGGCCTCGTGGCTTCTGGGCGAACTCGGTGACAAGGCCAATGCAGATCAGTATGCAGAACGCGCAGCCAAGGTGAAGGCCGCATCGGAAAAGTACCTGCTCGATCCCGCAACCGGATCCTTCGGTCCGCGCTGGCAGACGAACGCCGCTGCCGTCGTCGGAGGAGTTGCCGAACCGAAGCAGTACAAGGACATCTGGGACCACTCCCTCGCGAGCGTGGACCACGTCCAGTACAACGCCTACATCATCTCGCCCTATTACAACTACTATGTGATCCGCGCGATGGCAAAGACGGGACACCGCAAGGACGCGCTCGAGTGGATCCGGAAGTATTGGGGCGGAATGATCGAAGAGGGCGCGACCAGCATGTGGGAGGGCTACGACCCGAGCTGGTACAAGGAAGACTTCCACGCCTCGCTGCAGGCTGACAACCGCTCCGGCTACTTCGTGAGTCTCGCGCACGGATGGTCGACCGGACCAACGGCGTGGCTGATGGAAGAGGTCCTCGGAATTGAACCCACAGGCAGCGGCTTCAGCACCGTCGACATTCGTCCCGATCTCGTCGATCTCACATGGGCGAAAGGGGCGGAGCCTACGCCGCGCGGCCTGCTGAAGGTGGAGGCAAAACGCGAGGGCAACAACGCTGCAGTGACAGTCGACCTCCCTCAGGGAACGACCGCGCGTGTCTCGATTCCCGTGGCATCGGCCAGCGCAGCTGTCTCGGTAAATGGAAAGATCGAGACATCGTCTTCCGACGAGAACGGGACCCGCAAGATCGTTGTGCTCAGCTCGACAGGCCACTACGAGCTCCGGGCACAGTGATCTCGACGATATGATGACAGCCACGAAGACGGAAGTCTCATCCTATCGTTGGTGGCTCATTGCCATGCTCTGGTGCGTGTGCTTCTGCAACTACGCCGACAGCAGGCGATCTTCTCGATCATTCCCCTGTTACGCACCGAACTCAGGCTGAGCGATTTTGAACTCGGAGTCGTCGCATCGTCTTTCATGTGGATGTACGCGCTCGCCAGGCCATTTGCAGGATGGGTCTCCGATCGTATTTCACCACGCGCGGTCATCCTCGGAGCACTGGCCTTCAGGTCGGTAGTGACCGCAGGCACCACGACCTGCCACTCCTTCGGCGCACTGGTCTTCTTTCGCACACTCGGTAGTCGCTGCAGGCACCATGAATGCGCTGGGATGGCTCCTCTCGAGATCTTGCGCGCAATCACCCGCGAGAAGATTCCTGCAGCCCGCCTGATCGGTAACGACAGCGCTCTCTGCGACGCCATGATGGAGAATCTCTGGGACGGTGTCGTCTCAGGTGTCGCATGCGTCCTGCCGGAACTCATGACTTCGCTCTTCGCAACGGAAGGCAAAGAAACTCGTTTCGAGCAATCCCATCGGCTACTTCAGGCTTATATCGATCAGATGGCGCTGCTGCCAACTCCCTGGGGACTCAAAGTGACAAGCGCAGCACGCGAGTACACTCGCGAGTCCTATCCGTTCCCGCTCTCGCCCGCGCGTGAGCAAGAGAAGGCAAATCTCCGTAAATGGTTTGCAGGCTGGTACGGGCAGACGACGAAATAGAACGGGAACAGCATGACAAAACAGATCTATCTCGTAACAAGTGGCGAGCTTTTGCATCAGCCAACGTGGTCTGCTGGATGGTGCACTGAGCCAGGCAGCAACATACATCACTCCTGGGTCAATCAGGAGCTGCGCTAGCGGCTCAATCCAGATCGATCCAGGCGCGCTTCTTCGCGCTCGCCAGTTCCGCGTCGAGAATCCTCATCTGACGCAGGCCATCGGCCATCTGGGGATACTCGATCGAAGCAGACGGATCGCCGATCGACGCATAAAACCGGCGGAAGACCTGTTTGAAGGTATCGTCGTATCCTTCGCTGTGGCCACCCGGAAGATCGGCATATTTGGCGGCAGCAGGCAACAGCAGCGACGGGTCTTTGATAATGATCTGATTTGGAGTATTTCGATTGCCGATCCAAAGCTCATCCGGACGCTCCTGATTCCAGATCACAGAGGCCTTGGTTCCATAGATCTCCACGCACAACCCGTTCTTCCGGCCCGCCGAGACCTGGCTTGCAGTCATCGCGCCGCGAGCCGATTCGCCTAAACGGAAGACGACTGCGCCGAAGTCTTCGGTCGTGACCTTGACCTCTTCCACATCTTCCGCGGACGGAAGCTTGCCGGTGAAGCTCTCTACGCTGTGATTGGGGCGCTTGCGAGTGGGATGGAAGGTCTGCAGATCGGCGCAGAGCGATGCCACGCGCAGGCCGGTGATGTACTCGATCATGTCGAACCAGTGCGAGCCGATGTCCGCCATCACCCGAGATGGGCCAGAGGTTTTGTCGTCGACGCGCCAGTTCCAGTCTGTGTCGTAGAGCATCCAGTCCTGCGAATAGGTTCCCTGCGTGACCAGAATCTCACCGAGTTCACCTGCCTCGCGCATGCTGCGCATCTGCTGCACCATGGGATAGGACCGCAGGTTATGACAGACACAGTTACGAACTCCAGTCTCAGCGGCAAGCGCAGTCAGTTCCTCGGCCTCTTCAACAGAGACGGCTACCGGCTTCTCACAGAGAACGTTCTTTCCCGCCTGCATCGCTGCCTTTGCTATGGGATAGTGCGATGCGTTCGGGGTGCAGATGTGAACCGCGTCGAGTTCCTGACTCTTCAGCAGCTCGCGATAATCGTCGAAAACAGAGGGAACACCGTAAGCTTCGGCAAGCTTCTTCGCAGGCTCGAGCTGCCGCCCAACAACGGCGATGACATCCACATTCTCCACGCGGCGAAGAGCCTCCAGGTGCACGCGCCCCATAAAACCAGTTCCAATGACTGCAATCTTCAACCGCCTCACGCGTCTCTCCTCTTCCCTTAGACCCACCATGCGGCGGCGGGCTGCTCTTTGATCACAATCTCATTCAGGAACTTCGCTGCCTTGCTCAGCCCCTCTTCCGGCGAGAGCAAACTATCCTCGTGCTCGATGGAGAGCACATTGTCGTAGCCAAACATGCGCAGTGTGGAGACGAACTCCTTCCACCATTCAGCCCCATGGCCGTATCCGCAGGTGCGGAAGATCCAGCTGCGATTGGGCTCGTCCGTGTAAGGCTTGGTATCCAGCACGCCGGTCTTCACCAGGTTTGCGGCGTAAATCTGCGTATCCTTCCCATGGACGTGAAAGATCGCGTCGCCCAGCACCCGGATAGCTCCGATGGGGTCGATGTTCTGCCAGAACATGTGGCTGGGATCATAGTTGCAACCTACATTGGGGCCTGCGATCGAGCGCAGCTTGAGCATCGTCTCAGGGTTGTAGACGACGAAACCTGGATGCATCTCGACCGCGATACGAACTCCGTGATCCGCTGCAAACTTCGCATGTTCCACCCAAAAGGGTGCGACGACCTCGTTCCATTGCCAGTCCAGCACCTTGAGGTACTCCGGAGGCCAGGGGCAGGTAACCCAATTCGGCGCGATCGCTGCAGGGGAATCGCCAGGGCAGCCGGAGAAGTCCACCATCGTCTTCACGCCTAGTTTTTCCGCCAGCAGGATGGTGTCGCGGCTCACCTTCAGCATCGCCTCACGTTGCGCCTTGTCGGGGTGCAGTGGATTACCGTGGCAGCTCAAGGCGCTAATCGTCACGCCGTGATCGTTCAGCTTGCTCTGAAACTCGGCCAGTTCGGCGGCGTTGTTAAGCATGGAGAGCTTGCAATGGGCGTCCCCGGGATAGTTTCCGGTTCCCAACTCGACCGTCTGGATCTCGTAAGACTTGAGCTTCTTCAGAACGGCATCAAACGGCAGCTGCGACAGCAATGGTGTGAATACGCCAACCTTCATTCTTCTTCCCCAACCACAATGGTATCGTTTTTTTTCGCGCAGGAAAATAATACTCCGTACATCGTGTGAAAGTCAGAGAAGAAGGCCATCCGACAATCGAAAATTTATATAGACTTACCCCGCGAGGTATTCAATGAAGCGATTCGCTGTGCTTGTCCTCTTTACGCTTGCTCTGTCGGTTTCGATAGCGCATGCGACCGGTCCTATTCAGGTTCTGCTTATCGATGGGCAAGCTGCGGGTTCCTATCACCAGTGGAAGTTAACCACTCCTGTGCTCAAGAAGGAGCTCGAAGAGACGGGCCTCTTTCAGGTCACTGTGGCTACTGCTCCTGAGTTTCCTGGCGACTTCAGCGGATTCCATCCGGAGTTCAAAAAGTATCAGGTGATTGTGTCAAATCTCGACTCGCCAGACTGGCCGCAGGAACTGAAGACGAGCTTCGAAGAGTTCATCCACGACGGGGGAGGCCTTGTGGTTGTCCATGCGGCCGACAACTCCTTTGCCGACTGGCCGGCATTCAACCAGATGACCGGCATCGGCGGATGGCGCAAACGCAATGAAACAGCAGGCCCGATGTGGTACTTCAAAGACAACAAGCTGGTCTCTGATCCTGCGGCCGGAAACGCGGGATCGCATGGTCTGCGCCTACCCTTCCGTGTCGATACCCGCGCACCGGAGCATCCCATCATGAAGGGCCTTCCTTCTTCGTGGATGCACTATGCCGACGAGCTCTATTCGAAGATGCGCGGGCCCGGGGAGAATATGACCGTCCTGGCCACAGCCTACTCGGATCCCGCAAACCATGGAACGGGACACGATGAACCGATGCTGATGGTCCTTCATTACGGCAAGGGCCGAATCTTTCACACACTCATGGGACATGATGACGCAGCGCTGAGCTGCGTAGGATTTATGACGACCTTTCAGCGCGGAACCGAATGGGCCGCTACAGGGAAGGTAAAGCAGAAGATTCCGGCAACCTTTCCAACTGCAAATACCGTGAGCTTCCGGACAGATCTAGCGGCGATGGATCCTGCGTATAAAAACGGTGTGAACGGGCCGGTACCCGTGCCTCGCACACCGTCTCACTAGATCTATTTGTGTCTGGCAGAACCTTCCGGTAACGCGAAGGCGAACATGACGCCACCGCTGCCGATCAGAACGTACTGTCTGCCGTCGAGCTCATAGCTTGTCGGTGAGCTGGCGCTGACCGATCCGGTGCTGGTATGCCAAAGCGTCTTGCCATCAGCCGTGCTGAGAGCGAGGACGTTGCCGTGCGAGTCGCCCGTGAAGGTCAAGCCTGAGTCGGTGGTCAGGACTCCCGTCGAGGCTCCCTGTCCGATCTCATGGGTCCAGCGAATCTTTCCGGTCTGATAGTCAATCGCTTTGATGAGGCCTTTGGACCATAGTCCGTAGTCGGCTCCTGACCAGCCGTAGCTTCCGTCGGCTGGCTTCGAGAAATAAATGCTGTAAGCCTCGCGGGCGGCGTGTACAAACAGGCCAGTCTTCGGGTCGAAGCTCGGGGAGCGAAAGTTCGCCGCTCCGGACTCGTCGGGGGCAATCAGGCGGCCATCAGGAGCAGGCTCCTTCTCGGGATTTGGTATCGGACGGCCGTCTTTGTCGACGCCAAGAGACCAGTTCACAGGGCTGTAGGGCACCGTCAAGAGGTTTTTGCCGTTGGTGCGATCGAGAACGACAAAGTACCCATTGCGCGAAGCCTGCATGATCATCTTGCGCGGTTGTCCCTTGAAGGGACCATCGACAAGCATCGGCGTCTCGGCGGCGTCCCAGTCGTGGGTGTCATGCGGAGAGACCTGGAAGGCCCAGGCCAGCTTGCCGGTATCAGGATTCAGGGCCACAAGGCTGCATGTATTTGGATTGTCACCCGGCCGCAGTTTCCCATTCAGTACCGGAGTAGGGTTGCCCGTCCCCCAGTAGATCAGGTTCAGCTCCGGGTCGTAAGTTCCGGTCATCCAGGTCATGCCACCCGTTTGGTCGGGCGGCGTACTGTCCCACTGCCACTGCAGCTTGCCGGTCTCGGGATCGAGAGATTTAAGATACCCATGCAGATTATCGAAATCGCCGGAGACCCCGATCATCACGTGATTGCCAACAACAAAAGGCGACATGGTCGTCCAGTAACCTTTGGCGACATCCGCCACTTCGACGTTCCAACGCACGCTGCCGTTCCGCGCATCGAGAGACACGAGGTGACCGTCAGGTGAGAGAAAGTAGATAGAGCCCTTGTAAGCTCCCACGCCGCGCTGGCCAATGTGCAGGCCCTTGTTCGGAGGGTAGGTGTAGTGCCAGATCTGGTGGCCCGAGCCTGCATCAACGGCCCAGATGTTATCGGGCACGGTGAAGTAGAGGATGCCGTCGATCAACAGGGGCGAGGATTTGAGCCCCGCCTGCGAGCCTGTCTGGAAGGCCCAGGCCAGGGTCAGATCGCTGACATTGCCGGGAGTAATCTGGGTCAATTTGGCGTGGCGCTGACCGGTGTAGTCGCCATGGTAGAGCGGCCAGCTGTCGGGACCTGGCTTGAGCAGCGTTGCCTGGTCGGGCCCCTGTGCTGAAGCAATTCCAGCAGATGCAAAGATTGCAAATATCACCGTGAGGAAGCAGCCCGCGACTCCTCCCGCATTCTTTCGTCGATTCATAAACGTTTCTCTCTAAACTTCGCGAATCGCCTGCTAGCGCAGGGTCTGCAGATAAGCCATCAGGTTGTGAATGTCCGCGTCGGTGTACTTGCTGAAGAGCTCGGCGTGGGCCTCCTGCGGAGCATCGATCTTGTATTTGATCCTGCTTACCGGCCAGGAACGGTAGACCCCGTCGGACAGAGTGATGCCGAGAGTGAATTCATCATGGTACTCGACGGTGCCCGTAAGCTTTTCCCCTGAAGGAAGCGTGACGGTCGCGCTGCTCTTCGCGTCCCGCGGGTAAAGCATGTGCTCCTCGAGTTGCAGTCCCTGGAACTTTGTCGCGATATGGGCGAGATCGCCGGTAGCCGAGTGACACTTCGCACAAGTTCCCGCGCCCTCGAAGTATTGTTTACCCGCAGTGGCGTTGCCCGTCTGAAGGTCGGCCACGTCGACCCCTTTTCGCTGGCCGGCGCTTCCGGCCTTCTGCTGCTGGGAGTGGATGAACGCGACGAGGTCGGTCATCTCGGAATCGCTGACAGTAAAGGCCGGCATCCTGCCGTTACGTCCATTACGCACAACGTCGCCGATCTTGTCGCCATTGACATCGCCGAGGACAAGCTTGGACCGGGTGAGGTCCGGCCCCGTCTCTCCGCCTCCGGCGTCACGTCCATGGCAGAAGGCGCACTTTTGCTGGAAGAGTGTATTGCCCGACTCAATATGTGCCGCCGTCTCCGGTGAAATAACGGCCTGCCTTCGGCCGCTTCCCTGCGCCGCTTCGACGTCATAGGAGGAAAAAACTCCGCCCAGCGATAGCACGCCCACAAGCGCACTCAACGACAACATGACCCCTCTTGCTCTTGTCATTTTCTGATCTTTGATCATCCCCACTCGAGGCAGGACGAGACTCTCCCTTGTTGCGCGAGTGCAATCCTGCCTGCTGCAAATTCCATCCACACTAACACAGGAAAGGAGACCCGGATCGGGGGATCGGACGCGCCCTGGCTGCTCAGCATGGCCTGAGCCTTCCGGCGATATCGATACAAGTTGCTGAATATGCAATGGTTTGCGTACTGGTTCCGATGCGGAAAGTTAATTGTTCCGAACCGCCGTTGAGCTTAGGCTCAGAGGTAAGCGCTAAAGCGCTAAAAGGAGCTTCACCATGAAAACCACTCTTCGTAAGTTTGTTCTCGCAGGCGTTGTTGCACTCCTGACGGCTGCTGTCTCCACCCCTGCTCACGCTACGCTTTCCGGAAGCGAGCCTCGTCCGAATGCGCCGAGCGGGGCCACCGCATCGCTTTACTTCAATGCGATGCTGGCTATCATGGGCTTCTAATCAATCCCTAATCCCTGGGACAGATCGTACTAAGATGAAGCTGCATGCGGCTCTCTCTGGTAGCACAGATTTTATGGGCGGCTGGTTTCCTCGAACTGGCCGCCCTCTTCGTTGTGTTGCTGCTGCGGAGACGTTGGCGTGTCTTTCCCATCTTTACAAGCTGGATCGGATTCCAGGTCGTTCGGGCAGTCGTCTTCTATTTTCTTTATCGCTATGCCGATCATGCGACCTATGCCCTGATCTACTGGGGCGCGGCTGCGATCGACCTGATCATGCAGATCGCAATCGTCTTTGAGCTGGCGAGAATTGTTCTGAAGCCGACCGGAACCTGGATCCGGGATGCCAGGAAGATGTTCCTGCTTATGGTAGCTGCGGGAACCTTGATTGCCGCGGCGACGGCCCACGGAGTTAACCTCAAGGTGCCGAATGATCTGGGCGATTGGATCGACAAGGGCAGCCTGTTCGCTGCAATGCTGAACGCCCAGCTCTTCGCGGCGATGGCCTTCGCCTCCACGCGACTGGGGCTGGCATGGCGCCACCACGTAATGGCCATTGCGACAGGATGGGCGCTATGGGCAGTGGTTGGACTGTTCGTCGAAGCAGCCCATAGCTACTTCGGCCCGGATTGGCATGGCGTTCCTCTAGACCCGATCCGTATCTTTGCCTATCAGATAGCCACGATTTATTGGACAATTAATCTGTGGCTTCCCGAACCTGCGCATCGTAGACTATCGATGGAGATGCAGGCCTACCTGTCGGGACTGCAGCGACAAGCACAGCTTGGAGTTCAGGCCGTCAGCAATAGCAATTTAGATAAACATTGAGCTGACTATGGGAATTCTTGTTTTCGTTGCTCTTAGCGTCGCCGTAACTCTTCTGATCGTCTTCTCCCAACGCAAGGCTCGCGCCTTCGCCACAGAGGACTGGGGTACCCTTGTCTCTCGCCTTCACCTATCTCCTTTGAGGCTCTTGAAAGGGTTGCGCTCGAACATCTGCAGCCAAACGGACGTCAGATCATGCTCGAGACCGAAGAGATCTGGACTCTGCTGGGGGGATGGGAAGGCCTCGAAAAGATGGAGAACAATGCCGATGTGATGGTCCGGCTTGCGGCTTATGTACGGGTCTGGAACTTCGATGAGGCCGTCATCGTCTCGGAGCGGATACGGCATGACGCCATCATCCTGAAGAGGGCGCTCTTGCGCATACGGATCCTATTGCTGTTCTCGAGATACAAGCTGAGAGTTCCGTTCTATATGCAGCAGGCGGCCTCCTCCTATTATCTGATGACTCGTAGACTGTTGACCCTCTACGAAATGAATCAGTTTCTTCTCTATCCCGGCTTGTTGAAGTGATCTAAGTCTCCCATCCCCCTTTATCTAAGGTGACTCGTCGCAGTCATTCAGCCGTCCAATGATCTCCAGGGAAGATAGCTCTCGCCAACACTACTTCTCCGCTCTCTGACTCCCCATCGTATCGAGATCAAGGTTGAGCTCGAGCACGTTCACGCGTGGCTCACCCAGAAGACCGAATTCACGGCCGAGGGTGTGCTTTGCGATCAGCGCATTGAGCTGAACCGCGGAGAGACCACGCGCCTTTGCGACTCGCGGAATCTGAAACTCAGCACCTGCAGGCGTGATATCGGGATCGAGCCCCGATCCTGATGTCGTCACAAGATCGACCGGGATGGGAGCTCCTGGATTCTCTTTTTGCAGATCTGCGACATTTGTCGCAACCCTGTCGATATATTTCTTGTTCGTCGGTCCATAGTTTGAGCCACTGGAAGAAGAGGCATCGTAACCGTTGGTGCCGGCCGCGGAGGGACGCGGGTGAAAATACCCTGCGCCCGTGAACGACTGACCGAGGATCCGCGAGCCAACAATCGCGCCATTCTTCTCGATCAATTGTCCATTCGCCTTGTCACGAAAGAGCACCTGCGCAAGGCCGGTCATCAGCAGAGGATAAAAGACTCCCAGTAGAACCGTAGTGATGACCGTGTAAAGCAAAGCTGTTGTCAGGTTTTTACGCATAACTCGAACTCCTAAATCGGGTGAACTAAACCAGGTGAATCGCGGTGATGATCATGTCAATGATCTTGATCCCGATGAACGGCACCACAATACCGCCGAATCCATAGATCCAGAGATTCCGCTGCAACAAGGCCGCAGCCCCCAGCGCCCTGTACTTCACGCCTTTTAGAGCCAGTGGGATCAGGACGACGATGATCAATGCATTGAAGATGACTGCCGAGAGAATGGCCGACTGCGGCGTCTGCAGATGCATGATGTTCAGAGCGTTCAACACGGGGAAGGCGCCTGCAAACATCGCCGGAATGATAGCGAAGTATTTGGCCACATCATTGGAGATGGAGAATGTGGTCAGCGCGCCCCGGGTCATCAGCAACTGCTTTCCGATCTCGACGATCTCAATCAGCTTCGTCGGGTTCGAATCGAGATCCACCATGTTGCCGGCCTCTTTTGCAGCCTGCGTGCCCGTGTTCATTGCAACTCCCACATCGGCCTGGGCCAGCGCGGGGGCGTCGTTTGTGCCGTCTCCGGTCATCGCGACCAGCTTCCCTTGCGCCTGTTCCCGCTTGATGAGATCCATCTTGTCCTTCGGCTTCGCTTCGGCAAGGAAGTCGTCGACTCCTGCCTCGCGCGCGATCGCCGCAGCAGTCAGAGGATTGTCACCCGTGATCATGATGGTGCGGATGCCCATGGCACGAAGCTGCGCAAACCGCTCCCGTATGCCGCCCTTCACAATATCCTTCAGGTAGATGACTCCCATCACCTGATTGTCACGAGCCACCACCAGCGGTGTGCCTCCCGAACGCGCGATCGTATCGATTGCATCGCGAACATCCTTGGGAACCTTGCCTCCACGCTCCTCCACAAACTTCGTGATCGCGTCTGCTGAGCCTTTGCGGATCTCGGAGCCGCCGATGTTCACGCCCGACATGCGCGTCGTCGCGCTGAAGGGCACAAACTCCGCATTCAGATCCTCTATCTCGCGGCCACGTAGACCATAACGCTCCTTCGCCAATACAACAATGGAGCGGCCTTCCGGGGTCTCGTCGGGCAAAGAAGAGAGTTGTGCCGCATCGGCAAGTTGCTCGTTGCTGATTCCGGGCGCGGCTACAAACTCCGCTGCCTGGCGATTGCCGAAGGTAATGGTTCCAGTCTTATCGAGCAGGAGCGTATTCACATCGCCAGCAGCCTCGACTGCGCGTCCGCTCATGGCAAGAACATTATGCTGCACGAGCCGGTCCATGCCAGCGATACCGATCGCCGAAAGCAGGCCGCCGATCGTGGTCGGAATCAGGCACACCAGCAGCGACACCAGTACGAAGACAGACTGCGGCGCACTCGAATACATTGCGAAGGGCTGCAACGTAACCACGGCCAGAAGGAAGATGATGGTCAATCCCGCGAGCAGAATGTTGAGCGCGATCTCATTAGGCGTCTTCTGGCGCTCAGCCCCTTCGACAAGAGCAATCATCTTATCCAGAAAGGTCTCGCCAGGATTAGAAGTGATCTTGATCTTCAGATGGTCGGAGAGAACGCGTGTTCCTCCGGTGACGGCGGAGCGATCACCTCCCGATTCACGAATCACAGGCGCAGATTCCCCTGTGATCGCAGACTCATCGACCGAAGCGACGCCTTCAATCACCTCGCCATCGCCCGGAACAAGCTCGCCCGCGATAACAACGACGACATCGCCGGCACGAAGCTGCGCACTCGGAACATCTTCGCTCTGTCCGTTCGACAGCACCCGATGAGCCGTTGTCTCCGACTTAGCGCGGCGCAGCGTATCGGCCTGCGCCTTGCCGCGACCCTCCGCCATCGCTTCCGCGAAGTTCGCAAAGAGCACCGTAAACCAGAGCCACAGCGTGATCTGAAGATCAAACCCGAAGGCGCGCTGGTGCGTAAAGACATCGCGAAAGAGAAGAAGCGTCGTTACAACACTTCCGATCTCGACCACAAACATCACCGGGTTGCGCATCATCGCACGCGGGTTGAGTTTTTTGAACGCATCCACAAGAGCCTGGCGCACGATCTTGCCATCCCAGAGAGACTTCCGGTGCTTGCCGGAACGACCGGCATGGCCAGCAGGATGGGACGATTTAACTTCCATTGTCACAGGAACAGTTGCCATAAGAATTCCTCAAAATACCTTTCCTGCATGAAGCAACAAATGCTCAAGGACGGGCCCCAGACTTAGAGCCGGAAAGAAGGTCAGCGCTCCGACGATAAGAATCACGCCTACCAGCAGAACGGTGAACAGCGGCGTCGTCACAGGAAATGTCCCGGACGAAGGCGGAACCATCTTCTTGGAAGCCATGTTGCCGGCAACCGCCAGCATCGGCACGATCATCAGGAAGCGCCCGATCAGCATCGCGAACCCGATCGTAAAGTTGTAGAAGTGCGTATTCGCCGAAAGGCCGCCAAACGCGGAGCCATTATTTCCCGTCGCCGAGGTAAATGCATACAACATCTCCGACAGCCCGTGAGGTCCGGCATTTCCCAACGAACTGAGCCCATACGGTGACGCCGAAGCGATTGCGCTGAAGATCAGGATCGACAAGGGAAAGATCAGCACGTAGAGCATTGCCATCTTCACGTCGAAAGCCTCGATCTTCTTGCCGAGGTACTCCGGCGTGCGCCCGACCATCAGTCCCGCGATGAACACCGTGAGCACGACCATGATCAGGATTCCGTACATTCCCGCTCCGACGCCGCCAAAAACGACCTCGCCTAACAGGATGTTGACCAGCGGAATCATCCCACCCAGAGGCATGAACGAGTCATGCATTGAGTTCACAGCTCCACAGCTTGCATCGGTCGTGACTGTCGCAAAGAGGGCGGAGTCCGCGATGCCAAAGCGCACCTCTTTGCCTTCCATGTTGCCGCCCGCCTGCATCGTGCTGACCTGCTGATTCACGCCGTGCAGCATAGGATTCGCCTGCGACTCGGCCCAATAGGCCACGAAGACTCCAGCGAAAAACAGGAAAGACATCGCCGCCAGGACTGCCCATCCGTGCCGCGGCGATTTCGTCATTCTGCCAAGCGTCACAGTAAGGCCGGCTGGAATGACAAAGATCGCAAGCATCTCGAGAAGATTCGAAAAGGGCGTTGGGTTCTCGAACGGATGCGCACTGTTAGCGTTGAAGAAGCCGCCGCCGTTGGTGCCGAGCATCTTGATCGCCTCTTGCGACGCTACAGGTCCCTGCGCGATCGTCTGAGACGCGATCGTTTGGATGGCCTGCTTGCCATCGGTGCCGGTCGTGGTAGCGGTCTGCGCTTCGACGACCTTGGCCGTGTCATAGGGGCGCAGATTCTGCACAACGCCCTGTGATACCAGCACCAGGCCAAAGATGATGCAAATCGGCAGCAGTACCCGCAGAGTAGCGCGCGTAAGATCCACCCAGAAATTGCCTAACGTATCGCTCTCCCTCCGCGTAATACCGCGAATGAGAGCGATCGCAAGAGCCATGCCTGCAGCGGCGGACCAGAAGTTGTGCGTCGCCAGGCCCACCATCTGCGTGAAGTAGCTCATTGTCGATTCGGGTGAGTAGGACTGCCAGTTCGTGTTCGTCGTAAACGAAGCTGTAGTGTTGAACGCGAGATCCGGAGCAACCGCTGCCAGCTTCTGCGGATTCCAGGGAAGGATCATCTGCAGCCGCTGAATTCCGTAAGTCAGCACCATGGTCGCGGCGCTGAACAACAGCATCGCGAGGCCGTATTCCGTCCAGCGCATCTCGCGCTTCTCGTCCACTCCTGTCAGTCGGTACAACAACCGCTCAATAGGACCAAAGATGAAGTCGCCAAAGGTTCGCTGTCCTTCAAAGACGTGCGCCATGTAAACACCCAGCGGCTTCGCGGTCGCCAGAATAATGGCGAAGAAAACTAAGATCTGCAGCCAACCATTCCAGGTCATCAGAACTTCTCCGGGCGCAGCAGCGCATAGATCAGGTACACAAAGAGAAACGCAATTACGGCCAGCATCAAAACTGTCTCGATCATCGTCTTACCTCAACTTCTCGCACGCATGGATATAAGCGGCCGCCAAAGCGAAAAAGGCTACCGTCGCACCAATCAAGCAGATATCCAACATCTTTTTCTCCTAACTCACTACGCATCGCACCCTCAGGAGCACGCGTCTCGAATCAAACAGTGATCTGTCTCGTTCGCGGTGGCTTGAATCGCAATCGGAGGTTCAGGGCGAAGAGTTCCCTCGAATCCTCGTGCCCCCTGATGCAAGGCGCGCGCGCTGCCTAAGCCGTAAGCTCAACTGTCTCTTCGTCAAATAAGGGCGCTTGGGAAGGGGGGAGGAGTAGGCGGCATCATCTCTGGTGCTCGGTTGAATCGGCGCAGATAAGGCAATCGATCTGGAGTAGAGCTCTGAAACAAGTGTCGCAACAGTGAGATCAAGCGGAAGCATAGAGACGGACACCTACGGGTCCAGAATCTATTTCAGTCCGTCGAGAGTAATAAGTGCGTATGAAAGTAATAAAAAAGTTATAAAGGGTCGGCAGGTGCAAGGGAAGGCTGGAACCTGTATCCGACCCAGGGATCGTTGAGCAGATACTTCGGTTCGCCTTCGCTCTCAATCTTCTTTCGCAACTGCGCCACCAGCACTCGCAGGGATTCGGGCTGCTCCACCGCGTGCGCGCCCCAGATGGCCGCGAGCAGCTTGCGATGCGTCAAAACCCGCTCCGGGCGCTGCGCCATGTAAAAGAGCAGATCGAACTCCTTGGGTGACAGATGCACCTCGCGGCCACGAATCTGCACCTGTCGCTTCTCCGGATCGATATGAAAATCTCCCACGTCCAGAGGAGCCGCTTCCATCTCCCCCGCAGTCGCTCGCAGCCGCCGCATATGGGCCCGCACACGGGCGAGCAGTTCCTGGATGCTGAACGGCTTCGTAATGTAATCGTCCGCTCCTGCATCGAGCGCTCTGACCTTCGTAGCTTCCTGTTCCCTGACAGAGAGCACCAGAATCGGAATGTTGGAGCTCGAGCGGATCTCCGCGCACAACGCAATCCCATCCATGCGAGGCATCGCAAGATCCGTGATCACCATGTCCGGAGACCAATTCGCTACCTTTTCCAGCGCAGAGACTCCATCGTCCGCGATCTCTACCGAATAGCCGTTCGAAGACAACGACGAGCGCAGCACTCGAGTGATCTGCGGCTCATCATCAACGACCAGAATCTTTCCAAGAACATTCTTCTGCACGATGGACACCTTATTCCTGCGTGATGATGTGTACATCGACAAAAGGAGCGCTGCGAAGAAAGCGCTGAATCTGCCAATAGTACATATATTTACTGAGACCATGCACCGCCGAACGCCCGAAGATTACCTGGGTCGCCCGCTTGTCTCGCACAAAGTCAGCGACAGTTAAGGGAACACTGTCCCCTTTGATCTCGACCACCTCAGCCTTCAGATTTCGCGCGAACCGCTTGTTCCCTTCAAGCGTACGTTGCTGCTGCTCGGAACGCGTACGCCCCGTGTTGATGTGAACAACATAAAGAATACCTCCGGTTGCCTCTGCCATTCGCGCGCCCCGGGCGATCAACTGCTGCGAGGCCGGATTTGAGCTGATGCAAACGACCACGCGCTCCTGCACTGCCCATTGGCCGCCCAGGCTCTTCTTCTTCACATACTCGTCGAGAGTCCGGTCCACCGCGCGCGTAACGTGCTGCAGCGCAATCTCGCGCAGTGCGATGAGATTGCCGCGCCGGAAAAAGTTCGTCAGCGCCATCTCCACCCGGTCCTGCGGGTAAATATCTCCTCGGCGCATGCGGGTCTGAAGCGCCTCCGGCGTCAGGTCGACCATCACCACTTCATCGGCTCTCTGCAGAACCCAGTCCGGCACCGTCTCTCGGATCGTAACTCCCGTAAGACTCTGCACCACAGGCGTGACACTTTCAATGTGCTGAATGTTGAGCGTGGAGCACACGTCGATCTTCGCTTCAAGAAGATCCATCACATCTTCGTAGCGTTTGCGATGCTTGCTGCCCTCGACATTCGTGTGCGCAAGCTCATCGATAAGCACGACCTGCGGAGCGCGAGCGATGATCGCGTCCACATCCATCTCCTCAAAGACTCCTCCGCGAAACTCCAGGCTACGTCGCGGTATCGTCTCCAGCTCAACCGTCAGCTCGGCTGTGGGGATCCGGCCATGCGTCTCCACAACTCCGATCACAACATCCTCGCCTCGTTCGTAACGGCGAATCGCTTCGCTTAACATGCTGTAGGTCTTACCGACCCCTGGAGCATATCCAAGAAATATTTTGAAGAGGCCCTTCTTTATCTCGGGATCGACCCTCTCAAGCCACTGCTCGGCAGTTGTACTCTTCGCGGAAGACGGATTGATAGATTCTCCAGGCATAGAAAGCTATACTGGCACAGTGAATCAGCGATGGTTGCTGCAGTTCCTGCGCTATCTGTTCGTAACCGCCTTGGTCGGGTGCATTGTTGTCGTCTACCTCAAGTGGACGCATGTCAATCCAACGACGGTCGCTCTCACATTCTTACTCGGAATTCTCTTTGTTGCCAATCGTCTCGGCCTTCGCTATTCGGTGTACATGTCGCTTCTGGCGGCAATCGCCTTCAATCTCTTCTTTCTCCCTCCCATCGGAACCCTCACCATCTCCGACTCTCAGAACTGGGTCGCACTGGTGGCCTTCTTAACGGCTGGCGTCCTCGCGAGTCATCTCTCTGAGCGAGTAAAACAGGAGGCTCGCGGCGCGGACCGGCGCAGGCAGGAGGTTGAACGGCTCTATGAGTTCAGTCAGAAGATGCTAACTTCCGACCGCGCCATTGATCTCCTCAACAACATTCCCGGCTACATCAGCTCCACCTTTCACAACGAAAGCGTCGATATCTATCTCCTCGAAAGAGACCAGATCTATCGTTCTCTCTCCGAGACCAGAAAATTCAAGAAGGAAGAGTTGTATGAAGCGGCCGTTCGCGGTGAGGTTCGCTGCAACGGCGAAGAAGACTTCTGCGTGGCTCCTCTCCTTCTCGGGCTTCACTCGATCGGTGCCATGGGAATCGTTGGCAACCTTCCCTCACGCGAGACGATCGACGCGTTGGGAAGCTTGATCGCCATCGCCATCGAGCGCAGCATCACCGCGGAACGCCTTGCCCGAACCGAAGCCTCGCAGGAGAATGAGCGACTGAGGACCGCTCTCCTCGACTCCGTCACCCACGAGCTACGAACCCCTTTGACCGCGATCACGGCCTCGATCACCAGCCTGCGATCGGGCACCATCCTCGATCCCGAGGCCCGGGAAGAGATGCTGGAAGTAATCGATGAGGAGAGCGCCCGCCTCAACCGCCTCATCGGCCAGGCCGTCGAGATGGCTCAGCTTGATGCACAACAGGTGCAACTTGAACTGGAGCCGAAGCAGATGCGTGACGTCATCCGGGACGCCCTCGATGAATGCGAGGCCATCCTCATGGAACATCCCGTCGAAGTGCGGCTTCCGCCGAATATTCCCCCCGTGCGCATGGACATCAATTGGATCCGCAAGGTACTTCATCACCTGCTTGAAAACGCGGCCAAGTACTCTGACGAAGGCAAACCCATCATCATCAGCGCCGAAGTAAGAGACTCGTCTCTGCTGACCAGCGTGGCAGACCGCGGGGCCGGAATCGATGACTTCGACAAGGCCCTGATCTTCGACAAGTTCTATCGCGGACAGAGCCAGCGCTACCGCGTACAGGGCACAGGCATGGGACTCGCCATCGTAAGAGCCATCCTCGAGGCGCACGGAGGCAAGGTCGACGTGACCAGCCAGCGCGGTCTGGGATCGGTCTTTACCTTCTCCCTGCCCATCGCCGAGTGACGTGACGGTTCGCATCCAATGCAGATAAAGTGAAGAGACGATGGAACACTCTGACAGACCGGACACACCATCCAGCCGAGGATGCTGCGCTCCCTCCTCGGCCCGAGGACTGGAAGCCGTTACCCGGCCACAAATCGATCCATCTCCCGCAGGCAGCACACGCTTTCAAGACCGCATGATCTCTCTGCCTGGCGGCAGCTTTCTCATGGGAACCGACTACGCGGATGCCTTCCCGCTGGACGGCGAAGGTCCTGTGCGCGAGGTCATCGTCGATCCCTTTCTCATCGAAAGAACTCCCGTCACCAACGACCAGTTTCAGGAGTTCATTCACTCCACCGGATACAAGACCGAGGCCGAGATCTTTGGATGGTCCTTCGTCTTCTGGTCGCATCTTCCACCCTCGCGCTTCTCCAGCCTCGTAGAGGATACGGTCGCCGCAGCACCCTGGTGGTGCAAGGTTCCCGGAGCAAGCTGGAGTGCGCCCGAAGGTCCCGGCTCTAATCTGCAAACGCGAAGCGACCATCCCGTCGTCCACGTCTCCTGGAATGACACCCATGCCTATTGCCAGTGGAGTGGTCAGCGACTCCCCACCGAAGCCGAGTGGGAGTACGCCGCGCGAGGAGGTCTGGTGCAGAAGCTCTATCCCTGGGGAGACAAACTTCGCCCCGAGGGGGAGCATCGCTGTAACATCTGGCAGGGCGAGTTCCCGAAGTTGGATACCGGCGACGACGGCTTCACCGGAACCTGCCCCGTCGATGCGTTTTCTCCTAATGGCTTCGGACTTTATTCCACGACCGGCAATACCTGGGAGTGGTGCGCTGACTGGTTCGATACCGAGTTTCATCGCACTGCCGACCGGAACAATCCCCAGGGACCTTCTACCGGAGTCGCACGAGTGATGAAGGGCGGCTCTTTCCTCTGCCATAAGTCGTATTGCAATCGATACCGCGTGGCGGCTCGAAGCGGAAATACCCCCGACAGCTCCGCATCCAATATCGGCTTTCGATGTGTCGTCCGTTCATAGGAAAACCGCGCCGGCAGTACGATGTTTTATCGCAAATTATTTATTATCTGCGGTTTGACAAGAAGGCTCCGGGCAAAGACCTCTTCTGCACCTCCGGCCGCTCGAAATTGCTGTTTTCTATTTCGGCACATAGCGATAGAAAATTCAGCTCCCCCGAAATCACCTCTTCATTCGTTTTTGCATCTCTCTTGATGAAGCATCCATGTAATTCCGTGCGTGGAGTTTAAGGCTCTGCGCGGAGAGGCTCGTCTACTGATTTTCTTTGCAGGACAACCTGTCATTGCACGCCCTCTCTGTTTGGTTCTCCCCGGTTAGGCGATAGGGACGTCAGTTCGCACGCACGAGTAGATGGATCTGAATAAGTCGGCAGGCATGTCTCTCCTTAGCCGGCAAAACCAGCGTTAACTCGGAGCCACGGTCGCGCACGCAAGGCCGCTCCATCTTTCAGGAGCAGTGATGAAAACACAATCAACCTTACCCTCTCTTCCCGGCAAACATCTTGCCTTCCTTCTTTTTGTTCTGGCTGTCCTGGCGCTCCCCGCTAGATTCGCGCAAGCGCAATACCGCGCAGGCTTGCAGGGCACCGTCACTGATCCCACCGGAGCCGTGGTGCCCGGAGCCGCCGTCACCATCGTCGATAAGGAGACGAACCAGACCCAGAAGGTGACCACGGATGGCGGCGGAACCTACACCGTGAACCGTCTGGCTCCTGCGCCCTATACGGTTACGGTGGAGGCGACGGGCTTCGCCACCAAGACAGTGGATAACCTAAACATCTCGGGCGAGACCATGCAGGGTCTCAACATTACGCTCGATGCGGCTGGATCGAACCAGTCCATTACAGTGACGGACACGGCCCCTCCAATCAATACGTCGACCGCGACGATCTCGGGCGTCATCACCGCCCAGCAGTTGCAAACTCTGCCTTCGTCGAATCGCGATCCTTATCAGTTGCTGCGATTGAGTCCTGGAGCGCTTGGCGACGGATCGCAGCAGGGTGGCGGCGGAAGTTTCTCCCTGCCTGGAAACGGCGGCATCGGAGGCAGTTCTGCCTCAGGAGCTCAGGGCAGCATCTTCGCCGTCGAAAATCGCGCTCAGACGCAAGGCAACGGTGTGCGCACTTCGGGCAACTCATTTCAGATCGACGGCAGCCAGGTGAACTCTCTTGCATGGGGCGGCGGCGCTGTCATCACTCCGAATCAGGAGTCGGTCAAGGAGATCCAGAATCAGACCAGCCCTTATGACGCAACCAATGGCCGTAACAGCGGTTCGCAAGTCCTGATCGTCTCCAAAAACGGCACCAATGATTTTCACGGGAGCGCCTTCTTCAAGATCCATCGACCCGGACTGAACGCTTACCAACGATGGAATGGCCCCGGATCCACCGACCCTGGCGCGGATCACACCAAGACTCTTCTCCGCGACAACAATCAGTTCAATCAACTCGGCGGAAGCGTCGGCGGACCCATATGGAAGAACCACGTCTTCTTCTTCTTCTCGTATGAAGAACTCCGCAGCAGTGGATCCATTAATCAGGCGGCGCAGTGGTATGAAACTCCGGAGTTCGACCAACTGGTCGCTCAGCAAAAGCAGGGAGGTGTCTCGGCTGCTATTGTCGGATATCCCGGAGAGAGCGTAACCCGCGCCACCGTCAACCCCAGCTCCAACTGCGCCTTTGCGGGCCTGCCTGCGGCCTACTGCCATACCATCCCTTACAACGGAGGAACCGCACTCGACCTGGGCTCTCCGCTCAAGACACCTCTCGGGACAGCCGACCCCTCTTACGTCAGCAACAACGCTCCCGGTACCGGCGGAGGCTTCGACAACATTCCTGATGCCTTCTATGCCAACACCGTGAACCCCACCACCAGCACAGCTCAACAGTTCAACGGACGCCTGGACTGGCAGCTTAATCCTCGCGACCTGATCGCATACACTATCTATTGGGTTCCAACCTCGCAGACCTCGTTTCTCGGACCGAATCGCGCCGCTAATCTTTGGAATACGGATAGGCTGGCTTACTCTCACGGAGCCCTTTGGAACCACATCTTCTCTCCCACTCTTCTTAATGAGTTCCGATTGAACGCCGTTCGCTGGTACTTCAACGAAGTGACGTCGAATCCCCAGGAGCCCTTCGGGCTGCCCCAGGGCAGGATTGATACGATGGGCGGAATTACTTCGAGCGCCTTCCAATACTTCGGCGCCCCTGGTCCCGGCAACTTCGCACAGACCACCTACAACCTTCGTGACACGATGACGAAGACCTGGCGCTCACATAATATTCGCTTTGGCTTCGACGGTTATCGCGAGCTCGATAACGACAGCCAGAGCGGTTCGGCAATTCCTGCATACACGTTCCGAAACCTGTGGGAGTTCGCGAATGATAAGCCGCGCCTGCTCAACGGCATCTTCGATCCACGAACCGGAGTGCCTACCACTGCAACCAAGTACATCCGCTCCTACATCTATGCCGGCTACGTTCAGGATGACTGGCGCGTAACCCCCAAACTCACGCTTAATCTCGGCATGCGCTACGAGTACTTCGCGCCCACGACAGAGAAGAACGGAAACATCAGCAACCCCATCCTGGGCACCGGAGATCAGACCTTGACGGGCCTCACGATGAAGGTTGGTGGCGATCTCTACAAGACCAGCCCCAATAACTGGGGACCGGAGTTTGGCTTCGCTTATGCGATCAACCCTTCCTCCACACATCTCGCAGTCGTTCGTGGCGGCTTCGGCATCGCCTACAACCGCATGCAGCAGGCCGTAACCCTCACCGGCCGTTCCAATCCTCCGCTTGTCACCAACGTGAACGCCGTCTGTACGGATACCGCACTCATCAACTGCCCCGGCGTACAGTACTCCGCCTCCGCAAGTCCGACCGATATCAACGGCTATCCCTCCAACCCGGCAGCCATCGCAACCTTCGGCGCCAATGGACTGCCGATTGGAGGCGCTCCTCTCGCTCTCAATGCCATCCAGCAGAATCTGCCGACTCCTCTTACATACAAGCTCTCGCTCGGTGTCGAGTATGCGCTGTCTTCGCAATGGGTTCTCAGCTTGGGCTATCAGGGCAGCATCTCCCGCCACTACACCCGGCAAACAAATCTCAACTGGATCGATTACCCCAACCTGAATCCTTCCGTCAGTGCGTTTAACTACTTTGTAAACGACACTAGCGCCAGTTCACACGCCTTCACGGCCGAGATGCGGCACAACTTTGGACATAATTTCAGCCTGACCGGACAGTACCGCTGGGGCAAGATTATGGATACAGCCTCGAACGACTACTACATCGATCAATATCCCTACGATAACCGTTATGCCTATGCTCCCGCGGACTATGACATCACCCATAATGCGAAGCTCTTCGGAACCTATGCGCCGAAGTTCTTCCCTCACAATAGGCTGATGGAGGGCATCTTCGGAGGCATCCAGGTCAGCGGCATTATGCAGTACCATACAGGATTTCCGTGGACTCCCGTCTACTCCAACACAGGTTGCAACGTCGTCTATGTCGGCAGCGGCTATTGCACTTTGCGTCCAGGAGATCAGATCGGAAGGGGCACAGGCGATACCAGCAACGATACCTTCAGGCGAGCTGGAGGACAGTTCCCGAATGGAGGCTTGGCCTACTACACGGTTCCGGCCTTCCCCTCCGCCGGTATTCCTCCGCCTCCTGGAGCGGGACGCAACAGCCTTCGCGGGCCGAACTACTTTGACACCGACATGGATGCCCAGAAGACCTTCGGGATACCGAAGAACGCCGTCTTTGGCGAAAATGCAGGTCTAACGATCCGAGCCATGTTCTTCAACGTCTTCAACCAGACCAACATCACTCCGTTCAATTCTGGGAACACGAACAATGCTGGAGACTCTAACACCCTCATCGACAATGCCAACTTCGGGCGAGGCTTGACCGCCCTTGGGTCACGGACCATTGAATTCCAGGCTCGGTTTGCCTTCTAGAACTTTTTTGAGAAAAGAAGATGGCCGGGGGCCCGCTGCGCGCGGTGCGGTCACTTCGTGACATGTATATCCCTTCGGGTGGTGCTCCCGTTGGTCGCGATCAAAAAATTTCGCGCCGACCAAACGGGAGGCCCACGGCGAAGCCCGTATACGTCACGAAGTGACCGCCGACCGCGTAGGTCGCCCGCGCGGCAGCGGCTCTCCTCAGCAGAAAGAATATGTCGATATGACTCGCCTTCACCTCTTCAAAGTTCTCTTACTGCTCATATGCACTCTGCCCCTCTCCGCGCAGGAGACCATCCAGATCGACGCCAACGCCCCCACCACTCCCTTCCCTCACTTCTGGGAGGAGATGTTCGGCTCCGGCCGCGCCGCCCTCGTCCTCCGCCAGAACTACCTCAATGACCTCAAAGCCGTAAAGCAGGTCACCGACCTCAAGTACGTCCGCTTCCACGCCATCCTCCACGATGAACTCGGCGTCTACAACGAAGACGAGCATGGCAACCCCGTCTACAACTTCGCCTACGTCGACCAGATCTACGACAACCTTCTCGCCAACGGTGTTCGCCCCGTCGTCGAGATCAGCTTCATGCCCAAAAAGCTCGCCTTCAACCCCGACGCCCTCCATCCCTTCTGGTACAAACAGAACGTCTCCCCACCCAAGTCGATGGAAAAATGGGACGGCCTCATCACCGCCTTCGCAAAAAACGTCGTCGATCGTTATGGCATTGACGAGGTCTCGCAGTGGTACTTCGAAGTCTGGAACGAGCCCAACATCGACTTCTGGGGCGGCGTCCCCAGTCAGCGAAGCTACTTCGAGCTCTACGACCACACCGCCCGCGATCTCAAGAGCATCAGCCCACGCCTGCGTGTAGGAGGTCCCGCAACCGCAGCCGCGCAATGGGTCCCGGCCTTCCTCAAGCACACCTCTGACAACAACGTGCCGGTAGACTTCGTCTCCAGCCACGGCTACGCCGACGATACGGTCGAAAACATGTTCCCTGACGACCCGAGCGTGCCCAAAGATCTCCCCATGGACCAGCGCGTCTGCCGTGCCATCGCCATGGTCCGCGACCAGATGAAAGCCGCAGGCAAGCCGAAGATGCCCCTCTTCTGGACCGAGTGGAACGTCCCCGGCCACAACCAGTCCCGCGACACTACCTACGTCGGTCCCGCGCTCGCCAACACCGTCCGCCAGTGCGACGGCCTCGTCGACATGATGTCCTTCTGGACCTTCTCCGACGTCTTTGAAGAAGGCGGCCCCGGACCGCGTCCCTTCATCGGCCAGTTCGGCCTGCGCGCCAAGTTCGGCATCAACAAG
>Ga0193742_1000377_pt1 | contig 31130 bp, 41 predicted proteins | sample L2c1metaG_FD_165511 | JGI IMG/M metagenome (GOLD analysis project Ga0193742, IMG submission 165511) | Soil microbial communities from a riparian zone of the East river system, Colorado, United States - L2c1 | ecosystem: Environmental > Terrestrial > Soil > Riparian zone | place: USA: East River... | reverse complement strand
TGGCTCACTCTATTGATTTGTTACATAAAACAAATATGAGAAAAAATAAAATCATATAGCATGCGAAAAGGACGTTATCGACATGATGGAAGACCGTCGTGAGTTCTGGGTGTTTTCACCTCGTACGACACGGTAAGGGTGAATCCTGGCTCCTTTAGCCAGTTGTCGTTGGGGTTGGCGGACATGTTGTAACGCAGGTCCAACGAGGAGAAGTCCTTGTCCGTGTCCAGACCGAGGGACGTAGTTGGGGAGGTTGGGAATGTGGTGAGCGTCGTCGGGTGGGGGAACTAAAATGACGGCATCTGCCATCTCTAATGGGCATGGGACCAGGCGGAGTTTTGTGCCTGTAGAGTTCGAGTGGTTCATCTCGGAATCGGCATCGCTTGGGGATGGGGACGGTGAAACGGCGCACGACGCACTCGTTTGTGAAGAAGAGGTTGAGACTTGACGGCCATGATGGTGGTCATGAGAGGCATTGAGTGGCGAGCATCTCTGAGGGGGGAAAAGAAAAGCATTTGATAAGTCACTACGATGAGATAGAAGGTAGCAAAGACGAACCAGATTATCGTGATGTTGGTATTTTACATGGGTGTGTTTAGGCCGTGAAAGCAGTGGAAGATTAAGAGTGTGAATCGGAGGAAGCGTGGGACGTCCCTGAGAGTCCAAGGTGAATTTAGAGACAGTCATTTTCTGGGAGAGGCTAGTAGAGTCCGAAGGCGAGGAGGCAAAAAAATAAAGAGTCGAGATGAAAGAATTAAATGAGCACCCAGGTGATCAAAAAGGCCAGCCTTAAAATATATGAGAAAGGAGGTGCTAGAAGGGACTGAAGGGTATAAATTGGGATAACCGTTCGAAATGGAGTCGGGTTGGAAAAGATAGACTGGGTTAGGAAATAAAGCAAAAAGGTCGGAAAAATGCGCTCTTGCTTTATACGCCAATTTAGAAGAGTCCTATAGCCGATAGACAGTGGGTTCATCGTCAGTTGAATGGAGAAGGCTTTTGTCACCGATTCTACCATTGTGGGTGGACAAAAAGCCCCTCTGAGAGAATGGGGATTATGTCTTTATTTGGTCAGATATTTGCTTAGCGGACTTTGAACCCTGAACATTGTTCAAATCGATTATACGCCAAAAAAGCTAAATGATTATCTAGTCGTATCACAGTGGACTTGTAGATTTATTGATCTAGAGTGATGATAAATGGATGCGATAGAGCATTGTCAATAACTGTCGGCGGCACTTAGCTGAATTTATAATCACGTGATCACAATGAAATATCAAGTTGGAATGTTGACGCAAAGACCCTGCGCGCAGTGCTAAAATGACAGAGGCGGTGGAGAAAATCAAGCTAGTAAGTATCATTTACCACGCAGTCCCTCAAGCCATTAACATCGTCTTACATCCAAGATATGTAGTTGACGAGTTCCCATGATCTTTCGGCGGCGACTTACCAAATTCATGACGAATCACACACGATCGGGAATCCTTTGAGATGGATGTTAATGAAAAAGTGCGTTATTGTTCTCTATATTCCACGAGGTTCACATGGTCTCACATTGGCATCAGCCCAAAGGTTGAGTTTTGTGGATACAGGTAAGCACCCCCAATCCCTTTTCTCTTGAACCCGAATGGCTTCTCCTGGCAACTGACCTCATTCCTCTTACCAAAGTGTGCCCCATCCGTCTGAAAATGTGATCAACGTACGAATCCAGATGTACGGTAAGTCGGGTCATAATCTATCCTCTTTTGTGTCATTTTTTTTTTGTTTTTCCTTAGTGGCTCACGTTCACATCATCATCACTGGTTTTAGATAAATTATCGTCTTTGGACGCCTTGATCTCCGCATTGGAAAACCTCGATAATGTGTGCGAAACGATCGAAGACGAGTACCTGGCTAGTCTCAGAGACGATAAATTTGAGCGTTGGGAAGAACAAAGTTGAAAAGAAATTCCTCACGCAAATCGGATAGCACGCTTCCTCCGTCCTTCTTGCACAGTGGTCAGGACTGAAACGCATGCTACGCCTCCTCCATTTGGGTGGGCCAAGCTTTGGATTTGGCCTCTGGACCCCAGCTACTCTTCTCTCCTGCCCTGCTCGGCCAGCTTAATTAAATATACACATTGTTTGTTGTGAGTGCCTTGTCCGATCCTTGAGTTTCCCAGAAGTTCAACATCAAATTGCCAACCTCACTTCTCAACGTGTTTGAGCTTTGACTATCACATGTTCGTCAACAGATAGTGGCTTCCCTACTATTTTTTTCGCTGGTTCAGGAAACCATGGTCCCTAATACCAAGCTCACCCGAGACTTTGAGCCTAAAGTTATGCAACGCTAGCCAAGCATGAGCCGAGCCGTTATAGCTGTGAATTTTAGGTCCTCGACCCAAGAGTAAATATTGCCCCATACTCCATTCGCTCCTCCAGAGTCGCTCCAGCTGCTGGTTTCCTAACGGCATTCATTAGTATCCTTGTGGAGTTGGGTCTTCCTCTTCACTGTCATTAATCTGTATACAGTAGCTCATCTCGGCATCGGATAATCGACCTGAGAGAGAAAAATAGTGTCCATACTCCATTCGCTCCTCCGGAGTCGCACCAGCTGCTGGTTTTTCTACTGACTGCACCATACTACTTCCATCATTAGGAAGAGATATCGTTGGCTGCAGACAGCACTCTGGTAGTACGCTCAGCATTGGGTACTATGTTAAGTATGAGGATTGATTTTTCCATTGTCAAGAACATATATGTGATTTTGAGAACCACTGCAACTGCCACTGACCGGCTGATAGAAAGTTTTACGTAAATTCTGTAGGTGCTAGCTGACAGCTCTAAGACTACATGGCTACAATCGGGGCATAGTTGGGTAGGAGAGCTGTAAGCACTAGATATTCTTGTACTAGCTGTTCTATCGGCATGCCACTTGCTTGCCTTATCAGAGAAGCACCCAATGCGAAAAACCCAGCAGATGGACCATCGATAGGTGTCCTCCCACATATCCCTATACCAACAGAGGTCGCACCGTACATCGTGCCGGCTTGTGTATAATTACTAAGGGAAGGTTCGGCACATGCACGCCCAATCATCAAATCGTCGGCATATTTTTAGGTTCGTCAATCATCGGTTGATCCATTGAGCTTTCTGGCCACCAACAGGACGACTTGTGTGTTCTGGATATACAAGCAATCCACTCGTCTTTTACAAATGCTAGATGCTGAACTTATGACGGTAAGACGAATCATTATTCAAAATTCAAACCATTGAAAATAAAAAAATAAAAAATAAAAAACCCCTCGTTTTCTTTTTCCTAGGCTATTGGAAACAAGATCCAGCCAGATCCATTGACTGGACAGGTTGAAATGTCGGATATCATTCAGTGCGCAACTATATTATTCGCATCAGAAAATGGACTCGAACCATGGCTTTTTTCTTTTTTTTTTTCCTGCATGGTATTTATTTAACAGATATATCACGATGAATCCAGATGATCCAAATGTTCAAAAACTGCTGTTCTCCGACACCAACGCTAGCGAGAGACGAGCAGAGGAAAAGACAATTGCCGCCACTTTTGACTTGTCAGCCCTTCATCTGCATCGACGCACCATCTGGTTGATCTCTCTTGAATATTCTGGTTTGAACACCGAGAAGACAGTGGGGGCGACTCCTGAAGAATTGGAGACATACTTTCCAATTGTATTGTTACATCAAGGCTGGACCTGGAGCAGATCCAGACGATGATAATTTCCGATGTATGGATCAGTATATCGGGTTGCCAACTTCTAAACAAGTTGAAGAGTGAGTTGCTATTCCGTACGTTTTTTCACTTCAAAAAAAAAAATACTCCTGTCGTCGCTGGCCCTCAGCTTTATCCGCTTATCAATGGCAAAGCCTATCTCCATATTTCCACCAAGCATACCAAACACTCTCTTATTTTCTTACAACCTCACTCAACACAAACCAGCTCTTCAACCCTTCCTCCAATCATTGCCAGCTCCCTTCCAATGGAAATTTGAACCAGCAGCCCTCTCCCAGCGCATCAGAGAGAAATCATACGTCGAGAGAGAGATACGTTTCGAACAATACATGGAGATCTTCCAAGAGTTGAAAGAAGCCGGTAATGCTGCGTATGCGCGGAATGATAGGAAAGCTGCAATCGACAGTTATAAAGAGGCGATTGGGCATTTGGAAAAGATGTTGTTCAAGGGTGTAGCTGATGCGGAGGAGAGGGAAAAGACGGTGAATGAGATGACGGCTGTTTGTTATTCGAATTTGGCTGCGACGAGGTTGATCCCTGGAGATGGTATAGATGCGGAGGGGGCAGTGGCTGATGCGGAACTTGCTCTCAAGTCAGATGCGGATTATGCAAAAGCGTATGATGATGATTTCTTTTTCGAGTCTTCGAGTTTTCTTGCTCACATGAGTATTTATTACTCAGATATATTCGACTTTCTCGTGCACACGAAGCTCTCGGAGATCTTGATCAAGCACAAGAAGCTATCGCCCGGGCATTGCGACGCCCACAACTGGAGAACCATGCCGGACTGGTGAATCATCTTAAATCCCTCCAAACGTGAGTAATGGGTTGCATAATGTTCTTGTGGATGACAAAGCGAGTGCGGAATGAAATGAACATGTCAGTAGAGAATGGGGTAGGCGCTGGCTGTGATGAACAGTGGAAGTAACCCTGATGATAAATGTTTTATTATTTAATATCTTTTGTACTTTTACTTGATATCTGCTTGTTTTGTTTGGTTGTGATGGGTCCCGAACCCTTTTGAATCTTTTTTTCTTAGAATTTTTTTTTCAACCACCACGACAGATGAAAAGCTGCGAGGCTCGCACCATACAGGACAGTTGCCTTGCGCATTTTGTCTATATTCGCGAGCGGGCTAAGGTCTGAGCATTCTAATCATTCTCGATCGATCCTAGCTGGATCCAGCTGTAATCGGCTGAGCAGCGTATCAGAAATCCGACCTCCCTTCATCCTTTATGGGCCCAAAGATTTGTTTGTTGCTTCGGCTACGAAACAGGAGGGTATGATGTTGGGGATGGGTCTTGGAATTCGCTGTAATGATTGGGTTGGTTCGTTGTTATTCCTTCGATCATCTTCTAGATGCCGTTGGGTGCATGGACCCATCCTTCAGCTCACTTCGCAGCACAATGTTTATAAGGTTCCCCTTTTTTACAGGGGACCTTGGATTGTTGTAACTCGATTCAGACTACTCTTTGTCTGTCGTGTAATTTTTTCCCATCTTGGGATCACTTCGTGTGATCTATTGCCAGCCAACTTGCACCAGTAGTTGTATGTTACATAGAGTAAGTACAATAAATGACTATATGTGACTCATAGTCGTGAGAGAACGTCTTCGACCAGGACCACTACGATGTCAACCGCCGACAACGAAGTAAACCCCTATGAGCTTCTAGACGTTACATTAGAGTCATCTGAAGCAGAAATTCGAAGAGCCTATCGACAACGATCACTTAAAGTGCATCCTGACAGGGTATGTCTTTCTCATTATCCCCGAAACAACATAAGTGTTAATCTGCTAATAGAATCCCAACAATCCAGATGCAGGTACGCCCTATTATACCCGCCCAAATTCATGCTTTACTGAAAAATCCTTTTTCATAGCTCGCAAGTTCCACGAACTCAACCAAGCTTATGAATTGCTCCTTGACCCTCTTAGGCGTCTTGCCCTCGATGCCAAGATGCGTGTTAAACAAGCTCGCGCTGAACGATTCAAATCATACGATAATAAGCGCAAAAACCTTGTTAATGAGCTTGAAGAGAGAGAACAAGCTTTCAAGAAAGCAAGAATGGAGAAACAGAAACAGGAAGTGGAGACATGGCAGCAGACTGAAAAAATCAAAGATGAAGGTCGGCGGTTGAGAGAGGAGAAGGAGAAGGAATTGAGAAATAGAATGAAACAGGAAGCAGAATCTATGAAAGACTCGGAGGAAGATGAAGAAGCGCCCCCTCCCTTGGGTCTGTGTGTCCCTTTTACGCTCTTGTCTTTTATTCTGATCGACTGGAAATCTTTATAGATTCACTTGACACGACAGTCAAGATCAAGTTTTCTCTGAAAACATACCCTTCTCTCACTTCCGCAGAGTCTGTCGCAACCCTCCTCTCACGATTCGGAGCTACTGATATCGACTCCATTGTTCTCTCTATCAAGCCTACCAAAAAACAACCAGACAGACCACCAAAGTACGGCACGGCTCTCGTTCCTTTCAAACAGATCGGAAATGCTTTTGCCGCAGTATGTGCGAGTGGACGGAAAGAGCTAGGCTTGGATGGTGTAGAAATTTCATGGGTTGGCGGGAAGGAACCAGCTATATTGGGTTGGTTGAAAAAGATGGGCAAATTGAGCACCAGTGGTGCTCGCCATCCGTCGACGGGAACACCAACACCAACGTCGGAGTCTCCATCCTTCAAAGGTGCCGGAACTGGTGGTATCAAAGCAGATCTATTACGGAATCAATCACGGAGCATGGGGTCGTCGGGCTATTCTTCTTTTCCCTCCACTTTTGTATGTTCTTTTTTTTTTTTTTTCGGCCGTGCTCCCCCATTTTTTTACCCTTCTTTGAACATTTTATTTAACGGACAACTTTTTTATTCAGCCCAATACCGATCTACCGTTACCTACCCAAGCTGCGCCATCCGTAGCTGGTATCGATTATGAGTCTTTAACGCTCATGCGTATGAGACAAGCGGAGAGGGAGAGGCTTGAACGAGAGATTCTGGAACAGGAAGCTAATGAATGAAATGACAAGGAAAATTTTGGCTCCTTCCCCTAATAACTACCCATCTAAGTTGGGAAGGTTCCGAAGAGGGGGGGGGGGAAGCTCTCGGATTTGTTGGGTTACTCAACTATGGTGGTTGTGGGTTTGGGATGGCATGAGGTATGCACCGTTTATTGCTATTTTTTTAATTTTTTTTTTTGCGCTTTGTCATATCTTGGTTCAATCCTGAAAATTAGACAACCTTCATTCTGGCTTGGTGGGCGCCGGTATGTTTCTATTCATCCAGTTAACTCTTAAATCTGTCTCAGTATACTCCGTCTTGAGGAGAACGAAAAAAAGAGTCATTTTTGAAATCCTCGTTCTGCAATATGAATGCTCTAACTGATAAAGAAATTAAGTCAAAAAACAAAAAAAAAAACAAAAAAAAAGTTAGACCTTTTACAAGGGTTTTGAACTTCTTTGTTTTTTTTTTTTGTATATATCTAAGTGGACTCGTCTTCCTCGTAACCTAATAAACCGACATTTTCACATGGTTTGATTACTACTACAATGAATTTTTACCCATTGAATGACAAACAGAATTTTTACTGCAGCCGCTGCTTGCACCTTACGTCCTTGGGGCGGAGGAGGGCGGTTGACTTACAGTGCAACGATGAAAACATCCTGTTCATCGGCGCTGACTATTTATTCCTGGCACATCGACAAGGCAGTCTTCTTCTTCTCCATGTTTCCCCAACGCGACCGAGTTGTCTCATGTAGGTGTTTCCTTTATGTAGACCTTCCATCGGAAGAGGGAGACGTCACGGTTTCCAAGCCCCACTTCCTATCGATGGCTTTGCACTTGTGTTTTTTTTAGAAAAAGTTCATTATAATGCGTACATAGTCAAGAGTGACAGAAGGTACATTGTAAGATCACAAAGGTCTCCCAACGCAGAGCTTTTCAATCGCTTCCTTACTTCTCCTGCATCATGTTGTCACTCGCCCCTACGGAACTTGGATCGATGGATCGATCACATGCTAAGAGCGATCAAGGTCTCTGTGCCGTCCGGTTTTAATCCTCGAGGAAGAAGTAGTTTCCAGCAGCTGAAAGGAAATGGACATCAGAAAAAAAAAAAAAAAAAAAAGAAGTGAAATCGCCAAGGGAAGAAAGGAGTGCATCCGAAGTTGAAGACTGAAAAAAAACGTACCCTTCTGCTCCCGATCTTTGATGCTGTTCCGTTTGTTGACCCGTGGACGGAAATTAGTTGGATCACGCCTGAAAGTGATTTCAAGTGATGCAAGGAATCGGTTCATGCCGGACAGCAAAGATTGCGGACTGATTATATTTTTATACGCAAACGTTAGTACCTAGATTGAAGTGGTGTAAAAAGCAAAGGACTACCCACGGAGTGGCGGTGGCAGCAATAGCAGGCTGACCTTCGAACACGATGACCCGATCAGCAAGGTAGGTGGCCATAATGAAATCGTGCTCGATGACGAAAGCAGTCTTCTTAGCGTGGAGAATGAATCTAATGTTATTATTTTTATTTCGTTAGTCTATTATGTAGAAATTTAAAAGATGACATACCGTTTGATGACTTTACTGGCAATAATACGTTGTTCAGAGTCCAAGAAGCTATAGGAAGTATGTGAAGAAGAGGCCATGGATTATCTATCGTGAACGAAGCACGTACGAGCTTGGTTCATCCAAAAGGTAGACGGAAACGTTGGCTTTGCCTGGAAAAAAAATCTTGCGTGAGCCACAACTTGACACAATGTTCACTGAAAGAAAAACATACCAAGGGCAAGCACGATGGCTACTCTCTGCAGCTCTCCTCCAGAAAGAGTTTTCACGTCCTGATCCATGATTGCCTCCAAACTCATCGGTTTCAATACATCCGTCTGGAACTGTGGATGCATGAACGAGTGTTTGATCTGCTTCAGCAACAGCATCCGAACTGTCCCAGGGAACTTGGGTGAGATAGTTTGCGGCTTTAAGGAGACTGCCAATGACTGCTTGTCCGTCTCTTCATCTGGGGTGTCGCCAGCCAACAGCCGGACAAAGGTAGTTTTTCCAGTACCGTTCTCCCCAAGCATGACGATGATCTCAGAGTCAGTGAAGCTCCCGGATTCTACCGTGAGTTTGAAATCGCCGAGGGTTTTGGTCATGGAAGGATAAGAATAGTGTCGTGTTTTGTCTATTAGAATCTCCTCGGCCGTTTCCACCATCTTGAAGGAAAGAGATTCTTCGCGGAATCGAAGGTTTTCAGTGGGGATGAAGCCATCCAGGAAAATGTTGATACCTACGAGTTCATAGAAAGGCGGGTAAGGTGAGGTGTAAAAACAGAGTTCATGAAAGATTGACCTTCTCGTACAGACGAAGGCATCGTAACAACACCATACATAGATGGTTTTCCATACAGACAGCAGATGAAATCGGACAGATAATCCAGAACTGACAGATCGTGCTCTACAGCTACGACATAACAATCAGGCGTGAGTAAAGAGCGAATGACTTCTGCTGCTCTCAGGCGTTGCTTGATATCAAGATAACTTGATGGTTCATCAAACATGTATCTGACAAAGAATGTCAAGATGCAGGCACAAAGGGTAGAGACTGTAAAGTTGCACATACACATCGGCTTTCTGTATGCATGACATAGCAATGGCGAAACGCTGAAGTTCACCACCAGAAAGATGAGACACTTCTCGATCTAGCACATGGTTCAGCTCTAGTTCGTTGCACATTTTCTCTTTATTATCCAACTCCAGCTTGGAATTTAGCATCTGAGAGACAGTAGCGGTGCCTTTGATGGCCTTGGGAATATGGTCCACATATTGTGGTTTGATCAGAGCCTTAAGGTCATCTTCTAAGACTTTCGTAAAATAGTTTTGGAGTTCGGACCCTCGGAAATATTTCAGGATTTCCTGCCAGTCTGGTGGATCCTAAAATGATATTTCAATGAGTGTGGGGCTGATCTCGAAAGGTGGACATACGTCGTAACGTCCGAGGTTAGGCTTCAGTTTTCCAGCCAAGATTTTCAACGCAGTGCTTTTCCCAATACCGTTCGTTCCTACGAGTCCCAATACCTGCCCAGGCCGTGGTGTGGGTAGACGATGCAGCTTGAAAGCGTTCGCAGTGTATCGATGCGTCACTTGGGACTCGAGATTGGTTGGCAGATTGATAATAGCGATGGCTTCGAATGGGCATCTGATCGAGAATTTAAAAAAACTGTTCAAAGGGGATACAAGTATTAATGTAACTTACTTTTTGACGCAGATACCGCAACCTATGCAGAGAAATTCCGAGATGAAGGCAATCTTATCACTTGATTTGACTTCAATACAAAGTTTGCCTACAGAGCAGTGAGTCTATAGTTCCTAATGACCCGGTCAACATGTTTCCGCACCCATTTTCACTACAGGACATGACTGAAACCAACGGATCAGTCGCCGTTCGCCTTATATTGAGATAGATAACAACCTTTTTGCACTCTTGTGCACATCTCTTCGGTTTACACCGATTCGAGTCGACGATAGCGATACGAGTGATCTTGTCTGCCATACCTGCTGTCGAAATAAAATGAGAGAGATAAAAGAGGATATATGTACAAGAAAGATGAAGCGATGACTGATACAAAAATTTACTGTTGCCGCTACTAGTCGTTGTCCTTATTTGGATGCGGCAAAAATCGTCCGCATATCATTGGTCCATTCGACATCATGGCAAAGAAATCATCGGGCTCGACAGAGAAGAAAACAGGAGACAAGAAAGGAAAGGCAAAGGACGACGGAGAAGAGAAACAGACCAAGGTATTGTGCTGCAGAATCTTTATATGCATTGAAATGAAGTTGGGCTTTGAGTAGGGAAAGGGTGCCCTAAAGGCAGCCACCGCTGTCAATGTACGACATATATTGTGCGAGAAGCACTCCAAAGCAACAGAGGCTCTGCAGAAAATACAGGTTCAGATACCCTGGCTGAAATCTTGGACTCTGTAGAGGTTTCTAACTTGTCGTGGTTGTGGTAACAGGAAGGCCAATCTTTCAATAAAGTCGCACAAGAGTACTCAGAGGACAAAGCGAAAGGTAATGTACAGCGATAACCTCCTTAGAGGCTCGTTAGCTAATTGTGTGCAGCTGGCGGTAGTTTGGGATGGATGACACGAGGAAGTATGGTTGGGGCCTTCCAGGATGCCGCATTTGCTCTCACACCGTCTACCGTCGACAAACCCGTAGTGTCGTGTCTTGTCAAGACAAATTTTGGATACCACATTGTAATGGTCGAAGGCCGACGTTGACCGATCCCAAACCACCTCTTGTTCAGTCTATTCTCATCAAAGGTCGTCGCAAACTGCAACTGTAACAAAGATAACAACTACACTTCGTATGTGCTAAGCAAATATAAATTACACGTTACCCAGCATTCATTATCATAATATGTAATGTGCTTGAATCAATAGGTGTGGATGAGGTACGTACCAAATAAAAAAGGTGATGAAAAAGGATGTATGTATGCACGCGCAAGGAAGCAACAAAACCTGGGAAATAAATTTAAGATTCTGAATCCCACTCCGAGTAGTATGAATATGGGGGTCTTGAGGGAGCATTAGGGTTTGATGTGGATGAAGAGGCATTTGTAGATGCACCAGCGGGCGAAGTGGCAAGGGTGTTCGGGTAGTCTGGGTAAGGAGGCTCAAGTCGCCTTTTAAGCGAAGGACCACTATGAGCACTAAATGGAGGGGGAGAACGCTGGAATGGTTCTTGGCAGATAGGTGGATAAGGATACCTCGTACTCGGCGAGCGGCCATCCTCATATAAAGGACGAAATCCAACATAGGATGAATGCTCTGGGGGATACATAGGACTACGTCCATGTGGATTGTGAGGAGAGGGCATTGGCATCGAATTCCGATGGTCTCCAGTTGGAGGATACACATAAGGAGTTCGCACATGTTGACTTAGAGGGGGCATTGCATTTGGATGACCCATTATAGGACTTGGACCATGGCTTGGACCGGGTGGTCGATAGGCCCGTCCATTCGACGATACCCCTGGCGGAGAATGCGTAGCAGGTAGATACTGCCTCGGTTCAGAAGACCGTCCGTAATGGCTAACGGGCCCATGACTCAGATTCACATTATCCGGTGGTTTACCATAAGAAATTCGTGGTTCATGAGGGGAATCGGGAGGATATTCAGCTCTAGTGTCCATGGTAAAGTAGCCGGGATGGCGGATAGCGGGCGTCACGTTATGATTGGGTCGAGACAGAGGTTGCGAAATACGAGAAACAGGTCTACTAGAAGGGAGAGGAGAAGACCAAGGAGGAGGCGGGGAGTGAATGATACCATCGGATGACAAAGGCTTGCCTGCTGAGACGTTGCGCCCAGGAAAAGTAGAAGTAGGAGCAGTAATCGGCTGGCGGGGAATCCCGGTCGGTTCGCGAAAGATACCTGACATCGGAGTTGACTTGGGTGGTGTTGCAGTCGGCATAGATGTAGGAACTGGTACAGGTGTAGATTGGGTGAGCGTGATAGAGGTAGGAAACGAAAGCTCCTTTCGCGATTCACGATGTGTAGGGGATGGCGATCGTTTAGGAGCAGTTGCAGCGACCTTTGCAAGGTCTAGTTCCGTCAAGTTTCTCTTATAGTAACAGCGGACCTGTATAGTGGCCTGATTGATCCCACGATAAGCAAGAAACAGCCACATAATACTAAAGGACGTACCTTATGTGGAATGGACGCAGCGATGCGCTGGAAATCATCGCCATATTGCGCAAGAAGAGATAAGAACTTGTCTAGCGAGAATCATCGTCAGGAATATGATACGTGCTCAGAGTGACATCCACCAACTTTTTTCTTCCCCTGACCATTGGAGGGTATACACCGGCGGACTCTTGCCTCGCACTGCCGGATCATTTACACTTACATCGGTAGGGTCTAGTTCTGTCAAGTTTCTCCTATAGTGATTACGGACCTCTCTAGTAGTCTGATTACTCCCACAATAAGCAAGAAACCAGCCACACAATAGTACAAAAGGATGTACCTTTTTTGGCAGGGACGCGGCGATGAGCTGAAAATCATCGCCATATTGCGCAAGAAGAGATAAAAATATGTCTAGCGAGAATCATCGTCAGGAATATGATATTATGCTCAGAGTGACATCCACCGACCTTTTTCTTCCTCTGACCAATGGAGGGTATACGGTAGCGGACTATCGCCTCGCGCTACCGGATCATTTACATTTACATCGGTAAGGGTTGTGGCTGGAACCTCGGGACCGGGCGACCCATGGTCGTCAGAAACTGTAGCAGCAGATTTGATTTTCCTCGTCCGCTTTGGCCTTTTCGCAGGACGAGGTTCCGGATCCAGTTCCTATGAAACATAAGTTTGTTTCAGTCACTAACCACAATGCTTCTGTGAAACTTACAGTTGTTTCTTCCTCTTCCTCTGTCGCAGCAGGTTGAACGATGGGGGGCGCTGAAATAGAAGGTGTACTCGGCGTTGTGATAGCAGCTGTAGCCGTATGTGCGGCACTGAAGACTGATATTGAGGCGGATGGTGCAGGTGTAGCATTGATGGTCGAAAAAGATGAAGCAGTTGATGATACTGCCGTAGAATTGAGCATCCTACGTCTTCTGGGTCTCGCTTCAGGCTCGGGGGTTGGTGTACTCGTGGGGGTAACTTCGAATTGAACAGCATTCCGACGAACACTTGAAGGTCTGGGTGGAGCCAGTGTCTTCCTTCCTCTCGGCACCCGGCTCACAACAGAGGCAGAGGTGGACGTCGAACCCGAATCGCGATGTACCTCTGCATCGTGCATGGCAATATCCGCCAACAATCCATTGCCTTTTTTCTTGCCCATCCCACGTCGTTTCCTCTTATTAGGAGCAAACTGAGAAACGACTTTGCGGAAATTAATGAGCCGCTTCTTGTGCAGGTAATAGTAATCCACGCATTGCCTTGCAGTTTTGTTAGGTAGGCAATCTGCAATAATTCCAAACTGTTTGGGATGTGCTGCAAATTTGTCGAGGTAGAGCTTCTTCTCGGCTTCGGTCCAATCGCTAATCCCCGTGTCAGATGCAAAGTACTCGCTCGGATTTTCGACCCGATCAGCCGTGTCGTCGAAAAGATAGTCCACCTTACCATTAACGACGGAGACCATATCAGGAACTTTTGCCAGATTTCGCATCGATAAATGATTAGGATCTGTAGCGTCATCATTTCCTAAACTAGCGATGATTTGCTCCATCTCGAAATCTGAGCGGACAGCATCTGTATTGGCTGTTGATCGACGAGTCGTGCGACCACTATGTTGCATCTCGTGCTCGAAAGCCAAAGTCTTTTGTTGCTCGTTCAAAGCCGTACAATGTGCAACCCAGTTCTCATGCAACGAAAGATACTCTTCGCGTAACCGAGCGGTTTTGCCCGAGACCACAGCATGCCTCTGTTCAAGATACATGACAAGTGAAGGCCTGGTGGCGGCAAAGGACGTCATCCTATCTATCAGAGGCTGCCCAGTGGTCATTTTGACGAGCAAAATTCCGGGACTTGATGTAGGATGAACCTCTGGAGGGCTTGCTATTGACAGGTTGGCCATCAATACCGGATCGATGCGTTCGTCGCGCGACTGATGATCACAGAGCAGTCTAGTCATAACAACTATACGTAAGGCGTCTGCTTTCGATTTCGCATCAGACAACGGCGGAATTTCGTCAGATTTGGGTAAAGATCTCGAATGGAATGTAGGTATCGGGGTCTGAGAAGGGGCGGATTTTGCTGGGATAGGTGAAGCGATTGACCGTGGGACTGGCGGTGGTTCTTCAAGCTCAACATCAACATCCATATAATTGATATTTATTTCCGGTTGACTACTCCGTACGACGGACAAGCTGGGTTCTTGGGACCTAGAACCTTTCTTCACGGCCTCGGGCGTTTCTGGAATGGGTAATGGGGATTTGCTCAAAGTGTCACCCGAGGCGGTCGTAAGAACAGGGGTCGCGCCAGAGATCACGGGTGACTCATGAATTCCATTGATAATTGGGTTGGTTGTAGGTGTAGCAGCAATAGCATCAGCAACGAACTCCCTCGAAACCTGACCTTTTGAAACGATAGGAGAACCTGAAACAGCAGTTGTAAGTTAAAGTTATCCATCAAGCATCATCAAATTTGTCTTCGTACTTTTCCCCATAAGCTCCCAGGCGTTCTTGACCGGGTGCAAAGGTGAAACACGAGACAGATCCGTTGCAGGTTTCGTTATAACAGATGGAATAGAAAGCGAGTCGGTCATTCCTTCAGTTAGAGAATCAACGACGTTGCCACTCTGTACATTCTCAATTGTTTCATTGTTTGGCTGAATTCTAATATCATCTAGTTTGGGCCTCGTGTCTTCTCTCCTAACGGCTCCATTGACAGCAGCGATAGAGGGAGCTACATGCGTGATTGGTTGAACGACGCTAGGCGTTTTTGTAGGCTGAGGACTCTTTCTAACTGAAACCTGAGTAGAAGCGATAGAGGAACGAGATGGCTGCCTGGGAGGAGGTACTTGTCGTTTTGAAGTATCCAAAGAAGCGGGATAAGACCAGCCAGTATTTTCTGACTCTGGGGCAGTCCAACGAGAAGAATCTGGACTGTGAGTTGGCGAAATAACTGGCACTGGAGAGGGCGTGTTTTTCCTTGGAGCATGACGTGGAAGAGGAGGGGTATCAAAGCGATCAGATGTCCGAGCATAAGAAATAGAGCCAGAGTCTCGTCTTTTATGGCTACCATTCGGGCTAACAGGTTCGCGTCGGGGAGGACTCCAGTGGTTATCATAGTGAGGGCGATAAGAATCAGCACGTCCGGGCGGATATGATTCTCGCTTAGCAGAGGCTCGATAGCGATCATTAGACATAGATGCAGAAGCACGGTCAGTCCGCGGTGGCCTATCTGGTGACCTCTCGAAGCTATTTCCCCTACGGCGGCCATTGTAACGATCAGAGACAGGGAAGCTGGTTTTTGAGGGCGCGTTAGAAGATGTCACCGAACGAAGAGACAACTTGCCTATCCGCACGAGTGAAACGATCGGCCTGCGTTTGCTTCCAAGAATTTGAAGGTTCGAATGATCTCGTGGATATTACGTCGTCCCTCTGGCCTCTACCACGGGCGCTTGATGTTGAAGGAGATGGGGGGATAGATTTTCTATCGGGCCAGTCTTCCAGAGGAGGTGGCCCCCTCCATGAAGGAGTGCGCTCCCAGTAGTCTGAGTCTGAAAGGCGTGCTGGAGGTTCATAATGATCAGGGCTTGGCGAGCGGCTAACCCAGCCAGAGGAGCCAGGTCGATAATTATTCGGCCTATAGACAATAGGCTGGCTGTCCCGGAAGGGCAGTTCAGACCGTTCTGGGATGTAGCTATCATAAGGTCTACGCGACGGTCCTGGCGAAGGGGTCCTGCGGCGTGGCATAGGCCTCTGAGAAAATAAAAGATAAATGTAAGAAAGGTGAAGAGGTAAAAGGCAGGCTGACATCGTAGCTTGCGTGAATGTTTCCTGATGGTCTCCGAGAGTCATACCGAGAAAACGAAGCCGATATGTGTGGCGTATCATAACCCCCGGCAGACATCAGAACCAGGGTTAATGTTTCCCGAGCCGTTCGATATCACTTTGCGTGGAAGATATTTTCGACGAAAAGAGCCTGCCAGATCAACTGAATGGATAAAAGCCGCCCAGATATGTCTGTCGTGAATAGCCAAAGCCAACGCGAATCAAGAAAAAATCAGAAGCACAGGTCAGGAAGAGAAGCAAACGTCTATTTGCTTCTGTTGTTTTCAAAGATCACACACATACCCCATTATGTAACACGCATGGACCCTCCTCAATTGCCCTCCTCGTTTCGGGACCCCGCAAAACTCTTCTACCAAAAGGATAGCACACGGCGCTCTATTGTCATAGCTTATTGGTCTATTATAATACTAGCTGTCCCCTTATGGTGGTCCACGACAAGTATAGAGCGTCTCTCATTACCTTCACATCGCGTTCATCAGCAAGCGAAAAATCATCTTCAACTACCCGTTAGAATATGTTTGCAAACCGTAGACGAACACCTCTTTAGTAGCGTGCGGGCGTCTGTCGCTGCAAAAATGTCTCTTGAACCACAGCGGTGGGGGGGACTTGCTGTCGATGTATTTGGGAAGGCCAATTGTGGTATGCCATTTATTCTTTTCTATCTTGTGTGCAGATGAAATCATAAAAGCAGCCGAAGAAATTCCCAGAGACAATCTTTACACTATAATTTTCAAAGATGGACCCGTTTCCATACAGAATAGAAATCTGTATATCCCTTTGAACTGTGAGTCTAGTAGCGTATGTGGAAAGCAAGCAAGCTTAAGCCAAGCCCAGCAGCACCATCGGAATTGGTTGATACTTTATGCTCTCTCCTTGTACCATACTCCGGCTTATCTGATAGAGACCATCGTGTTGCTCAGTACTCTCCCCATTACCGCTTAGCTTTTAGTCTTTTGAATGAAGACGCTGCAGCTGGAAGTGCAGTCCTTGGTTGGAATATTCGAGGTGCCATTAAAAGTATGTGGATATTCTCCCGCCGGCCTTCAAAATCTCATGACAATCCTAGCGCACATCCAACCTATTCTTCAACGTCTCTCTATGCTCCACAATTTCACCATCGAAAGCCAAGTACAGTTTCACGCGCCGCTGGCATTTGCGCCTGTTCAGACTGAGCACGCATTTGGCATCACGCCTGAAGATCTCACAGTATTTGTCAATTCAGCTGAATGGACATTATGTGGGCTTATTTCCCAAGCATATCAGATGTAGAGCTGATAATCCTGCAGCTTCGAGTTCGTCTAATGACCCTGTCCTCCATTTCATTCTCTTTATACCCTCTGCCAAGCGGCGTCCTCTTGACATCCTCAAAGGCGATGGTAAGTAACTTCACACAATCAATTGAATGTGTTTTAACACAGATCAGGTGGCCGTTCTGCATCAAATGCTTTCTTGTTGCCTCAATGGGGAGGCATTGTCATTCACAACCCACCATTAAGCAGTGTCGATAGCGCAGATATCTCCCCTCAAAATGTCAACTTACATTTTTCATCATTTTCAAACCAACTCCTGGCGCTGTTGGGTGTAGCGAATCTTCCTCCGGGCTTAGAGCGTTCAAATCTGGACCACAGGGATGTGTTATCTGACTGGCAACTTGATGCTCTTTTACGTCGCCGTACCCTCGAGAATGCGCAAGGCAGCCAAGATACACTTTCAAGTATCGTCAAGCTCATCGACAGGATCGATAATATGCCTGTCGGTGGCGGCGTTAGAGACGACGTTCAAAATGCTCTTTATGCGCTGACAAAGGTCAGTGATTAGTCGAAGCCCGGGCATGAACATCGAAATCTAACTGAGCAATGCAGGTGTCCGATTCATCAAGTAAATCCCTCCACCAGGCCTTTACCTATTCGGCTGAAGCGCTCTCATTGGCTTCCCGTGCTTTCTTCAACCCCGGCATGCTAGCACTACTTTATTTCCCCGCCGAACACAAATATGCCGTTTACACGCCATTGTTTGCGAGTGCCATCATACCGCTTGCTGTCGCTGCGCTGAGAGAACTCTTGGCATGGCGACGAGAGCGAAAGAAACCGGAGCTGAAATCTTCAACGCTCAGTTAGTGCGTTTGTACTTTCGGTTATTCAACGTATTCACAGAAGTTAATACATACGTTTGACGAGGAAATTTCGTTCTGTTAAGGTTTGGCCGAATCAGTTCCATCGGAAGGTACAAGCTGGCAACTCTAGCTCTAACATACTTGCAACCTCGGAGCACTTCCACATCATGTCTGATACCACGACTGAGTAGAAACTATTTTTACAGCCGTCAGCCCAGTTATCTTTTATATTAAGTGGGCCCCCTTTCCGCTTGTCTCCGACCGCAGCTACGGGTTCGTTTGAGTATCAAGACAATCGGTAACCCTAAAATCCACGAACATGTAAGTATATTGTAGCTAAATACTGCCCAGTGCCGCATTCATTGAATTTTTGGGGTGAATAATGTAGATCTCAAGATGAATGAAAATGGGGTGTCTGGAATTCTTGAGCCATTCATTCATGTGCTACAATGTTTCGCGAAGATTTCTTGATATTTACCAGTCGAGTTCCCTTTCCTCGTGCAACCCTCACTTGAAGCACCTGATGGCAGTCATTAACATCTAGATTTAAGGAATAATTGGCACGGACGCTCAAGGACGCTCGCTGACGATTGCCAAGCAGTATATTTTTTCTAGCGAGTTAAGCATGCACTGCGTGTATGTATGACATGTATAAGTATAGATAGCATTGAAGTTTCATCACCTTCTCTACAGGTTGGCCATCTCCGAGGGGTGCACATTTACATGTGTCCCCTGGGCTAAAATTTAGAGTTAAGGCTTACCTACTAAGTACTAATTCTTCTCTGTGAAATCCACTTATTTACAGAAAAACCCTTAGGGTTCTTGCCTCCCATCAACGTCTCGTTGACTAGTACGAGGCTTCGACTTCGCAACATATTTTGGTATACTGGTTGAGAACTTGAAGCTTGGATGGCAGCAGCTGCGCTTTGTATCGATATCGATATATCCACTTTCCTCCATTCAGATTGCCTTTTTTATCATCAGAATACGGAAGGGGCCGGTATCCCGATGGCTACCAGAACCCAACACCGGCGCCTTCGGCCAGCCTAAGTGGGTTGCGTGCCGTCGAGCAGTGTGGTACTACAAGATGATACTAGTAGACATGAAGAAATACCGTAACTAACCTCCCGACAGGACAGGCTATCTTTGACATAGTACTATACACAATCAGTACTAAATGTCGATGATTCACATGAACGTGACGAGCTGCTATAGATACATCAGATAGCCTTTTAATTGTAGATACCACGCGACTTTCTGACGATAACCACAAGGAAAGGTACGGAAATTGAAAGTCTGAGCACCCTTGCACTAGAATATAAGAACTTGCGTTCCTTCAAGGCTGATCCCAGCGATTTAAACAGAGTTTGGACAGTGGACAGGTTAAACACTCTGGCTACATGTTTCATGTAGCAGCACTTGAATTTAAGGGACTTAAATGACAGTGAAAAAAAATGAAGTGTCCAAACCGTTCTGGGACACATGTAAATACGCACTGCTTTGCGTGCTCGAAATGCCCTACCGATCGCAGCGCTTGAAAAATATTCCCGCCGAAAGAATACCACTGTGCCCAATATTAGGAAACATGCGGCCGCAGCGACAGAGGAGATTGAATGGAGTGACAGGGCCGCCGCAAAGGATGATTTGTTTGTTAGCAGCCACAGGAGATGCCCGAACGTTCATACGATGTCTTGACTTCCACACAAGGGTACCGCGCAACCCGGAGAAAATTTCAACAGCAACTAGACCTCTAGTTGGGTTTTCATTTTAATGCAGTCTTGCAAGTCAGCATTCGTGGGTAACGGCGCACCTGGGAGTATGTCCAACTACATGGAACAGTAAATTTTCAGGGTAACCCGGCCACGTCTACATCAAAAGCGAAAGTATCTTCAAAGCCTACCAACTCCGGTATAAATTATTGCAATAGAGTGACGCGCCTCAATCGCAGAATACCCCGGCTTGATGGCTGTGCCGGTATGAGCTGTAAAAGGAAAGTCGAACAAGCGACCTTGAATACATTAACTTACCATTGATGGAGGCGTCAGTACTAAAGATAAAAGCAGACCGAGCCGAACGCAATTCCGGATGAGACGAACTTACCAATTTTGTGACATCAAGGTGTTCATGTTTAGAATTTGAATATCTGTGAAACGATCGAAGCCCTAGGAGAGCCTATATGTGTTTGGATTCGAGGGGAATTTGGTGCTTTAAAAAATGGAGCTAGAGTTCGGGATGGAAATTTATATTCCATCCCGCCACGTTGCATTCCAAAATTAATCGTGCAATGTTTCAGACGCCGAAGACCAAAAGCAAAGGATAAACTCCCTAGGGCATTCAGTGAGTGAACAGAGTATGTGTATTAGAACGACCTGGCTTTCATAAGCGGTTTTCATAAGCGTTCTTCTGCTTACAACGACATGGAAATCAGTAAAAGGATAGAGCCTTGGTGACAAGGATCAAACAAGATCTCGTTGTCGTCATTGTCATTTGACTTCTATTAAGCGTGCAAGGGTGGAGATATATTGGTCGCCACTAGCGCAATCATGTCACAAGAACTGGCGACAAAGGTGAGGCGAGGGTTCTAGGGTGAGGGTACAGCCAGCATTATCAGGATTGATTGCGCCTCAAAAAATAGTTGAATTGGAGACTCCAAAAAACCAAGTAATCAACGCGTCCTCCACACCGACGAAAACAGAGGTGCCAGAAAGGAAAACCTGATTGAAGAATGAAGCACCTTCTACCAGCAAGCTGAAAGAAAACTGTAATCGTAAGACGAAGAGGATGGATCACAATTCACGTCACGTGAGGATGCCATCCGCATTTGGCCTTTGAAAACTTGCCGTCAGAACTGGCAACATCTCTTTGTCGGCGAACTTCACGTATCAGAGGATCCCAACATGGGCAGCAAGCTGAATCAGGAAGGCATTATGCTCTTTGAGCAACCTTTTGCCCGGGTGAGCAGTCTGGATTCAAGTTCATTCTGAAAAGCTGAGAGTCCATGGAGGAATGCAGGTTCCATACGAGAACTACAGGAAGATATTTCGCACTTCTCAGAGACATGTAGAGCGCGAACTTGGTGCTGTGCTGACGACGTCCAATGAGCTAGCTAATCGGGCTACGTCTAGTACACTGAAAGCAGAGGACGGGTTGAAGTCAATAGACAACATGATCGGAAGGGTGGAGAACTTGAAGCGCAAGGTCAATTCCACGCATGCTCATAATTGTTATTACTTACCTTTTAATCTAGCTTGCTGATTTGCATGAGAAAGATGGAAAGCCAACCCAAGACGTCATGCGCGAACGCCTTCATCACTTAGCTACCATCGAGTCGTTACAAAGTACAAATCAACCCGAGTTCTCGAGATGGGCTGATGTTCGGCTTGATAGGTGGCTAGTAGATTGGTGCCTGAGGACTGGGAAAGAGAAGTCGGCCACAAGTATAGCAAGAGAGAAAAGCATCGAGGTATCTATTTATCTCGATACTTGTCTTCCTGTTCTTAATTCATAAATCCAGACACTAGTCGATATTGAGCTTTTCTCTGACATACGTCGAATAGAGGACGCACTTGCCCGCCACAGCTGTACGGAAGCTTTAGCGTGGTGTAATGAAAATAAATCAGCTCTCCGGAAGATCAAGGTAAGACCAAACCAATCTCTCGACATTGTCTCATCTCTACCTTCTACAGAGCCAGAGCACATTAGAATTTGATCTTCGCGTCCAGGAATACATTGAACTTTGTAGGGCGCAAAAGACGCTGGAAGCCATTACATACATGAAGAAACATATAATACCGTGGCAAGAGACCCATCTGGTTCATATCCACCCTCTGTTTGCTTTGCCGGCATTCCAATCGAACACAGCATGTGGTCCATACAAAGTGCGTAAATCTTGGGTTGAGCTGAAAATGAACACATGGATAATCTTTTCTCCTTACAGCGCCTCTATGATCTATCCCGGTGGAATACCATTGCAAAAACCTTCCGTCTTGCCATTTACACTCTCAACACGCTATCGACTGAGCCGCTATTGAACCTTGCGCTGTACGCCGGCCTTGTCGCGTTAAAAGTACCTGCATGCTTCGATCATTCAACAAAGAATGTTGACTGTCCCGTATGCGATGGGGAGTCAGGAACGGGTTCACAGCCGCTAGGGCTTGGTAAGCTTGCAGGGGAAGTCCCATATAGCCATCATGCGAATTCGACAATAGTGTGTCAAATAAGTGGGAAGATTATGGATGAAGATAATATGCCCATGGCGTTTCCAAACGGACACGTTTATTCTAGAGAGGTATGAAACCTTGCTATCATTTGCACATTAACTGATTTTCATGTTTATCTCAGGCGCTGGAAGAGATGGCGGCAAAGAATGATGGCAATGTGGTTTGTCCACGGACGGGGAAAACGTGCCAATTCGCAGCGCTGCGAAAAGTGTTCATCTCATGAAGTATCCACTTCGTCCTATTGTATGGTATATTTTGAGGTGTATTGTGTATAAACCCACATTGTATGAATCTTCCAACCAACTTGAATATCCCCGTGAAGAGTCGGTCCATTGTACATTATAAATTGTAAAAGCATCGGGGTTCCTTTATTGACATCTCAGCGCCTCCATCTTATCTGTGCGTTACATACTTTGTGTGACAAACACAACTCCGAATCCTCTCCCCGTCTCATGCGCTTGCAATTTCTCACATCGAGCAAGAATTTCTCCCGACGAATCCATTCAGGCCCGGGGTATCTCAATAACAAGGATGGCGGAAAGTGCTTCGGCTCTGCAAGTCAGCATGCCATCATCACGCCCTGCGCAAGCGACTCTGGACGATTTTGAACTCGGAGAAGAAGTCGCATGGGGGTCATTGGCCACGGTAGGCTTCAGGGCACTTTGTTACCATATAATATCTTGATAAAACGCTCATGCCTAGATCATAGACGTGGTATACAAAAAGAACCAGAAACATTATGCTTTAAAAGTATTGAACAAGGCACAGTTGGTCAAAAAGAAAGTAATTCGCTCAGCGATTGTTGAAAAAGATGCGTTAATCGCACTGGGTACACGACCTGACTCTCATCCTGGAGTTATCCGTTTGCATCATTGTTTCCAAGATACCGCACAACTATGTGAGTTGACAGACGCATCTATCAGTTCGCGGGCCGCTCATGTTCCAGATTTTACCCTGGATCTGGCAACCAATGGTGATCTAAAGACTCTAGTGCAAAGATTAGGTTCCATATCGCTTAAATGTGCAAAATATTACACTGCTCAGTTAGTCGATGCGGTTCAATATTTGCATAGGGCTGGAGTGGTACATCGAGATATCAAACCCGAAAACATACTATTGGATAGTGCTATGCGCATCAAACTCGCTGATTTTGGTTGCGCTTATGTTGGGACAGATTTGGAAAGTAAGCTACTGGTGAAATAATCTGCCTGGATCTTTTTCACACCGGAGGGATAGCTCCGAGGACGAACACCTTTGTTGGGACGGCGGCCTATGTATCACCTGAGATACTCGCCAAGACAGAAGTAAATCCAAAGAGGTAAAGTTCTTACTCTCCTCTCCCCTTCCTTTCTTATTGGTATCATAGCCCAGACTTGTGGGCCATTGGTTGCATCATTTTCTTCTTCCTCTTTGGAGTTTCCCCTTTTTTGGCCGCGAATGACTACCTCACAATGAGAAAAGTGAGAACTCTTGACTATACCCTACCAGAGATTTGTGATAGCGACGCAGCTGATTTAATAAATCGTCTTTTGGTGCGCCATCTTTTTTATTCGGTGAATCCTTTCAATAACTGCTCAATGCCGGTACAAACCACAGGTCCCTGACCCACTTGAGCGCCTAGGCGTCGCACCCAATTCATCGCCTGAAGAATTTCGTCAGCATCCTTTTTTCGTCGGTCATCAGCATCCAACATCTGGGAAAGATACGTACGATGACCCAGCGTCGGTCATTGATTGGGATAATCTATGGACCTCTCCTGCACCCGAGATAGAAGTTGGGAGCTATAACTCACGACCACCACAAGCGCCTCCTGAAGACCTGTGGAAAGGCTTTGAAGCTGCCCTTCAGGTATCGCAGGATTAATTTATTCTCTCGGAACCTTTTAGTTTCCGGGCGTCACATCTTTTACCATGACATGTATATCCATCATACCCCTACACACACTACGAGCTCTGTTAATTCCCCGGCCTCCGACAACTTTCAGTTTGTCGTCGCAGACGAAACGTAGCTGGGGAATGGTCAAGATGTATCACTTGCCATACACCTTGCCTCCTCCTCAACTTTAATAACGTCAGCTCAGCCCTGAACTCGAGGTTGAGCACCAAGGTGTATATATATTCTTTTCTCCCTAAACTACCACTCGTTGCTTGTTTTCCACGAACCCGAAAAGAGGCATTCAAAGTTATATCAATTTAGTTCAAATTTGGAATGTCAAGGGATTCATACTGCTACCCAATCTTAGAGCAATGCTTCGTTATTACTGGCAGGGTTGATAGCTAAAAAGCTAAAATAACGGGCGCTGATGGTGAATTATATAATCACTTACTGTTCAGTGTGGTTAACACATGTTTTTGGCTTTCCGACAATCGCTGCGAATCCGAATCCCCAAAGTCTTTTTGCCCATGCCAAGTTTTTAGGGCGGAAACTCTTCTCTCCTCTTGACAATATCCACACAGCATATACCCAAATATCCATAGGTTTCGTCAAGATGGTTTCTCGAGGTCGTCGACGAGTCCGATCCAACTTGAAAAATATGGATAGAGCAGCAGCCAGCGTGAGCCGAGGTCACAAGTCAGAGACTATGACATGGGATGAACTCGAAAATTGGCAAAAGGATAATGAATATATTCTTCGTGGTTATAGACGGTGAGCTTCGTAATCCACGGCAGGCAATAAAAGAAAGAGATTAACTGTTAAGATGCATAATAGACTTCAATATAACTGGTTGGGCTGCTTCAGTTCCATCTTCAGCTGTATGTTCATTGACGAACTTTAAGGACTCAACTAAGTGTTTGTAGATATCCATAACGAAACGAGTACAGACAAAACTCCTTCATAACACCCTCCGCAACTACTGACACGCAAATCTTCGATTCATAGTCAACATCCACACCCACTTATGGGGCGCTGTGCTATTTTCTTATTTTCTGGCAACCTTCTATCCGACGTATGTTCAGCTTCATGGCGTTACAACATGGAGAGATTCCGCTGTCATTGGTATATTTTTATCGTCTGCGACCTTTTGCCTCGCGGCCAGTGCTTTCTATCATACATCAGGTTGTCACTCACAAAAGGTACGACATCAGCATGGACATCATGTACTCTAAACTCAAGTATGATATTAGGTTGCCTCTCGTTGTCATGCATTTGACTATTCCGGCATAATTGTCCTCATCGTAGGCTCGTTTTATCCCTCAATTTATTATGGATTCTTCTGTGACTCCCATGTTCAAGCATTTTACCTTGCCACCATGACCATTGCGGGTTTAGGTAAGATCATGATCGTCTTTATATTATGATCCTCGTCGTGTTCAAGCAAGATGTAGGCGCGGCATACATAGTTCTCAATCCAGAATACGCCAAACCCACTCATCGGGGAGCTCGCACGATGGTCTTCATCGGCCTTGGGTTAGGTGCTATCGTTCCAACGGCGCACCTGTTCTTAACTCATGGCTTTAATAAACTGGTCACGGAGATGGGTGTCAACTGGCTGTTGACGTCTGGCGCTCTCTACATTGTTGGTGCATTGCTGTAGTAGGTTACATCCATTTCTCCTCGTTTCATGATCTCCGTCTCCGAGATCGTCGTCGGAATTGAAACTATTGAATGCTTACTATGACTCCCTTTTACAGTGCAAATCGAATCCCAGAACGTCTTTCACCTGGCCGTTTTGATTTCTTGCTTGCGTCACACCAATTATTCCATGTCTGTGTCGTTTTAGCAGCTCTGGCACATTACCAAGGCGTGCTGACGTGCCTCCATTATCGAATGTTACGACCCACTTGTGGAAAGTAAGGTACATGAAGGTCTAAAGATTTTTCACGTCATTCGTGTCATTGTAAGCTCCACTCTTGGTCATTTCTCATTGATCTCTAATTTTCTTGTCTAGTATCTCCAAGAAGTGATTGCCGCTAGATGTATGGTTACAGAGATATTTTTTCGAAAGCAAATGAATCCGGCTTCTTCCTTGAACATATTAAAGCTTGGCGGTCATGCATCATTATCAAGGAACTTACTATTGTTGCATCTTCAAACGCTCAATCATCTACATTACGAAATAGTGCCCACGCAAACTGTATCTCATGCGAATATTAAAATCAAGGTGTAGTGGTGCGACGGATCTACAAGGCGGCTTTAAAAGAGGTGTATAATCCCTGATAGCTGAGTGGTGGCTTGGGGAAAATGACTCAATCATAGTGACCCGCCATGTGCCTGCATCAATCAAGTATGTAAAGGAAACACCAAAATTATCACCGCAGCAAAGAAGGTTTAAATCGGGGGTACATGACGGTTGCGAGATCCACTTTTTAACCTATCGTTTTGTCAGTTTGCCGTTGACGAAAACAGTAAGGTTAGTACCAAAGTCATTTTTATCCAGTCCGTGGTCAGGGTCCTTGGATTTGGACAAATTTACCCATACACTGTGGCTAGGGTTTATAGACGAACCATTGGGTGTGAAACGCAGTGGTTCCAAGTGGCAAGCTGTGTGGAATTGCAATAGTTCTTTGACAGTCTGGTTCGGCACGTGTATGAGAAGCATTGGGTTGGGTTGATTCCCGGAAGGTGTGGCCACAGCTCACTTCGGGACCGACCTCTAATAACCAACAGATCTCCAGAAAATAAAATAGGAAAAAAAAGAGAAAAAAAAAGTGTGTCAAGATGTCTTCCAGATCCTCAACGGTCCGCCCGATTGGCAAGTCTTCGAATACGCTTCCGTAAATCTACATGACCGAAATGAGTTCTACATGGATTGCCCTGTCCCTCCGGGCCTGTACAGCATGGCACTCCAGGTATAAAGTACCAGGACCTCTATCCATGGCCATTGTAGTACCCCGGCTGGACCTGAACGTTTTATACCTTCTCTACGAGCTTTAAGGCTTGCCCGACAACCTCTCTGCTCTCCATGCCTTATAGTGTTGGCCTCGAATCAGCCGTCACCGCCTTTCTGTCCGCGGGGTTGGCAACTCAATTCACGGTCGCTGTTATAGTGTTTTTGGTCATCATTTCTATTATTTCTGCCTCTCAAGAAGAAGGCGTTGACGCACCCAGGTCCTTGCCGGGGTATTCCATCTTCCACATTACACCTTTCTTTCGCAAGAGATATGATTTTCTAAACTGGGGCTTTCATGCTACTGGCCAGAATATCTTCCAGCTTAACCTACTACGAGTATGTCCTTTTATTTATTACTTTCATACTTGGGCAGTAGCCGTTAGCTTATATTTCTTGTTTTTCTGTAGAATACAGTCATTGTCGTTTCTGGAGAGAGCGCAAGACAGACGTTCTTTACAGCCAAGGGACTTGACTTGACAGAAGGCTTCAAAATCCTTTCTGGAGCTGTGAGTACTTGCGTCCTCTCAATTCATATAATCTAATTGGTGTTTTTCGAGCAGCTCCCGATGGTGCGCGGTGTAACGTCTGATTTACAGATGCGAAGGGTATCTCTCATACACAAGCGGCTGGCTAATGTGCAAAGGAACGCCTCTCTCTCTTCTTGTAAGTAATGTTGTTGTCGTTGTTTTCCTTCTTAACATTCTTTATATCAGTAATCCCTTACCTCCTCGACGATACTCGTAGAGTCATGGAGAACTGGGGAACCTCAGGAAAATTCGATCCTTTTGATAATGTCTATGAAGTCAGTCTCACTATTCACCGTTTATTTACTCCCATATTGACGATTATTCACATTCGCAGCTCTTATTCCAACTTACCATACGCAGTTTGTCGTGTACCGAAATTTCAGACGATCCTGCGCTTGTCGCACGCCTCAAAAAACTCTACGATACACTAGATGTCGGAACGACACCTGCGACTGTTCTTGTCCCCTGGCTTCCAACGCCTGCTATGATCAAAAAACTCTGGGCGACCAATGAAATTTATAAAATTGTCATTAAAGCAATAAAAGATAGAGAAGATAGTGGTATCTCGCGGGGAGATACTCTTCAGATGCTTTTGGACACTGGGGATGAACAGCTTGTAGTCGTGGGGGTATGTGTTTTCTTTTTAGACATCTCTTGGCTTGTTTCCATCTGCAACTCTTGACTGACAAAAAACATCTCTAGTTTATTATGGGACTGTTGATTGCCGGAGCTAGAGCAACTGGCACGACAGGTGAGGCATTACCACGTCCACACCAGAAGTCTCATGCGGATTTTTTTGCTGACCTGAAAATTAACAGCTTCATGGCTCATTACTTACCTCGGCGGTCATCCGGAATGGAGAGCCAAAGTAGCGGCGGAGGTAGAGTCTCTGCTCGCATACCACCCTGCTTCTCCAATCTTGGGCTCTTCTAGTTCTCCCATCTCCCTTTCCTCATTATCAGCACGCCTCAGTATCATTCCTCTCGAAACTTGGGAGACTGAGACACCTATCCTCGATTCTATTATCAGGGAGACGACGCGTGTGGCTCAACCTCATACTGCCATGAGGCGCAATCTTGGACCTGAACTGTACATCAATAACAAACTAATACCTACTGGCGCCTATGTTATATATCCGTTTAGTGATGTTCATCTTGACCCAGAAGTATACCCCGATCCGTGGAAATTCGACCCATCCAGAAAGGAGCCCACCCATATACCATTTAGCTATGTTGGCTGGGGAGGAGGTATGGACTCTGCATCGTGGCCTGTAACTGTTATTAATCTCCTTATGTTTTACAGGCAAGACAACATGCCTGGGGACTCGGCTCGCCAAAGTCGAATTGAAATTGGTGACAGCTATGTTCGTACTCGGGTTCAACCATTCTGTCATCGATAGATCAGGGGCGCCGTCGAATCCTCTCCCGGTCCCCAACTGGAATGACATCCTACTCTGCCGACCACCTATCGGGTCCTTCAATTTAAAATACCAGAGGACGGCCTTAGCCCTCTAAATTTTCGTTTAGATGGTCGCCTCTGGATCCATCCTTGTCCTTTTTTCTACTGGAAGCATTACATCTTGCACCGTTTTTCTTGCTGAATGACTTTTCGTCACTCACGACCTGACTTATTCCTTTTCGGTATATATTGGACGCCTTTTCTATGTCATACTTATTTATGATTATATCTAACCCTCGATGGTAGCAAGATGCGCATACAACCTATTATATTGTATGTATTTCAATATGTACTATAACACGGACAGAGATTCTTGCTTTTGCCAGTATGTAGTCCATCATGTAGACGGTAGTTATAGGTATTTGTACCTTCATGGACATAAAATAGATGCATTTTTGACGGAGAGGTTGATAGGAACCTGAGGAAGTTAATTGTTCAACGCGGGTTTCGTCACCTCAGTCCTACGTAATACGAGTGCATCCGCCTTCGATGTCAAGATACTTGGACAGCGTTGACCAAGGGATTCGCTAGACGGCTGCGGTATGTTGAGGGCGGAAGCGACGCGTGCTTGCCTTCGAGAGCCGAGATTAACGAAACGTAAACCTGTCGGTTGGGCCGAGTCCATGACCCTCTTGTTCCATATCCCAATCGTGGTCGTCCTTATTTCGAAGGCTCTTCCTCAACGCCCGTAAGTTTTGTGTCTCTGAAATTTCCTTCTGGCGTCTTTCTAGCATTATTTCCTCTCTCTGTTTCCTCTGTTTAATGGCTAGGGCTGCCCGCCTCTCTGTTGATGGTTCCCATTTGCTTTTTAAAATCCTTCTCACCGCCTCTGGACTTATTTTGAATTTATCCGCTATCATTGGGGTATTGAACTTCTCCGGATCAAGACGATGTAGCTGGCGAACCGCATCCATCGCTTCGCGCGAGAGCTTACGCGGTGGCGCCCAACCCTCTGGAAATTCCTTGCGTATGGTCTCTCGATGCATTTTGTATTCGAGGGGGGTAGGTTTCCCTGATGGCTGTCGAAGATGAGGTGGAGGTGTGTTTGAGTTGGCTCCGTTAACGACTTCGTTATCTTCTGATAGGTCTATGACTGCATCATCATCTTCCAATATTGACCTTGGTCTGGGAACTCCTTCGAGACGCCATTTGTCCCTGCCAGACACTGCGGAGTAGTATCGAGCAATAGGGTTTCTGGCGCATATTTGGGGAATTCTAGAGGTAGACTGAAGCCAGTAGTAGTTCATGGCCAAGTTCAGTATGGTCACGTGGCCATTATTTGGGATCAGATTACCAGAGTAACGGTTAACCAGACTCAAACGCTCTTGTGAAAGTATATTCTTAATCTTCAACGTCCTCGTTCTTTCTTGGCCATAGACGGCCTTGACGATTTTTTTGGAACCGAAATGGCTGATGTCACGGACCCCACTATAAACGAAGGTCGGTCACTAAACATGATTGGGCGGGTGAATCTCGGTTGTGGCTGACTATTGGTATCCAGCCTACCTCGAGGTCCGTAATGATAAATGCGATACCAACTGGTTGCTGTTGGATTACGAGTCCGAAAAATCCGACAAACTGAAACTTTCACAAGTTGGGACCGGGGGTTTAACTGAACTCAGGGAAGCGCTTGATGACTCCAAAGCATCCTATGCTTATGTGCGCATTACCTACGCTAACGACAAAGAGTCAACGCGCCAAAAGTTTATCCTTGTGGTCCGTCT